>Ga0163144_10010920_pt1 | contig 19280 bp, 14 predicted proteins | sample OliLak19BULKMAT1_FD_123175 | JGI IMG/M metagenome (GOLD analysis project Ga0163144, IMG submission 123175) | Freshwater microbial mat bacterial communities from Lake Vanda, McMurdo Dry Valleys, Antarctica - Oligotrophic Lake LV.19.BULKMAT1 | ecosystem: Environmental > Aquatic > Freshwater >... | reverse complement strand
TTTCTTTTTTTCTTTGGTTAGTTTAATGTATCGAATGAGAGCACTCAGAGCAGGAAGCACCTCTTCTTCTAATTGTTTGATATAAGCTTTCATTTGATTGGCACATTCACTGTTGGCATGAAGAATAGACAGAATGCTTCCGATGTAGGAGCGAGCTTCGGAGTATTTTTTCATTTTGAGTTCGCGATTCTGCGAATAATAACCGCCACCAAGTTCTTCCAATGCAGAAAGCTGAAGATTGAAAATACGGGCGAGGCACGGGTCACGATCCTCTTGGGTTAAAGGGGGTTGACCTTCTCGAATGGCCTGTTCAAAGAGTTTGTATACGTTGAGGGTGGTGATGGGTTTAGGGGGTCTGCGTCTCTTTCCGCTGTAGTTGGTGTTGGAGGAACCGCTTGTTTGTTGGGAGGATTGATTTTGAGGAGTCTCCTGAGAAGAAGCTTGTTCAGACTTGCCTTCTTCTGTCACAATGTCTGAATCGGCTGGGGGGTTTGAACTCTGCATGTCTTCGGGTTCAGCAATGCCGTAACGAGAGCAATGAGCTTCGACACTCGCGCGATCTATGAACCAGCTTTTGCCGACCTTGATTCCTTCAAGTTTTCGTTCTTTGAGATAATAGAGTATAGATCGTTCAGAGCAGCGAATGCGTTTGGCGGCCCATGCTACGCTCACCTCTTTTCCATTAGTGTCGTAGATTTTGTCGCTCATTGTGTGAGTAGTCTCCGTCTCCATTAATTTTATTTTGATAGTCTAAAAATCAACTAAACAAAATCTATTTGTAAATTAAAAATATGCATACGAAAGTTTCAGAAATGGTTTCGGAAACTTCTCGCAAGAAAGACAATTTTGCCGCAATCTTTTCGGAACATGACAAACAATTTCTGTAAATTTCGGAAAGGCTCAGAAGATTTCCGCAAAAATTTCGGAAAATTTTGCTTCAACACCCTCTGGGGGCTTCGCCCCCAGACCCCCTCAGGAACATTCTTGGAAACTTTTTACAACATACATACTAAGTTTCTCCTTTCATTCGCTCGACCAAGTGCCAAGGGTCAAGAATCCAAGTGCCTCATTATGAGCACCTTGCTAACTGAGACTAGGGGCTGACAGCGCAGCGGAACCCGACATGGTTATCCGCATCCGTCGGCCCACTGACCAAAAGCGACGAGAAGACCCCCGCATTCGTAAAGTCATTCCAATTGTCGCCGCGAAGAACGGCGTTACCAGTGTTATTCTGCGAGACATAAATGCGACCCAAACTAAAGGTGCTAGGATTCGGCGAATAGGTGCCATTGGGTGCAAACCACTTCGATAACAAACTTCCGGTGGCTCCGAGATCAGAGAACACACTCGTGCTATTAAGCTCATACCAGTTGGAACCAATGTTGGGCTGTTGTGGCACACCTCTTGAGTTGTAATGAGTGGCGTCGTTTCCTGAGATACCGCTATCTATCGCTCCCTCAGTTTGAGTGAATCTCACCCATTCCCAGACGTTTCCTGCTACATCCCAAATCACTTCCCCGCTTGAAAGATAGTGTGTGCGGCGTTGTTCCCAGCCCGACCCAACACTTTGTGCCGAGGTGTTTCCTGTTCCCCTGTAACCAGCCGCAAATTCTGCTGCTGAATTTGCGAAGCTCCAAGGCACTGTCGTGCCATCAGTGCTGGATGCTGCCAAAGCGTTGTGACCCGTGAAGGAAATTCCTGAAGCTGTGTTGTTATTATTCGCGTCGCTAATGGAGTTGTCAGTGTGACCCCTTGCATTTTGTCCGCTTCCAACGCTTCCGCTCGACCAGTTGCCTCCCACGTTTTCAATGTTTGAGGCCATTGTTTGCCATTGGGCATTTGAAATGAGTTGGTAGGGGCCTGTTCCATCTGCTGTGGGATTGAGTCTGTCGCACATGATGACGGATTGGCGTTGGTTTGTATTCACGAAGGGAGTGCCATCGGGCCGAGAGTCTGGAAACCAGCTCGTAGTGTGTCCTACGTTTCCATTTGCGTTTGCAAGAGTAGCTGATCCCGAGGTGGGGTTGCTTGTTACTGCCTTCATCTCAAACTTCGATACGCAAAAGTCGCTGGTTCCGTAGAATACGTTTCCTGCAACACCGACATAGTTGGGAGGGCATACTCCCGTTGCGTTGATGGTTCTTGTGGCCGAGCTTGAGGTGAGTCCACTAGGGTCTTCACTTTGAAGTGTAATTTGCCGTGATGTTGCTCCTGCAAAATTAAGTCCTGTTATATAGGCATTGATGCTGAAAGTGCCACCAGTGCAAGTGGGGGTTCCTGAGATACTAACACCTGTCCCGGGAGTTATATTGAGTGTCGCCCCCGCTTCACAGTTTCCAGTGTAAGTGAAAAGACCACCCGCCGTGATAGTTAGGAATTGTCCGTTAGAGCCAGGGTAGGTAAACTCTGGGTCTGTTGGATTGATAAAATCAGTCGTAAAAGAAGCACTGATAATCCTATAGTTTCCTGCACCGTCCAAAGCTCTTGCATTGACATAGTAAACCGTGTTGTGGGTCATTGGCGTGATGCCAGATGGAGTAAAGGAAAGTGTAGAAAGCGTGGTCCAAGCTTTCATGTCACTACAGTTTGCAGCGCAGTTTCCGCTGCCGTCCTTGGTCCCTGTTCCAACGGCCCATTCATAGCTGCTGATTCCGTTGGAATCTGAAGCATTAAAGGCATCAACACTTACTGATCCTGTGCTGTTATTTGAGGTTGTCCATGAAGGCGCTGTGACAGTTGATGTCCAAAGAGGCTTTGTCGCGTCGACTGTAATAGAATTTGAGGTGACAACAGAGCTTACGTTTTCGCTGTCATCACGAACAAAAACGCTCAGCGAGTATACGCCATCGCTTGTGATGGTGACGCTAAAAGAGCTTGGGAGAGTGGTTGCGCTCACCCAACCCGAACTACTTGAAGACACGCTCGAACACCCCGATACACTCGTTGAGTTTCTGCGAATACAGTAGGCGTTCATATCGGAAGAGTAGCTTCCAAAAGTCAGTGACCAATTAGGATCAGCGTTGCCTCGGCTAGACGGGCCGTCAACAGTTACAGAAGCAAGTGTGGGAGCTATGTTGTCATAATTTCCTAGTTCCACACAATTTCCTTTTGTGGCAGCTGCTGTGCTCGCTTGAGCATAAACTTTATTGGTATTGCCGCTGGGAACGGTGAGCATGAGTCCGCTGCCTTCAAAGCTAGCTTTGGAACCACTTACAACAGCAGCGCCCGTACAACCTCCTGTGAGAAAAAGACTTACAGTAGAGGAGTTAGCTGAAAGGCTACCCATAACAGTGGGAGTGGTGGAGGCCAGGGTGGGTATTGGACTGAAGCTTGTTAGGGTGGGATTGTTCGAAGGTGGGGCATTGTCGAGATAAACAGAGTGGGTAGCACTTGCAGAATTGCCTGCAAGGTCTGTTACTGTAACTAGATAGTTAACGTATTTGGCTAAATTTGCTGTTCCTGATATTTCAGGACTGCCTTCGTTATTTAGTGCGTTAAGTCCCGAGGACGAAGTTAATACTGCGTCACCTAGTGTGGGAAAATCAGAAGATGAATTTGCAACTTTTCTTCTTACGCTGACTGAAAGTGATCCCGTGGCAGTGGAGTTGTCACCAATTGTAAAACTCAAATTCCATATTTTATTGGTCGAAGTTTTGGTGTCACTAATCGAGACTGTAGGATTGGTAACGTCGCTTATGAAACGAGATTCTACGTTTCCATCACATTTTCTATTATTAGAGGCATCCAAAGCACAAGTTGTATAATAAAAAGTTTGTCCTTCTGTAACTGTGGAGTCGGTATAGGTTCTTGTTGTTTGTGTGACAAGGGCTGATCCTCCATCGGAATCTGCATCGGGATTAGTGGGAGTCGCAAAAGTGCTTCCGCTTTTTCTCCAAACTTGATAATTGATTGTGGCTCCTGCCTCGCTACTATATTGATTGTCGCTGGCTGCATCCCAAGAAAGTGCAACTCCACCTGAGTAAATCGAAGATAGACCTGAAGAAAATACGGGTACAGTCGTGTCCGCTGTGCGTATAGTAGAAAAATTGAAAGTCGGATTTAGGTAAGTTGTTATGTTGCCAGAGGCATCAAAAGCTCTAACGTGAATTTTGTAAGACCTGAAAGCATCTAATCCACTTATTGAACATTCTTGGAGAGGGTTACTTACGCAATTGTTTCCAGTACAAGTGCAATCTTGAATGAAATTGAGAGAGTTGTCATTGGCAACAGTGTATATTTTAAATCCTTTGTAATCACTCCAGTCGCTTGGAGCTGCCCATCTTACCGTGATCTCTGCTTGAGCATCAGACGATGAAGCTCCGCTAGGGCAGGAAACACTGACGCCAGTGCAAACCCCAGCAAAGAGAGGTGGAGCTGTGAGGTCTCCCGAATCAACAGACTGAATTTGAGCATTTGTATTTTTGTTTACTGGTGATTGTGCATCTTCATCACGCACGATGAAATAATAGGTAGTGCTCTCATCAATAGAACCAGTAAGTGTGAGTTCCATTGGAGGATTGTTGGGGTCGGCAACGGGAAAACTTTGCACGTTTGTGTAGTTGGCAATATTGCTACCACCAGAGGTGTTACGATAAACTCGGCGTATAGCAATTTTTCCATTGTTAGGAACCCAAGGTGCCGTGAGGACGACTTGGCTGTTGATGATTTGTGCGAAGCTCACACCTGATGTAGTAGGAGCACCCGCATCGTCTAAGGTTTTGCTACGAGTGTCGCTTGTTCCATCTCCCATGCTACAAATGTCTGAAGATGAACAAGCTTGTACGGCGAAATGATACTCCAGCTCATCACCTATATCTGAAAGAATTGCTTGAGTGCTGGAAGGACTATTTACAGAAACGCGCTTGATCTTAGCTTGGCTAGTCAGACTTTGAGTTGTGGAATTTGCGCTATCAAAATCGGAATCAGTCGGTGCAGTTCCTAATTTTGCGATGACAATGTATTTTGCTGTCGGAACTCCATAGGCAACAGGCCAAGTGACACGAACGGAATTGCTGCTTGTGGCACTAACTGAGCTAATTCCTTGAAATGTGGGAGCGTTGACGACGAGGGTAGAAAGATTAAGAACCTTGCTTCCATATTTCACACTATTGCCGAATTGAGCCGTACAGGAGTAGGAATAGGAGCGTCCTTCCAAAAGACCTTCATCGCTGAAAGTTCCACCCGTGTTGCTGACGCTTGAGAAGACGCTGATGCCGTTTCGGAGGACTGACACGCTCGAAGCTCCGCTGGGCCATTCATAGCTGACTTGGATAGTTTGGGTATTGACCGACTCGCCGCTTATACAACCTTGAAAATCACCAGTAGTCGCAGAACTACCTGCACTTCCACCAAGTAGTGATTGCTCATTGATACATGCTGAAAGTGACAATACAATGACGGAAAAGAGTACCGTCTGCAAAGCTCCAACTTGTCTAAGTGTCTTAAATTTCTCCATGAACGTACCTCATCCTTTATGTTACCGATCTTTTCGGCACGACGCACAAATGATTGAGTTGTATTTGAATTAAGAAAAGATGAAGCTTCTTAATAAAGCCTCGCGAAAATCGTCATTTAAGCCCGATTCTGCCATTTTTTCTTTGTGGCTAAATGTTTTGCACCATATTGCCGAAACTTTTGACATGACCTTTGTGATTTCTATAATCCGAAAAGAGACGAGCTTTGCAGGCTCTGCTTTCTCTGCGCTTTCTCTCCTAGTTATTTGTATACTCTTTTCCTCCTGTTCTTCTTCTCAATTCAACATTCTTTCCACTCCAGAGGGAGCAGAAGTCACTTCTTTGCGTGGCGATGTGCTTGGCAAAACACCTCTTGTGCTCGACGAAGCACAAAAGAGAAAAATCGAAGAAGAAGGCATCATAAATTTCAAAATCAGCTCTGCTGGATATTTGCCTCGTCTCGTGATGATAGATGCGTCATCGACAAGAGAGATTACAATAAATTTACCCAAATCAGACTCTGAAAGTTTTAAGTCTGAATACTCTCGGGACTTCGCAACAGATATTAATAAAATGCTTCGAGACGCCTTTGCTGTTCAAAGACTCGTTGCAGAGAAAAAGAATGCCGAAGCTCGCACATCTTTAAATAAATTTAGGTCTGAATTTCCTTCCGCAGCATTTGGATATTTCATGTCAGCTCATTTGGCACTTCTTGAGGGGAAACGAAGTGAGGCTCGATCTCAGCTTTTAAGGGCGCAAGCTCTCGACCCTAAAGATTCTGCAATCACTCAAGGACTGCAACTTCTGGGTGGGCCAGCTCAAAGAGGGGTCAATGCGCAATGAGCAGACTCTTTATTAGGTTCTTTAATGTAATTTTTTCTCTATTTATTGTCTTTCCTTTTGCGCTAGCTGCGCAGGATGCAAAGAATAATGTAACTACAATTCGTCCCGATGTGCTTGAAATGTCGGAACTTGCTGAAAGACGCATTCGGCAAAGCGTTGTGGACCTTTTGGGTCCAGAGTCTCGGGCAGTGGTTAATGTCTATATCAAATCAAATCTTTCGGTTCCCGCAACGGCGGTGACAGATGTTCTTCAACTGGGTTCACGTTCCCTGCTTTTAAGTGATTATCTTCCTCCTGCTACGCCCGATCCCGAAGAACTCCTAGTAAAAGGGAGTGTTCAAATTTCGGGGGCAGAAGTTAGTATTCGGGTTGAGAAATATGTGGATGCCTCACTTAGGCAAGACATTGAAGATGTTGTGAAAAATATTCTCAAAGGAATCCAAACGAAGGTTAATGTCGAGGCTTCTCTTCAGGAGCCTGTCGCATCATCTAAGCCCAATTCGTCAAACAGATCGCCTGCGAGTGAGGTTGAGGATACAAGTTTTGAAGGCTTGATAAAACGCTTTGCACATTTAGCACCTTTATTTGCAGGACTCTTCGTTTTTGCCGGCTTCATGTTGATGGGATCATCGGTGAAGACTTCTGCTCGTGAAATAGGAGAGGGGCTTCGCTCCATCAAACCATCTTCAGCTTCGCCGACTGGTGGAACGCTCACCTTATCTACTCCAGAACACAAAGCACTTCCCCAGGGCGACATGGCTTCATCGGACTCTCGCAGAGTGTTGCCTCCGAGTGTCCCTGTTCCTAATATTGAGATTAGAAGAAATCTCGCATTTATTGAGAAATATATATTTGAATCACCACTACTTTTTGCAAGGTCTATTGAGAACGACCCTGAAGATTTACTTGGGCTAAAGTTTCTTGTGGCAAAAGTGAGTCCTGATGCCAAAACTAAACTTAGAGAAATTGTGGGAATCGAGAAGATTCTTCGTGCGAATAGCTACAGCCTTGAGCAAGAGGTTGTGGGATTTAATGCGGGTGGATGGATTCAACGAATTATCGAACGCATTGAAATGAGGAAACTAACCGGGGGCAGTGTCGTTGAAGAGTCGCTTAGCAATGAGGATTCCCTGCTTCTTTCGAGTGTGCCTCAAGAGCGTCTTTTTGAAGTAGCTAGAAAAATTAATTCGCCCGAGGGTTGGCGAGTTGTGACGGACTTTCTGAGTAGTGACTTTCTTAAGAAACGTTATAAAAATATTGATCCCTTAACTTGGAAAAACCTCGTTAAAGGTTCTCTTATATCTGAGGAAGAACCTGTCAAACACGCGGCTCAGGCCATTATATCTGAAATCGGAATATCAGTTTCCGAAAATGCAGTGATGGCTAAGAAACAACGAGAATCACTTGATCTCTTTGTGAGAAGAATTTTGCCGTCACTTTCGGACTCAATCTATTCGATGGACTTTGGAGACGATGATCTTTTCGTGAGCGAAATCATTGAGGAAGCTCCCGAATATGCCGCTTCGATGGCGCAGCTCGTGTGGACTCCTGCAAAGCTTGATCTTTTTGAGGATTCTGTTTTGGCGGAACTGTTTGATCGGTTAGACAACGAACGGAAGTCGTTCCTAATGGCTGTTTTACCAAATAAACATGCCAAACGATTTGAAGGATTCTTGTCAGAAGGTAACGCTAAAAAAATTGTTCTAGATTACACAGCCAAGTTAAAAGCGAGTTCCGATGAAAAACGCAAAGATTCAATGAAAACCTTTGCTCGTGAGTTCCTCGATTATTTGCGTAATCAAGTCCAAACTGGCGCTTTAGTGCTTGCAGAGGGTGCTTTAAGCGGAGTTGTCTCTCATGGACCCACTTCAGTGAGAAGAAAGCCTAGCGAAGTTGAAATTGTAGATGATGATGGAGCTGAAAGTGAACGGAAGGCGTCTTGAGTATGAAAAATTTTCAAGTCCTTCGTGTCTCACTACTGAAGGTGGCCCTTGGGTTTTCTCTCGGACTTTTGGTAACGGAGATTAAGGCCCAAACGCCAGATTCTTCTGCCAACGAACCTCCTACTTTTTCAACAAAAGAAGACCTTGGTCTTCGTTTTGAGAAACCTGATTTTTCCTCAGCTAGAACACTTGCTCACAAGATATTTTCACGAATGAGTGGAGGGTTGATTAGTAACGTTGGAACGTCCAGCGGTTCAACATTCACTTATGGAGGAGCTAATCTCGGAGGTGCTTTTTTTCTTAGGGAAGATTTAGCTTTGGGAGCTGCCTACAAGATCGAAAGTAACTTCTCTCGTGTTCCACTCAAGGGATGGGATATTTGGACTCGCTACTACTATTTAGGGGCTGGAACCGTGGTCAAGGTATCAGATGGGATAGGCGATCATGTGGTTCGGCAAAACACATGGAATCCTTATGCTGGAGTTGAGTTTTCATCGAGAGATTATGTATTTGTCTTCGATCCAACGGCTAGCGATCCCGCAGATCAATCGCTTACGGGGGCGGCAAGTGCGGCGAATGTGATTGTCGGACTCGACTATAGATTGAACCGTCATTGGGAAGCCAATGTTGAAATGAGTTATACAATTCTTCCATTTGGTGGCACCGACACAAGAGTAAAAATTAAGTGGATACTTGTGTCTTTTGGAATGAATTATGTTTTTTGAAAAATTTTACAGAGGAGATCGACATCATGAATATTTCAGCACCTCTTGGCTTCATTGTAGGCCTTGGCGTTATAGGGTTTTCTGTAACTCAAGGACTTGATAATCCAAAAGTATTTTTAGACTTGCATGCTGCCGTTATTGTTCTTGGAGGAACTTTGGCTGCGGCCATGATCTGTTTGCCGCTAACGCATTTACTGGCGCTCTTTAAAATTTTTCTGCGCACTGTTACTGGACGGCAGAAAGCAGAAATTCTTCATACGATCAATGAGATTGTTACAGTGAGTGAGGCTGTAAATGGTGGGCAGTCTATTGCAGAGCAAACTGCGGATGTGAAAAACCATTTTTTTAAAGAGTCGTTACAGTTGTTGGATCAAGGCGGCTTGAGCGACGATCAGCTTCAAGAAGTTCTTTCCATGCGTGTTGAACAACAAAATGAAATGTATAAAAAAGAGGGAGCTACCTATAAAATCATTGGAAAGTTTCCCCCAGCATTTGGTCTTGTTGGCGCAACGCTTGGTATGATTGCTCTATTGCAAGGACTTGGTGCTCCCGACGCTTTCCAAAAATTAGGGCCTGCAATGTCTATTGCCCTTGTTGCAACATTTTACGGTTTGATTCTTGCCAACGTATTTATCATTCCCGTTGGCGAAAATCTCACCCATGCCGCAGATGATGATTTGACGATTCGCAAAATCATCGCACATGGAGTGCTTCTTATAAAAGAGAAAGAACATCCGCTGATTGTTTCGGAATATCTCAAGAGTTATATCAGCCCCAAACAAAGAAACAAGATGAAAGACGTGGCTTAGTCCCGCAGTTTGATGAGCAGGAGAAGCCATGTTTGAAGAAAAATTAAAAAGTGGAAAATCCAAAAAAGCAAATGGGCTTTTTGGTTCTACGAATAAAACTGTGACGGTTGCGCATGATGATGGCGAAGGAAATTGGCTTGTTTCTTATGCGGACTTAATGACGCTTCTTTTTGGATTTTTTGTAATTATTTCATCTATGTCTACGCCAGATACTCAAAAAATAGAAAAGATGAAAAAAGCCACCTCCGAACAAATGGGCGGAAAATATTCGATGCCATACAAAGAGGTCGGTGATGGGCTTAAGAAAGTTTTGTCCAGTATCAATCTCGATAAAGAGGTGAGTATTATTCAGACTGAGGAAGGCGTGACCATCAATTGCAAAGGAACATTGTTCTTTGAGTCGGGTTCTTCGAATTTGCTTCCCAAGGCGCAAGAGCTAGTGGATAGCGTGGCCGATGTTTTAGTTGAAACAGGTGGCGGGTTTAAGGTGTTTGTGGAAGGTCACACCGACGATGTGCCGATTCGCTCTGGAATTTACCCCAGTAATTGGGAGTTGTCGGCTGCTCGTGCTTCTACGGTCGTGAGACTTCTTGAGACCAAAGGATTTAAGCGAGAGGACATGATGCCTCTTGGATTAGCAGACACGAAGCCCTTAGTGCCCAATAGGAGTCCGACGGGCGAGCCTGTTCTTGCCAATCAAGCTGAAAATCGGCGCATTGTGATTCGCTTGCAAGGAAACTTTGCAGGATTGGAGAAGTGAGGATGTCGCTTAGGTCGAAAATTCTATTTTTGAGTTTGTTTGTGGCAGTATTTGTAGGCGCTAGTACGGCCCTAATGTTTGCTCGTGAATGGAAGGGGCTGGCACAGGCCTATGGCATTTCCTCACTGAATCTCAATTTGCACATCATTAAGTCAGGCCTCAATTCTTCAGAATCAGAAGACGGATGGGCCTTGAGATATAATCGGGCAGGGCAGGGAAGCTGGATCAAAAAGCCAATGGATGCAGAAGCTTCGTTTCTAAAAGACTTTGAGCAACGAGTATTTAAAAGTTTAATAGACACTCGATTGGACGAAGGGGTTTTTGAGTTTGAATTGCCTTTAAAACAAGGGGGCGACGCTCAAAATATGCTTGTATCGTTTCGTAAGGACGGGACGCAATTTGTTGCTGCTGGCGTGGAGAGTGACAAAGGCCTGAAGCGTTTGAGTCCTTGGGCGGCTCCTTTCCTGGGCTTGGTGCTTTTCGCGATAGGTGTTGCAGGGATCATAGGGTTTCTGATTTCGTCACGTTTGAATTCAAGTTACTTGTTGATTGAACGAGCTTTGGAGGATGTCGGGGCTGGACGTCTCAAGGATTTAAAGTTGCCTAAGACCTCCGACCCCTCCCTTAAAAGAATTGCTATGGCCCTTCAGGTAACTGCGGATGTTCTGGCGACCAAGGATGAAAAGATCGCTCAGGTCTCAAGCCTAGCCAATGAAGATGCCATGACGGGCGTGCCGAACTATCGAGCCTTTGAAGATTTTGTTGAAGGTATGATGTCGGGCATGTTTGTGCCTGAGACAGTTCCCGTTCTAGGAATCATTGACCTCGATTTCTTCAAAAAGGTGAATGATAATTATGGGCATCAAGTTGGTGATTACGTTCTAAAAGAAACGAGTCGTCTCGTGATGGACTGTATTCGATACGATGACGACAATGTTTCGCGTAGCCCTGATTTTTTTGGACGCTATGGCGGTGAAGAATTCGTTGTTATTTTTACAAGCGTTCGGACTGATGCTGCTCATCTTGGCGCTCTGCGAATTCTTCATAGAATAAAAAATACGACTTTAGAGGTCCCCGCCGAAATTGCAGAAGATGGCAAAGCCTTTGAATTAAAAATTTCCGCAAGTATTGGTCTTGCTCAATGGTCTGGAAAGAGTTTCAGTCGAGAAGAATGGATTAAAGAGGCCGATCAAGCTTTGTATGCGGCTAAGAAGGCAGGGAGAGGGCGGCTTGTTCATATAAATCCTGAATATAGGGAGTGGACGTGATACGCGCGGCTTGGATTCTTTTACTTTGCTCCTATGGGGCACTAGCACTGGCTGAGGAAAAAAGTGTTCCTTTGGCACAGATGCTTTGTATGCAAGGTAACTGCTTTGTGCGTCGGCATGGAAGTGCCACGATTTATCCTGTGCCCGCCTCGGAACGTCGAGACGTTAGGCAGAATGATGTGGTTATTAGCGTGGGTCTTTCGAGCCGTGTTGAGATCATTTTTGATGACAAAACTAAAGTTTATCTGAGGGATAGTGGACTTTATAGAGTCCGTAAAGGCGAAAAAGATGTGCTGCTTGCTCAGGGAAATGAAATGGAGTCTTCTCAAAAAGGCTTCAATCCTGAAGATGATGTTAATGGAAAAGGAAACCTGATCTTTATCGGGGATCTCGCTTTAAAAGTTTTGACTCCAAAATTTGGAGAGAAACTAATTTTTTCCTCATTTCCTCAGACAATACGAGTGGCTTTTGAATTGCCCTCTGACCAAGCGAAAGACGAAAAGCTTGAAGAGTTGAAAGTTTGGCGTCTTCTAAGACTTGAGTCCTCGTCGGGTTCCATTGAATCAATCGCGACGTCGGAGGATTTTGGAAACGTTGTATTTACTCTGCATGACAATGAGAAGAAGTCTGTAAATTACTATGGGAATGCAAGTATTTCTCGGGATGGAAGTTATCTTTTGCTTCCAGAAGTTGAGTATCTTCGCGGTCAGTATTCTGGAATTCGAATGGATGTAGGTGGGCGTGAGGCTTTAAAACAAAGTATCCGCGACATGCTTAAAGGTGCAGAGGAAAACCCAGACGCGAGTATTGAGCTTAGAGGCAATTGATATGGTGGCCCCCAGAATTCCAGACATAGGCGCAATATTGCTTTGTGCGTCTGCGGGGTTTTGCAGATGTTTGATTCGGATATGGGGGCAAGCTCCGCATGGTGTATGGGAGAATGTTGAAGAGGATAGAGTTCGACTTTCATTTTTAAGTGAAATGTGGAATCAGGTCGAGAAAGCTGAAACGCTCCCGATAGACGCGTTTCATTTGCTGAAAGTGTATAGAGAAGGAGATTTCGGACTTTTTGAACATCTCTTAAAAACAAGTGAGGATATTGAATACACCTTATCGCTATTTATTCAGTTTGTGTCGCTTCTTCACGAGGGGCTTGTGGTCACTGCATGGGTAAGCGATGAGTGTGAAGCAAATATTCGGATTGAGCTATCCGAGAAGACAAGTCAAAACCTTCAGATTGCTTTGTTTGTTATTCTGTATTTTGAGCGTTTGGCTAGGACGCAAGTGAAGGAGGGGGTGCTGTTTCGGCAGGTCCTGATTCCTGAGGAGCTTGAGTCCAAAAGAGAAGTTTTAGAAAAAAGATTAGATTGTTGTGTGCTTTCCTCAAAGGATGATTGTTTGGGTTTCGTGGTTCATCTGGATCAATTTAAAATGGAGAAAACATATGCGGCATCACAAATTAACTTATTTCTTCTGGCACAAGCTCAAACAAAAATTACTCCTGTAAATGGGAAATATTCATTTGAAACGAAACTATATGGATTGCTTCGAGAAAAGTTAGCAAAGGGAGATCGAGTCTCTTTAAAGGGTATTTCTCAATCCATGGGAATGTCATCTAGGACTCTACAGAGAAAACTAAGTTTTAAAAATATTTACTTTAAAGATATGGTCGAGATCGTACGCCGAGAAATTATTGAAACTTTGATGAGTCGAGGTGACGCAGAGTTGCTTCAAAATAGAGAGCTGCTATCGAAATTGGGCTATCAAAGCCCTACATCTTTGTATCGTCTTCGCGAGAGAATGATGTTCGAGGGAAATGATGACAGTTGGCGTGGTTCTTCTTGAGGAATGCGAAAAGGCTTGATGGGGCACCAACTTTTAAATGGGAACTCAGTCAGAGTTCTCATGAATCCATTTTTCTAGATCATAGACTCTGTAGTAGGTTGATCCATTGTCGAAGGAAATGATATTTTCTTCGGATTCCTCTTGTGATTCGTAGTCGGAAAGTGCGCATCTCCAACTTATGGGATCTTGTTCTTTCATCAGTGTGACTGTATCGAAAGTCATCCAGCCCACGGTAGTGTCCTCGGGGTAGCAATCGCGTATTGATGATTCAAATTCATCTTCGAGATTGACTGGACTTAGTTCTTTTTGCAACATTTCTTCGATTAGCCAATCGACGCCATATTCGGGCCCACTTGAATCTTCACTTATCCTCATGAGGTCATCCGAAGAGCACATGGGACATACGCCCGTTGGACATTTGATGTAGTCTTGATAGCAGAAGGCCGTGCTTTTTTGGTAAGCTATTTTCTGGAGAGAGATGTCGATTTCTTCACGATTCATCATAGGTTTATCCTTTTAATGACTCGTGCATCTTGGGAAAAAAAGCCGCCAGCTTGTTTATTCGTGTTTGAAGTTTGAGCTTGATTGTTCATAAATTCCTCCTTGGCACTTGCCCTGGGACCTGCGTTTTGTTTGAGGCCCCTTCATTTTTCATGAGGGGCCTATAACGAATGTCATGAGTGAAGGAATGGCGTTTGCGAGTACGAATGCCCAAAAGACGAATGCCATGACAAAAGTCCCAATGGGCTTTGGCATGGCATTTGTGGGTATGAGGAATAGGGAGCGAGCCAAATTCCGTAACGCTAGGCCGTGTGGACTAGGAGGTTTGTGAATTATAGCTCAGCTTCATTGCGATACTTTAATGGGAGGCTTTTGACGGATAAGGTCGGACATATAGCGGACCTCTCTTTCCGCAATGTTTTGTTTGGGAATTGTAGTCCATCGAGTATTTGCTACAAATTCCGATTTGTCCCCATTCAATTTTGAGAAGGTTGCGCCGAAGTTGTGTGGCTTCAAAGGGGTCGAATGGTTTGCCATTTGAAGAGTTGAGCCAGTCCAATCCCATGTGCCAGCCAGTGAAAGTTAGTGTTGAAGCAGTTATAATTTTAAGAATTGATAGTTTCATTTTGGGATTTCCTTTTTGAGGTAGGAGCAGGCTGCTTATTTAGAAGCAACGACAAGCTTATAATCAGTGGGTGTAGTGATTCAATAAGGCTGTCAGGCAGGTCTTGTATGGCATCGAGGCATTCTTTCCGTATTGGAGATTCCAAGAATGCAGACCCCTTTAGGTAGGCTTTAAAAGTCCGTTCGGTCTGTCCATAAAGTGGCACGAGCAGTCGGATGTGCTCAATGCTCACATCAACCCTTCCATTTTCCACATGGCTGATCCAGGCGACAGACTTTCCAGCGGCTTCGCCAGCTTCTCGCATCGAGAGTTTGCGCTGTTCTCTTAACTTCTTCAGTAGAGATGCCTCGGGCGTAATTCGTTTTATTTTTGTTCTGTGCATTCGTATTTCCTTCCGCACTCAATCGAGAGTGCTTAACTGAGCTCATTCAGCTGAAGGGAAAACCGTAGGAAGTCGCGTTGTTATATGCTTAACGCGGGCGTTAAGCGTTATAACGTTTTTTGAGCAAAAACTTTTTGAGAGTTGCCCAAGAAATTGCCCACGGAGACTCATGTTGGCTCATGTCAAAGCCCTTGAGTTCGTGGAAATTGAGACTGATGTTAGCTGGTCTACTATTTGTTTTTGGTTTCTGGTTGTGTTGTGTCTGGGCTAAGTGCCTGAAAAGAAAAAAGAAACTACATCGACAATTCGATGTGCCTATTCACTAGCAATGATTTGTTTGTGCCTTTGTTTGAGATTCGTATTTCGGGGGGAGTTTTCATTTTACTCTGTGTAAAATGGCGGAGCGGACGGGACTCGAACCCGCGGCCTCCGCCGTGACAGGGCGGCGTTATAACCAACTTAACTACCGCTCCACGAGGTAGGGCCAGTGAAAGTAAGTAGGCCGAAAGGTGGCATGGGTCAAGAGGGCCGTTCTGAAAAAAAATGGAAATGCCTTGATGGCTCGACCTTGGGGCCTTGAAAAGCTATGAAAAGGGCTAATGTCTAAGTCGGGCTCTGATTCTAGCAATGTACGAGGGATTCATCCTCGCCTGCGTGACCGACTCAAGGCCACTCAGGAGGCCGAAAAAGCGCAAGTGGGTCTCTTTGGAGCTCCCTTGGAGGCAGCATCAGATGCTGAATCTGAAACATCTCCTGAATCATCAAAACCTAAGAATAGGTCGGCTGTGAAGACCTCGGAAAAGTCGCTCGATATCCCAGCTGATAACTCCACTGACGACACTTTTGAACTGAGTGCTCCCAAGACGAAATCCAGCGCAGCCAAGGGCCCACAAATATTCTCAGTCACCGAGGCCGCTAACGAAATCAAAAACACGCTCAAGCGCTCTCTAGGCACCTTGAGCATTCAAGGTGAGCTCGCCGACTTCAAGGGTGTTCATCGCAACGGCCATCTCTATTGTTCGCTCAAAGACGATTCCTCACAGATTCGCATGGTCATGTGGAAACAGGCACTCACCAAAATTCCTTTTGAATTGAAGGGTGGGCTTGAGGTGATTGTTACGGGCAAGCTCGATTTCTACGGAGGCTCTGGCTCGTTGCAAATCAATGTGGAGCGCATGGAGCCTGTGGGCATTGGTGCGCTTCAGCTTAAGTTTGAGCAGCTCAAGGCGAAGCTTCAGGCTGAAGGTCTTTTTGATGAATCGCGCAAGCGTCCTGTTAAAGCGTTGAACTGGCGTGTGGGTATAGTTACGGGGAAAAGCACGGCGGCTTTGCAGGATATGTTGCGGGTTTTTTCAGATCGTTTCCCTTTGATTGAAGTTTTCGTTTTTCAGGCTTCGGTGCAAGGGGAAAAAGCTCCTTCTGAAATTGTTTCCGCTATTAGGGCGGCTAATGCTTGGAGTGCTACTCAAGAAAAATCTTTGGATGTTTTGATTGTGGGTAGGGGCGGTGGCTCCTATGAAGATTTGTTTTGTTTCAACGATGAAAAAGTCGCGCGCGCTATTGTGGGCTCCACTATTCCCGTTGTGTCGGCTATTGGCCATGAGATTGATTTTACGATTGCTGACTTTGTTTCGGACAAGCGTGCGGCCACTCCGTCTAATGCTGCGGAAATGACTTCGCCTGATCGTCAGGAATGGCTGCGTCGTTTGAATGATTTGGGAGAGTTTTTTCCTAGTCGCATCGATGACATGATTCGCACTCGTCAGGAAAAAGTAGATCACTTAACCGATCGCTTGGTGGCATCGGCTCCGCATAAAAAATTACAATTCCAAAGAGAGTTGTTGCAGCAGCGGCGCGAGCGCTTGGAGCGTTCGATGATGCAGCGCTTGGACCATGTTCGTAAGCAGTTGGGTCAAAGGGCAGCGGTGCTTGAGGCGCTTTCGCCTTTGAAGGTCTTGGAGCGGGGTTATTCGGTGGCGCGTGACACTCAAGGGAAAGCCTTGAAGAAGATTTCTCAGCTCAAAGCGGGACAGAGCTTTAGTGTGCAGCTGGCCGATGGCTTGGTTGAGGCTCAGGTGCTTTCTCTCAATTCTAAATGATAAAAACCTGAGCCCGAGTCTTGGGCCTGCGGGATTTTGTGGTTAGAATAAGCCTAAGTTATGGAAAATTCATCACAGTTTGAGCGGCTTGAAGGTTTGGAGAACGATTACGATCAGATCCAAAAAGTTGCTATCGGCGGCATGGCTGAGGTTTATCGCGGGCGCCAAAAGAACTTGGACCGCCCCGTGGCGATCAAACGCATTCGTGATGAGTTTAAAAACAGTGCTGATTTAAAAGAGCGCTTTCGTCGCGAAGCTCGTTCAGCGGCTAACCTTCTTCACCACAACTTGGCTCACGTTTATGACTACAAAGTGGTGGGGGCTGAGGCCTACATCATCATGGAATACATCGACGGATTCGACCTCGCTCAAATTCTTGAAAAAACGGGCGCACTGCCTGTTGATGTGGCCACTATTATTGCTGTGAAGATTTTGCAGGGCCTCACTCAGGTTCATTCACACGGCATGATTCATCGAGACATCAAACCCGACAACATTCGCGTGAACATGCGCGGTGAAGTGAAGATCATGGACTTCGGCATTGCGCTTGATCCGGGGGAAATGAATCTGACTCAACCCGGTATTCTTATTGGTTCGCCGCACTACTTGGCACCTGAACAAATTTTGGGTGATCGTTTGGATGCGCGTGCGGATGTGTTTGCTTTTGGAATCACATTTTATGAAATGCTCACGGGGCAGCGCCCCTTTTCTGAGAAGGACGGGCAAACTGTTTATTCTTGGATCAAGAGCGGCAAGTATGAAAAATTATCTAAGCTTCGTCCCGATTTGCCTGCCTACATCAGCAATGTTGTTGAGAAGTGTTTGCGCATCAAAGCTTCCGATCGTTATAGCTCTACGGAGATTATTGCTCAGTCTTTGCAAGAGTTTTTGATGTCGCATTACAGCTTGGCTTTTGAGTCTCGCTTGCGCAAATTCCTTATGGAAAAACAATTGATCAAGGGCAATGCCAGCTTGATCGAAGTGCAGGAAAAAACACTCGCACCCAAGCGCAGACCTTTTTGGAAGCTCAACATGAATCCTCGTTCCTTGGAGCGAGTGGCTCTTTGGCTGATTGTCTTTGGACTTTTGGCTGCTGGGCTTGTGACGAATATGTTCTCGCAGCTACGTGGTTGGGTGCAGGGCTTTCAGGGCGCTACCGATTCTTCTCTTATTGAAGAAACTCAAACTCCTGCAGTGGATTCAGAAAAAACAACGAAGCCTAAGCCGCGTGCTCGTCCCACTAAACCCGTCGATCCAGCGTTGCCTGGCATGCCCATCGAATAATTTTATTGTGGCAGATCACTAGCTAGATCACCCGCTAGATCACTGCGCTTCGCGCAGGTGGTGGATCTTAAGTTGCACTTTGACTTGGTTGCGGAAGGTGTTGATCTCGGGAGTCACGAGCAGGTCCACATTCGCTGCGCCCGATGCTTTGATGCTTTCGAGTTGGCTCGCTTGTTGGAATCCGATCATGTCTGTTCCGAGGTAGCGTTTCACTTTAATGTGCACACCCTTAAGCAGTTCAAAGGCACTGCTTGGAACTTTGCGCATTAAGAAGAGGGGCTCAGGGTTGCCTGCACCAAAAGGTTCAAGTGAAAGCATTTTTTGCACTTCTCTCACGTTGAGTGAGGATTGTGAGGAGATCTCAGCGTCGAAGAATGTTTTTTCTTCGAGTGCTGAACCTGAGGAGTAGAGCAGGGTCATGGCTTCTTCGAGAGATTTTTGGAAGTCGTTAATCTTGGCAATGTCGAGCTGCATGCCCGCTGCCGCTTGGTGGCCACCGAATCGGTCGAGGTGTTTGCTGGCGAGTTCTAAGATTTGAACGCAATGAGCGCCCATGCGAGATCGCATAGAGCCACGAAGTTTGCCTTCTTCAGTTTGTGTGAGCACGATAGCAGGCCGAGAAAAAGTTTCGGTAATTTTTGCAGCGACAATGCCAAGCACGCCTTCGTGCCAAGTGTCGCCAACAAGACAAAGGATTTGTTTTTCAGGGGCTGCTTTGAGTTGAGACTCTGCTTGAGCCTTGG
>Ga0163144_10010918_pt1 | contig 19287 bp, 12 predicted proteins | sample OliLak19BULKMAT1_FD_123175 | JGI IMG/M metagenome (GOLD analysis project Ga0163144, IMG submission 123175) | Freshwater microbial mat bacterial communities from Lake Vanda, McMurdo Dry Valleys, Antarctica - Oligotrophic Lake LV.19.BULKMAT1 | ecosystem: Environmental > Aquatic > Freshwater >... | reverse complement strand
TAATTGTTCAATAATTGCAGGATCTGTTGCTGCCAATATCTGTTTGTCAATTCCTTCATTTTTTATTTGGCTCCAAATTCCGGGTAAGCTTGCAATAAATACTAGCCCTAACATTATTGGAGTAACAAATTTAATAATGTATTTAAATATTGTTGGGACTTTAATATCAGTACCACTCGTAATTTCCCTCCAGCCTTTATCCATGCCAAACACCCAAGCAAACAAAATGATTTCTAGGAGTGCAAAAACGACTAGCGAAACCGTTCCTGCCCAATAATCATATTCATCAAACACACCATAATTAAAAAACAGAACAGTTGGTAAACCCAAAATCAATACTGTCAAACCAAAAGTCCAAGCAGCTTTTTCCCGTTTCCAACCAAATTCATCTTGCAAGAATCCCATGCATGGAGTTCCCATTGCCAATGAGGAAGTGATTCCTGCAAAGAATAATAATCCAAACCAAAAAACACCGCACATCACACCCAGCGCGCCACCAAACTGATCGAATAAATATGGAAGTGTTTTAAATCCTAACCCAAGTCCTCCATTTTTTGTCATTTCCACAACGGCATCTATTCCCAAATAACCAACAGCAATAGGAATAATGATTGCAGAACCTAAAACGATTTCTACAAAACCATTCATCCATCCAGCACTCATTGCATTTAAAGCTATATCATCTTTTGAACGAACATACGAAGCGTAACATTGAATGGATCCCATTCCAATTGAAAGTGTAAAGAATATTTGTCCGGCAGCAGCCAACCAAACTTTGGCTGACCAAATACTAGAAAAATCGGGAGTCCATAAAAAGTTTAATCCTACTGTCCCATCGTTCACGGCACCATGGTCACCTGCTTTAAGTGTTACAGCAATAAATGCCAATATAGCACCAAAAATAATTAATAAGGGCATTCCAATCTTCGCTACTTTTTCCACTCCACCACTCAATCCGCGTGAAAGAATCCAAGTATTTAATAACAAACAAATAACCCAAAATATAATTGGTTCAATTGTTTCCAAAGAAACATAACTGCCAAAAAAGGAAGCTACTTCAGCTTGAGTTTGACCAGAGAAACTACCAGTGATCGAATGCCACATCCACGATAACGTCCATGATTCCAAATAACAATAATAAGCAGCAACAGCTAAATTTGTGAAAATTCCAAAAACACCAATGTATTTCCAAAACTTACGTTTATCCATAGAACCAAGAATAAATGGAGTGCTATGATGTCCTTTATTTCCCCCAAAACGCCCCATACTCCATTCAACATATAACAATGGGATTCCCATTAACAAGAAACAAACTAAGTATGGAATAATAAAAGCTCCACCTCCATTTTGAATGGCTTGAACTGGAAATCTTAAAAAATTTCCTAAACCAACAGCATTACCTGCCATTGCTAAAATGAGTCCTACACGTGAGCCCCAGGCTTCTTTATTTTCAGTCATAGTTAATTATCTATTTAGTGCTTTCAAATATATAGAAGTTTTAATAATAATCACTAAAAATATAAATTTTGTTTTGTGTATTTTTACACTTTACTAAATATGAAAGACTATGATTACTATAATGGTTATAATTTTTGTTTTGGGATATATTGCGATTGCCTTTGAACATCCGATAAACATCAACAAATCTGCTACAGCATTACTCACAGGAGTATTGTGTTGGACCGTTTATATTTTAATGGGAGATGACAGCCATTTAATAAACGAACAACTTACTGAACATATCGGAGAATTGTCGGGTATTTTATTTTTCCTGATGGGCGCGATGACACTTGTAGAATTAATTGATGCACATGATGGGTTTGATGTTATTACATCTAGAATAACAACTACAAGCAAGAAAAAACTTCTTTGGATTATTTGCACAATTACCTTTTTTCTATCCGCTGCATTGGATAATTTAACAACAGCTATTGTGATGGTTTCATTATTGCGTAAATTAATTGATAACAAGGAGGACCGCTTGTTATTTATTGGAATGGTTGTGATATCAGCCAACGCTGGCGGTGCTTGGAGTCCGATTGGTGATGTTACTACTACAATGTTGTGGATAGGCGGACAAGTGACTGCACAAAACATCATGTTAAAATTATTTATCCCTAGCATTGTGTGTTTAGTTGTTCCACTACTTATATTATCTTTCAAATTAAAAGGAAATATAACTAGACCAGAAATAAAAGAAAATGTTTCACCAAATCCAACAACAACACTTGAACGCAATGCAGTTTTCTTTTTGGGAATTGGCGCTTTGGTTTTTGTCCCTGTTTTTAAAACCATCACACACCTTCCTCCTTTTATGGGCGTTTTATTTGGCTTAGGAGTATTGTGGGTTGTAACCGAATTGATTCACAGTAAAAAAGATGATGAAGACAAAGATTCTTTATCTGTATTGCATGCTTTGCGTAAGATTGACATGTCGAGTATTTTATTTTTCTTAGGAATTTTAATTGCTATTTCATCATTGCAATCAACAGGCGTATTATCAAGTTTAGCTCAATACATGAACGATACAATAGGCAACTTAAACATTATAGTGCCTGCAATTGGATTATTATCTGCCATAGTTGACAATGTACCATTAGTTGCTGCAAGTAGGGGCATGTATGACATAACAACTTACCCAGCAGATTCTTACATTTGGGAATTTTTAGCATATTGTGCTGGAACAGGCGGAAGTATTTTAATTATTGGTTCTGCTGCCGGTGTTGCTGCTATGGGAATGGAGAAAATTGATTTTATTTGGTACTTGAAGAAAATTGCTTGGTTAGCATTGATTGGCTATTTTGCAGGAGCATTCACTTACATGGGCATTGAACATTTCTTTCATGTGTAAGTATGTATAGCTTATATTTGAATCATGAAAAAAGCATTGCTTTTATTTCTTTTAATATGCATTCCGATTGTTGATTTCGCACAAACGGATTCCTATTTTCATTTCGACTCACTCCCGGGAAAGCAAGAATACAATATCAATGAGCCTAGCATTGCAGTTTTAACAAATTGGAAATATCACAAAGGCGATGACATGCGTTGGGCCGATTCGGCTTTTGATGACCAATCTTGGGCATTTATTTCACCAAAATTAAATTTCGACTCTCTTGCTCCGGGTACCTTCGAAACAATTGGTTGGTTCAGGATACATCTATTGGTTGATACTACCTTATTGGATCAATCTATTGCATTTTTGATGACACAATCAGGAGCGTCAGAAGTTTATCTAGATGGAAAATTACTTCAGGCATTCGGAAAAATCGATCAAAAGAATTTAGCAAATGAAGAGCGTTACGATCCGCAGGAAGTTCCACTACCTATTCATTTCGGAAAAAGCAGAACGCATGTAATAGCTGTAAGATATGCTTATGCAACTGCAAAAACAGATTATGAAAATAAACTGGTGAGTGCAATGGGCTTTGATTTTAAATTTGCTGAAATGCGTGAAGCTACTTATTACAAATTCATGACATCGAATACCATCACAGCTATTTTCATTTTTTATTTTTCATTTTTTATTGCATTGAGTTTTCTACATTTTACATTTTATCTTTTTTACAGAGAAAATAAATCCAATTTATATTACAGCATTTTTGCAGGTGCATTCGGTACCTTTTTTATATCAATTATTATCAGCAGAAATTTTACGCAGCCCGACTTTGTAAAATCTGTCATCCATTATGCATCGATGCTTTCGGATTTTTATATTCCTGCATTGTTAGCGATGCTTTACAGTATTTTTTATAAAAAGATGCCAAAAATATTTTGGGTATGGATTGCTTTGTTCTCCATTGATTTGGTTCTGAATATCCTGTATAAAGAATCTAAATTTCTAGGCTATATATTGTATCCGATATTTATTATTGAATCGTTGAGGATTATCATAGCTGCTATTTATAAAAAACGGGAAGGAGCATGGATACTAGGTTCTGGCATTATTACAACCGTTGGTTTTTTTGCTCTTTTTTTCATCATAGCAGCAATGGGCATACAAGCCAATTTTTCAGCAACAACTGGGTGGGGAGGGTTTCTGTTTGGAATTTTAGTTATTTATGTAACGCTTAGCATTCCGTTATCAATGACTATTTATTTAGCGCGTGACTTTTCCAGAACTAGTAAAAATCTAACTAAAAAATTAATTGAAGTAGAAGAACTTTCTGCAAAAAGCATAGAGCAAGAAAAAGAAAAACAAAAAATTTTAGAAACACAAAACGAAGTACTAGAAACACAAGTAAAAGAACGCACATCTGAAATAGAAGAACAGAAAAAATTAATTGAAGAAAAAAACAAAGACATCACCGACAGCATAAATTATGCAAAAAGAATTCAAGAAGCATTATTGCCTGAACAATCTTCATTAGCAAACCTTTTCAGCGAATCTTTTGTTTTATTTAAACCTAAAGACATTGTAAGCGGTGATTTTTATTGGTTTACCGAATACGAAGGAAAAAAAATAATCGTAGCCGCTGACTGCACTGGACATGGAGTGCCGGGTGCATTAATGAGTATGATTGGTTGCAACATTTTAAATAAAATTATTCTAGACGAAGGCATAACACAACCTGATTTAATATTGGATCGTTTAAATGAAGAAGTAAGAACAGCATTAAAACAAAGAGAAAATGCATCTGAAACAAGAGATGGAATGGATATCGCCATCATTACAATCATCAACAATGAATTGCAATTTTCAGGAGCTCACCGCCCACTTTACATTATTAGCAATGGTAAATTAACAGAAATCAAGGCCAATAAATTTTCGATAGGAGGAATTCAGGAAGAAAAGCGGACATTTACAAATCATATCTTAACTTTACAAAAAAATGAGTTGCTGTATTTATCTTCCGATGGATACGCAGATCAGTTTGGTGGAGAAAACGGAAAAAAATTAATGACTAAAAATTTCAAAGAATTGTTATTGAAGATTCAAAACGATTCGATGAAAGAGCAAAAACAAATTTTAAGCGACTCCATTGAAAGCTGGAAAGGCACAAGAGAACAGATTGACGATATCTTGATTATTGGAATAAAAATAAATTGAAAACCATTTTTTACATACCATTTTCAAAATACATTAAACAAGTTTTTACTTGCTTGATGCTACTGCTTTTTTTTACTCATTCTTCTGCACAAAAAAAAGACTCACTTCTTTTCCAGAAAAAAGTGGACTCTCTTCAATCTATAATAGATACTGAGAAAACCGATACAGGCAAAGTTTCTTTATTAATTCAGATTGCTAGAGTGCAAGAAACAACTGACAGATTAAAAGCTTTTGACAATGCAAATATTGCTTATGCATTGGCACAAAAAAGTGGGAACAAACATAAAATTGGAGAATGCTTAAATTATTTGGGAGACTTAAACTGGTTTTCCGGAGATTACACTAGTGCTTCAAATTACTATTTCAAAGCACTGAAACTTTTTGAAGACATAAATGACAAAGCTGGTATTGCCGAATGCTATAGAAACATAGGATGGATTTATCTCGGACAAAACTCTTTCAAAAAAGCGCTCGAAAATTATAATAAATCGCTTACGATTAATACACAACTAAATTTAAAAGCGAAAGTACTAGCAAATTACGATGATATTGGAATTGCGTATAAACAGATGGGGAATTATGAGGAGGCATTAAAAAACTGCGAAATTACAATTAAATTATCCGAAGAAATTAATAGCATAAAAGGACTTGCTATTGGGCATGGTAACATTGCGATGATTTATGTGGAAATGAATCAATATAATTTAGCAATTGAAAACTTCTTAAAATCAAACAAGTATCACGAACAAATACAAGACCATTTCAATTCGGCAGAAGGCTATTTAGGTCTGTCCAGCTGCTACTTAAAACTAAACAATACATATAAAGCAATTGAATATTCGGAAAAAGCATTGCAATTGGCAGAAAAATTTAATTACAAGGTTACTGTCCTGCATTCCTACAAAAATTTGGCAGACATTTATGCTACAAAAAAAGAATATACAAATGCCTTCAAATACCTTGACATATATACCAAATTAAAAGACTCCACTTACAATGCAAATAACAGCCAGCAGATAAACGAAATGTCTGCAAAATATGAGTCGGAGAAGAAAGAGTTGATGATTAACTCCTTGGAAAAAGACAAAAGCTTGTCGGAAGAAAAATCAGCACAGGATAAAAAATTTAAAATCTACCTTCTCATCTTTTGTAGTTTAGTTGCCATTTTCACGATTTTTTTATTCCGAAGTTTTTTACAAAAGAAAAAAGCAAACAATTCTTTGTCGCTCGCTTATAAAGAAATTGAGGTTAAAAATAAAGACATTACAGATAGTATTAATTACGCAAAACAAATTCAGCGTGCACGACTGCCAAACCCATCCATCATTTTAAATCATTTACCTGAAGCTTTTGGTTTATACAAACCTAAAGATGTAGTGAGTGGCGATTTTTATTGGTTTGCAGAACATGAAAACGGGAAATTATTATTAGCTGCTGCAGATTGTACGGGCCATGGAATTCCTGGAGCCTTCATGAGTTTGATAGGCATTGATGAATTGAACCATGCAACACTTGAAAAACGTTTTGATGATGCTTCCACTATTTTAGCATCTGTAAATGTTGGAGTAAAAAAAGCATTGCGTCAAAACGAACAAAATTCTATGTCGAGAGACGGGATGGATCTTGCACTCTGCATCTTCGATTTAAAAAATAACAAACTGGAATATGCTGGAGCGAATCGCCCGTTATATTATATCAGAGATAATCAACTAAATGAAATTACTCCAACCAAAGCTGCTATTGGCGGACTAACACCCAACAACCAGGCTTTTAAAAATCACATCATTCAAATCAAAAAAGGGGATATGATTTACGTTTTTACTGATGGTTATGCCGATCAGTTTGGTGGAGAAAGTGGTAAAAAATTTATGACTAAGCGTTTCAAAGACTTATTATTAAGCATACATCATTTGCCCCCTCCGGAGCAGGAAGCTTTACTTGAAAAGGCACTTACAGAGTGGAAAAAAGAAATCAGTCAGGTTGATGATATTCTTGTAATGGGAGTGCGGATTTAATTTTTCAATTGGGAATCCAAAATTTTCAAGCCATCTTCAAACGAATGTGGATTGTACCCCAACTCTTTTCTTGCTTTACTAATATCGAAACCTGTACGTGGTGGGCGTTTTGCTGCTTGATTTAAATTATCTGATTTGGATGGGGTAATCAACGATCTATCCAATTTCCAAAAAGCTGCAACTTTATAAACTAATTCTAAAATGCTCAATGTTTTTGGTCCAGATAAATGATAAATGCCTTTTGCTTTTTTATCAGCAATTAAAATACAGCCATCTGCTAAATCTTCAGCAAGTGTTGGTGAACGAAATTGATCATCCACTACATTTATTTTTTGTCCTTTTGATAAAGCCTCTTTCGCCCAAAGCACAATGTTGGAACGACTCATATTGTCAACCATTCCGTAAACAATAATTGTGCGGGCAATCGCCCAGTTGATTTTGCTATTTTCAAGAATCTTTTCGGACTCGGATTTTGATTTTGCGTAGTAGCTTAAAGGATTGGGAACATCTGTTTCTACGTATTCGCTTCCTTTCATTCCATCAAAAATAAAATCGGTGGAGAGATGAATGAAGTGTGCAGGATGATTTGCTAACACATCAACAAAATGTTGCACAGCTGTAACATTAATTGCCCAACACTCTTCCCGTTTTGTTTCACATGCATCCACATTGGTCATGGCTGCAGTGTTTATAATTACATCTGGTTGATGCTTTGAAATAATATTTTCTATTTCTGATTTTTGCGTGATGTCTAGTGTTTCATAAACATAGCCATTTGTATGAAGCATACGATTAGCACCAGAGGAAGTGGCAATTATTTCCACATCTTTTCTTTTCAATAAAGCGTAGACTAATTTTTGTCCTAGTAAGCCGTTGCTTCCTGTGATGAGAATTTTTGTCATAACAATGTCTATAAATCCCAAACGCTTCTGCGTTTGCTTTTGAAGGGCTTAAAAAACGCTTTGTTTTCTAAAACAAATGCCATTACAAAATATAGAATAATAGGTGACCCTACTGTGAAAAAGGATAGATAGATAAAATACATACGAATTTTGGTAGAGTTAATGCCGAGCTTTTTGCCCCACCATTCACAAACTCCAAAAGCTTGTGTTTCGAACCAGGATTGAATACGTTTTATCATAGTAGAGTAAATTAACAACTATAAAATTACGAATTTTTCAGGACATAATTACCGATAGAACAACTTAGACATTTTTTGTTGTTACAGTACTCGTTTTTCAACTGTAACAAAGCTTGGGTGGAATGTGCCGTTTTCACAGGAACGCCCAATTCTTCCCACTTACGAATAATGGAGTTGTTTTCTCCCAGCGTTTCTTCTAGAAACAACAAGGCCTTGTTTACATATCTTTCATCATCTTTTTGTTTTCCATATACAAACAAGAAAGGGACAATTGTATTGATGATAATATTGTTGATGGATTCATCACCCAAGTGCTTTGGTTTATTATTTGACTTTCTATCCAACATAAAATGTGAATGCCAATATTCTGAAACAGAAACATCCATCATCTTTTTGAGATTAGACGCATTTTCCAATTCCAAGACTTTGGAAAACAAATGACTTGAATTAAAGATTAAGTTTGCAAATTGAGCGATACGAATGCTTGGAAAATTAATAGGCCGTAATCGTAAATATTTCCATAGATGCTTTTCAATGGGTTGCAGCTTGAATTTTTGTTTTAAAAAAGCATATTCGTTTTGAAGTTGCTGAGGATACTTTCCTTCAAAATGCTCAAACAACATTCCTGCTTGCCCAAATAACAATGCTTCTATTTGCAACAGACTGTTTTTATGTTTTCCTAAAATGATGGAAGGAACAGACTTAGCCAACAATTCAAACGGTTCGGCATTGGTTTTAAAACCGAAATTACGTGCTAAATTCTGATAAAATGTTTCTTCCCAATTGTTATTGTTTAAGGCTAAACTATTTACAATTGCTATTGATTTTCGTTGCAATCGTTCTAGCAACAATTTATCTTTTGTGCTATTTAGAATAATTTCAGGAACGGTAGCAATTTGATTTGCGCAAGGAATCCAATCATTGCTAGATTTAAAATCGAGGTAATTCTGATATAACTTTTTATGAATGCGATTCTTGATTTCCAAAGTAGGAATTTTTTCTCCGGAGCTTCTATGCAAAACTATATCTACATTATTTACTACGTGTAGAATAATATTATCGTAGGCCTTGTCCTTTTGATGTGAATGTCTGTTCCAATCGCTTGAATTAACATGCACTTCTACATTCCCAGCCCACAGTGTTTCCCCTACTTTAATTTTTCCATTAAAAAAATCGGGACCCGCATCAAAATTATGTTCGCCTGGTTTTTGGATTTCAATTTTTTCTCCTGTAGTGGTTTTTAGTTCGAGTTGGTCGAACAATCTGAATTTCCAGATGTGGTGTAAGAATTCTTCTGTCATACTGCTCCTAGCAAATAAAAATTTAATTATTATAACTAATCGAAGGGAGCAATTTCGATAAGATATATTTCAAAACAAATTTATAAATATTTTTCTAAAAGCACTTGCATTTCTTTTTGCAAAATCATTGCTTCGGCTTTTGCTTTTTCTGCAAAATCTTCACCAGCACTTGCATAAATAATTCCGCGGGAGGAGTTTACTAATAAACCACATTGTTTGTTCATGCCGTATTTGGCAACTTCGCTTAAGCTTCCACCTTGGGCACCAACACCAGGAACTAATAAAAAGTGCTCCGGAACAATTTTACGAATGTCTGAAAGCATTTCTGCTTTGGTTGCGCCAACTACATACATCATGTTGTCGGGTGTTGACCAAGATTTGGATTTGGAAAGGACTTGTTGATATAAAGGAGCATTCGCATCAATCCCCCTTGCCCCCTTTTCTCCGAAGGAGTCCATTTGGGAAAAGGGGGAGTGCATTTCAGTCAGTTGAAAGTCAGTAGCTCCGGGATTGGAAGTTAGTGCCAAAAGGATTACCCATTTATTTTTATATTCTAAAAAAGGTTTTACGCTATCTTCTCCCATGTAGGGAGCAACGGTAATGGAATCAAAATTTAGTTTTTCTAAAAATGCAGTTGCATACATCTTAGAAGTATTACCAATATCGCCACGTTTTGCATCTGCAATTGTGAAAATATCCGAACAGGTTTGATTGATGTAATTGATTGTTTTTTCTAAGCTAATCCAACCCGCAGCACCTTGTGTTTCATAAAATGCCATGTTTGGTTTGAAAGAAACACAATAGTCTTTTGTAGCATCAATGATTTGTTTGTTGAATTCGAAAACAGGATCTTCGGAATTTAAAAGGTGTTTCGGAATTTTGGTAATATCCGTATCCAAGCCAACGCAGAGGAAGCTTTTTTTCTTTTTGATGTTGTTGAATAATTCTTGTTTGGTCATTTGGCCCTCCTAGCCTCCCCAAAGGGGAGGAACAAAAAAAGTAACAATCTAAATTATAGTTTTTCAATCTTATTTTTTTACACACAAAACAACTCCTCCTCTTTGGGGAGGTCGGGTGGTACCTATACTCCTACTCCACCTTCTTTCATGCGTTCTGCATTTTCAGCTAACTGAAGGGCATCAATCATATTTTGAATTTTTCCATCCATAAAATCGGTCAAATTATAAACCGTCATGTTGATGCGATGATCGGTGATACGGTTTTGCGGATAGTTATATGTTCTGATTTTTTCGGAGCGATCACCTGTTGCTACAATTGTTTTTCTACGTTTAGAAATCGCATCCAAATGTTTTTGCATTTCAATGTCGTACAATTTGGTACGCAACATTTGCATTGCAATTTCACGGTTTCCTAATTGGGAGCGGTCTTGCTGACAAACAACTACAATTCCTGAAGGCTTGTGCGTCAATTGCACTTTTGTTTCAACTTTATTTACGTTTTGTCCGCCAGCACCACCCGAACGAGATGTTTGCATTTCAATATCACCAGGATTCAATACCACATCCACCTCATCGGCTTCAGGCATTACCAAAACACTTGCAGCAGAAGTATGCACTCGACCCATTGTTTCTGTTAATGGAACACGTTGCACACGATGAACACCTGCTTCGAATTTTAAAAATCCGTAAGCGCCTTCAGAATTTACGTTAATGATAACCTCTTTGTAGCCGCCCATTGTTCCGGCATTGGAATCCACCACTTCATATTTCAATCCTCTTTCTTCCAAAAAGCGGGTATACATTCTAAAAAGATCTCCAGCAAAAATACTTGCTTCATCTCCACCTGTTCCAGCACGAATCTCTATCACCGCATTTCTTGCATCTTCAGGATCTTTCGGAATTAACATCTGACGGATATCATTTTCCATTTTTTCTTTTTTGGAAAGTAATTCGTCAATGTCCATCTTCGCCATTTCGCGCATCTCATCGTCCTTTTCTGTTGCAAGGACACTTTTGTTAAAATCAAGATTCTCCACCACATTTTTGTATTCGTGGTAAGCATTTACAACATCGGTAAGTTCTTTATATTCTATGTTGAATTTTTTAAATTCTTTCATGTCGCCAATTACTTTGGGATCCGACAGTTTTTGTTCAACTTCTTCCCAACGTCTTTTTATGGCTGCTAATTTATCTAACACTTTTTTTAATTTTTGAATTGGTGCCCTTCGACTCCGCTCAGGGTGACAATTATATTATTATTTTATTGATTTGATTTTTGCAGTACAAAAGTACAAAAAAAATGACAATCAGCCTTAGTTACAGGCTCTCCCTATTAACTATTCGCTATTGCCTATTTACTAAAAACGCTAATACTCGAATGTTCCGTTTGATGATTTTATTGTTAATCTTTTTGTTGCTGACTCATCCACTCTCCCAACAATTTGAGCATCTACTCCAAATGATTTTGAAATGGTAATAATATCGGAAGCTACATTTTCTGGAACATATATTTCCATGCGGTGTCCCATATTAAAAACTTTGTACATTTCTTTCCAATCAGTATTGCTTTGTTCTTGAATCAATTTAAACAATGGAGGAATTGGAAATAAATTATCTTTTATTACATGAACATTGTCTACAAAATGCAACACTTTAGTTTGTGCGCCTCCACTGCAATGCACCATTCCGTGTATACTTGAGCGATGATTGTCAATTATTTTTTTGATAATGGGCGCATATGTACGTGTTGGTGATAAAACCAATTTACCAGCAGTAACTTCGAATCCTTCATTGGGAAGATTGCTTCTGTCGCTATCACTCCCTCGCAATGACGGTGCGATTTTAATTTTATCCGTCAATTTTATTTTTCCACTGTACACTAATTCTTCTGGCACAGCTGCATCAAAACTTTCAGGAAATTTTTTCGCAAGAGATTTTTCAAACACATCGTGACGAGCAGAAGTCAATCCGTTGCTTCCCATTCCACCATTGTATTCGGTTTCATAGTTTGCTTTTCCGGATGAAGACAAGCCAACAATTACATCACCCGCTTGAATGTTTGCATTATCGATAACATCGCTTCTCTTCATTCGGCAAACAACTGTTGAGTCCACAATAATGGTTCTTACTAAATCACCCACATCAGCCGTTTCGCCACCTGTTGAATAAATTCCGATTCCATAATCTCTTAGTTGTTGCAACACCTCTTCTGTTCCATTGATGATAACTGAAAGAACTTCTCCTGGAATGTTATTTTTATTTCTTCCGATGGTTGACGACAATAAAATATTGTCAATGGCTCCAACGCAAAGTAAATCATCCGTGTTCATTACAATTGCATCTTGAGCAATTCCTTTCCATACAGAGATATCTCCTGTTTCTTTCCAATAGGTATATGCTAAAGAAGATTTAGTTCCGGCACCATCGGCATGCATTACAATGCAATAATTATCATCACCGCTTAAATAATCGGGTACAATTTTACAGAATGCTTTTGGAAAAAGCCCTTTATCAATTTTTGAAATGGCTTTATGCACATCTTCTTTAGATGCAGAAACGCCACGTTGATTGTATCTGTTGTCGGTCATTTAAGTTTGATCCTGGAGCTATATAGTCCTAATTCGTTTACCTCATCCGTCCTTCGGACACCTTCTCCAAATGGAGAAGGGAAGCGGAAGAAATTTTTTCTTTATTAAAATAAAAACATCCCGTAAAAGTACGGGATGTTTTTGAGTTCTTTTTAATAAGAAATTACTTTTTATTCACCTTCTTCTTCACCTTCTGGTTTCGGAGGAGTAGGCGTTGTTACAGGAACATCTTTAGGAGCATTCGGATCAACGAAATCCTTACGTAATACGGAGAATACCGTACGTCTGTTTTTCTGCATCATTGCTTCATACTCTTCTTTTGATTTACCTTTTGTTTCTTTATTGATATACTTTTCAGTTAAAGTAGCTACAATTACACCATTTGCATCTTTAATTTCTAAAGGTGCTTTTTCACCGTATCCTTTTGCTTTTAAACGCTCAGGGTTAATTCCTTTAGAGATTAAGTAATCTACACAAGACTTAGCACGAGCTTCAGATAATTTCTGGTTAGCTGGATCAGAACCTCGGTAATCGGTGTGTGAACTTAACTCGATAACGAATGTTGGGTTATCCAACAATGTTTGGTATAAGAAATTTAATGAATCGCGTGGATTTGAAGGGTGGTCCAAATCTGCTTTATTCAACAAATACAATACATCCGGGAAACGAATGAAACGCTCGATAGGTACTAAACAAAAATCGTGTTTAAATGTTTTTGCTTCTTCAACACCAACCGTTGTTTCTTTTACTTTATCAGAACTGTTCAAGAAACCAATAGGTGCTTGAGTTGTTTTAACATCTACACCAACTTGTGTTGTGATTACATAAGAAGTATTTGGGTTCACATAACGAGCTGTTCCGTTTTCTGCAAATTTAAAGTAACCTGCAGCATCTGTTTTTGTTTCAACTGAAGATCCATCAGAACCAACCAATTTAATTACAACACCTGGTATAACTTCTTTGAATTTACAATCTGTAACAACACCTTCAATAGTAAACAATAATGGAGGAAGAACAAATGACCAAATATCATCAGCTCCTTTTGAACCTTCACGGTTTGAAGAAAGGTAACCTCTTTCTTTTTTACCTTCGAAAATAATTCCGAAATCATCTGCTGCAGAGTTAATAGGGAATTTCATGTTGGTAACGTTACCCCATTGGTCTTCACCTTTTTTCTCAGCTTTGAAAATATCTAAACCACCCATTCCTAAGTGACCTGTTGAAGAAAAATACAAGGTACCATCTTCATGTAAGAAAGGATAAACATCATTTCCAGGAGTGTTGATACCAGGACCAAGATTTACTGGTGCTCCCCAAGCTTTAGCTTTTTTATCATACTTTGTCATCCAAATATCATTTTCACCTTGTCCACCTGGCATATTAGATGCAAAGAATAATGTTTGTGCATCAGCTGATAAACATGGAGAAGCGTATTTTAAAGAATCTAAACAAAAAGGGATTTTTGTTGTCTCACCCCAAGAAGTTCCTTTTTTAGGAGCTGTCCAAAGTTGATTGTAAGTTACTTTCTTTTTATCAACCATACAACGTGTGAAGAAAATCATATCACCTTTTTTGGTAACAGCACTTAATCCTTCGTTGTCTTTTGTGTTTAATGGCTCAGGAAGTGAAATAGGTGTGCTCCATTTTCCGTTTTTGTCCATCATTGTTTCAAAAATGTCACTGTACATTTCTCCGTTTGTTCCATCAATAGCAGAACCAACAACACCCGGACGCATGGACGTAAAATACAATTTGTTGTATTTCTTATCAGCATAAGAAGGAGCGAAATCGGGGTCTTTTGTATTGATTAATACAACGTTTTCTACTTTGTAACGTGTTGGAGCATCTTTCCATTTTTGAGCCAACTCACATGATTTAGCACCATCTTCTCCACGTGGATCGGAAGGAACCAATTTTTTGTATTTGTTATACTCAATAAGCGCTTCGTTGTATTTCTCTAATGCTTTTTTTGAATCAGCCAAATACAATACAACTTTCGGATCTGTGTTTGTATAACCTGCTTTGTCAGCTTTGATATACCAAGCCTCTGCTTGTTTGTTATCACCAATTAATCTATAACACTCAGCTGTTTGGAAAACGATAAATGCTTTGTCTTCTTTCTTTTTAGCCTTTGTGTATGCCTTTTTATAAAGCTCAATTGAGTTAAAATACTCTTTGCTCTCAAATGCTTTTTTAGCATCTGTCATAAAATTTTTCTGAGCAAAAGCGCTAACTGAAAATAATAGAGATAGTGCTAATACGGCAGTTAATTTTTTAAATATCTTCATAATAGATTTTTGGGTTTACGTATTAATGGGTGCTAAAATAAATAAATATTTGAAACAAAAAAATTCTTTTTGTGTCTATTTTATGTTATTGTAAGTATACAAAGACAAGAAATCCCTGTCAAAATTCAATTCCGACAGGGATTTAGTGCTTTTTAGGGCCTTATTTTGTGAACAATAATTCACGATATTTTGGCAATGGCCAGCTTTCGTCATCTACCAATATTTCAAGCTTATCTACATGATAACGAATTACATCGAAATAAGATTTCACCTTATCACAATACTCAATTGCCTGCTTTTTAACATCCGAAACTGCGTTGGCTTTTTTACGTGCTGCAGTCATTTCATCTACCTTGGTTTTGATGGTATTGATATGCTCCGAAATCTCAATAATCATCTCCATTTGGATTTGAGCACTTTTTTTGAAATCAGCGGCAGGCATTATTTCTTTTAAACCTCGTACATTCTCAATTAAAACGCTTTGGTATTTAATTGCTGTGGGAATGATGTGATTTAAAGCCAAATCAGCCATTACACGTGATTCTATCTGGATTTTTTTGGTATATGTTTCCAAATAAATATCATAGCGAGCATGTTGTTCGCGCTCACTCATTACACCATTTCTTTCAAACAAATCCATTGTTTGTTTTGATACAAAAGCGCTTAAAGCCAATGGTGTTGTTTTGATGTTAGATAATCCGCGTTTTTCTGCTTCTTTCACCCATTCTTCTCCATATCCATTTCCTTCGAAACGTATTTTTTTAGAAGCGACAATACACTCTCGCAACACTTGGAATATTGCTTCATCTTTCTCCACTCCTTTTGCAATTAAAGCATCTACATCCTTTTTGAATTTAATCAATTGATCCGCCATAATTGCATTTAATACGGTCATTGGACCGGCACAATTTTGCGAAGAACCTACTGCACGGAATTCAAATTTATTTCCTGTAAAGGCAAAAGGTGATGTTCTGTTTCTATCGGTATTGTCCAATAAAATATCGGGGATTTTACCAATATTTAATTTAAGAGCCGTTTTTTCATCCGGACTCATTTTTCCTGATTTTACTTTACTTTCCAGCTCATCCAATACATGCGAAAGTTGTGTTCCTAGGAATACAGACATGATTGCTGGAGGTGCTTCGTTTGCTCCCAAACGGTGATCATTGTTGGCTCCTGCAATAGAAGCACGCAACAAATCTGCATTGTCATGTACTGCTTTTACTGTATTGATAAAGAAGGTTAAGAATTGTAAATTGGTTTTTGGTGTTTTACCCGGACTCAATAAATTTTTTCCTGTATTGGTGCTCAAACTCCAATTGTTGTGCTTACCGCTTCCGTTAACACCTGCGTAAGGTTTTTCATGTAATAAAACACGGAAATTATGTCTGCGGGCAACTTTCTCCATCACATCCATCAACAATTGATTATGGTCAACTGCCAAGTTACACTCTTCAAAAACCGGTGCGCACTCAAATTGATTGGGTGCTACCTCGTTGTGACGTGTTTTAATAGGAATACCTAATTTCAAGGATTCGATTTCGAAATCACGCATGAAAGAAGTTGCTCTATCAGGAATAGAACCAAAATAATGATCGTCCAACTGTTGTCCTTTTGCAGGAATATGTCCGAACAATGCACGACCTGTCATTGCTAAATCGGGACGAGCATTAAACAATGCATCATCCACCAAAAAATATTCTTGTTCCCAACCCAAAGTCGCATTCACTTTGGTAACGTTTTTATCAAAGTATTGGCAAACATCAACTGCTGCTTTATCAATTGCAGACAATGCTTTTAACAAAGGTGTTTTAAAATCCAAAGCCTCACCAGTGTAAGAAACAAAGATGGTAGGGATACATAATGTTTTACCCATTACAAAAGCAGGAGATGTTGGATCCCAAGCGGTATAACCACGTGCTTCAAATGTATTGCGAATTCCTCCATTAGGGAAAGAAGATGCATCTGGTTCTTGCTGAACTAATTGTCCGCCTCCAAAACGTTCAATGGCTCTTCCACCTTCTGTGGGTTCAAAAAACGCATCGTGTTTTTCAGCTGTTGTTCCGGTTAATGGTTGAAACCAATGTGTGTAATGAGTTGCTCCTTTTGAGTTTGCCCAAGCTTTCATAGAAGAGGCTACTTGATCAGCCATTTTACGTTCAATTTGAGTTCCTTGCTGCATTGCTGACATTACGCTTTCAAATGCTTCTTCTGAAAGGTATTCACGCATGGCATCAATGCCAAATACGTTTTCTCCAAAAAATTCAGATACCTTGTTATTAGGCATGTGAACATCAACTGGCACTCTTGTTAGTACCGTTTCTAATGCTTTAAATCTGTGAATGGCCATTTTTTAGTTGATTAAGTTAATTGGGTGAATTGGGTGAATTATGTGAAAAAACAGGAGCGTCCTCTGAAAAAAATCAAATTTTCGTGACAAAAGTATAAAAAAGAGGGGGTGCTTGTCAAAAAAAGTGATTAATTTTTATTAACACCCCCTAAAAAATTGTTAATTATTAATTATAAATGAGAAATTAAGAAAAAGATGGGCGTTTTAGAGAGGTAATGTTGCGAAAAGGGAAGTTTTGATTTGAAAACATATTTAATGGAAATAAATTTAGCAGTAAGTGCATTTTAAAAAATATGATTATGTTTATCCGAACACTTGTATCGTAAAATTATTTCGACTTATATGGCTTCTGGTTTTTTTGCATTATTAGATGATATTTCGGCTTTGGTAAAAGCAAGCGCTGCTAGCTTAGATGATGTGCCTACGCAGGTTGTAAAAACAACAGGAAAAGTTTCAGGTATTGTTATTGACGATACAGCAGTTACTCCCAAGTATGTTGTAGGTCTTGATCCATCGCGTGAACTTACCATCATATTCAAAATTGCCAAAAAATCTCTTTTCAATAAACTACTAATTTTAAGTCCGGCTGCCTTGTTACTTGGGTACTTTGCTCCTTGGGCGATTACTCCTGTTTTAATGTTAGGTGGAACTTATTTATGTTTCGAAGGTTATGAAAAAGTACATTCTATGTTTAGCAAACACAAGCATGCACACATTGAAGTGGAACAGCTAAAAGTTATTACTCCCGAGGAACTAGAGAAAGAAAGAGTTGATGGTGCCGTTCGTACAGACATTATTTTGTCGGCTGAAATTATGGCAATTGCTTATAGCCAAGTAACAGGGACTCCTATATTAAATCAGGTTGCGGTGATGCTTGCTGTGGCAATTTTTATTACAATAGCAGTGTATGGCTTTGTTGGCCTAATTGTTAAAGTAGACGACATTGGAGTATATCTGGCTCAGGATAAATACCACTTTCTTACAAAAAAATTTGGTCGTGGGATCGTAAAATTTATGCCACACTTCTTAGCAATCTTAAGTGTTGTTGGCACAGCAGCTATGCTTTGGGTAGGTGCAGAAATTATTGCGCATGGTATTCCGTTTACCAACCATTTACTGCACGACTTAGAACATGGCTTAGCAGAAATACCAGCAATTGCATGGCTTGTAAAAGCACTTGTTTGCGCTGTTGCCGGATTAATTTTGGGTTTTGTTGTGGAGAAAATTTTGATGTTGATGAAAAGTGTTTTTAAAAAAAAGAAAGGATGATGGGTTTTAGCTAAAAGAAGTTGGCAATTTCGAAGCACAAAACTGTCAAACTGCACTAAACTTGATACGATGCATTTGCAAAGAAAAATAGTTGTCTTTCCCGAAAGGACAGATTTTGCAAATGCTTTGATGTCTGCAAGGCTGGAGCAAAGAAAATATTTTGCGCCATCCAAAACAAGTCCATTAAACCGGGCAGGAAAAGGTGTCCTTAGCCCTTGGTTTAGAATTACCCAGCACTTTCAAATACATGATCAATTTCAATGTGATCAACCCATTTTTCATCACACAGAATCACTAGCTCGCATTCGGTGCTTGTTCTATTTTTA
>Ga0163144_10010917_pt1 | contig 19287 bp, 9 predicted proteins | sample OliLak19BULKMAT1_FD_123175 | JGI IMG/M metagenome (GOLD analysis project Ga0163144, IMG submission 123175) | Freshwater microbial mat bacterial communities from Lake Vanda, McMurdo Dry Valleys, Antarctica - Oligotrophic Lake LV.19.BULKMAT1 | ecosystem: Environmental > Aquatic > Freshwater > Lake... | reverse complement strand
CTGTGCCGCGCTGTTGCGGTACGGACACAAATGGGGTTGCCCGTACCAAAGCAAATGGTCACAATCAACTGATTAAAACAGACCAGGCCGACGAAATCCGAACAGGTTTTTAGAAAAACAAGGGAAGTCCCGGTCAGAAAGCAAGGCAAGTCCAGGTTGAAAACCCATAGTACCCGACCGATCAGGGCGAAAAAAAACCGGCACTACTGTTTGGGATCGCAAGTAGTGCCGGCTTCGTTCAACAAGGCTCAACCGCCAGCTTGTGGGTAGGGGATGATTTGTGCGGCTACGCCCCCCCCGCAGGCGGTTAAGCCCTAAGAGTTCGGCGATTTTTACTAATTCCACTGATTTTTCGTTTTTCACAATGAGGAGCCATCCAAGAACCCAATTTATTGAATTATATTTTTCAAATAGTTTTTCTCCTTCTTCGGGTTCTACCATATTTATGAAACAAATTTTTCCTCTAATCTGCGATACATGACCATTCCGTGAGACCTTAACCATACATACTTTCTGAAGCATTCCCTGATTTTCTCAAACTAAAAGAACGCAGTATATTTTTCGGCGACAAATATCGCTTCGGGACTGAAATCATTTGAGGATTTATGCATCTTCCTTAAAGGCTAATTGATCAAATTTTAACCCACTTGTGCCACCGCCTCGCCCGATCTTTCTATCGCGGCCTAGCGATAAGAATATCTTACCGTTCGTCCATCGAGTTCTCTGGTAGTATTTACTTATCAAAGTGCCTGCTTTAAGCACTTCTTCTTCATGGATGAAGTAAGGTGCATTCGTGACCAGTCCTTCTTGCAAAACGCTTGTTCTGGGTCTGACAACAGGAATGCCGCCTTGGAGAAATGTCCTTGGCATTGCAGCTCTTTGCAATCTTACAGCCCGATGGCCACCACCGGGAACCTGATTCGGAATAAAGGGAATCCAGTGCTCGGGCACTTCGGTGACTAATACATACTTGATATTTGCCTCATTGTCTATTAAGATAGGAGCTGGAACAACTGGAATGAGTTCCTTAAGAAGTCTTGAAAAAGCCAGACTCATTTCGTGCCCATCCTTTCCGTCACCTAGTCCCGCTAGTATTACTTTTTCTATTCCCCAAACCATATTTGCCCCTTCATCCCTTATAAAACTTACTTGTTCAAGGGGTTTGCTCGATAAATGTTTGGGTATCGTTGGCAACAAGAGTAGCCTAGTGTCCACCAACCCATTATCGTCCCTGCTCTCTTGTGTCAGGAAGCTCCACCGCTTCCAGCTAACATCACTTCCTTTATTTGCTGATTCTATGAAGGTTCTAAAGCCAAAAACATCTTTGACTTCAATACCCTCTAATTTGAGTAGGCTCCCAATGGCTGCACGATACGGTAATAGGTACCAATCGGAGGCATTATTCATGAAATCTTGCAGCAGTACTTTGGAAATATCTGTGGTGTTTATATCAATGCCGCCAAAATCAATGGATTGATACTCCATTTCCCACCATCTTTGACGAGGCATACCTTTAAATGAAAATTTTGTCGGAATGCGTATTGTAATGTCGTCAGAAGTTACCTGCTCATCAAAAACTTGGTTTTGGCCATCGCCATTGTCGGTTGGCGAAGTCTTGAAATCAAATGAGTACCAGTCCAATTTACGGCCATTGTAACTATCTGCAATGATCTCAAATTTTTGCGCTACATCATCAGCATCAGGCCCAGCACAAGCAACTTTATATTCAAGATGGCTTGGAGCCCAAGCGGATTGACTTGCGTTTAATGAAAGGTGGTAAGTGCGTTCAATCCAATTTAGAAATTCTGTCGCAGCTGTTTCAAGCACGGATTGATGGCTTACTTGAATAGTTATTCCAGTTGATACATTTGGTGTATTGCCATTTTTTATAGCATCAAAAAAAGAAATCCCATCCATCTTCCTGCCAGCAGCAGCATGGTATAGGTTCAACAAATCTTCATCAGCTACTTTCAATGCGTAACTCGCCAATTCATCGTTATCCAAAGGATTAGAAATCGATGGTATTTGTATTGGGTATTTAGCTAAGTAATATTGGCTGTATAAATTAGGTATAGCCCCCGCATTTACTAAATGATGGTTGGCTATCTTTAGCCATTGGCGGCCAAGTTCAATACGCATGTCTAAAGTCGTTGGAAAATCTTCGCTTTCAATGCGCATTTCCAAAGGTGTTGTGCTATCGTATGGCAAATAAGCTTTTAACCCCGGGGCTATCCGATTGATTTTTGAATTTTTAAGGCTAAGCTTGCTAAAGACAATGGAACCACCTTCTTCACCATCAAATTCTCCCCATTGCCATTGCCTAGAAAGCAACCAAAGCGGATCTCTCACTTCAGCTTGGATGGCAAGGTTAAAATCCCTTGTATAGGGTCTGCCTTCAAGTGAATTCCATGCAACCAAAGCACGAGAACAGTCTTTTTCTCTTTCAGGTAACCCCTTTATTATTTCTTTAATGTCCTGCATGATAATTATTGGTTGTTTTTTCTAAAGTCTGTAGTGAATGTTTCATTGTCTTTTGAGGCAATGGGAGCCATGATTGCAGGTAGCAGCTGGGCTAATCCGGTTTGGCCTATTTGTTCTGGACTAACCGCACGTTTTTTGGCTAAATTAAGTGTCTCGGTCAATGTGTCCATCAGGTCGTCCCAATCCCAAGCACCTGTAATTTTGGGAGTTACCGCAAGCAGAAGTGTTTGTGGTGGTTCCATTTGCGGCTCATGGTAATTAAATGCGATTCCGGTAGTCTCTTCGTTGGTCGGAATTTCTTCCACCCATTCATCTATCAATAGGCCTGCTCTCGGTGTGTTTTGGTTGCTATCAAAACCGTTGTGGAGGTTAAGTACCAAGGACAAGGTATCCTTATCCACTTTTTGGGTATCCGGGTATTCCAACCCCAGCCATCTTTGTGCAGTATCTGGATTGTAAGGCAGTTGGATGGGATAAAAGTCAAACGCAAGGGGTTGTGAAGGTGTAGTCCCTTCGTGCAGCATCTCGGTCTGAAACGCAACCAATGAATAGGCCTTTATTTTCTCTCTAACTTTTGAAACGTTAAACCGCCATTCTTCCATCGCAAATGGAGAATGGCCTTGCAATAGATTTGTGCTATTCGTATGGGCAAGGCTCAATTCTGGCTGGTTGATGAACTTAAATTGAGGGAATATCCTAAATGAATCCCCGAATATGGCTTTTGCCGTATTCTCCATTTGGGGAAATGTCCCGTTAAGAAAACTTGGCCAACTCTCTGAGGCCTTCTTTTCTCTTTCCTTCAATACTTGGTCAACAGCTTCTGACAAACCTATCAGTTTTTCTTTACTTTCAATTGACACATCATAAGAAGAGTTAGGCACTGCAATTGGGATTCCATAATTAGCAGCCTTGATTAAACTTGTTCGCAAAGCATCAATTACAATTTTAGCATTTACAGCGTCATTAACAGGGTCAACAATCAGTACGGCGTTTTTTTGTGCATTTAACTCCTGTAACAAACCGACTATTGGGTCAAATAGGCTATTAAAGGTATCTATCACCCTAGCCCCCAATTCCCCCAATTGATAATTATCATATGGTGCAGAAAAACTTGCTTTTTCATTGTCCAGTAAAAAATCTCCTGCATGCAGGTTACGCCCCTCATTGATCAATTTGACCAAGTACACCAACAGGAGCTTTATCTCATAAAATGACCTATCCTCTGGGTTCCATCCTGTTCGATTTTTGTAATCAATCTTAACCGATGTGTTGTCATTCTGGGAATAAGTCCTGCGGATGAAGTATGCAATCCGCATGGACAATTCCGATTCAATATCAATCAGGTTGCCTGTTGCCATGAACAGTAAGTCAATCGGTTCTATCTCAATGTCTGCCGCATTTACTTCGACATCAATGCGCATCTCAACTAGTGTTCCTTCATCTCTTATATACTGAGCCTTGCATTTAAGCCTAGAAGCTGGCCCCAATATCTCCACCAGCCAATTATTCAAAGTAGGTTCGGCAAGTGCTCTGGGGCTGGTTACGGGGCTGTTCCATGCAGCGGAACTTGAAGTGTCCCACAATATCCCCACACGCTGCGTGAGTGCAACAACCGTTCTTGGTGTTTGGACAACTTCGGGTTCAGGTATCATTTTGCCTTCGCCAGGGGCATTTAATATGGCGCTCGCCCGCTCGTAATTGCCCGAAACCGCTTGGTAAACACCCTCAGCACTGGTCAAATCAGCAATGGCATCAATTGTTTCTTCCAATTTTTGGAATTCAGTGTCGAAGGGTCCTGTTAGAGCGTTTGCATCTACAGAACCTGACGTCGGCAAAAATGATAACCCGTAAGGGTACGTTTTATGCCCCCGATAGTGCTTCAATAAATTTAACCCATGCACCACATTTCTAGCTTCGGAAGGGGCCTGCAGGCCAGAAGGTGATTCTTCCATTGTGGCCAAAGGGAACATATTTCGAAGTGGATAAAGATATTGGTCCATTTCGACGCTAGAATAGCCTTCATGCAGTCCACGCTCAAATTGGTAGCCTAGCAAAGCGCCCAAGTCCTGCCCATTTTGGATGCCTTCTATTAAATCAAGCGCTCTCCGAACCCTTTCTGAACTTAAATTCACCTCCATCCTGCTTCCACCTTTGGCGAGGTAATTATCTCTAAGCACCGCACCAGTCACGGCTTGAGGGACAGAATGAGCATGGATTGAGCCAGCATTGCCAGGTTCGTAGGTAATTGGCAAGGCATTGTTGTCATTAAAGGCAGCAGGAATGTCAGTGGTTGGCACTTTGGGATGGGCCGGGCCAGGCCGAACATCCTCCAACCAACCAAAGCTTCCAAGGTATATTCCTTTTTTTCTTGTATTTGGGTCTGAAGCACTTCTGATGGTGGCAAGCCTGTAATTTGCCAAACCCAATTGCCATGCATCAAATCGGTAGGTGCATAAATCTATATGATCCACTAAGATTCTTTCTAACTGTGCCGTAGGAAGGCCTTTAAGCAATGCCAATGATTCCCTCGTTTCAAGCAAATATTTTGCCTCATTGGGAAAACTATTTAATAAGGGATTGAACAACAGTTTTTGCATTGAAAGCCCCTTCTCTATATTTGGAATCTCAGTAGTAACAGTTGCCCATCTTGTGTCATCACATAATGGCCTCCCTTCTTTATTTTTCAAGAAATGGAGAAACTCCTTTTCTGTTCTATCTACTTCATAACCGAAAATGTACCATAACCTGACCGCCGTATCATAACATTCCTGCAAATAGCCATTCCTAAGCATAAGATATAACAATGTACTAGGCGCAGTGGCGGCTCCAAAATTTTCGTCGTAAATGTTCTGTAAGTTTGTAGTATTGCTTAACCAGGCTATATAATTTGTTCCAGATATTGGATTAGTGTCAGATATTGGCATAGCATCCACCAAGTTGCCAATAAGCTTGGTTTGATCGCCAAAATGGCTCATATTTAACATCCTAGGTTTTTGAGGCAAAAAACCTAGCGATGTCATTATGGTTTGGCCTTGGGCCTGTAGATCATTGTACCAAGCGAGTGCCGTGCTATGCCCTTTTAACCAATTCAATATATTCCACATCAACTCAGGCCCAATTTCAAACCGTTGGTGGAATTCAACAGAACCTCCATGCAGGTTCAGGATTTCCATGAACATCTTTTGCCAATCAGCAGTGGTATTCATGACCGTTTTTACGCCAGGCGTCATGGAATTCCATATTGCGTGAAGTGGCTGAAGGATATTTTGAATGCCTAATGCCGTCTGCTCCATCGGGCTATTTCCCCAAACCATTTTTGAAAAAGCAGTTGTGGTCAGGATTCCATAAGGCTGGTTATCTACCCGGATCACAGGCAGGTTCCCCCTACCGTTTATATTTTGCGTAAAAAACTCCCTCAACAAATCTGCACTTGCTTTACTTACCAATGGCTTGAGCATCTGCTTTTGAAAATAGCCGATTGTCCCTGGATAAAGCGCATGGTTCATGGCCCTGGCCCAACCAACTTCCGCTCGGTCGGTGAAAGCTATATGTTGCAAAGTCTCGTATTGAATACCAAGTGCCTCCGCCAATAACTGTCCGTCTGTTCGGTTAAATTGAGCACTGCCAGTGACACTGTTAGGGTCAAACAATGGTGCTTTCAACTCAAGTTTAAAAGTGAATTCGTCATCCCTTATTCGGTTGATAAAGCCAGATTCTGCCTCTTTCGTATTGTTTGTTGGTGTGTTTTGCGGGACTAGGCTAATACCCCCGCCTGGGGCATAATGATGGGCATCAATCAGTTGCTCCAATAAGCTGGTGCTCTCATTCACATCCGAAGATTGGCGCAGCCCCAAGACTATAAGTTTGTCAAAACCTCCACTGAATTCTTGGTTGGTCAATTCCATCCGAACGCCCATACCAGATGCAACGGCTTTTTCAAAGTTCACCATCCATTCCATGCCTGGGTCAACTTTGAGTTCGCCACCGACCTCTTCAAAGCTGGAATCGGCCAATTGAGGGTCGGGGCCAACTACCAATGGCATTGGAATTGAATTGCCTACTTGCTCTTTAAAGTTAGTGCCAGTATATGCTCTGATGACAAAACGATCTGGCATGACCCTGCTCTTTGGAGCCTTGCTCCAAGACTGTTGCTTGAATGTATGAGTTGGAAATTGAGGAGGCGCTGCACTGGGTGGCCAATTGGTTGGCTTCGTTTGCTTGCAAATCCAGGCAGCCCGGTTTGGGCCAAATTGTCGGCTAAACAATCGCCATTTTGCTTTATGCTTTTCTTCATCGGTCGGGTTGGCCCAGACTTCGTTCCAATAGGATAGCCCAGCTTCATATTCTTCTTTGGTCAGTTCTGGTTCATGGCTGTCTATATGGATTTCATCGGGGAAAAGACGCACCCATAATTCCTTTTTAACAATGGTCTCTGTTACTTGAAAAAGCTGGTAAAGCCAGTTTAAAATCGAAATCCAGAGATTGACGAAGAAGCCCACACAACCCGTATTCCCGGAATTGCTCGGCACGGGTATCTGTTTGATCTGCGTAATTGTTCGCTCTTGAAAACGGTATTGAGTACGTACTGGAAAGAGGAGAATGGGCGTACTGTCATCCCATTCAGCCACCAAGTTCTGTGGAGTACCCAATTGAACCAATTGGTTCTGTGCTGCCAGAACCGCTGAGTCCGCACTAGCAAGTTGGGCTTCAAGGCTAGTGATTTGAACCTGTTTAGCAGTTTTGGTTTGTTGAATAGTAGATAAGGATTCACCCTTCCTACTGGTGCGGGTAATTTCGGGTTCTATCCCGACCAAGTCCTGTTTGGCCTGAAAGAGCTGCCCAGCAACCTGGTCCCTTGTAACCCTGGCGGTAGATAAGTTTTGTACAATATTGGTAAAGGCACTCATTATTACAAGGGATTTAACATTTGTGAAGCATGGACGGCCAGCATAAAGGGGACTTGGTAAGCAATATATGCAATATCCGCCGAATTCCCCCCCCATTGTGTAACCAAGTCTGTGTTTGTTGGTATTGTTGGGACAGGTGGTGTAGGCATAGGACTAGCAAAGCCATTTGCATCTTCAACATGCCCCCAGTCCACATCATTCCAGTTGCCCAAACTACTTGGAGAACCACCTGATGGTTGAATATCAAACCCAAACCGTGGCCCAGCAGGTGGTTCTTTGATGACAAAAAACCAACCAGCAGAACTAACTGTACCATCCCCCAGCGCCTCGCCGCTTTCAAGTTCAAATCCAAAAAAGGTCAGGTCGGGATCTATTTTAGCAGTGTAAATGGGATATTTTTGTTCACTTGGAATAGTTGATAAGGAAAGATTTCCGGAACCATCGTCCACTGCTTTTATGGCAAATATGCTCGCATCGGGATACCGTTTTAATAAATCACCTCGAATGGTCAAAACCAATGGGGATTTCGTTTGATCAACAACCCTATTATTATGTACTCCCAATTCACCGAAGCGGTTCCAGGTATGTATTTTGGGAATATCCTTCAGTTTTTCAGCTAAATATTCCGCTGACAGGGAAGTATCAAAATTAACATATCCGCTTACATCCCAAAATTGCCGAAAATAGCTACCCCGCTGGTCAGTCGGATATTCATTCCAAAGCAGTTCCCTTGCCATTTCATAATTAAGCCCAACCATATAAGATTCTATGAATTCCTGGTTTGGTTCCAACAGCGCTATGGTGTTATTGGGCAGTTTTTCGATGCCCGGCAGGAATAGGTTGAGGTCTATCTCAATCAATTTCTCGTACATCGGGTCCCTATAATCTGGGAAAGCTAAGACTGGTACGATGGTATCTAATTCCACATCCCGTCCGATTTTTTTAATAGTGCGTATTTTGATGCTATTCCCAGGGTTAAAGCTTTCGTTGATGCAATCTTTAAGCGCACTTGTATCGAGGTTGACCCCTGGAATTTCAATTGGGAACACTTCAACCATCTCGCACAACAAATCAAACAACGGCGTACTAAAAAAATTGGCTGAGACTGGTGCTTCAGGCTCGGGCACTATCCCAGTTGGGTCAATTACTGGCAGAGGTGTATATTGAAATTCAGGCAAAGTGTTGTTTGGCGGCACTGCCGTAGCAATCTGGTCTTTTATTGCCGCAGGCTCAAACAAGTATGGTATTGTTGGTGTGCCGTCAGTTGAAAAATCATCAATTGGTTGTATCTTTATTTTGCCGGGAGCAATCTCCTTGACTGGTATCCACTGCAAGCTGTTTGTAGCAATTCGAATTAATATATTCTGATTTTGTTCATTGGATGCAGCTATACTTGAATGGTTCTTGGGCAATCCTCCTTTAAGGTATTTCTGGTACAATTTACGCCGAATCCTCCCCCTGGGCCGTATCATTTTTTGGAATGCAGGGTCGAGTGCCGCCAATGGGAAATTGCTGTTTTTAATAAAAGAATAAGGGCTTGCCTGGCCGCAATGCATATGCGGTAGCATATTGATGACCATCGGCAAGAAATCGAACAAATACGCTGTTGGCAAATGGCGTTCGGTGAGTCGGGTCACGATTTCAATGCCCAACTGGCTCATGCGGAGCAAGCGGTTGGCCTCCAATATCGAGCCAACCTGCTTCCAGGCTTCCTCCATATATTTGTCCTGGTTTTCTTGGATGACCCTTGCGCCAATACCAGCTGCCACCCGGTGCCGAGGGTCGAGATTCAACGAGCGCAGCCAAAGATTATAGGGGGAATCGCCAAGCGCAATAGACCGCTCTACTGTTTGCGTAAGCACATGCCAGCCTCCATACAAAGGCGGTGTAATAATGGGGTCAGCGTTATTGAGGAATGGGTTAATAGGAGGGGTAGGTATCAGTGATGTATCTTGATAAGGATAATACTGGCCCAGGTTCAATAAATCGGCCAACTTCTCTTCAAACCCAATGATATTCGTATTGCTCAAATCAGGATAATGCTCACCCACTGGCCGCAAGGCCCCTCCCAATAGAATGGTAGATTTGGGGTCACTGCCACCTGGGTCTTCGAGAATTCCCGGTATCCCATAAGGTGACGGCTCTTGAGCATCCATTTCCCGAAAGCCTACCCCTTGCTCCAAAACCCTGGGCACCAAGCTCCTGACCAACGACTCAAAATCACCTTGGGAGCCAGTAGAGAACTCCCATTTATGGTAAATAGGGAAAGTATCTTGGGTTGTGGCTATGCCCCAAGCAGGCTTCAAGGGATTTACTGCTTCAATGGTTGAAGCCACCTCGTTCAAGCCCGCCAACCTGCCCGCTTCAAAGGTTGGAATCACAAAAGCAGTGTAAAAAGTATTGGGCTTCAAATGGCGGGGGCAAAGCAGCCTTGATACGCCAAAATCTGGTTCAGATTCAAGTTTGGATTGAAGGGCTCCAATCGCAGAAATTTCTGTGTTCACATGCACATGCGCCCAAGCCCAAGTATCCTTTTGCGATGGGAAAACTTCGGATATGGGCCTCAATACCTCAAAAAAATCGAGCGGCCCCGATGGATTTTCAGTAAGCTCAAATTCCTCCCTTGCAAGCACGACCAGGCACAACCAAGGGCGCAGGCGTTTGTTGTTCGTGCTGTTAGGCCCAACTGGCGTATAATCCCAACAAAAACTATCCTGATAAAATTCGATAAAGGGGAAATAGTTGGACTCAAAATTCCCCACATTCGGCTCTGGGAAAACCCGCAAAATATTCCGAGGGTCCAGCCCTGTAATTTCGCCTGGCCCAACCAGTTCTACGGTATTTAAAACAGCACCACCAGTAAAATTAAGGCCTACATCTACGGTAGCCCTAGCTATATTAGGTGACGTCACCGGTGGATAGGTGGCACCATTGCCCAAATCGTCTGTACTATTAAGGGCCGAACCAATCCCCTGCCGCAACCAGGGTAGAAAAGAATATCTTGCTGCCATAAACTATTTTTTAAGGCGTAATTTCAAATTCAGGAATAACCCGCAACTCGTTTTTTATCAAGGGATTGATGCCAACCAATGCCGCATATTTGTCCAATGCCTGTACCATCGTTGGATACAGGACAGTACCTGTATGCATCCGCAGGTCGAAACTGTCAACAACACCGTATTTTTCCTCCAATACCGTCATTTCCAGTGGTGCCAGTGCAGATTTTGTCACCCGCACCGAGGCGAGCGGTGTGCGTGCGGCGGCACTGGCCCTCGCTGCTGCCTCCAATACTTCCGGTCTTTCTGCATGACTGGTATTAGGTGCTGTACCGCCCAATATGGACACTTCGTAAGCGATTTCCCGGGTGACCAGATGAACACCCTTCAAGATGGAATCGCCCACAACTGCCCCACTGTCAAATTGAGTAAAGGACGGGCTGGACAACTTGGCGGTGTCGGACATTTCCCGGAATTGGGCTGGTGCGAAGTCCTCTTTCGCATAGACGATTGAATTGGAAGACGATGAGCCAATGGTTACGGTATTGATCACGAATGTACCCGCATCGTTGGCGGGCTGGCTGCCAAATTTTTGCACCACCACATTCAACGGCACTTGCTTTTGGCTTATCTTGAGTAGGCCATGCGGATGCACCACGGGGTTAAGCGATGTGTATTTCCTAAGCTTGACCAAGGGCGGCTTGTTCGCTGGCAGGTTGGCCTCCCAGTTCCTAATATCGCCCAATGCTGCCAAAAGCATAGGCGCTATGTAAATTCCCGGCAGCGAATCCACTTCTTTCCTGCCCCATTCCGCTGCCACGGCCACCTTGAACTTGATGCCCAGTATCTTCGCCTCCGCCTCGCCGTTCATGACCCAATTGGAAGGCCCAGTGAGCGACGCAGAAACGCTGATGCTCATTTTCTCCTTGCCTTTCCAAAGCAGCGCCAGGTATGCCTCGAACAGCACATCCATGTGGAATGGCTTGAACTGGAACAGCGCATCGAGGCTGACATGGCCCTTGAAGGTCAGCTTACTCGTGACCTCGCCGTCCAGGGCTATCTTGGCACCAAACTGAGCCGTATTGGAGGTCACGGCCATATAGGTGGTCAGCACAAGGCTGAGTTTCTTTTGGCTGAGGAAGTTTACCGTAATACGGCTCAGGTACAGCAAAGCAGGTGGTGCCTGGAAGCTGGGGTGGAAGCCGCCCACACTGAGCAGGAAGTTCTTGTTGTTCCCCCAGCCGATGCGCAGGGCCATATCGCCTGTCAGCGTGACTTCCCCGAGCTGGGAGTCAAAAATGCTGGCATCAAAGGCTATCTGCTTTTTCTCAAACTCGATGGTGCCCAGGAAATTGACGTTGATGCGAATGGTCTTCGTGTCCTCCGATGGCAGGGCTACCCGCAGCACGCCTAAGATGGCAAACCTGACCGGATTGGGCACTTCGATGATCAGCCCAAGGTCAATGGTAATCAGCGTCGGGGTGCCCCAGCCGAACTTGCCCATGATGCCAAATGCAAAGCGCCCTTGTGCCACCGGAAATACGCTGCCGATGGAAGCAATCAGTGCAGGTGCATTCTTCACGGGGTCAACCGGGAACAGTATATTGGCAATGGCCCCTGTTTTCACACCTGTACGCAGCACATCCAACAGCATGGTGCGGTGGATGCCCACCAAACCTCCAACCCCATTCAGCGTGAACCCAAAACCGATGTTGATAGGCGTGAACTCCGCCGTGATAATCAGCAACATGGAAAAGCCCTTGGAGCCATCCGGCATCCGGGTGGATATTAGCCCAATGGCCTTCAGCGCTATCTTGTCCTTGATGGAAAGCTCGGCGACGCCAGCGTATTTGTGGTTGTCGTGGTCGAAGAAGAGGTAGCCGCCGCCTTTGACGGCGGTGGTTTCGAGGAAGAGGCCGAGGCCTTTGGGGGGCATCAGACCAAAGTCAAAATCAATATCTCCGAAAATTCCGCCTCCCGCTCCATCATTATTTTTCAATAAAATCTTGGCACCAATATTCTCAACAATCCCTGTAAACGGACCTATTTCAATGATAACGGTAGTGCCAAAATTCAGCGAAGCATTTTTCCCTGAAGCTTCCAGGCTCAAGTTGAGGTCCTTGAATTCGATTGGCCCAAGTGAGAGATGAGAAGCCAACCGGATGGTGAATCCGAACCCGCCTTGTACAGCAAAGCCATATTTACTAGACCAGGACAAGCGACCACCTATCTTCATTTCCTGGGCTTTTCCGCCAAAGATTTTAGAAATGAATCCATCCCCATCTGCGAAATTCAAGCCAAAGACTAAAGATGGTGAGCCTGTGTCATCAGCTTTCGAGGTGCCCAGTTCAAAGATAAATTCTGGATCAGCAATAGAACCTTTAATGAATGCTCCTGCATAAGCTCCTTCAAGCAGGACATAAAAACCGTCTTTACTCCCAATAATTATCCAAGGCTCTTTGGGTGTTGATTCGGCGATTATACCTCCTGCCAATGTCACGTGCCACGGATCGATAAAAATGTCAGACCCTGATGGGAGGACGTTAAAACGAAAAAAACCGTCTGTGTCAAAACCGTCTTTAAACGTAATTCCCACCCCATCTTCCGGATCGCCAACCGTTCCAGAAATATTCCCTGAAATATTCCCTGAAACCAAAGGGGTGATCATAAACCCTTCAGGCATGCCGTCCAGATCGCCTGTTGCTGGTATCGGCATTACCAATAGCCCTGCCTGAGCGAAAGAATCCCAAAATTCGGAGGGTTCATAAATCAAAGGGAGTTCCAGTGCAAATATTTGCCCTCGATGGGGGCTACCCGGATTATAATATTCATCCAACAGAGAAGCGTCTGGCCTTTTATACTCTGTTGAGAAGCCTGCATATTTAAAAAGGCTTTTGATCGAGAGCAAGAACCGTTGATGATAAAATTCATTCCCTGGCCCCCAATTATAAACCTCTTGAAATAAACCTTCTGGATCGGAGATCATGGTAGGGATCCGATCAAGCCGCAGCCTTCTTTTTAAGTAATTGACCCGAACCTGACCACTTTGATCAAGCCCTTGAAGCGGTGGTTCTGCTCCTGCAGGTTGCATCTGTTCTTCATCCAGGATCCCAAGAAAATGAAGAATACTAAACCATGATTCATGGTCTTCCTGTATATACCTGTGGATGAGGTATTCTGGCAATTCATCCTGCATCTGAGACCAGAAGTCATTTTGGTCAAAGGGATAGGGCAGGCCTATTGTCGGTTGGCTGGAAGCAATACTGGATATTCCATCGTAAAGGGATGTGAGTATGGTCACCACATTTTCTAAAACGGCCAGCTCATCTACGGCTGGTTGATTTAGGGAATCGTTCAGATCCCTTAGTTGGTCTAAAGTCGTCTTCAGGGTAAAGACTGCATTGATAGCAGCCAGCTCCGCTTCGGATATGGGGCTTTGCCAACCAAAATCACGTAAAAATTCATCCAAAAAGTATCTGGATTCTAATACATGATTGGTGATATCAAGGATACCTACAAAAGACCTGACAATATCCTTAGTTCCTTTGCTTAAAGCCATTTCATCTATTTTTTAGCCTTGTGATCATTGGTTTATTAAATCTCAATATCATATTTGTATCCTTCTCCAAGAATGGGTTGGATATTGGCAGGGAAGGGCCGCCGTTTAAGGACATCCGCAGCACGAATAGCCCCAATTGCAGATCCAGATATCCAGGGTATCATTTCATCCGTTTTCCTTCGTCCAGGGACAGGCCCAAACACCGGATATTGCTCTGCACCTTTATTATCTCGTTGCCATTCCGCCCAAAGCCGATCTACATTGCAATGGTTGAGATAAAAAATCGGATCATTGGGGGCGATAGGGACATTGGCCATTGTCCCGCCTACCCACATATGCACCCCATTGTGCATTTCACCCCTCTGCCGTGTAGTATTGCCAGGGATATCAAACCAGCCCTCCAGTACATTTCTAAAGGATGTATCGGGGCTTTTCGTATCAAAAGGATAGACATCATATACCTTTCTTTTATTGAGAAATTCTACATCCTCCACCGTTGCCAATGCTCTGGGAGGAGATGCTCCTTGGCGACCAATACGCCTTTGCAGATAATTTGGCAAAGGACCGTATAGTTTCCAATCAGAATATTTGAATGGGCCAGTTTCGAGGCGGTCTTTCTCTGTAGCATTCACTTCGTTACCATCTCCGCCCAAAAGAGTTTCCTGCCAGAGATATCCTTTGGGGCTTTTGGAATCGTTAGAACTGTCCACTGCCCAATCCCAATAGGGGAGTGCTAATTTCTCGTATTTGGCAATATATTCATCCTTTTTAGGGGCACTTCCCAACTCACTTACAAGTCTTTGCTCATCTGCTGTTTGGAGGTCACGTTCAAATAATCGGATAAAAGCCCTATGCCAAGGCAAAAAAAGTGCGCCAGAGTGTGCAACCATCATATTACTAAACGTCAGATCTCCAACTTTAGAACTTTTGGTAAAAGTGAAGGTCTTTTTGACCCCACTAATTTCACAAATAAATTCTGAGGGTTCATAAACGCCTTTCGTGCATGTAACGGTTACTATTCCACCGGATTCGATAACCGAAAATTTGCCTAATTCAGGGTTTCCTGGCATATTCTGCGCATATAGACCATTAAGAAATTCCGCGATTAATCCTGGAGCCGACATCATTTTATAAGTTGCCGGGGTGAATACCTTTCCATCTATTTTTATCGAAATAAAATGATCTGTTGCGACCAACGTACCTGTGGTACTGGCTGTAAAGTCAAAAATATCTTTAAAAATGACAGGGTTCATATCCCTATGCCATTCTACATACTGTTGGTAGCTACCGCCAGTGGCGCTTTCTGCCCCAGCCTTATCATGGGCTTTCATCCATATAATAGATTTTATGAACCGTTGTTGCTGATCAGGGTCCATTTTCTTGAAATTTTTTCGTTTATCCAATGCCATGTTTTACTTGTTTGTTTGTTTGTTATATTTTTACATATTGGGAATGTTGTAGTCTATTATGTATTCTGCCATTTCAACCAAAGAATCAAACCTCCCAAATAGCAGGTGGGGGGAGCCAAAGGTCTGACTGGCTGGGAAATAATCTGTATGGATCATAGCGCCATCCACCATGAGCATTTTCTCGATCCCATCGATTTGGGTGATCATATAGTCTCTACCTTTATAATTGACCATTTGATCAACAGGCGCACCTTCCGGAATTTCCAAACTCCCGGTGGAACCTTCAGCATCTGATTTTATATTGATGTCTATGATTGGCGCATCTTCACAGGGGCGATTTTGATCGTCAATAATCCACACCATATAAGGACCCGGTGGAAGTACTTTAGGGTCAGCGGATATGCTACACTGAAGCGGACTGGAAGGATTAAAAGGCACTTCTACATACCGTTGCTCTGTATCGGTATGATGGGTCATCGCACCCAGCCGCATCAGCCCGACCTTTGAAATGATAGCACCCAAAGCTACAGAGAAATCAATCTGCATGATATCTCCATGATTAAATCTATCTTGACTGGTAGATCCATCGCTAGTAATACTGGTTATGGTCGGGCGCTGACCTTTGAAAAAATACGGTGGTTTATATATTTCAAAGGTTTTTATATTAAGCGCCGTTGAGATAGATGGTTCTATTCTGGTAGGATCTACTCCGCCTGCTACGATTACAGAGCCATTAGTTAACAACAATGCAGCAGAATGATAGGTCCTGGGCTCACTTAGCGAGTCCACTTCTGTAAAAGTATTGGTTAAAGGGTCAAATATCTCGCAGGGTAGGGCAATAGATGAAGTAGGCTCCCACTTATGATGACCATGCCCCCCTAGGATAAGTACAGTCGAATCTGGAAGGATAACCGGATTAAGGTTGATCCGAGCATGGGCCATATCTGGAAGGTCTATATAGGCTGGGCCTCCAGCTGGTTTAGTGTCTAAAATGTGCGCACTTTGAGGTTCCGACCCAGTTGCTAATGGCTTATAAGGGCTTGTATGATTATCATTTAGCATACGCGCGCCTCCCAAAACCAGTATCTTTCCATCTTGGGCGGGCGGAAGCAAAACACATGTACCTTCTTCTCTAAAGCCATTCAAAAAAGTTGGTTCCGTAATCAGGCCCCAGGTTCCGGTCTGTTTTTTAGTATCAATTGTTAATACCGCAGTAGGCACCTTTATTACATTCGGTGTATAAGTACCTCCTCTGTTGCTTCGCTCATAACGCCAAGTAGGCCCAACATGATAAATTTTTCCATCAGCGGCCAATTGCATCCCTGGGTAAGTAGGAAAAGATAAACAAGCGTCAGCTGCAGTGGTTGCAATAGCATCCGGTTTGAGAATGGTAATAATTTTTGGCGTATAGTTCGGCTTTTGAGAATCAATTTGATCAATCTCAATTAATTCTATGGTTTCGTTAATGGTGAGGGCATAAGCAGTTGCCGCAGCTTCGGTTCGTCCTGAAAAGATTGCAATGTTTCCATCGGGCATAACAACCGAGGTAGGGTACCATCTGCCTTCATGCATTTCTCCTACTTTTTCCCAACCAGTAGCAGGATCAAAGATACATATATCTTTGATCCCTCGACCATGACTGGTGCCAGGATCAATACCTCCATGTGGCCCTGCACCTGCCCCGCCCATTGTCAGTATGCGCCCATCTGGCAAATGCACCTGGTAACAACAAAATATATCAATGCCAGGAGGTGGGTGGTGGAGCTTTACATTGCTGCCTACATCACGATCAGGTATCATGATTCCTGATCCTGAAGGAAATTCTTTGAGTACTTTGGGGTCCCATTCCACACACTCCATTGTATAGTGAACGGACTCAGCATGCCCTGACCACCAAAGCACTTTCCCGGAGCGAAGTAAAATTGCGTGTATGACGAATACCCCTAGGTCATCGCCAGGGGAAGTTGGATTACTGTACCCAATGATTGAATTACCGGGTGTTTTCCAGGGACCAAGCCATTCTCCTTTAGTACTCGACATATTGGTTTAGTTTATAAATCGACGATAGGGGTTATTCCAATAATGTGAACACCTTTTCGATTTTCTGAGGCAAAAAACTGGAATCTGTGTTTATTGGAAGTGTCAATTCTATCTGCCATACACCCTCTGTTAAACTTCCTTTGATCTGTGCAGAAGTCAAGCGTCCAGATTGAATGGTTTGTCCTTTTCGATGGGCATAATAGAACAGCTTGTGCTCTTCCCAATAGGTCATATCTTCAGTATCAACCTCAATCATTTCTGTCCCCATAGGGATTTCAAAACTGATAGCATAGGTTTCTAATTCTCCCGTTTCCTCGTGAATCGAAAAGACATAGTTTTCTCCTTCCTTGATCTCCCATTGTTCAAATTCACCTTCCATAAGTTTTCCATTCGGTTGATACTTCAAAAAGAGTGAATAGTGAATCTGTGGCCTCGTCAGTCGTGTCTTCCCAATCTTTTTTGAAGAAAATAATTCGTCTAAGTTGTACTTTTTTTTATGGTTAACTTGGTGAAAGGAAGATATGCGTTTACCCAGATATAGAATCGCATTTTCCAAAAACAGAGCGTACTCGGTATCCCCTTTTTTGAAACAATCGATATCTGACCAATGATAAGATTGGCCTGATGATAAAATGGTTTTAAATATTGATTGCCCTGGTTGATATCCATCTGGGAGTAAGCCCGTAAAAACTTCATCTAAATCTATATACCAAAGGAAAGATTTCTTATCTGTAGATTCATTAGGATTGGCAAAAATAAAGCTGATCCCCATGGAAGGATAACGAATTTTTAAACGCGTGACTTGAACATCTAAGGTGCAAGCCCCACAAATAACCTGCGTATCTATTTCCGATACCCAATCATTGCCTAACCAGGTTTTTAAATTTGTCGTATCTTCTACATGGAAAAAGACCTTAGCTATTTGTAAGTCATTAGATAGATCAATTTGTGCTTGCATCTTTTCAACGGCTTCAAAAGTTAACAGAAATAGGTATAAGCAACAATTGAAATATCGTTTTTTGATTATCATATAACAACGGCTCGTAAAGAATTAGGTAGCGATTTTGCCAAGGTTGCATAGGTTTTGGGGTGCTAGATGATTCTTTGTGGTGTTCGGGGTATTGGCGAACACGACAAAAACTCTATAGTCCACCAGTTCATTGAAACGGGTTCATGAATGAGGGCTCCAAGCCTTTTTCTACCTTCATGAGGGGACAAACCGCAGTTGTTATAGAAATCAGGATAAATCTTTTCTGTAACATCCGGTGTATCGCTCATCTTTAGGATGCGCCCTTTGTGTCCAAACTGTACGCCAACAGGTTTGTCGCTCTTTGGGCGAAGGCTCTGTTTTTTTCGGCCTACATCGGTGGACAATGGCTTACTGCTATTTTTGCTCGTCTTGACCGTAGAAGACTTCAATACCCAGGCTTTCATCTCGGAAATCCGAGCCAAAGCCTGCGTAAGTAGGGTTCTTAATTGAGCATTTTCTGCTTTTAACGCTTGTATTTGATCTTGATCAGTCATCTTAAGCCATAAAGTTAAAAAATTTATTCCAAATCTGCCGCTCCTCGGCATATATTATTTTATCTTTTCAGTTTCGCCGAACTTTTAGCAAAGCTCCCGCATCCAAGCCCCGCACTCCCTTTCCCCTGCCTAGCCGCCCAAGGGCTTGGTTGCGGGAGCTTTGATTTGAACAGCCTGTCCCGTACTTAAGTCGGGAAAGCCGCGGGGTCGGGAACAGCAGCTAATAAAATCTATGGGAATTGAATCTGTTTTTTCATGCTGGAGCCGGGCTTATGTGCGGCCAAAAGTAAGTTAGATTTGACAAAACTCCATGCATAAGTTGTTTTTTTTGTGTGCCTTTAGAATAATGTGTGCAGTTTGGGCTTTTTGGG
>Ga0163144_10010916_pt1 | contig 19291 bp, 26 predicted proteins | sample OliLak19BULKMAT1_FD_123175 | JGI IMG/M metagenome (GOLD analysis project Ga0163144, IMG submission 123175) | Freshwater microbial mat bacterial communities from Lake Vanda, McMurdo Dry Valleys, Antarctica - Oligotrophic Lake LV.19.BULKMAT1 | ecosystem: Environmental > Aquatic > Freshwater >... | reverse complement strand
TTTTCCTTGATATAATATACTGGCCCCCGCCAGCTTATGTATATTATTTCCCCCGATAATCGGAAGGGCTATTTATTACCCGCTGTTGCTAAGGCACTTAACGGCTTATTTTTTATGAGGCCCACCGCCCGATGGCGTCATAAATGTATGGCGCACCGTCAAGTTGACTTCGGGGCGTCTCTCGACACTTCTTTTGGTATGGCCGAACCAAAGAAAAAATCAGACGCCGATGAACTCTTCAAGGCGGCACCTCCGCATGTCCAAAAGCTCCATGCCGAAAGCAAGAAGCTCCAGCGCGAAGTAGCCCGCAAACTCTGGTGGAAGGAAAACTCCAATGGTCGATAAATCTAAACTCGACGTTACTCAGGTCTTTTTGACGTTCATGCAATTCGTGGGCGACGCCGACCGGACGGCGCTTGCTCTCGGATTAGATGTCTCTGTCGTTGTGGAGCTCGCCCAAGTCGAGGGTTGGGTAGAGAAGGTCCAAGCCCTGACGGTAATGTCAAAGGGCGGGAAGCCCGGAGACTACGAGCGTGCGGCAAATCGGGCGCTGAACTACGTTCAAGCCCATCAGCTCCGGGCTACGCTTGGCGCGGTGATCTCGAAGCTGGGCTCTGAGGACATCGACACGGTGCTTGCCAATCTGCTCCCGGCGGCTGCACGTCAAACCGTCGTGCTGTCGTCCAAGTTCTTTTCGGACTTGGCTACCGCCGTAGAACGGGTTCAGGGGATGACTTACACGGCGCTTGGGGACAGTGTTGGGGAACGAACCGCCAGAGCGGCGGACGGCGACGGGAGGGTCAACGCTGACGCCATGCACGCCGCTGTGATTGCGTCGCTGAACTCAATGCCCATGCGGGACATCACTCCGGAGAAGATTATCGCTGCGGCGCAGGACATCGTGCCCACTTGACAGGGGGGCGTAGCTCTGGCATCTTCCCTCCATGAAGAAAACTGAGTGGATATTGGAATTTCGAGACCTCAAAGCCCCGAAAAAAACCCGGAAGTGGCATCCGTCTTTGGCGATGCAGTTCGCCGGGGTTCGCTCGTTCACCCTCGCAAGAGCCCTTCAGATACTGGGGGAGCTTGAAGAGCCGTCGGATTACCAAGGCTATCATCTCGAATACCGCCTCACGTCACTATGAAAGCCCCCGTCTTCTATTCCTTGCAATTCAAGTCGTTTACGACGGGCTGGACCCAGTCGATTCACCAACCCGACAACTTTACCCTCTTGGGCTATCGCGAGGCTGCCGCAAACCTGCAAAAGCGTTTCGGGTTTCGCTATCGGGTCGTCAAGATGACGGGGGTTCGGTGAAGAGGTTCCGCTGGCACATGTGGGCGATGCCGGGCTGGCAGCCAAACCTAGTCTTTGCGGAGGACCGGAGGCGATGGAACACCTGCGGCTCGGCGACGCTATCTCTCATCACGGGCGCGGACCCCCGCCGGATTGAGAAGAAGCTTCCGGGTTCCGCGAAGCACTGGTCCGCCAGAAGCCTCCGGGGCTTTTTGCATTCAAAAGGATGGGAGACCAAGTTGTTGCCGCCGCGATTTGTCATCGGCAGCCTGCCCGACGGGGATTGGGATAGCCCGACGCTGACCAAAGAGCATCTCATTGTGTTCAGTGCGTGGACCACGACCAAAGAGGCGAGCTGGTTTTTGCACGCGGACGGCAAGCTCTGGCACAACATGTACGAGGAGACCCAAAAGAATCCCCTCTTTTTTATTCGACGGCCTGCAATTGATGTGATACTTATTCGGAAATGAAAATCCGAGTCTTTGCATATCTCCGCGTCAGCACGGCGAACCAGCTCGACGGCGACGGGTTCGACCGTCAGATGGCCAACTGCGAAAAGTTTGCACAGTCAAAGGGCTGGGAGATTGTGCGGGACTTCCGGGAACAGCAGAGCGGCGCAGACTCGGCGTTTGAACGGCCCAAGCTTTCAGAGGCGCTGGGGCTTTGCACCGCTGCTACCGGAGTAGAAATCATTGTGCTTGAGCGCATCGACCGGCTCGGGCGTGACCTCATTGTCTGCGAACTTTTTTTCCGGGAGTGCAAGCGGCTCGGAGTCCGGGTCTTCGCCGCTGACTCTGGCGAAGAACTGGTAAACGCGGACGCAGACCCCACGCGCAAGCTCATTCGGCAGGTGCTCGGCGCACTGGCGGAATGGAACAAGTCCGAGCTGGTGCGCAAGCTCCAGTCGGGTCGGCGGGCCACCAAAAGGGCGTCGGGCAGGCATTGTGGGGGCCGCTACGGATTCGGATGGCATCCTGACCATGACCGGAGGGCTGACGAGCGCCAAGCCCTACAGCACATCGTCGCGGCCCGGCTACGGGGAGCCTCGTGGAGGGACATTGCAGAACTCCTTACTCATCACAGATTCAAAAATCCATCAGGTCGCCTTGGGTGGGGTCAAAGCTCGGTGCGCAGTGTCTTTGACGGCACGGAAGAGCTGCGGGCCACTCTCGATCCGCTCCCCCAAGGGCACCTCCCGTTCGGAATTTAATTTATGAAAGCCGAAATTGTTGCCGAGCGTTTACACGAGCTTGGCTTTCCAGAGACTTGGGGACAGCTCGAATCCCCCGAGGCCCAGAGAATGTTGCGCGCAATCACGGTGGGTTTTCTTGAGGGGCATCTCTTGGAGGTGCGGGACATGGACGACGGCTCGAAAGCGGTCACACTATTCATTGACAAAAAGCCCGCGATGGCGTTAAGATTGAACTATTGAAGTATGTATGACCTCGCCACTATCAAGCACATGAATCAGCCAGAGCAGGTGGAGAAGATTCGGGCGCTGGCTCTGGCGCTCAATCGCAAGACTGTGGGGTTGACATCTTGGGTAAAACCCCCTGTTATTAAAGGAAGCACAATTTCTGGCCCTGAGCCAGCTAAGACAACGGTGTAGCTCGAAAATCCGCAGCCACAGAGTCCGGTCCTAGACCGGAGACTCGCTGCCGAGCAGGAGACAAATCGGGCAAAACCGTAGCCGGTAAATTCGCGGAACAAGGTTCTCCGGCAACGCGACAAAAACAAGCAAACTCCTGCTCATCAGGCAATATGATGACCGAAGCCCGCTGGGCTTTTTTACTGTGTGTTCGGAACTGGGATTACTTTGGGGTCTGGTATTGCCCCACTCGCAAGAAATGGCTGGCGATGTCTCGCGAGCCGCCCATCTCCGCCGGGTATCACGACAGCCCGCGTCGGGCGGCACGGGCCTATGACCGGATGGCCCGATTTCTCGGGCACCTCGACAAATTGAACTACCGTCGCTGATGAACACAACGCTGTTTTGGAATACCTATGGGGGCGACCTCCACTGGTTCCGGTTCTCCGCCGCGTCCTTTACCAAGTTCGCCAAGGGCAGGTTCAACCATGTCGCGTGCCTTGTGCCGACCCGCCATCGCGACATGTATCGCGAAGTCTGTGAAGTCAACGGCATTACGCTGCTCGACTATGCAGACTGGCCGGAATCCTCATTCAATTCCCACCAAGTAAAGCAGTGGGAAGCCGACCTGCTGTTTCCCCACACGGACGCCATTTTTCACTTTGACGCCGACTGCGTTTTCCAAGCCCCAACAGGGCCGGAAGACTTCATGCGGGACGGGAAGCTCATCTGTCCGTATGTTCCCTTTGAGCTGCTTCTGGCCCACTCGGGGCGCGAGGGCGGCTGGCAATGGAAGTCTCGGGCAGATGATACCCTTGGGCTGGATACCAAGTGGGCCACGATGACCGGATTTCCGATGGCGCATTACCGAAACGTCTATGCCCGGCTGCGCGAAAGGGCAAACCAGAGGCATCGGCAGGGCTATCTGGCGCACGCCCGCCGGGCCTGTCCGACCTTTCCGCATGGGATTGCAGACTTCGAGACGCTCGGGGCCATTGCACAGACGGATTACGCGGGCGACTACTACTGGCTGGACCTCCAGAAAGAAACCCATCCGTCACTTGGGCACGTAGTCCAGAACTACAGCCATGCCGGACTGGACGGACTGCACGACTATCCGGCGGAGCTCGGGGGTCGGCAGACGGCGAGACAGCTTTTCCAACGTCTAGGACTATGAATACAGCACTTGTTTGGGTTTCTTACGCGAAGGATTTGGAGTGGTTCCGCTACTCGTTGGCGAGTTATCGGCGGTTCGCCACTGGGTTCGACGACGCGGTGGTATTGATTCCTGAACAGGACCGGGAACTTTTTGAGCAGGCGTGCGAGGGTTCGGGGGTGCGGACAGAAGCCTTTCTCGACTGGCCCGGAATCGGGTTCAACCGGCACATGGCCATCAAGACGAGTGCAGACCTTTTCACCGACGCCAAACTGATTTTTCATATTGACAGCGACACGGTGTTTACGATGCCGGTGACGCCGGAGTGTTGGATGCACGAGAGCGGGAAGCCGGTTGCGCTTTACCAACTGTTCAGTTCCTTCGAGAATGAGTTTGGTCCGAAGATGTGGAAAAGCCGGGTGGACGCTGCGATTGGCGGAAGCGTGCTGCGCATGACGATGGTTACCCCGCCCTACGTCTATTGCCGGGATGTCTATGCGGCGACTCGCGAAGCCGTGGAACGGCAGCATTGTGGCAAGACTTTTTTGGAATACGTGAAGTCCTGCGAGAACACTTTCCCGCAGGGTTATGCGGAGTTCCCAACGCTCGGAGCACTTGCCCAGCGGGCTCCCTTCGCAGAGGACTATCATTGGCATAACATCATTGCCGAGGGCAACCCGGCAAAGCTGCTGGTGGGCGAAGGCTGGTCTCACGGCGGGCTCGACTACGTGGTAAGTGACAGGTTCGACGGGAAGTTGACAGCGAGGCAATATTTTGCCAGTCTTGGACTATGAGCACGCATCGAATTTTAATCGCTTCCTACAAAAAGGATTTCGAGTGGCTGTGGCCAAATCTTCGGTCGCTCAAGCGCCACATGCAGGGATTCTTGCCGCCGGTAATCTCGGTGTCGTCCGAAGATGCGGCAGAGTGCCGCGCCCTCGTGGCACAGACGTTCCCGGAAGCGACCGTTTGGACGAAGGACGGACCCCCGAATCTCGGAAATCTTCGGGCACAAGTCAGCATGATGCACGGCGACAGGTTCTGTTCGCCAGCGGATTACGTGTGGCTCGTGGGGTCGGACTGCATTGTCAGCAGCACCTTTTCCCCGGATTCTTTTTTCCGCAATGGAAAACCTGTGATGCTGATGAACTCCTACGAGCATCTGCTTCCGTTTGCGCCGGGCAATGCGCCGTGGAGAGCCGGGGTGGAGAATGCCATCGGGAGCAAGCCCGACTTTGAGTTCATGCGACGGCTGCCCCTCATCTATCCGGTGGAGCTGTTCGACCGGGTGCGCAGGCACATCGAAGCGCGTCATGGCGTCCCGTTCGAGGACTATGTTTACTCGGTGGGCGCGTATGCACAGAAGTCAAACCGAAGTGACGCCGCGAATTTCAGCGAAAGCAATGTGCTCGGTGCCTATGCCTACATTTACATGCCGGAGGCATTCGAGTGGGTGAACCTCGACGACAATCATGATGCCGAGATGGCAAAGCTGCCCAGCCCGCTCATTCAATTCTGGTCACACGGGGGTCTCGAAACGCCCTGTGACTGCCGGTTTGATTACCCCGGCGGCAACACGTTTGGAAAAACTCCGCGTCAAATTATCCGCGAAATCCTTGTATGAAAAATAAACTGATGCTCATCGGGTTCACGGCGGTTCTCCCCATCGTCGTGACACTGGACTACTTCCAAAAGAAGCGCCGAATCCACTGGTTCGTGCTCTTCGGGCGGACCCTCGCGTTCCTCGGCATGGCATACACCGTCACCTTTTCCCCTCCGAATGCTCGCTGATACCTGCCCCCAAAAGCGACTCGCTTTCGATGCCTCCGAACTGCTCGGGAAAGACCGTTTTTCAGAGGCGGCGGAGCTGGTGGCGAAGGCGTCAGGACAGCCAAAGCGGGAGATGACGAAGGACCGGGCCAACCTGCTGCTTGGCAGCCTGCTGCATTGGCTGCTTAACAACGACGGAATGGAGGAGGCGGCGATGCTGCTCTGGGGGCCGACGCAATTTGACCCCCGCCCAGAATCCACGCGCCGGGTTTGGGAGACGTTTGATAAATACAACAACATCCTGCTGATGGGCGCGGGGTCTCAGTCCAAATCGTTCAGCATGGCCATCAAGCTTTTTCTTGAATGGCTTCGCGACCCTGAAAACACCACGGTCAAGGTGCTCGGGCCGTCGGAACAGCATCTTGAAGACAACCTTTTCACGCATCTTGTCCAGCTCCACCAAGGCAGCCGGATACCTTTGCCCGGCGAAATTGGGAAGCTCTTTATCGGGCTCGACCATCGGGCGCGCAAAAGCTCCATCTCCGGCGTCGTAATCCCGATTGGCAAAAAGGCATCGGGCCGGTTGCAGGGTGTCAAGCGGAGTCCCCGGAAAACGCCCCATCCGATTTTTGGAACACAGTCGAGGCTCTTTGTATTCCTTGACGAAATCGCGAACATCCCCATTGGCATCTGGCGGGACATTGACAACCTGCTGTCGAACACGGACGGAGACGGGCTTAAAATTATCGGGGCGTTCAATCCCACGAATCAAAGTGACCCGGTAGGCACGCGATGCGAGCCTCCGTTTGGGTGGTCCAGTTTCGACCCCGACAAGCATTTCGATTGGGTCAGTACGCGTGGCTGGGCAGTGGTTCGGCTGGACGCGAAATATAGCGAAAACGTGCGAACGGGGCGGGTAATCTACCCCGGACTCCAGACGCTTGCCGGATACAATCTGGTCATCAAGAATGCTGGCGGACTCGACTCTCCCGGCTATTGGGCGATGGCACGCGGCTGCTTCCCTCCGACGGGCGCAGTGATGTCTGTGCTGCCGCCGGGGCTGCTGCTCAAGTGGCGGGCCGATGTCATCTGGTATGAAGCCCCCAAGCCCTGCGGCGGGGTTGACCTTGCGCTTGAAGGCGGGGACTCCACGAAATTCGCCAAGGGAATGTTTGGGCTGGCGAGCGCAATAAAACTTCTGCCGAGTCTCCAGCACCCGAAGGGCGACACGGTGTTCTTCGAGGATGCCGCTGGCCGCAAGAGACCCCGCTACGTGCTGTTGGTAGAGCAAATATTCACACTGTCCAAGGGGGAGTCAGTAGCGATGTCCGAAGAGGTGATGCGGGTGGCGCGAGCCGCCGGAATTTCCCCGGAGTGGCTGGCAGTGGACAGCACGGGCAACGGAGCCGGGGTTTCGGACCTGCTGAAATACAACTTTGGCCCGATTACCAGCATCAACTTTTTCCAAGGCGCGAGTGAAACAAAAATCATGGCAGAAGACGCCGGAACTGCGTATGAGTTCTATGAGCGGGCGAACAGTGAGATGGCGTTTGCGCTGCGGAAGTTTGTCGAGTTCGGCTACTGCTACGCCTCCCCGTCACTGAGCATGGAAGAGCTGGGGCCGCAGCTTTCCAACCGCCTTTTTCGACTTACAGGCAAGAAGGCCCGCGTTGAAAGCAAACCGGAGTTCAAGACCAGAAATGCCAACAAGAGCCCCGACGAAGCGGACGCGGTGGGGCTGCTGCTTGCGGTAGTGCGCAAGGCGTCGGGATTTGTGCCGGGCATGACGGCAGAAAACTCGACAGAGCCGCTAGATGATGATGACGATGGCGGCGGATACGGGGCCGGTTACACCGACCAAACCAACAGGTTTGAAGACCTATGATGAATCCCAATCTCTATCCGCCGCTGGGCTATACTTTCACGGGGGCAGACGGGGTGAAGTTTCGCGGGGACGGTTGGCGCGACCTCTACTATCAGATCAAGGCGTATCGCGAGCGCAATGGCCAGCCGCCCGGTGACGTAGAGGGGGAAGTCCAAGCCCAGCATTGCGCGGCGAATCCGGGGCACTGTAGCGGAAATCCGCAGCCGTTGCCACCGCTGCCCCGGAATCAGACAGTCAACAATCGGGTGTTGAACTGGTTTGGCAACCGGCTTTCCGAGGTTAGGCGGTTCGGGCAGGTGCCCAAGGTTTCACGGGAAGAAGCGGGCCGACGTGCGGGCATTTGCGCAGTGTGTCCGATGCAGATCAGCTACTCTCACGCTTGCGAAGCGTGTCTGAGCTCCATCCGCTCGGCCCGAGGAATTATTTTGGGCGAAGAGGGCAGTGTACATAGGGCTCTCCATCCGTGCGTGGTGCTTGGAGAGGACTGTCAGACATCCATCCATCTCGCGCAGCCTGCATCAGACGACCGGGACTTACCGGCCCACTGTTGGCGCAAAACCTGATGATACTCCCCAACCCCATCACGGCGGCGAAAGCCCTCGTCGCCGTTGTTGTCAACATTGCACACGGGGGCTCTGCGCTCGTCTCAGAGCAAACGCTCGTGCTTCGGGACAAAGCATGTGCCGGGTGTCCCCGGCGCGACCCGGCAAGCAATCAGTGCCTTGAATGCACCTGTTTTTTAGGGCTCAAAGCCCAGCTTGCCACCGAAAAATGCCCTCTGGGCAAATGGCCCGTGACGAGTAGTTGACATTCTTTAGACTCCCTAGACATCTATTTATACAATATGCCAAAGTCACTTCCCGAAGAAGCCCGTTCGACGCGCCACCATCAGGGGGCTCTCGACGGAGCCGTTTCCGCCCCCGATTTGTCGAGTAAACAGAAGCCGAAAAACCGCTCAATCCGGGACGTGAAGCAGGCCCAGAACATCATCACTACACTGGAAACTGCGGGTCGGGAACGCAACAAGAAGAACGCCCGAATCGAAGCCAAGTATAACAGTGAACGACCCTACTCGGGGGGCTCGCTGGAAGCCGAAGGACTCGGCTGGAAGTCGAATTTTACCACCAAGCCGTTGCCAATGCTCATCGACAAGGTGGCCCCCCGCTTTACGCAAGCCATTGATGGGGTAAAATACCTCACAAACTCCTCGCTACCCGAGGAAGTGGAGGGGGCCGCGAAGAAAAGCGAGGTTTTCCGAAAAGAAATCACCTCGACCATCCGAAGTCACCAAGACTGGGCCACTTTTTGCGCGGATTTGGCAAAGGAGAACGCACTGTTTGGTTTTGCAGGCGCGGCATGGCTCGACGAGTTCCATTGGATGCCCAAGTTCTTCCGGCAGGACCATTTTTTCGTTCCCACGGGCACTAAACAGAAGCCGACATCAAGCCAAGTGGTCGTTTTACGGGAAACCTTCCTCATCCACGAGCTGTTTTCACTCATTGACGACCGAGAATCCGCTGAGACGCGTGGGTGGAACCTAAGTAACACCGTCGAGGCCATCAACGAGGCGATGCCAGAGGACCGGAAGAGCTCATTCTCCGGCTGGGAGCGTGTGTATGAAGATTTGGTCCGAGAATCCAACGTCGGGCTCTCCCACGAGGCAGGAGCCCGTGTAGTTTCGGTTTGGCATTTGCTGGCGACGGAAATCGACGGCAAGGTTTCACACTACATCTTGCAGGATGTCTCTTTCAAGGAGCTGTTCACCTCTGAGGACCAGTTTGATTCCATGTCGGACGCAACAGCCTTTTTCACGTTTGAACACGGTAACGGGACGTTGCACGGGTCCAAGGGGATTGGCCGTCAGCTTTACGCGATTGCGGGCATTCTCGACCGTTCTAGGAATGAGGTTGTAGATCGGCTCAACCTCGCGGGCAAGCTCATCATCCAAGCCGACGACAAGGCGCTCCGCCGGTTCAAGATGAGCGTGGTCGGAAACACGATTCTCATCGGGCAGGGGTATCAGATATCCGAGCGCAAACTCGAAGCGAATGTAGAGCCTTTTTTAAAGCTCGACCAGTTTTTGACATCGCTGCTCGATCAAATGGCGGGCGCGACTACTCCAAAAGCTTTCGAGGGCGACCGGGTTACCAAGGCGCAGGTGGATTTTTTCGCGGCCCGTCAAGACGAAACTCGCGATGTTATCATTGCCCGTTTTCTTGTCCAGTTCGCCCGACTCGTGGGCACCATGCAACGTCGTTTGTGCGACCCGAACACGGGGGAGGACGACGCGAAGGAAATGCAGAAACGGCTGCTCCTCGTGATGTCCAAAGAAGAAATGAAGCAGCTCGCCGAGCAGGGAGTTGTCGAGACCGTCCTTGATTACACAGAGCAGAAACGTCAGCAAATCGTAAGCATTGCGTCGGAAGCCCGTGGGAACCCGCTCTACAATCAGCGGAAGCTGGAAGAACGGAAGCTGACCGCACTAATCGACGAGGATTTTGCGAAGGATGTGTTGCTTCCCGAGGAAGACCCAACAGTTCTGGCGGAGCAGTCCCGGCTGCAAAGTCTTGAATTGCTGCTCATTGCCGGACAGGGCGCGGAAGTCCCGGTCTCTCCGCGAGACAACCATATCGTCCATTTGCAGGTCTTGCTTCCGGCGATGGAAGCCACTGCCCAGTCAGCGGTAAAAGACCCGCAAGCCGTCGAAATCTTGCAGGCGATGCTGGCACACGCAGAGGCGCATGTCCAAACGGCACTCCAGACCGGCACTACTGAGCAGGAACTCGCGGAGCCGATGAATGTGGTTACCCAACTCCGCGCAGGGCTCGCCGAACTTCAATCTTCGGCGGACCAGCAGAAACAGCTTGCCGAGACCGGACAGTTGCCCCCCGCTTGACCTATGTTTTTGAATATTCCCGACAGCTCCCCAGAATGGTCGTCTGACGATGCCGCAACACTCCGGGCATTTGTTGAAGGCCCGACAGGGGCAAAGTTGCTCATCCTTTTAGGCATGGGAGCACCTTCACTCATGGACGGTTCGCACGTTAACAAAACCCTCGTCCGAAGCGGAGAGGTTGCCGGATACACAGCCGCCCTCTCAAATCTTCTAGCCCTGCAAACGTCTCGACCCGTTGAATCAACCGGGGCAGCCGAGGCTTACCCAGACCTTGACAACGACAGGCTTTGGAACGATACTGAACCGACGCCAGTTCAACAGACTTAATCGCACCAACACCAAATATGGACCCCGAAATCCAACCTTCAAACGATCAAATTCCCGGACTGGGGGGATTGCCCCAAACTGACCCGGACACCGCCAGTTTCCTTGACGCGGCCATGCTTGAGGCGTCTGACGAAGAAGATGATATTGACGCCCCGAAACCCGACGGGCCTCCAGCGGACCCGGTAGCCGTGGCGGACCCGGTAGCCGTGGCGGACCCGGTAGTCGTGGCGGACCCGGTGGTTGACGGCGAGAAGGATGATTTCGACAAAATTGAATTGCCGCCGCATACCAAGCCCAAAACGGGCGAGGCGTTTGAGACGGTGAAGAAGTTGGCGCGGGAGAAGCTCTCGGCTGCCGAGAAGCGCGCCGTCGATGCCGAAGCACGGGCAAAGGACTTCGAGGCGAAGGCAGCGGCGGAGCCGATTACACCCGAGCTGAAAAAAGAGATTGACGAGCTTCGCAATTTCCGAAAAGGGCTTGACGTGGAATCCGACCCGTCGTTCAAGGAATTCGATACGAAGGTCACGGGCAACATTGAGAAAGTTTATGCTCGCCTTATGGCGGCGGGCGCTCCCCAAGAAACCATAGACAAAATCAAGGCGCTGGGCGGGCCGTCGGGGGTGGACTGGGAACCCCTCTTGGCCAAACTGTCGTCGATTGACCGCCGGGTTATCGAGAACAAGCTGGCCGAAAACGAAGACCTTTCTGAACAGAAAACCAAGGCCATCGCGGACGCAAAGAAAAACGCGGACGAGTTTTTGAAAAAGCGTTCGACGGAAACGGTCGCGCAGAAGGGCGAACGCAATCGTATCGCTGCCGAGACGCTTGGCAAAGTGCGCAAAGATTTCCCGTGGTTGCAGCCCAAGGTCGCCGGGGACAAAGCCTCGGCGGCGGAGAAGGCAAGCATCGAAGGGCACAATCAAGTCATTGCGGATTCTGAGACTTACCTCAAGGAAGCCATGTCCGACGACTCCCCCGAGATGCGTGCCTACATTGCAATGGCGGGACCAGAGCTTTTTAAGGTCCGTTACGACATGGCGGCGCTAAAGGCAACTTCGGACGCACAAATTGTCAAGCTGACGAAAGACCTCACGGACGCAAACACGCTGCTTGCGAAAGTCAAGAAGGGTTCGACATCCCGCCTTCGCGATACCCCGGCGGACAGCAAGAGTGGGAAGGTCAACTATAACGAATCGTCCGAAGAGGCGGTTGATCGTCTGGCCCGCGAAGCGGAATCGGCGTAAGCATATGTCCTACCTGCGCGAGCTCGTACATCAGAAAATTCGCAGCTTCCCGTCAATGGGCGAAGCTGCGAACTTTTTTGATGTTTCCGAAACCCTCGTTCGGCAGTGGGATGCAGGTTCAAAACCCATTCCGCTCCTAGCGGTCGAGCGGGTGTTTGACGTTGAAAGCCTTCCCGGCGCGGCGGAGGCCCAAGAGGCGCGATGGGAGGGCAAACAGGTAGCCTTTCTCCTCCCGGCGTACAAAGCGTCGAATCCCCGAACCCAGTTCGCGATAACTGCGATGTTTGACCGGCAAAAGCACGCAGCAATGTCAATGTTTGGCGATGCGTTCATTGCCCATACCCGGAACCAGTTGGCGGACAATTTTCTAAAGTCAAAGCTGGAATGGGCGCTTACAATTGATGACGACATGATCGTCCCCTTTGGAAATGCACAACTTTTTAGAAACTACACTCATTGGAACCTCCCGGATTCTTTTGCCGGACTCAACACCGTTAATCGTCTATTGTCTCATGGTAAGACGCTCGTGGGCGGTCTCTATTTTGGGCGTCATGCAGCCTCGAAGCCGGTCTATTGTGAAGGCCATAACGACCCAATCGAAGAGGCGTATGCGCGCAAAGCGCCCTACGACCTCATCAAACCCACTCGTTGGATAGGGACCGGATGCCTCCTGATTCATCGTTCGGTTTTTCTTGACATTGAGAACCGTTTTCCACATCTCGCCCGAAACAAAGAAGGTAACTTTGGGCATTGGTTTACGTCGAGTGAGCATGACCTTCGGGCAGCCGCGACGGAAACCTTGCGGGTTTTGAACGACGGCTCCGCAGACCCGGCGGCTCGACTCGAAAAGGCACGGGAATTGATGGCGAAGGGAGAGGCGTTGTCACGTCATCACTCCCCGCTCGCCGTTGGTGAGGATGTGATTTTTTGCAATCGCGCAGCTCAAGCGGGCCACATTGCCCATGTGGACATGGGCCTTCTTTGCGGGCATGTTGGCGAGTTTTGTTATGGGCCAAGAAAACCGGCATAAATAATGGGAAAATTGCTTCTAGCCCTCCAATATTGGGAACGGGACCGGGCGCAGGCGATGGACGTGGCCCGGCTCATTGCCGATATGGAACCGCGTCACAACGAAGACGTGGACTTCCTTTTTGTCTCCCGGTTCGACTGTGCGCATGACCTGAAAGCCATCGAATACGTCTCTAGCAAATTTAAAGTTCACCACTATATCAACAAGAATCGTCGTGGAAGTGGGTGGCCTGCCGGTTGCAACGATCTATGGTTCGGTACGATGGACTACCTCTACGGCCACACCGAGGCTAAAAAACTCCCTGAATACGGGGCAGTTCTCACCTTCGAGGCAGACGCCTGTCCCCTTGGCCCGTATTGGCACAAAACCCTGATGGCGTCTTGGCGCAAGGTCAACAAAGCAAAGCCGGTCAAGATGCACGGCGCGATGGTGCAACATCCCAAGCCGCACATCAACGGCAATGCGATGTTCAGCGGCAGCCTGCCTTTTTTGCACTGGATTAGCCGAAGCATCGGCGGGTGCCCACCAACACAGGGCTGGGATTTTTACCTTACCAAAGAGTTCAGTCACGCCGGTTGGGCGGACTGCCCACACATGCGAAGTTTCTGGCAGTGCGCCACGATGGAACCGGCAAAGATTGATGAGTTGATTGCTGCCGAAGTTTGCTTTTTACATGGGGTCAAAGACCACTCGGTCCTTGACCATGTGCGAAAACGATTCGTCCACTGATTCCAGCCCCAGCGTATTTTTTATTTTTCCCCCTTGACAAATCCTCAAAGGACTCAGTTCTATTGTTGGAACTAAAGCACTTTCCACCTCGTTCCGGGTAGAACTGGGCCTAATTGTGTCGGCTGGCCCGCGATGCAAGGTCCGTCGCAACCGCTTGCGGCAAAACAGTTTTAACCCGGATGGAGTCAGCAAAAAATACGCTGGACCCCTCCCACCAATAGGATAATTATATGCCCGGCCAGTGTTTAACCCCCGCAGCACTCTCTGATATTGCGCGCAAAGATACCTCCCGCCTCACAGGCACAATCGCTAAGGCGCTTGCTGCCAACTCCCCGTTCGTCAATGTCATCGGTGGCGGAACCTTCCCCTCCGGCGTCAGCGATGAAATCCGAACGACTGTTCAGATGCAAGCGGCTCCCGGCGACTCGCTCGCCCTGCCGACCTTCGTCTGCGACACCGAACTCTGCGGTACCGTTGGTCTCCAAGACCTTACGGACGCCGTTGATTTTACGGCTCGGCTGGAATCGAAGCGTGGATTTGGCCCCCGTGTTTGCGTGAAGAAAGGCTATGCCTCCTTCAAAACCAGCTACCTCGCCGCCGAGGATAGCATGAAGAAGCTGGTGACTCAGTACGTCAATTCCGACATTCGTGCGCAGCTCTACCTGCGCTCCGCCTCGAAATTCAATGCCACCAAGGGCTATGATTTCAACTCCCTGTTTACGGGCGGCAATGAGACGGACGTAGGCGTTAAGTTCGCCCCCCTTAACCCGACTGTCCCGATCTCCTTCAAGGCGTTGCACGCCATTGCGCGCTACCTTAAAGAAGCCCTCTTTGCGGAGACGTTCGGCGACAATAGCAAGGGCATGTTCCGGTTCATCGGCTCGGCGGACATTATCGAATCCTTCCGCGCCGAGACGGGCGTTAAGGAAATTCTGATTGCTTTGACCACGGGCTCTTTCAAGATGGGAGAGACCGCTGTCTCGGCTTACAGCTTCGAGGAGTCCCCGGCGTATCGCGGGATTAGCTTCGCGGTTGACCAGCGCCCTCTCCGCGCCAGCTCCATCTCGGGCTCGGGCGTGCCGGTGCTCGTTGACCCCGTAATCCTCGTCTCCAACGTCAGCAAGAATACGGCCTACGCCAAGGTAAACCCGGCGTGGCTTACTGCGCCCTACGAAATCGGATTCCTCATCGCCGATAACTCCTTCAAGCGCCTCGTCCCCGAGCGTTTTGTTGGCGAAGGTTCATTCAAGTTCGCTCCCCAGCTCCACATGGGCGAACTCGCTTGGCACTATCTGGAAGACAACGATTGTAACGTCTTTGGTGACTACGGCTGGCACAAGTATCAAATCACCCGCGCCTATCAGCCGGTTCGCCCGCAGCACATTGTTCCCATTATCTACAAACGCTGCACGTACGACCTCGGTCTGGGCGATTGTGATGTTGCTCCGGGTTCTTCTTACACTGGCGGCGACCAGTTCGCAACGGTTGGCGTTTGCTAATCCCCAATTCGCAGGGGTTCCCGGAACGGATTCCGGGGACTTCCCTTTCAGGAAATAATAACCTATGGCATATACTGGCGCTCCCAAATCCAATGACTCCGAAGAGGTTTTACTCCAAAAACTGCTTTCCGCGCTTGGCGGGACGCCGTATCTCGGGAGCTCCGCGCAGCAAACGCTTTTCAACCTTGTAACCGTTGTGAACGCGGCAGGCGGCGGCGGAGGAGGTTCCTACCTCGCCACGACAGGCGGCACCCTTTCGGGGGCTCTGTTGGTGGCCGCAGGGACGGTTGCCGCCAGCACCCCCCCGTTAAGCTTTTCGCAGACGTGGAACAGCGGGGCCACTACCTTCACGGGCCTTTCGGGAGCAATTACCGCGACGGCGGCGGGGTCCAACTCTAATCTTTTCAACTTCACCGTGGATGGGGTGGACAGGTTTAATTTTACCCTCGGCGGAAGTTTTCGAGCGGTGAAAGTTGCCGCAGACGACACGGGTCCGAATTTCTTTCTGCGTAAACAGGGGGCCACAGGAAACGCATCGGGCGCAATCGCGTCGGGCGGGGCCATCGGAGCCCATCAGTTTAGTGGATGGGATAGCGCGGCTTTCCAGAACGGGGCCAGCATTATTGTCAATACGACGGAGGTTTGGTCTGGCGCGGCCCGTGGCACTTACATGGACTTCCAGACGACGACCCAAGGGGGGACTTCACTGGTTTCCACGATGCGGTTGCAGGGCAACAAAATTGGCTTCTTTGCAGCGACCCCGGTCGTAAAACAGGCATCTGGAGCGAATTTCACAAACAATGTGACAGCGGGGGGTAGTACAGACGTGATTGCGGATTTCACCAATCTGTCAACATACGCAACCGACGCGGCCATCATCCGCAACGACATTCATCAATTAGCTCGGAAAGTGAAACAAATCAACGACGCCCTCCGGCTCTACGGACTACTGGACTAACTCTATGTGGGCTGCTGAAAATGTTCGTGTTTACGGGGCCAGTTTACTCGGGACGCTTGTCCCGACATCAAGTTGGTTGATAGAGTCGGGAGAGCCGCTGATGCGCTTTCTTGTCTCGGGTGGACAACTCGCAGTTGCCATTATGACGGCACTCTACATTTTTCAGAAGTGGAAGGGCGCTCGTAGCAAGTCTCGGCGCACCAATAAGTGAAGACTTTTTTTGCCATTTTAACCGTCCTTTTCCTGCTCGGCTGTGGCTCCGCGCCGCTCCGTCCGGGCAAGTCGGGGTTCAATCAGAAGAATGGAATTTCAGCGCAGGTCCAGCAGTCGGAAAACCCACAGCAAGCGACATCCCAGACCTACCGCCGGACAGAGGAGCTGTCCACGAACGGCGCAGTCGCCAAGGTGACCGAGGAGCTGGAAACTAAGATTGGCTCGGCTCAAAAAGATGTTGCACGCGAAATCACGGCTAAACTAGGTTCGCTCCGACCCGTTATGTATGTGGGAATTCTCCTCTTTTTGTTCGGGGCAGGGAGTTTCGTTTACCCACCTTTGAAACTACTCGTCGGGGGCAGCGTAACTACTAGCGCAGTGATTGCCTTGGCGGGTCTGGCCATGATTGTGCTGCCATCCCTCATCGTCGGCAATGAACTGGTCATTATGGGCGTAGCGGTAGGCGCAGCGGTGCTTTACTGGTTCTCTCATCGGCACGGAAAGTTGCAAGGATTTGTGGACGCAAACCGAGATGGGATCGATGACCGAAATCAAGTTTAATTATGGGATGCGATTGTAACAACGGAGTCGAAAATGGGAATACGGGATGCGGACCTTGCGGGACGTGTCCGGTCAACAGTGCCGACGCAGAAACACTTCCCTCAACTCTCGACAATTTCACCCAACAGTTTTTCGGCACTATTACCAAAACGGAAGTAAACGGGCAGGTGACATGGACGTTGCCCTGCAATCTTGATACAGGTCTCCCCGGCAACCCCCGTGGCTCGGCGGAAGGGCTTGCCTGTTACTTCCTACGGCTTTTTAGCGACGGCATCGTTGGTTTGATTGGCCCTCAAGGCGACACAGGTCTTGCGGGCAACGATGGTAACAACGCTTACACAGTTGTCACGACGGCTTTTAACGCCCCCACCGTCCCCAGCCCGACGGTTCAGTTCAACGTCATACCCTCTCCGGCCATATCTGCGGGCCAGACCATTTTCGTGCCGACAATTGGTTGGCTAGTCATCGACCAGATTTTTCAGAACACCACCGTTTTTGCCAGCCTCGTAGAACTCATTGCAGTTCCGGCGGCAACGGTTTCGCCCGGCACGTTGATTCTACCAGTAGGTCCACGGGGGATTTCCATCACAGGCTCGACGGGTGCAACGGGGGCCAAGGGTGACATAGGTGCAACGGGCGCTATCGGTGCAACGGGCGCTATCGGTGCAACGGGTGCCGCAGGTCCGGCGGGCGTGGCGGCGACGAGTTCCAACGGCATCGTTACGGGCGGGCCGACCGATTACGTGATGACGGCCAGCTATGCCAAGGTAGATTTTGGCGCGTCCGATCTTGAAGTGACGCTGCCCACGGCAGGCACGTACCTAGTCATCGTCATGGTGGGGGGGATACAAAACTCGGGTGCAACTCGGGAGTGGGATTTTAAGCTCTATAACTCAATCACCGCCGCCGATGTAGTGGCTTCTGAGACCTATTCTAGCGTAGTAGATGGGAGCGTAATCCCGCACCAACGGTTCGTAATCTCCTTGGTCACGACTCTGGCGGACAATAACATCATCCAACTCTATGCAAAGAGCAGCTCCGCGACAGTTACACAGACTGTCAATACCATTGGCTCGTCGATGATGTTTGTGAAGCTGGCCTGATGAATCAATTACCCATTATCCGAAATGTTGATGCTGTTTTTGCTACTCCTTGTTGCGATAGACCGGATGGACAAAAACTCCTCCACAAAGCCCCGCGTGTTCCTCTCACGAGACCCATCTCGAATGCCGAGGCGGGCGACGTGTTACAAGACGAGGCTGGATTCCCTATCCTTGACGAGATAACCAATCACTTTATTTACGACGACTGGAGGAACGATTAAGTATGGCCAAAATTTCCGAATATCCAGAAGAGACTGCACCATTACCCGAGGGGTGGCTATTCATGGCCGTGAAGCAGCCCGACGGTAGCTTTATCACCAAGAAGGTGGCCCCGGATACCGTGGGGGCGCAGGGTCCGGCAGGCCCGCAAGGATTGATCGGCCCCGGCGGGGATGGTTCTGTTGGACCGACAGGCGCGACGGGGCCAGCAGGCGCAGCAGGCGCAGCAGGCGCAGCAGGCGCAGCAGGCGCGACGGGGCCAGCAGGCGCAGCAGGCGCAGCAGGCGCAGCAGGCGCAGCAGGCGCAGCAGGCGCAGACGGAAATAGCATCTCCACCGAATACAAGACTGACGACGGGTTAGCCATTGAGACTTTTGAGGACTATTCAGCGGCAGCCCTAACGACCTTCAACAAAGGGATTGGCTGGTCTGCCGACGGGGTGGGTTCAGGAACGTCTATCGTCTCTCGCACGAACCTTGACGGAACCTCCTACAAGGCGCTCTCCATCATCGCCGGGCAATACGGCAGGAAATTTAAATGGAAATCCAATTGGAACCGAATCCAAATTTTTATTGCGTGGCGGTATAACCATAACGCCACCTTCACACAAAACGGTTATTTTGGACTTTGCTCGGGCACGACCAATATGGTTGCATCGGGCACTACCAACAATTTTGTCGGGCTGCGGTGGGAAGAGAGCACTCTAAACGGGGCCACACATGGCGCGGGTATCCTCGCCAACAGGTTTTTCCTTACAACTGACCCCTATTTTTGCACACGCCGGGGGACCACTACTACCTACAGGTCCACGGGAGCGGG
>Ga0163144_10010914_pt1 | contig 19292 bp, 20 predicted proteins | sample OliLak19BULKMAT1_FD_123175 | JGI IMG/M metagenome (GOLD analysis project Ga0163144, IMG submission 123175) | Freshwater microbial mat bacterial communities from Lake Vanda, McMurdo Dry Valleys, Antarctica - Oligotrophic Lake LV.19.BULKMAT1 | ecosystem: Environmental > Aquatic > Freshwater >... | reverse complement strand
GCAGTAATCGGGCCTACCGTGCGCGGCCCTGCCTTTGTGCCGACTCCGATTTCGACCTATGCAGAATATGTCCGCTGGTTTGGAGATTCGTTTATTTCCGGTTCAGGAGCATCTGAGCGAATGTACAAATATTTAACTACACATTGTGTTCAGGAATATTTGCGTTATGGTCAAGTCATTACGGTTGTAAAAATCCTTAATGCAAATTATCAACCTGCGTATTCGTTTGTAATCAATTCAGCCAGTTATGCTTCCGCTTCTGCATATGGCGGAAATAACATGGCATTCAAGATTGTTGCCTTAAACGATGGCGACATTTCCAACTCAGGCCGCACCGCAGCGTCGATTTCTGGTTCGGGCCAAATTGCTGATGAAGGAACTACGAACAATATTTTGAACTCAGGTTCGCAATATAATATGCGTTGGGAAATTGCAAACGTAGATCCATCCAGAGGCGTGTTTGATTTGTATCTTCGCAGAGGTGACGACATTTCTAATAGAAAAGTAATATTAGAACAATATACCCAGCTTAGTTTGGATCCAAATACTCAAAATTACCTTCCCCGCGTCGTCGGCGACATGGTCAACACGTTAAGATATGATTCTAACGGTTCGCCCTATTTGGATCGTTCAGGTTCATTTACAAATAGAAGCAGATTTATCCGTATTGAAGCAACTAATAATACATTAAATTATATCAATTCTAATGGTGCGGTTCGTGACGCGTCGTTGTCTGGTTCATTGCCAGCAGCGGTAAGCGGAACATTCGCAGGTGGCAATGAAGGAAACGTAGTTCATCCTCGTGCAATGAACGAATTGATGTTTGCAACTAATACACAAGGCTTCAATCCTGCTTCGGCGGCATTTGGGCAAACTGCGTATCAAGATGCGATTGACATTCTTTCGAACAAGGATCAATACGATATTAACTTATTGTTTACTCCCGGATTGTTAGATAACGCGACTGGACATGGTTCGATCATTACCAGAGCGATCAATATGTGCGAAGATAGAGGCGATGTGTTTTATATAATCGACCCGACGTACAAAGGTTCAACCGTAGGTCAGGCTCAATTGGCAGCGGACTCAAGAAATACAAATTACGCTTGCTATTACTATCCTTGGTGTCAAATCCCAGATCCAGATTTGGGAAGGAACATTTGGGTTCCGCCATCTGCAATTGTTTCGGCTGTTTATTCTTTCACCGACTTGGTTGCGCACCCTTGGTACGCTCCCGCAGGTTTGAACCGGGGAACGTTGGATACAGTTATTCAGACGGAGAGGCTGATGACACAAGGCGACAGAGATAACTTGTATATCAAGTCGGTTAATCCAATCGCTACCTACCCACGACAAGGAATAACAGTTTGGGGCCAGAAAACATTACAGAAAAAACAATCCGCAATGGATCGTATAAATGTAAGACGATTGTTAATTGATGCGAAGAAGTTTATTGCATTTACAGTAAAATATCTGGTATTTGAAAACAATACAGTTCAAACTCGCGCAAGGTTCATCGAATTGACTGATCCTTATTTCCGAAGAGTTCAGAACCAACAAGGTTTGTACGATTATAGAATCATCATTGACGAATCGAACAATACGCCGGATGTAATTGACCGTAACGAAATGAGAGCGCAGATTTATTTGAAACCTGCAAAAACCGCAGAATTCATCATAGTTGACTTTATGGTTCTTCCCACTGGAGCCTTATTTCCAACCGATAACAACAAGTAAATTTTTAGAATCCTAACCTTTGAAATGAAAAAGTTTCAGGGTTAGGATATTTATGTAAAAAAGAGGAAATAAAAAATGCCAAGACTTCTTGTGCCAGATTCATACCATCCAAGTTTACAGTTTCGGTACTGGGTCACGACCAGTAAATTAGCAGGTGCGCAATTTTATTGCAAATCCGCACAACAACCTACGGCGCAAGGCGCACCAGTGACAGTAGAATATATTAACTCATATTTTAAGGTCAAAGGAAAGTTGCGCTGGGATTCAATCACTTTGGGCTGTTATCAATTCGAAGGAATTACCGCAGCCGAACTGTATGGATATTTACAAGAGCATCAGGCAACTGATTCCGCCACAGACACTCGCGCACCTGCTTACAAACACGACCTTCAATTAATGATACTCGGCCCAGACGAAGCACCCGTCGGAACGTGGAAATTGGTTGGAGCATTTTACGAATCAGTTGCTTGGGGCGACCACGATCGCGGAACTGATGACGTAGTTGTTGCAAATTTAACTATTTGTTATGATTATGCAACATATTCTTAAAATAAACTTAAAAAATAGGAGAATGAAGAATGCCAGATTTTATAGTAAATCTTTTAGTCTCGCTTTGGGACAAATTTAAAGCAAAGAATGCACAAGTAGCTACCATAATCGTAGTGGTCTTAGGCACGTTGGTTTATTTTGCAGATCAAGGCTCGTTGGCCGGAGTTATTTCAATTCCAGCATGGGCTGCAAGTATAATCCAGTGGTTGGGAACGTTTTTTCTTGCACTTCAAGGCTCAAGAACAAGTGCCGCCTTGGCGAAACAAGTTCGCGCATAGAAATGAAAATAGGGCATTGGTGTTAAAACCTTTGCCCTATTTCTTTTTAAGTTATTCAGACTTTCCGTTCGGAAATAACGCTGCGAGGAGACCAGCAATTATCATCCCGACCTCAATTAATCTAAGGTTTTCGATGCACATTCCGGCCACGATGCAAATCATCCAAATGACGATCAAAATTCCCGGCCACCACTTACTTACCATGAGTATAATTTGATGTTGAGTTCCCGCCTACGCTGGCCAGATATCCCAAATGTGAATGAATTACACTTCCATCCGCGTTAAATGATCCGCCGATATTGGTGATATGGTAAAATTCAAACCCAACTTCGTTGAGTTTTTCGATTGAGAGGATTTCCCCCTCGTTCAAACGCCCCAATACCTTGAGTGCAATGGCTTCATCTCCTGCGGCCATCGCTGCCGCAATTCTATTCACTAGAACCCCATAATTGGGATCAAGTGAAACGAGTGCATTAAATGCGTCGGCTGACCCTTGGTGGCCAATTGCGGACGTAAATTGTCCATTATTTTTTTGAATTATTTCAATCGCGGTATCTACCGTGATTTTCCGATTGATATAAACGCCCTCGTTGGGCATAATTGTTGTGTTAAACAGGTAGAGCATTGTTGATGTTATTTTTTGCCTACTCTATACGCTTTTCGGCTACCGCGTTTTTAATTACAGTACAAAGATACGATCCAAACACATCCCTTGTTGTTAACCATTTGTTAATAATTAAAAGATGGTTTGGTTAGATATTTATAGGCATGAGATTATTAGTCCCGGAATTGTTCCATCCGAATTTACAATTCAGATATTCCATTTTTTCGTCGAGATTGCCGAATGCGTTCTTTTCCGCAAGAGCAGCAACGCAACCGTCATTTGATAATTCTCCGTTGGAACTTTCGCATGGCAATGGTTCTTTTTATGTGAAAGGAAAAGTGAAATGGAATCCGATCACGATAACTTGTTATCAATTCGAAGGCATAACAATACAGGATTTCTGGACGTATATGCAGACGCATCAAATTGTTGCTACGGCAACCGATTTCAGGGCAAGAGCGTACAAGCACGACCTGAGACTTTCGCTATTGACTCCGGCAGAAATACCACTGGGAACTTGGGTTCTGCATGACGCATTTTATGAAAGTGTCAACTTCGGGTCAATGGATAGGTCTTCCGATGAAGTTGCGGAAGTAACTGCAACAATCAGATACGATTATGCAATTTATAAAACATTTATTTAAAGGAAATTCATGGCAAGGTTAGACCCACAAACATACAATCCAATCACATCGTGGAGATTTAAAATTCAATTCAGTTCATTGCCAGAGGTAGGTTTCTATGCCAAATCGATCACAATGCCAACGGTGGACAATCAACCGTTAACAGTTGAGTACGGAAATACTCAGATGAAAATCAAGGGAAAGACAAAATGGAATGATGTCGAACTGACAATGTACGCTTATGAAAAAATGACAATCAATCAGTTGTGGGATTATATGGACACGCTTCACCAGAAAATCGACGTGGGCGAAGATTTTTATGGCAAAGATTATAAACTCGACATCCTAATTCAAATAATGTCGCCAGCAGATATTCCGATCGCCAAATGGACACTCGTAGGAGCGTTCGCAAACGTCATAAACTTCGGTCAGTTCGATTATTCTACCGAAGAGGTAGTTCAGCCGTCATTGACAATCAGTTATGATTATGCGGTGTTCAAACGAGTATAAAAATCGCCCAGCCAACGTGATGACCGAGCGATTTATATGAAAAGAAGACTTTACTTATTTTTTGATCAATTCAAATGACCGAGTTCCTTGCTTCAATCGAAGTCCAGCTACCAGCAACAAAGCCACCGGAATTTTATAATATGAAACAATCCACTTGGCGGGTTCGTATTTGTAACGGGTGGTCATAACATTTTGACCATTATGGAACTTTGTTATTTTTTTCGTGGCAATAACCTTTCGATTATGCTTCTCGAAATGGAATCCAATCACGTTTCCCGCCTCATCGGCATATCCCCACTGCCGTCCTTCGCCGGAACCGAATCGTAGGTTTCTTATCATGGTGTTCGGATCCGGTTTGAAGCTCTTAGGGTAGGTTACCCGTTTGATTTTGATATTAATGTTCATAATTCAATTTGTTTCGTTAATGATAGCATAAAAGTACAACGATTAAAAGTAACTTACAAATAAAATAACAACGTTAACAAATCATTATGACTTAAAATAAATAAATTTCAGATAATTATTTGAAAAACCATAAAAGAAGGAATATATGGAATCAGGAAAAGCAAACATGAAACAAGAAGAACCGCAATCAATTCAAACATTTCAAACATTTCCAAACAACGTAGTCCCGTTACCATCGAAGGGATTATTGTACGGCTTGGATAATCCATTGTCCAAGGGAGTTGTCGAAGTAAAAGACATGACTGCCAAGGAAGAGAATATCTTAACGACTGAGAGTTATATCAAGCAAGGAATTGTAATTGATAAATTCTTACAGTCAATTATCATGGCTCCGAAATTCAACTTTGATTCGCTGTTAATTGGCGACAAGGATGCAATTATTTTGGCATCAAGAATTTATGGATACGGTGAAATTTATTCAATCGAAGTTACGACTCCATCTGGAAAGAAACAGAAAGTGGATGTAAACTTGATTGACATCCCAAACAAAGAAGTGGATGAGACGCTATTTCCAGCAAATGAAAATAGGTTTAAATACAACTTCGAAAACAGATTTGGCAAGTTCGAAATTGAATTTAAATTATTGACTGTCGGCGATCAAAAGAAAATTGATGACCGATTGAAAAAGTATAAGTCTTTTGGAAAAGAAGACCAGCAAGTCACAATTCGTTTGGAAGAAATGATACTTTCCATTAATGGAAATTCAGATTCGAATTACATTCGATTATTTCTTACGAATGAATTTTTGGCTAGAAACAGTCGTGAATTCAGAGATTTCGTCACCAAGGTTCAACCCGGACCAAATATGGAAATTGAAATAGTGGATGAGGACACAGGAGAATCCTTTCGCACTCCGATTACCATCAGACCAGACTTTTTTTGGCCTGACTCCGGACTATGATAGAGTAGTAATGGATCAAATATTTGATCTGGCATATTATACAAAAGGAGCATTTCCATTTGAAAATGCGTATAACTTGCCAGTAAATGTTCGATCCTATTATTACGCCAAATTAGTCAGCGTCAAGGAAGCAGAGGCAAAAGCCGCTGAACAAGCACAACAAACAGGAAAGGGAAGTAGGTGATTAAACCTAACTTCCCTTTTTTTATGCTTTATTTAAAATCCAATGAATTTTAAATTGTTATTCGTAACTGTATGGAATCTTATACATTTTTAGGATCACATAATCCATACCTTCACGTCCATTATCACTAATGGCTTTTTCTGCTTCGATTTCAGAATCAAATTCGTCGAGCTTCCAATCCTCAGTATCTTTGAATACCGGATGTAACAACTCCTTCATGTAATACCCATCAGGGATTTGTTGGGTTTGGGAATCTATGCGTACTACTTTAAATATTTTTTTCATTGCTAAATTTGTTTCGTTAATGATAGCATAAAAGTACAATGATTAAAAGTAACTTCCAAAAAAAAATAACAACGTTAACAAATCATTTTGATAAAAATCCATCTGTTTTCGTGTTCATTACTAAACATAGGTGTCCCTATGTTACATTGGTAAGTTTGTTTAACCATTTGTTCATAAGTCATTTGTACTTATGTTTTTGTTTGGTTAACCATGCGGTTTCAACAAAACGTTGTTTTGTTTTCAAACAACGTCAATTTTTCCAAAATTGCCTGTTGAGATGTCTCATTGTTTTCTATGTTCAATTCTTTCAACAAACTGGACAAAGTTACAAGAAATTTCTGACATTGTCAAGTCTTTTTTTGTTAAACACTTGTTAACGTACAAAACCAATTGATTCAGGATATTTATAGACATGAGAAAAATAAATCAACTTCAAGAAAACTTATTTTCAACCATTGCTAAAACCTTGGCATTGGTATTGATTAAACAGAAATTAAAAAAAACGCCCCAGTCAACCGATTTTGACAAGGACGTTCAAAAATTTGTTATTGCCGCAGATACTCTCGACAAAAAACTCGATATTCATTGCAAGTCACATCCAGATGATTTTCGCTGCAAGGAATACCGATCGGGTAAATAATTATTCGCAGTGCGCCATTAAGACGCGCAGTAGGTTGTCGTAGTCACTTTTGCGACACGCGTCGAGAACGACCGCAATTTCGGTGGCCGTCCAGCCTTCTTTTTTGGCTTGACGCTGAAATGCGCCCATAAGCGAGAAAGCGTTGCCATCAAGACCGACCAGTTTGAGTTTGACGGTTTTTGGAGGGGTGAATAGATTTTCCATACTTGTAAATTTTGTTTGGTTAAATAATATTGTAAAAGTACATCCAAAATTAATACCCACCAAATAATCCAATTACATTAACATTTTATTAGGATATAACCCTTGGCAAAGAATCAAGCAGATGATGTAACAAAAATGTTGGAAAAACTTTATTCCACCATTAAGGACACGAGTCAATTTACTCGGGAGCAAGTCAAAATCAATCGTGACTTGCTTAAAGTATTGGCATTGCTTAATGATGGATTTGTAAAGAGTAAGGAAGATGCTGATAATTTAATTCAGGAAGTTACTTCTGGGGTTGAAGATGTTGACGCGTTTTTGGTCAAATGGGCGAAGGACAGACAAGCCAGTAAAAAGGATTTGGAAGAGCTTCGAAAGAAGTTCAAAGAAATTAAGGACATTGACGATGATATGCTTGACAATGTCAAGGATTATGTTGAATTAGTAAAGGAACGTCAGGGTTTATTGGAAGATGAAGCGGATATAACTTCCAATTTGTTGAAATACAACAATGATATATTAGCAACTATTCGTGCATCTAAAAGTCAATATTCACAAATTTCGGGAGTATTCAAAGATGTTGAAATGGATATGCGAAAAATTGTTTCGAGAAATATTGATTTTTCTGGGATGTTTAACGATGGATTGTCAAGTTTAGGTTCAGTTCAGGAAACACTTTCAAAGGTTCAAAACGATATTGATGGAATGATTTCAAATGTATCTGGCAATTATTTCGAAGCAAATTTACATTTTAATCCCCTTACGGATGATTTGGATAAAGAAATTACAAAAACGCTGTCAGCGGTGGAGCAGGAAAAGAATGCAAGACTGGACGGATTGAATGACTATTTTGCTAAGAATAAGCAATTACAAACGAATCTTGCGAGGCAAATGGCTGGTCAAAGTTCTGGAATGGATATAAAGGTTAATATTGATACTGGTGAAATTAAAACTGCTTCTGGGTTATTAAAACGAGGAACATTAGAATTTCAAAAAATGGGTGAAACTTTGGATGTCCTTGCGCTTAAGTCCAATTCGTTTTCAGAAATAAATTCAACTTTTAAAGAGATTAATAATTTAGTTGCGCTTGGTTCTGAAAAAACAAGTGAGCAAGTAAAAAGATTAACCGAATTGTTAACTCCGATGGGTATAGCAGTAAGAATGTTGACTGAACAAGTTGATTTAAAAGTTAACCAATTACAATTTGATACTGAGCAAATAAATAAACAAAAAATATTGATTCAAAATACTCAAAAGTATATGAGTCAGTTAAAAACTGCGGAGTCAATTGTTCAAAAAGTTGGTCGAGGGTTTGATTACATCAATCAAATACTTCCGGTCGGGATAAGTGAATTTATCGGCTTAAGCCGTGTAAGTAATGATTTATTAGAAGGACATAAAAGAGGAGTAACTGAATTTGTTGCTGGAATGCAAAAAGGTTCGACACAGGCAGAAGCCATGCAAGGTTATTTCAAGGCATTAAAACCATCAATTGCGGGAGTATTAACTCCGACGACCTTATTGATAACTGCATTTGTCTTGTTGTATAAATTTGCTGAAAGTTTGGTGAATAAATACAAAGATATGACTTCAGAAATGAAGATTTCATTGAATCAAGCCCATCAATTACTCGATGTTCAACTAGATACTTTATCGTCAACAAAAAATCAATTTGCAACTCTAAGTGATATACAGGCAGTCCAAACGGCAATGATCGGTTCAAGTGGAAAGGTATTTGATTTAACAAATAAAGATGCCAAAGAACTTTCAATTAACTTGGTCGAAGTTGGAAAGTATTTTGGTTATGGAAATACTCAGGCAGTAGAATTGCATAAAACGTTTAAAATGTTGGGCGCGGATAATAAATTTAGTTTACAGTTGCAGCGTCAACTTGGTTATATGTCCGAAATGGCTGGAATTAGTCCACATATTGTCGCACAAGATATGGTAGACGCGACTGAAACCGTTGCAACATATTTTGGTGGAATGCCGGAAAAAGCAATGAAAGCCGCCGTCGAAATTCGCAAAATGGGTTTAAGTTTGCAACAGGCCGGATCAATTGCTCAGAAAATGTTGAACTTGGAAGGGTTCATGACTGATATGTACGAACTTCAAGCAATGTCCGGCGGAGGAATAGATTTCAGTCAAGCGTTTGATCGAGGCATCATGGGTGATTTAGAAGGAATGACAGAATCAATTATGAAAAATATGGGTGGTTCAGCAAAATTTGCGGAGATGGACTATAAGGTGAAAATGAAAATCGCTAATACGTTGGGAATGTCTGTTGCGGAGTTGGCGAAAAGCGTAAAATTCGAAGAACAAATTGGAAATCTTACAAAAGAACAACAAGGGTATCTAAAAGCAAATCAAGACCGCATGGGCGATATTTCTAACCTTTCACAAGAGGATATTCAAAATAGATTGGCTCAACTGCAATCGACCGACAGGCTCGGCGTTGCTTGGGAAAAAATTAAAGGAGTATTATTTAGCGCATTGATTCCGTTAGCAGAATCGTTAGGCGAAGCAATTGATGCAATTTCTCCAATACTTGATCTGCTGATATTCGGATTTAAAGGAATTGCAGGAATATTGAGATTGATTTCTCCAATTGTAAAGGGAATTTTAATGCCGTTCAAGTTAATAGGAGAAGGACTATCTATTATTACTTCAAAAGTTGAAGAATGGTCGGGCAGCTTGAAGGTTGGAGAAGGCATTGTAACCAAGATTTCTGGCGCGTTACAATTACTTGGAGGAGCGATTGGATTGTTCTTTGCGCCTAAAATACTTTCAATGTTTTTTGGGGCGATTCTATCTGGATTTAAAATAATTCCAATGATCGGCTCCCTGTTTGGTTCAACGGGCGGCAACGTTAAAAAAACTTTTGCTGATGTTGGAACTAACATTACAACTACATTTGCAGAAGTTGGTACTACGATTAAAACCTCGATGGAAAATGTTGCGAATACAATTAAAGAAGTATTTTCGTCGACCAACGCAGGAATTTCGGATTTATCTGCGACGGCACAATCTATGACTGCTGACGTTAGTAAAAATGTTAAAGCAGAGATGGCCAACGTAGGAACGAGTACTGTGAAGATGACCAAGGACGTTGATTCCGCAGTAGAAAAAACTAAAAAGAAATTATCTAAACCTTCTACGATCGGATTTTTGCCGAGTGCGAGCGCAAGCGGAGCATTTAAAACTATTGGTGAGATTGGTTCAAAGGCATTTGCGGCAATGGCAATCAAATCGGCGATGTCGTTTATGACGGTCAAAAAAGAAGGCGAAGCACAAACGTCTGAAATGGCTTCGAATATGTCTGGAATTATGGAGTTGGCATTTGCCGGGAGTGCCAGTATGTTGTCAACGTACTTGATGGAAGGCGTGGAGAAGGTATTTACCAAACGACTGGAAAAGAAACTCGAATCTGGGCTAGAAAACCCGATCAAAAAAATGACAAAAGCATTTACTTCGGTTGAAGGCGAATCGACAGGCGTGTTTTCAAGAATTGTTTCTAAAGGAAAGTCGGTGTTTGGGAAACTGGGAGATTTTATGAAAAAGATTTCACTTGCTCCCAATGTGTCAGGAACATTTGACGGCATGGCTTCAAGTGCTAAAAAGGCAATTGAACCAATTGAAACTGTTCAGAATGTTGTTGAGAAGGTTCAAACATTAAAAACAGAAAGTATTGATAAAACTATTAAAAAGACTGTCAATGTTGAACCTGAAAAGGTTCAGCCAATGAAAACATTAAAAGGAATAGACAATCAAAAACCAATCCGTGACGTTGGTAAAAAAATAGGAACTGGATTTGATTCGGTTACTAATATAATGAAATTCGTATGGAATGGTTTGAAAACAGTTTTGACTGATATTGTTAAATTTGTTTCAACTTCAATGAAGGAACTTTCGAGCGGGATTGGAACCGCGATTAAAAATATTTTAAAGGGAATCGGAGACGGGTTGAGTTCGTTCAAATCAAGTGCTTTAAAGGGTGCGGCTACAATGCTGGTGCTTTCAGCGGCACTTTGGGTAACTTCAAAAGCAGTTGCAAATTTTGCTTCGGTAAAATGGGAAGATCTGGCAAAGGCGGGAGTTGCCTTGGTCGGTCTTGCAGCAATAAGTTTGGTCTTAGGATCCGCATCAACTCAAATGATAATTGGTGCAGTTGCAATTGGGTTGCTCGGCGCAGCGTTAATTCCGGCGGCATACGCGCTGAATATGTTCAACGACGTTGAATGGTCGAGTTTGGCAAAGGCTGGCGTTGCTTTGATTGGTCTTGGAGTTATGGCAGCCGCACTGGGATCGTTTGTACCGTTGATCCTCTTGGGAGCAATTGCAATAGCGGCTCTCGGCGTTTCCATTATCCCGTTAGCGATTGGAATGAAAATGTTCAACGACGTTGAATGGGATTCTTTATCCAAGGCGGGAGTTGCTTTGATTGGATTCGGGGCAAGTGCTGCGTTGTTTGCTGCGGGCGCGCCTGTTATTTTGACAGGGGCAGCCGTAATTGCAGCAGCCAGTTTAAGTATTATGTTGTTCGCAGGTTCAATGTTGACATTGAATTTGTCGATGAAAGGTTTAGATTTGAAACCAATAATGAACCTTGGAACAGTTTTAAAAGATTTAATATCGATTCCGATTTCTAGTCTTTTAGCACTTTCGGGAGCAGTTAATGTGTTGGGGGCCAGCATATTAAGTTTTCAATCTATGAGTTCTGTCGGGAGCGTGATTTCTGGATTGTTTGGAAATGATGTTGTTAATGATTTACAAAAACTTGCAAATCTCGCAAATCCGTTGTATATTGTGGCCGAAAGTATTGGTAAGTTGTCTGAGAGTCTGCAATCACTTGAAAACATTGATTTGACAAATTTAAGCAAACTTCCCGAATTTTCAATTGATGCAAAGGTTCAGAAAAAAATAGAACCGGAAGTACAATCAAATGCAATTCAACGAGATTCTACGCAGGTAAAGATTGCACCAGTTCAGCAACAAGTGGCTCAAGTTCAACCTCCAAAGAAGGAAGCAGTTGCCCAAGAGAAAATGTTAGAACCGAGAAAAGTTGCGGAAGCGGATATTCGAGCAACTGCTGCTGCCCAAAAAATGGCACAACAAGATATTTATAATAGTAGCACCGATAATTATGATGAAAAAATGGATATGGTTTCTGATTTTACCAACTTAGAAAGTTATATGCAACAAACGGTTCAATTGTTGCAATTGTTGGTGAAAAAAGATGTTAGCGTGAATATGGATTCACAGCGAATTACGTCAATCATAAAAGCAAAAAATAACAATTAAGGTATTCATGGCGAGACCACGAAGTAGTTTTAAAAAGGAAGACTTTTTCTTTTGGCGATATGATCCGGGAACTGGTAAATTGCCGCAACTAGATTGGAAATTGGAGTTCGAAGCACATATCACGACATTAAGCGATACTTCATCTCCATCATATTCTGAAAATTTTGATATGGGCCGAGCCGATCCGAAAGTGATGTACACTGGTGCGTCTAGGAATTTCAATATTTCGTTTTTTTTGGTCGGGTTAGACAAAGAAGAACATAAAAACAATTATATTATTTTAGATAAACTGGGTAAAATGACTTACCCAATTTATCAACTTGGAAACGGTTATAATTCGCCTCATGTCCGATTTCAAGTTGGAAGGTTGATGTCAGGATACGGAGTGATTACAAGTTTAACTTATGATTGGAAGCCTGAAAGTCCGTGGGTCGATAACAGACCACTTTATACCGATATTTCAATGACTATTAAAATATTGGCAAATTCGACTGGGTACAGGCCAAACGCAGGTTTCGAATATATGTACAAGGTAAATCAATAAAAGGGTTAAACATTGCAACGATACGAAGAATTTGCTGAAATCATTAAAACGGATGAAGGAAATCGACGATATGCAACTTTGTATTATCCTAGAATTCCAAAGAAATCCTCTGACAATTATATAATCACAAAAGTAAGTGATCGTTTGGATTTACTTGCATTTCAATATTATGGCGACACGCGATATTGGACAATAATTGCAAAGGCAAATAAATTGCACAATGCAACTATTCGTGTTCCTGTTGGGTTCAGGTTAAGAATTCCATATTTAACTGGTTCAGATATTGAAACATTATTTAGAGAAGCACAATTTTAAATGGCAGAAAGTTTATACAGACGAAAGCCGAAAGGCAATGTAATCGATGTCTTAAAGGCTCGACGAAAACTTTACAATTCAGATTTTGTAAATACCTCGACTGGTCAATCCACTTCGGTTAGAAATCCGTGTTGGGTTACGATGACTGGTCATAATAAGGCTTGTGGCGGCGGCGGAGATTGGTCATTACCGATAAAGGAAACAACTGTTCAATCGCTTTACAATTATGGTGGAGGAAGCATTAAACCTGCACCAGATATTGAATCCATGACTGTTGAATACGCAGGAGACTATGGCTTGGCTAGAAAAATAACTGGACGGATACGATGCTATAAAATCGTAGATTTTGAAAAAGTTCAGAAATATTTTTTATTGCCCGGAAATGAAATCGATGTAAGTTTTGGTTACGATCAAAACACTTGGGGAGTAAACCAAGGAGCAACATCATTAAAAGGGTTTACGGTAGCAGTATTTTCATTCAATACCACACAAGAAGGCCATTGGATTTGTGAATTTACAGCGGTGTCAGCGGCTCAAGCGATTACAGACCTAGATATGCAAATTACCGCGTGTAATGGTTGTAAAGGCACAAGCGGCGGCGGAGACGGCCCATTAGAATATTTTACATACGAATTTGGCGGCCAAAAGGTTACACATAAAGTTAAAGGTATCGCAGAACTTATTGCTGCCGATGCACAAGTGAATGGTGAAACGTCAATTGACGATATAAAGGATGGAACTGTTTTAGTTCCTTGGATAGATTACCGACCGGGTTCTAAAAATAAGGCAGCGGCGATGGTTATTTACCGCGGAGATCATATGCGCGATGGCGGTCAAAACTTCTCAGCATGGTTAACCAATATTGGATCATTCTATTTTGGAAAAAACGAAGTAGAATCTGCTAATAATCAGGTATATGTAACATTGGGTTATGTCGTTAACCGAATTATAAATGACCAACTTTTGAAAGCGATGGGCTGTGGAATCCCGCAAGAAAATGAAAAATTCAATAAACTTAAAATCGAGTTTCACAATGAATATTCGAAATGTAAAATATCGGACGAACTCATGTCTGGCGATCCGTTATCCGTTCTATTGTTAGGAAACGCGAATTATAAAAACGTTTCTGGTGACGGAAAAGATTTTGACAAAGATTGTCAGAATTTAGGATATGTTCGAAGTTTTAACGGCGGCGATATTACATTGGCAAATATATTATTACACAGAAATGTAATTGTTTCGTGTTTTAATGAGTCGACTAAGCCTAGAAAGGCAAATTCGGATCAAACCGACGTAAAAGATTCGCCTGACCAAGTTGTAAATGTTTCTGATTTTTTTAAGAAAATTGCGGATCATATTTCGGCGTGTACTGGTGGGGCAATTTCACTTCGATTAGTTGAAAATCCAGATGATATGTTTACATTAATTGTTGTTGATCAAAATTTCGGCGTAACTGACACATTGGAATGCATTGTTTTTGATCCTATTGACGGAGACGGCTCGACCAGAACTTGTGATGTACAATCAAACGTAGGCTCGCAAGAATACCGTGCGGCAATGTTCGTAGGTTCTTCCAAAAAAGGAGACCCGATTTCGGCATTAAGGAATTGTTCTCCCGATTTAGATGCTCAACGAAAGTCGGAATTGACCAAGGCTATTATAGAAAAACTATCCATAATTAAAATTCCCGGAAATCTTGGAAAAAACCATTTTAACGGAGATCAAATTAACGGGCTGAAATCCGTAATGGGTAGAATAAATAGAAACAGAACTGCAATCGCGACAAATGAAAATGTTCACTATCCCGGTTTATCGATAACAATTACGATCGATGGAGTTTGGGGATTTATGCCCGGAAACGCCATTTCAAGTTCACAGGTTCCGAAAATTTGGCAAGATACTTATAAATCGTATTTCCAAGTTACCCAAGTCACTCAAAACTTTCAACAATCCGACTGGACAACAACTTTGACAGGAATACTTGCATACTTTCCAAAGGTAAAATATACTCGGTTATGAAAATAAAAGATATTTTAAACGAATTAAATCAACCTTTCCCTGAAATGGTATCAGTTGATGTATTGAATAAATATAGAAATCAAAGCAAGTCTGATCGCGGTGAATATTATCATTCAATGATGGATAAAATGTATGATGACGAATTTAAGCAATTTGAACCAGTTACATTGGGTTATCATATCCATGACGAAAAAGTTGCATTGTCAGATGGGCATACAAGGTTAGACGCAGCCATTGAAGTTGGTTTATCAAAAATTAGCGCAGTTGTAAAGATTTCTCAATCAGATGCTCGGATTAACGCAAAAACACCTCCAAAGATTCCTAAGAACATTTCAGGAGATTGGATTAAACCCTCGGACATTGGGTTATGAAAATAAAAACAATCATAAAAGAACTTCAAGCAAAAACATCCAGATTTTTTGACAACTATTCTCAAGAGAATGCAAAGACATTGGAACAATGTAGAAAGATTTGTTCTGAAAAAGGATTTCCTTTAAACAATCAGCATGATGAATATTTTTTCAAAGAACATGGAAAGTTTATGGAAGTTTCGATTGATAAAATTCAAATCGGTCAGAAGAAAGTTGAGACAAAGGTTCTGAACCAGAAAGGAGACCAGATGGACTTAGAAAATTATAAACCGATTCATGTGTTCAAATACAAAGGGAAACTGTATTTGCATGACGGCCACCATCGAACCGTAAACTTGAAACAGAATGGTAAAAATAAAGTTAAAAGTTATGTTGTCAATTTGGATTTGTTCTGAATTAATATACAGGGAACCGCAATAAATGCCAAGAATATCGCAACCATATTATGCTCTTCATCAAATTATTACTGGACAACTTGCCAGTGATGATAAATTTGTATTGGCGGATGGTTCGAGTTATATTGGTTCGTTTCATATTTTACCGACAGGTCAGCGGTTCTCAGGATTTCAGCCAGAGCCTACTTCGGTTGAAATATTCGAGAAAAGGTTAAACTCAAACCAAGCCATACTTCGATACAATCAAATAACCGGAAATTCAGTAACCAGATCAAACCCGCCAATTTCATATTCGCCATTTCCAACTTTCGAAGATTACAAAAAAGGAAAGATTCAACGAATGTTTGTTCAAAAAAGAAATTCAGCGTTGAACACGATTCTGGAAATAGATGCCCAACAATACAATTCGATCAATACTTTAAATAATCCGGGAATTAATGGCGTGATTTACAACAAACTTTTAATTGAATGGGTTATTTCAAAAATACCAGTCAATGACGCATCTTATTTGAATTCCTTGATAATTCAAAAGTCAACTCCGAAATTTCCACATATCGGAACATTTTTAACTAATACATTGGAATTTTACAAATGATTAACCCATATAGACATAACAAGGAAACCAAAATGAAAATTTCAAAAATACTTAATGAAGTCAAGTTACCAGCAACGTTCGAATCCTTCATGGATTTAATGAATACCGCGATAGATGAAAATGATTATAATACATTTCGAGGATTGATTAAATCCACTGCGCAAAAACAAAAGTTCGACTGGATCGGAAGGTTCTACACAACTAAGGATTCCGACGGAAACTTGTCAAAACAAGTCTTAAAAGCATTGAATTTTTAAATTAACGGAAAACATGGATAAAATTCTTGAACAACACGCATTGCCTTGATTGGAATATAATCAGGGATTAGATTTGTCAGACGACGAAACTAAATATTTTTCAAATCATTTCGTATGTACAACCATTTATGAAAAATCAAACGGGGATCATTATGGTGGAGTATCAACGTTTGTTGCTCCCGAAACCATGTTAAATCATGATTTAACTCTGTATAGATTCGCTATTCCGGACAATTAACATTCAGTTAACACTTTTGATTTGCAGTTGTCAGAAAAAAAGTGTATGTTTGTAAAAAAAGTTTTAGATGCAGTTCATAGAATCAACTCAAGAACTTGCATTGTGGAAAGACAAATGTAAGTTGATTGTTCCAGTCCTAAGTGACCATAAAAAACATTGGGCTGTAAATCGAATTTCATTCCTTTATTTTTATGACCTGAACCTTTTTACCGAAGCAATCGTTTCGATAAATCATTCAGATTCCCAAAACGTACCACAATCGTTTCTAAGCGACTTACTCGGTTCAGACAACTACATACACCACAAAAAATATTTAAGCGATTCTGCGCAAGATTACGATGCTCAGATCGCATTCTGGATCGAAACAAACCAGCCGTTGAAAGTAGATTATGGAAATTCGATCAGAACATACCACAATGTGATGTCAAAAATCGAAAATTTGAACGATTCGATTCCGATCATGAAATGGTTAGAATGGTGTCGCGAAATTAAGGACAAATTTGTCATTTCTGTAAAAGGGTTCACCCCAGATCAAACTTTAAAAGATTACGATCAATTATTGATGAACCTTGCGATAATTGAAAAAAATGGATTATTTGTAAAATAACGTATTATGATTGATAGAAAAAGCACTGGCTGGAAATTTTCATTAACTCAACTTGTTTTTAAGAAATACACAGATTCGATTGGAGGCGATCCTAATGAATTTGCAGATATACTTTACAATAGGTTTGATGTTGATTGCGAAGATTATTCGAATGATGACAGTTATAACGATGTAACCGATTATTTCATTCAAAAGGTAGTCCCGCATAAAATTCATGTGTTCAACGCAGGATATGAATTGCTTGCAAAACCTTGGATCAAAAATATTGATTTTGACAAAGAGCAATTCATTGATAACCTTTGGTTGCATGACTTGTCGAAATTCAGCAAGAATGAAGCCTTGCCGTATGCAACCCATGACTTTTCTAAGGGAGATCGTTCACCAGCATTTGCACAGGCATGGGTTCATCATAAAAATAGCAACCCCCATCATCCTGAATATTGGTTGAACCCAAGCCGAAGCGGTGTAGTAGATCCCTTGCCGATGCCTGACATTTATATTTTAGAAATGTTCGCAGATTGGATTGGCGCAGGCAGAACGTATGGCGGCGAACTCGAAACTTGGTTGCCAAAGAATTTCAAATCGTTTACCTTCCATCCTGAAACGAGTTTCAAAGTCCACCTTATTGCAAACAGATTAAACATTAATGTTTGAACACTGCGAACACAACCCATTTACTTTAACGGGTAGACCTTCGAACCATTTTAACAGCATCAATTATGCTGCTTTAACCAAAGAGGATGGATCGAGGAAAAGGTTCATTTCAAGATATGAAAATGGTTTCTTAGTTGAGATTGATTTGAGCGGATTTCACTTGTATTTGATTTATATGATATTGGGACAAAAGTTTCCCGAAAATGTATATGAAGAATTGAATCAATATTATCCAGAAGAAGTTAATCCGAAGGATTTTACTTTCAAACAGATTTACGGCGGAATTGATGAATCACTTTTAGAAATTGAACCTTTCAAGTCAATCAAAGGTTTGACAAATGGAATTTACGAACAATACAAACGCGGAACTTTAAAGACATTCTTGTTCGACAGGCCAATTAATATTTCAGGCTTATCTCCGACTAAGTTATTCAATTATATGTTGCAGAATCTTGAGACGGAGTTCAATGCAAGATTGTTGAACGAACTCAACCAAAGGTTAATCCAAAAAGAAACGAAACTAATCTTATATACTTATGACTCCTTTCTCTTTGATTATTCCCCAAACGATACGATGCAAATATTCAAAGAGATAATTGACGTATTTAAAGACGTTCCGTTCCGCTTAAAAGTAGGAACAAATTATCACGAAATGAAATCAATAAAAATATGAAAAATAATTCTAAATAAAATGTTAATGTTCTTGGAATTGTCCGAGAAATGTTGTATATTGTACTTAAAGTTTTAACGCTCCCGTAGAGGAGAATTTCTTAACCAAAACAATGGAAACTGTATGTCGTTAGACAAAATCAAGGCGAAACTCGCCGCACTAAATGCGAATGCGCAAAAACCATCAACAAGCACTACTGGTGCAAACAATTTAAAATGGAAACCGGGGCAACGAAAAGATGCCAAAGGTAATCCTGAACAAGATTTAATCCGTATTCTCCCAAACAAATTTGCCGATCCTGACTATCCGTTCTTGGAAATTCCAATTTATTGGAAAGATAAATTTG
>Ga0163144_10010913_pt1 | contig 19293 bp, 18 predicted proteins | sample OliLak19BULKMAT1_FD_123175 | JGI IMG/M metagenome (GOLD analysis project Ga0163144, IMG submission 123175) | Freshwater microbial mat bacterial communities from Lake Vanda, McMurdo Dry Valleys, Antarctica - Oligotrophic Lake LV.19.BULKMAT1 | ecosystem: Environmental > Aquatic > Freshwater >... | reverse complement strand
TGGACTCACTCCTTCCGGCCCGATACGGAGCTGCAGCTCCAGACCTATTACGATCGCTTCGAGCGCGAAGTGCCGCGGCAGTTCGGGGAACGCCGCGATACCTTCGATCTGGATGCCCAGCTCCGGATGCGCGTGGTGCCGCGCCACGATCTCGTCGCCGGTCTCAACTACCGTAACTCCGCCGACGATACGATGGCGGGCGGGACCGCGCAGTTCGATCCGCGCGGGAAAACCGTGCGAATCTTCAGCGCGTTTGCGCAGGACGAGATTTCCCTGGTGCCCGACCGCCTGTCGCTCGTCCTCGGCTCGAAATTCGAGTGGCACAGCCTTGGCGGCTTCGAGCCGCAACCGGGAATTCGCGCCGCGTGGACGCCGACGGAGCGCCAGACGCTGTGGGCGGCGGTGGCTCGCGCCGTGCGCATGCCGTCGCGGATCGACGAGGACCTCCGCTTCCTGCAGGTTCCCGCCTCGGGGGTGGTCCTCTTCCGCGGCAATCCGGATTTCCAGCCCGAGAAACTCGCCTCCTACGAGCTCGGCTACCGCGTGCGGCCGAACCATGCTCTCTTCCTCGATTTCGCCCTGTTCCTGAACGACTACGACGGACTGCGCAGCCTCGAGCCCTCGCCGCCGAGGGGTCTGCCGCTGGTGCAGTTCAACCGGCTCGACGCGCGGACGAGCGGGGTCGAGTTCGCGGCGAAATATCAGGCAGCGCCGTGGTGGCGGATCAGCGCCAACTACGCCTACCTGCACAAACGCCTCAAGCCGCAGGCCAACAGCAACGATCCCAACCGCGGTTCGCTCGAGGGAAATGACGCATCGCACATCGCCTCGCTGTGGTCCTCGTTCGACCTGCCGCGGCGGGTGACGCTCGACGGCATCCTGCGCTACTCGGGCACGCTGCCCCAGCCGGTCGTGCCAGCCTATCTCCAACTCGACGTGCGGCTCGCGTGGCGGCCGACCGCCGCGTGGGAGTTCTCGGTCGTCGGGCAGAATCTGCTCGACCGGCAGCAACGCGAGTTCGGCGTTGCCGCCCCGAACGCGAACGAGGTCGAACGCTCCATGCACGCCAAGATTTCATGGCGGTTCTAAGCGCCGGCCGATTGGGAAGCCAGCGGCGGGCATATGGCAGCGCCCGGCGCACGCTCCTGCGTCGGACCACGCTGGCGGCGCTCGTGTTTGTGCTTGGTTGCGCACCGCTGCTCGCGCAGCGCGCCGCGCGCGACCAGGACGTCAAGGCGACGTTTCTCTTCCACTTTTGCAGCTTCGTGCAGTGGCCCGACACGGCGTTCGCCAACCCAAACTCCCCTCTGGTCATCGGCATTCTGGGACCGGATCCGTTTGGCACTTTTCTCGACGAACTGGTGAAGGGAGAACGCGTTCAGTCGCGCCCGATCGAGGTGCGCCGGTTCGCCCGCGTCGAGGACGCGCGCGCCGCGCACCTGCTGTATATCGGCAACGCCGACGCGCCCGATCTCGGCGCCGTGCTCGCTGCGTTGCGCGGCTGGCCCGTGCTCACGGTGGGCGAGTCGCGCCGCCGGGCATTTGCGCCGCGCGGCGGGATGATCGCGTTCGTAAAGGAGCACGACCGGCTCCGGCTGCGCATCAATCTCGACGAGGCGCGCGCCGCCGGCCTCACTCTCCACTCGAAACTGCTTCGTCTCGCGGAGATCGTTCGCACCCAACCGTAACTTCCATGTCCACGCGCCCCTCCATTCGCCGCCGGCTCCAGCAGCTCGTCGTGCTGACCACGGGAGCTGCCCTCGGGCTGACGTGTGCGATCTTCATCACGCTTGAGTGGCGCACGTCGCTGGAGGCGGAGAAACGCGCGGCCCTCGCCACGGCCCGAATCACGGCGGATGCGAGCAGCGGGATGCTCGCCTTCAACAGCGTGCCCGAAGCGACGCAGCAGCTCGAGGCCTTCGCCGCGGAGCCCAACGTGCGCGCTGCGGCCCTCTATGGCGGCGAAGGAGCGATCTTTGCCCAATACCGCTCCGCGACGGCGGATCGCCCGCTGCCGGCGACGGCCGAGCCCGACGCACTTCGGGTGGAGAACGGCCGGCTCATCGTGTTCGCTCCGGTGATCCACGAGGGCCGGCGTTTCGGCACGCTCTACCTGCGCTTCGATCTCCAGCCGATGTATGCGCGGCTGTGGAGCTACGGCTGGATCTCACTGCTGATCTTCAGCGGCGCGCTCGCGGCAGCGTTTCTCGTCGGGCACGTGCTGCAGCGCACCATTTCCGAACCGATTCTTTCCCTCGCGCAGACGGCGCAGACGATCTCGCGCGACCGGCGTTACGAGCTGCGGGCCGGCGCGGTGAAAGGCGTGGAGCTGGAGACGCTGACCGGCGCGTTCAACCAGATGCTCGACACGATCGCAGAGCAGCGCGCCCACCTCGAGGCGGAGCTGGTCGAGCGCAAACGCGCGCAGGAGGCGGAGGCTCGCGAGAAACAGCTCCTCGCCACGACCCTCGCGAGCATCGGCGATGGCGTGATCGTCACCGACGACGCCGGCCGTGTCACTTCGCTGAACGGCGAAGCGGAGCGTCTGACGGGCTGGAGCAGCAGCGAGGCCGCCGGCCATCCCCTGCCGGAAGTGTTCCGCATCGTGAACGAGGAAACCCGCGCGCCGGTGGAGAGCCCGGTGGAGAAAGTCCTCCGGCTCGGCGGCATCGTCGGCCTCGCGAACCATACGCTGCTGCTGCGGCGCGACGGGTCGGAAATTCCCATCGACGACAGCGCCGCCCCGATCCGCCGGCCCGGCGGTTCCCTGTTCGGCGTGGTGCTCGTGTTTCGCGATTTCACCGAACGAAAGCTCGCCGAGCAGACGCTCCGTGAGAGCGAGGCCCTGGCCCGGGCTCGCGCGGCGGAGCTTCACACGATCATGGATGCCGTGCCGGCCGTGATCTGGATTTCGCGCGACCCCGAGTGCCGCATCATCGACGGCAATCGCGCCTCGCACGAACTGCTGCGCCTCCCGGAGCGCGCCAACGTTTCGCTATCCGCCAACGAGCCCGAGCGGCCCCGGCACTTCGAAGTGCTCAGCGAAGGCCGGGTGCTGCGGCCGGAGGAGTTGCCTGTGCAACGCGCCGCGCGCGGCGAGGAGGTCAAGGGGCTCGAGGAGGAGGTGCGTTTCGCCGACGGCTCCTCGCGCTTCCTGCTCGGCAATGCCACGCCGCTGCGCGATGCGGAGGGGCGCGCCACCGGCGCCGTCGCGGCCTTCGTCGATATCACCGGGCGCAAGCACGCGGAGCAGGCGTTGCGCGAGGCGCGAGATGAGCTCGTCCGCGTCAACGCCAGCCTCGACCACGCCGTGCAGGAACGCACGGCCCGTCTTTCCGAAATGGTCGACGAGCTCCAGCACGTCTCCTACGCGATGGCCCACGACATGCGGGCGCCCCTGCGTGCGATGGGCACGTTTGCTGAGATCCTGCTCGAGGAAACGGCCCAGCACGGGCTCACGCCCACGGCCCAGCACTACTGCCACCGCATCAGCGTCGCCGCCGGCCGGATGGATCAGCTGATCCGAGACGCGCTGAACTACAGCAAGGCCGTGCTGCAGGAACCGGCACTCGCTCCGGTGGACCTCACGCCGTTGCTGCGCAGCCTGCTCGAGACCTACCCCAACCTCCACCCGGACCACGCCGACATCTCCGTCGAAGGCGCACCACCCGCCGTGCTCGGCAACGAGTCGCTGCTCACCCAGTGCTTCTCGAACCTGCTGGGCAACGCGGTCAAGTTCGTGCCCGAAGGCCAGCGGCCCGTCGTGAAGGTGCGCGTCAGCGAGGCGCAGGGCGGCGTGGTGCGGCTGTGGGTGGAGGACAACGGCATCGGCATCCCCGAGAACTTCCGCGACCGGCTGTTCGGGATGTTTCAGAAACTCGACAACCGTTACGAAGGCACGGGCATCGGCCTCGCCATCGTGCGCAAGGTCGTCGAGCGCATGGGCGGAAAGGTCGGCGTGGAATCGGAACCCGGCCGTGGCAGCCGGTTCTGGGTCGATCTTCGTCTCGCCGGGGACTCACCGTCATGACCGATACCGCATCGCCTGTGCTTGCCGCGGAAGACGAGGAGTCGGACGCGCTGATCCTGAAGCTGGCGTTTCAACGCGCCGGGTTGACCAATCCGCTGGTCGTGGTTCCCGACGGTCGCGATCTGATCGATTACCTGCAGGGGCACGGACCGTTTGCCAACCGTGCGGTGCATCCGCTTCCGGTGCTGCTGCTGCTGGACTTGAAGCTGCCTCGAATGAACGGATTCGCCGTGCTCGCCTGGCTGGCCGCGCATCCGGAATTCAAGCACCTGCCCGCGGTCGTGCTCTCCTCGTCACCCGATCAGTCGGACATCCGCCGCGCCCGCGAGGCCGGCGCGCGCGACTATCTCGTGAAGCCGCACACGATCGGAGACCTCGTGGCCATCGTGCAGTCGCTGCGCGCGCGGTGGCTCGAAACGCCGGTTTCCGAATCCGAGAGTTCCACGGCAACGCCCTTCTGACGCCCGACGGCCCCCGCGCACGCAGCCGCGGAGCGGGCACAGATACGCGGAAACTCCCGCGTCCTAGCGGCCGGCCGTCGCCGCTTGGCGCAGTGCGACGACGAACGCCTTCAGCTTCGCCTCGTCCTTCACCCCGGGCGCGGACTCGACGCCGCTGTTCACATCCACGAATTTCGCGCCGGTCTGGCGCATCGCTTCGCCGATGTTGGCCGCGTTGAGCCCGCCGGCCAGGATCCAGAAGTTCTTCGTATTCTCCTTCTGGTGACGCGCAAACTTCGGCCAGTCGCCCGTCTGCCCGGAACCGCCGAAGCCTTCCCGGTGAAACGTGTCGAGCAGGATGAACCGGGCTGCCGCCAGCGCTGCCGGCGAAACATCCATCCCGGGCGGGAGCTTCGGCGCCAGCCAGAGGTGCTTCTCCCCCACGGTGCGAGCCCACGCCGCGAGCCTCTCGTCGGGCGTCTCGGCGCGAAAGTGGACTTGAAAATAATCGAAGCCGGCGTCGCGCAGCGCGCCGAGTTCATCGACGGTCGGCTCGACCGTGACCGCGACCTTGCGGCGGTCAGGCAGCCGCGGCGCCATCGCCCGAAACTGCGCGAGCGCGATCACGCGCGGTGACTGCGGATGAAAGATGAACCCGAGGTAATCCGCCCCGCAACGATCCGCGAACTCCGCGTCGACCAGCGACGTGAGCCCGCAGACTTTGAAGCGAATGCCGTCGATCATCGGAGTAAAAACCCACCACGGATTACACGGATCGACACGGATAAAGGCAGTTTGAATCCGTGCTCATCCGTGAAATCCGTGGTCAAAACGAATTGATTGCTTGGATCACGTGCTCGATCTGCGCATCCGTGAGTTCCGGGAAGATCGGCAGGCTCACGCAGGTATCCGCCGCCTGCTCGGCGACCGGAAACGAGCCACGACCGCGCCCGAGGCCCGCGTAACATTTTTGCAGATGCAGCGGCACCGGATAAATCAGATCGGTGCCGATCTCTTGCTGCGAGAGATGCTCGCGGAGCGCATCGCGGCGCGGATGGCGGATCGTAAATTGATGAAAAACCGACTTCCCGTAGGCCGGCTGCTCGGGCAACCGGACGTCGGCGAGGTTGATGCCGTTCAGATAACGCGCGGCGATGGCCTGCCGGCGGGCCGTCCACTCGGCCAGATGCGGCAGCTTCACGTTCAGCAGCGCACCCTGAAATCCATCCATCCGGAAATTACCGCCGACGATGTCGTGATAGTAGCGCCGATCCGAGCCGTGCACGCGGATGTGCCGCGCGGTCGTGTGCACCGCTTCGTCCTTCGCCACCAGCGCGCCGCCTTCGCCGCAGGCCCCGAGATTCTTCGTCGGGTAAAAACTGAACGTGCCCACGTCGCCGATCGCCCCGACCGGCGTTCCCTCGTAGCGCGCGCCGACCGCCTGCGCACAGTCCTCGATCACGAACAGCTTGTGCTGCCGCGCGACCGCCATGATCTCGTCCATCCGCGCCGGCTGGCCAAACAGATGCACCACCACGATGCCCTTCGTCCGCGGCGTGATTGCCGCCGCCAGCTTTGCCGGATCGAGGTTGAACGTGCCCTCCTCGATATCGGCGAACACCGGCGTCGCCCCGACATAACTGATCCCCCACGTCGACGAGATGAAGGTGAACGGCGCCGTGATCACTTCGTCGCCCGGCTTGAAACCGGCGATCATGCACGCGATGTGCAGCGGCGCCGTGCCGCTGTTCAGCGCCAGCGCGCGCGGATAACCCAGCGTCGACGCAAAGGACTTCTCGAACGCCTCCACGTCCTGGCCGAGGCAGAAACGGTTGGCGTCATACGTCGCCGTGAGCGCCGCCAGCGCCTGCTCGCGAATCGCCCGATGCTGCAGCGAAAGATCGAGGAAAGGGACCTTCATACGGGAGTGACAAGTGACATGTGACATGTGACGGGTGACGGGCAAGACACGAGTCGCCAGCTTGGACTCGTCACCTGTCACACGTCATTTGTCACTCTTGAGGTGCTTCACCAAGGCCTCGACCAGCGCTTCCAGGCTCGGGGTCTTCGCCGTGAAATCGATCGGGATTCCCAGCTTCTTCATCGTCTCGCTCGTCTGCGGTCCAATGCTCCCGGCCAGCGGGCGGGTCGCGTTCTGCTCGAGCTTGAGCGCACCCGCCTGATCGGCAAACGACTGCACGGCGGACGAGCTCGCGAACAGAATGGCATCCGCCCCGCGCGCCCGAAACGCCGCGGCCGCGGGCTCCGCCGACAAATCCGTCATCTCCGTCTTGTAAACCTGCAGCTTGTCGACGATCGCCTGGGCCGCCTCGAGTTTGATCACGAGGTCGTCACGATTCAGGTTGCCGGTGATCACGAGGAGCTTCGCGCTATCGAGGCTGCCCGTCTCGATCAACGCATCCGCCAGCGCCTCCGCTGTCGCCACTTTGGGCATACACTCGATCTTGAGATGCTTCTCGCGCAGGGCTTTCGCCGTCGATTCCCCAATCACCGCGAACCGCAGCAGGCCCAGCGACCGGATGTCGTCGAAGATGCGGCGGAACTCCTCGAAGAAAAACCGCACGCCATTCGCGCTCGTGAACACGATCCAGTCGTAGCTGCCGAGCTCGGTCATCGCGTCGGCCAGCGTGTGCAGATCGATCTCCTTCGAAACGGCGATCAACGGCAGCTCGATCACGTCCGCGCCGAGCGCGGTGAGCTTGAACGTCAGCTCGGGCGACTGCTCGCGCGCCCGGGTGACCGCGATGCGACGACCGGCGAGAGCGGCGGCGGAACTCATGGAATCAACTTGAAGCCGCGCAGAATCCGCGCGGCGGTCGCCGCCGGATCCGCAAAATCGTCCGCCGTCAACTTCACCGTCTCGATGCCGAGGTTCTCGTGAAACAGGTGCAGCGTGTCGCCCGCGACGTGCGCCGCGAACGCGGTGTGGCAGCCGCCGCCCAGCGCGTTCTGGAACGCCCGCTCGACATTGACCGCGCGCGCCGTCGCGGCGTCGAACACCGCCGCAAACTTCGCCGCGTCGTTCTCCCGGCACTGCACGGCGATCGCCCCCTGCCCGACTGCCGGCACCATCTGGTTGAAATCGAGCGGCGCGAAATCCACGCCGGGCCACGTCTCGATGCCGAGCCGCTTCATGCCGGCCGCGGCGAGAATCGTGCCATCGGCCACGTGCTGCTCGCCGATCTTGCGCAACCGTGTGTCCACGTTGCCGCGGATCTCGGTGAAAGTGACGTCCGGAAACAGGCGCTGCACCTGCAGCCGCCGCCGCGGCGAGCCGGTCGCGAGGGTCACGGGCGTTTCCACGCCGGCGCGCAACACCAGCACGTCACGCGTGTCGACCCGCGGCATGTAGCCGCCGATGGCCAGACCGGCGGGCATCTCGCCGGGCAGATCCTTCGTGCTGTGGACCGCCACGTCGGCCTCGCCGCGCGTGAGCGCCGCCTCGAGTTCGCTCGTGAAAAGCCCCTTGCCGCCGCGTTGCTCGAGCGACCACTCGGTCTGCTTGTCACCGGTCGTGACAATCTTCAGCAGCTCTGTCTCGACCCCGAGCTGGTTGCGCAGGTGCGCCGCCACCATCTCGGTCTGAGTGAGGGCGAGCGGGCTCTTGCGGGTGGCGAGGATGATGCGGTTCAACGCGAAGGCCGCGGAGCGCGCGGCGGGGCCGGGGAATATTCCCGCGACCTCCGCGTGCTCCGCGTTTCAATGCTGTTTAGGAATACGAGGCCTGCACGCCCTTGATGTTCTTCTTGGTCATCCAAGGCATCATCGAGCGGAGATACCGGCCCGTCTTCTCGATCTTGTGCGCTTCGCCCGCCTTGAGGAGCTTGTTGTAGTTCTTCAGGCCGCCCTTGTATTCGGCCACCCACTGCTTGGTGAACTTGCCGGTCTGAATCTCCTTCAGGATTTTCTTCATCTCGGCCTTGGTCCGTTTGTTCACGACGCGGGGGCCGCGGGTGATGTCACCGTATTTCGCCGTCTCGGAAATCGAGAAACGCATGCCGGCGATGCCGCTCTCATACATCAGATCGCAGATGAGCTTCAGCTCGTGGAGGCACTCGAAGTAGGCCATCTCGGGCTGGTAGCCCGCCTCGACCAGCGTCTCGAAACCGGCCTGCACGAGCGCGCTCGCGCCACCGCAGAGCACCGCCTGCTCGCCGAAAAGATCCGTCTCGGTTTCTTCCTTGAACGAAGTCTTCAGCACGCCGGCGCGGGTCGAGCCGATGCCTTTGGCCCAGGCGAGCGCGGTCTGCAGCGCCTTCTTGGACTTGTCCTGCGCGACGGCCACGAGCGCCGGCATGCCCTTGCCCTCGGCGTAGAGGCGGCGGACCATGTGGCCCGGGCCCTTCGGGGCGACCATGATGCAGTCGATTTCCTTGTGCAGTTTGATGAGGCCGAAGTGCACCGAGAGACCGTGGGAGAAGAGCAGCGACTTGCCCTTGGAGAGATTGGGCAGGATGTCCTTCACGTAGACATCGGCCTGCTTCATGTCGGGCAAACCGACCATGATGACATCGGCGCGACGGACCGCCTCGGCGGTGTCGACCACCTCGAAGCCGTGCTGCTCGGCGACCGCCTTCGACTTGGAACCGGGATAGAGGCCGATGATGACCTTGCAGCCGCTGTCCTTCAGGTTGAGCGCGTGGGCGTGGCCCTGCGAACCGTAGCCGAGGATGGCGAGCGTTTTGTTGGCGAACACGCCGAGATCGGCGTCTTTGTCGGTGTAGACTTTGGCGGGCATGGGTTGAAAAAGTTGAGAGGTGAGGGTTGAGAGTTGAGAGAGGCGTGAAGTCGAGGGCGGATAGCGGAACGTCGAGGTTTGGTCTCTCAACTCTCAGCTCTCAACTCTCAACTGCTCTGAAACGTTACCGTTTCAAGGCGAGCCGGCCGGTGCGAGCGAGCTCGATGATGCCGAAGGGCTCGAGCAGGCCGAGCAGCGCGGAGACCTTTTCGTCATCGCCGGTCGCTTCCATGATCAGCGAGTCCGCGGCGAGGTGGACGATCTTGGCGCGGAAGATGTCCTTGATCTGGAGAATCTCGGGGCGCGACTTCGCGTCGGCGCGGACCTTCACGAGGATCAGCTCGCGGGCCACGGCCTGGCCTTCCTTGAAATCGATCACCTCGACCACGTTGATCAGCTTCCGGAGCTGCTTGACGCAGAGGTCGAGCTGGGCCTCGTCGCCCTTCAAGACCGTGGTGATGCGCGACAGCGACGGATCCTGGGTGGGCGCGACGTTGAGCGAGTCGATGTTGAAGCCGCGACCGGAGAACATTCCGGCCACGCGCGTCAGGACGCCGAACTTATTCTCAACGAGGGCGGAGATCGTGTGTCGCATGGAAAATCGTGAAAATGAGAGATGGTGGACGCTGAGGGACTCGAACCCCCGACACCCTCGGTGTAAGCGAGGTGCTCTAACCAACTGAGCTAAGCGTCCGAGCCGAAGGGAGAAAAAAGCCGTTCGATGGCCGCTATGACAAGGAATTATTCAGGTATGACGTAGCGACAGGCGCGACCGGTAGCGGAACGGCTTCCCGTTCCGACGGCGCCGGCAGCGGCGCCGCTACGAGCCGCACTCGCACGCAACGTCCTCAAACTGCCGCGAGCGCCGGCGCGGCCGTCTTCCGCTTGAGCAGGCCCTCGCGCACCATCAACTCGGCGTTCTGGAGCGCATTAAGCGCGGCGCCCTTCCACAAATTGTCGCCGCTCACCCACAGCGCGAGTCCGTTGTCGAGCGCGGTATCGAGGCGGATGCGGCCGACGCCGCACTTCACCTTGCGCGTGAAATCCAGCGGTGTCGGGTAACGCCGGCTCGCCGGATCGTCGACGAGCTCGGCCCCGGCGAAAGCGGCGATCGCCGCGCGCGCCGCCTCGACGCTGACCGGGCGCTCGAATTCGGCGTTCACCGCCACGGAGTGAGCCTGCACGACCGGCACGCGCACGCACGTGGCCGAGACCTTCAGGTTCGGCAGCCCCATGATCTTGCGGCTCTCCTGCAGCATCTTGCTCTCCTCGCCCGTGTAGCCGTCGCTCCCGAACGAATCCACCTGCGGGATACAGTTGAACGCGATCTGGTAGGGATAAACCTTGTGCGTCAGCACCGTGCCCTTCACATGCGCCTGAATCTGCGCCTCGAGTTCGTCGACCGCTTCCGTGCCGGTGCCGGAAACCGATTGATACGTCGCCGCGAAATAGCGCTTCAAGCCGAAGGCCTGGTGCAGCGGCCACAGCGCCATCAGCGTGACGGCCGTCGAGCAATTCGGATTGGCGATGATACCGTGGTGCTGCCGCAGGCCCTCCGGATTGATCTCGGGAATCACGAGCGGAACGGACGGGTCCATCCGGAACGCCGAGCTCTTGTCGATGACGACGCAGCCCGCCTTCACCGCATCCGGCGCGAGCGCCTTGGTGATCGCGCCGTCGGTCGCGAAGAACGCGATGTCGAGCTCGCCGAACACGCCGGCCTTCGCCTCTTCCACCGTATACGTTTTGCCGGCGCAGCCGATGACTTTGCCCACCGACCGCGCCGAGGCGAAGAGCCGCAGCGAAGCCATGGGGAAGTTATGATCGTGCAGGAGCCGCAGGAGCTCTTGACCGACAGCGCCCGTGGCGCCGACGATACCGACATTGATGGATACGTTGTTCACGAGTTTGTCTCCAATAGAGCAGGTCAACCAAACGTGCGCCCGCCTCGGCATCAAGCCCGGAGAGCGGTTGCTCACGGTGCGGATCGGCACAGCAACGATGCAATTCCACCGGCGAGGTGCGCTGGTAAGGAGTTACGTCATCTCAACCTCGAAGCGACCACCCTCCAACATCAAGCACTCCATGGGCACACCCCGCGGGCTGCACGAGATCGCCGAACGCATCGGCGCCGGTCAGCCGCCCGGCATGGTTTTCAAGTCCCGCGTGCCGACCGGCCGCCACTTCTCCGAGGTGCTCGCGCGCGAACCCGACAACGACAACCTCATCACCTCCCGCATCCTCTGGCTGCGTGGTCTCGAACCTGGCGTGAACCGCGGCGGCGACGTCGACACCTACGAACGCTACGTCTACCTCCACGGCACCAATCACGACGAGCGCATCGGCGAGCCGCTCAGCGCCGGCTGCGTCCTGATGCGCAACCTCGAGATCGTCGAGCTCTACGAGGAAGTGCGCACGGGCGATTTGGTTTGGATCGCGGATTAGCGGTTTGCCGGCAGGCCCGATGTCCGGGCGGGCCGTGTAGCGGAGCCGCTTCCGGCTCCCTCGGAACGGGAAGCCGTTCCGCTACGAAAGCCACTCCGCCCGGAGGTCGGGCACTGCCGGCGGAACCCCCTCCCCCTACTCCCGCACGATCTGCATCCGCGCATGCGTGCTCGGATCGTCCACGCGCTCATACAACACCCGCACCCGCTCACCCGGCGCAAACGGCGGACTGCTCAATTCCTGGACCACTGAAATCAGTTTCCCGGACGAAAGCCGCACGGTCATTTCTTCGCCGGGCACTTCGACCTTCTTTTCCCCGCCGATCGTGATCGGCAGCCGCACCCCCACGGGCCCTACGGGCACCGCCGGCCCGCGCGCGGTGATCGCGCGCCCCATGCCGGTGCGAAGATCGATGAGCGTATCACGCACCGTCACAATCTCGCCGCGATCCTCGCGCGCGATCTCACGCAACGGCCGCGTCGGCGGCGGCACGGCTTGCCCGATCGCGCAACCACCCAGCCCCCCCAGCAATGCCAGCCCCAACCCCAGCCTCAGGCTCTTCGTCCACATCCGCTCAGAGCATCCGGCGGACGGTCGCCCCGCCACCGCCGTTCAACACCTGCACGCGCTCGCCGACATTGATGCGGCCCTCTTTCTTGAATTCCTGCACGACGGCGATCGTGTCGCCATTGGAGAGCTTGATCGTGATTTCCTGCGCCCAGCGGCGCGTCGCCACTTCCTCGACGGCCTCGCCGACAATCGCGCCGCCGATCGTCCCCGCCGCCTGCACGACCGCGCCGCCCACGCCGCTGCCGCCCGACGCGGCCGCGCCGCCCATGATCGCACCACCCCCCACGCCGACGATCGTGTTGCGACCGCTGATCTGGACATCGCGCGTGCCGACGACTTCACCGGTGTCGACCGACATCGAGCGACCGGCGCTATTCCGATCGTAAACGGTGCCGCGGGACGGGAACGTGCAACCGGCGGTCAGGACCAGCACTCCAAACGCGAGCGCGAAGAGGGGCAGCTTCGGGTTCATGATAGTTATGACGCTGGCGAATCCGACGTCGGTTACGATGCAAAAGTTCCAGCGGGTTGGAGGTTGCGGCCAAAAAGCAGCCGCAGGGAGTTGAGGCAGACAATCAACGTGCTGCCCTCGTGCGCCGCGACGCCGATGGCCAGCGGCACGGCCCCAAACGCCGTCGCAATCACCATGACCACCACCACCCCGAGCGAAATGGCCAGATTCTGCCGGATGACCGTTCGCGCGCGCCGGCTGAGCCGCAGCGCCGCGAGAAAATTCTCGATCCGATCGTGCATGAGAATGACTTCGGCCTGCTCGAGCGCGGAGTCGCTGCCCCGGGCCCCCATCGCCACGCTCACATCGGCCGCGGCCAGCGAGGGCGCGTCGTTCACTCCGTCGCCCACCATCGCCACCTTGGTCCCGCCCGCCCGGAGCGACTGGATTGCATTCACCTTGTCCTCGGGCGACAGCCCGGCGCGCACTTCATCGAGGCCGATCTCCTTGGCGACCGCCTCGGCCGCATGGCGCCGGTCGCCGGTCAACATCACGGTGCGAATCCCCGCCCGCTTCAGTTCCGCCAGCACACCGCGTGACTCCGCGCGGATCTGGTCTTTCAACAAAATCCGGCCGACCAGCCCGCGCCCGATGACCCACACCTCGCTCAATTCCGCCGCCGCCGGCGGCAAATTCTTTGCCCACTCCGCCAGCGGTCCGTTCTCCAGCAGCTCGCGCCGACCGAGCAGCAGAGACGCGCCGTCGATTTTTCCGCGCAGCCCCTGGCCGGTCAGCGACTGAAAATCATCCACCGCCAGCTCGGCCACCCCTGCCGCGCGCGCGTGGCGGACAATCGCGCGCGCGATCGGATGTTGCGATTTCGATTCGAGCGCCAGCGCGAGCTGCAGCACTTCGCCCTCGCGGCCTGGCGGATAACTCTCGCTGCCCACCACGGCGAGCTCGCCCGTCGTGAGCGTGCCGGTCTTGTCCAGCGCCACGATGCCGATGTCGGCGAGTTTCTCGATCGCTGCGCCACCGCGGAACAACACACCATGCCGCGCGCCCCAGGCGATCGCGGCCAGGATCGCCGACGGAATCGACAGCACGAGCGCGCACGGGCTCGCCACGACCATGAGCGTCATCGCCCGATAAAACGCCGACCGCGTCTCCGGCGTGTTCTCGAATGCCGGCAGCTTGAAGACCAGCCACCACATCAGGAACATCAGCGTCGCACCGCCGATCACCGCATACGTGTAGCCCGTGCCAAACCGATCGGTGAAGCGTTCGCTCGGCGCCTTCAGTTTTTGCGCCGTCTGAATCAACCGGATGATTTTCTGCAGCGTGCTCTCCGCGGGCAGCCGCACCAATTCGAATTCGACCACGCCCCAAAGATTGAGTGTGCCGCTGAAAACTTGATCGCCGGGATTCTTTTCGACCGGCGTGGCTTCACCCGTGAGCGCGGACTCGTCGCTCGCACTTTTCCCGCTGGCCACGAGCCCATCCGCCGCAAACGCCTCGCCCGGCTTCACCCGGAGGCGCTGCCCCACCTGCAGCGCCTCGACCGCGACTTCCTTGTCGCTGCCGTCCGGCAGCACGAGCGTCGCGCTCTTCGGCGAACTCTTGAGCAGCGCGCTCACTTCGCGCTGCGTGCGATCCAAGGCGTATCCCTCCATCGCGCCGGCGGCGGAAAAGAGAAACAGCAACAACACGGCCTCGCCCCATGCGCCGATGAAGATCGCGCCGATCGCCACCGCGAGCATGAGGAAATGGATATCGATCTCGCGCTTCTTCAGGTTCGCCCACGTGTCGATCGCGGCATCCCAACCGCCCGCGATCACACCGGCGCCGAAGAGAGCCTTCGCCAGCCAGGGCATCCCCGGCGCCACCCGCTCGGCCACCGCGCCCGCGATGCCGGCCACGCCGCAGATCGTCGCGAGTGTCGCCAGGGTGCGCCACTCCTGCTCCGCCGTCTCCTCCACCTCACGGACTTCCGGCCACTCCATCTCGCGCCAGAGCCACATCTTCTCGGCTGTCACTCCCATCTTTCGCCCGATGATGGTCGCGTCCCCCTCCTGCCGCAGCGCGAAGCCCGCCGGTGTCGGGGTCACGATGCGCGAGGCCAGCCGCGCCTCGACCGCCGCGATCGTCGCGGCCAGTTTCTCCTCGAGGTCCCCGATATCCACCTCGCCAATGGTAGCGACGGCCACGGTGTGAGCCGTCGGATCGATGCGCACCGCGCTGACCGAGGGTTGCGAGCGGAGGAAGTCCGCCAACGCCTCCGTCCAAGCCCCGCTGACTGCAACCGTTTCCATATCGCCCAAGAGAGCGCACGCCGTCGCACGCCGCAATTTCAATTGCGCCCCCAGAACTTCACCCGGTTGACAGGGGTCCCGGCACACACGATGTTCCGCGCATGAACCGCGCCGCGGAAGACCTCACTACCGTGGAACATTACCGGGCGATGCCGGAGGGCCCGCCGTATTGCCAGCTCATCGATGGAGAACTGATCATGTCGCCCTCACCGAATCGGTATCATCAGGACATTGCGGGCAACGTCTTTGCCATGCTGCGCGCACACGTGCGGAAGAACACCCTCGGGTTTGTCTATTTCGCCCCGATAGATGTCTACCTTTCCGACGTCGATGTCATGCAGCCCGACGTTCTTTTCCTTTCGAACACCAACCGCCACCTGCTCGCCGACGACGGCATACACGGCGGCCCCGATCTCGTGATCGAGATAATCTCCCCGGCCAACGGCCAACTCGAGAAACGTCACAAGCGCCCGCTCTATGCGCGCCATGGGGTGAAAGAGGAATGGCTGATCGATCCGCATCTCGAACAGATTCATCGCTATGATTTCACGACCGACGTCACCAAGCCGGTGCGGATCATCGACAGTGATGAATCGTTTGAAACGCTGTTGCTGCCCGGCCTGGTGGTAAACGCAGGCGACGTGTTCAAGCGCTAGGTTTTTGCTCGGCAAAAACCTCATGATTGGCCTTCGCGACGACAGCGGCTCCGCGCCTCCGCCCGTCAGCCACGCGCCCGCTCTCGCCGCGAAGATTTTCGCCGAGGGCGGCTGGCTGCAGGAGGGCTTGCGCCTCGAGCACCGGCCGCAGCAGGAGACCATGGCGCGCGCCGTCGCCGCCGCCATGAGCGCGGACGAACCCGTGCTCTTCGAGGCGGGCACCGGGGTCGGCAAATCCCTCGCCTACCTCGTGCCCGGGATCATTCACGCGGTGGATTTGTCGCGGCAGATGATCGTCTCGACGCACACGATCTCGCTTCAGGAACAACTCGAGACGAGCGATCTCCCGAAATGCCGCCGGCTGTTCAAGTCGGCGCCCGAGCTCGCGAAGTATGCCAGCTTCAAGTCGGCCGTGCTCGTCGGCAAAGGAAACTATCTGTGCACGACGCGCCTCGGCCACGCCCTCGCCGACCGGTCCACGCTTCTCGCCGATGCGGATTACGATGAACTCAAGCGCATCGCCACCTGGGCCGGGTCGACGGCTTCCGGCCTCCGCCACGAGCTCAAGCCGCCGCCGCGCCCGGAGGTCTGGGATGTCGTCAACGCCGACTCGTCCTCCTGCTCGCGCAAGCACTGCGACTGCGAGAAATGTTTTTATCAACGCGCACGGGCCCGGATCCGATCGGCCAATCTGATCATCGTGAATCACGCGCTGCTCTTCGCCTTGATCAGCGCAGGCGGCGCCCAAGCGGAGGGCGCGAAGACGGACTCGCGCGGCGTCCTGTTCGCGGACGACTTTCTCGTGCTCGACGAGGCGCATACCGTGCCGGAAGTCGCCACGGAGAATTTCGGCCTTTCGCTCTCGAGCTACGGCGTCGATCGCGCGCTGAAATATCTGTTCAATCCGCGCACGACGCGCGGCATCTTTCGCAAGCTCGGCGGCCCCGAGGCGCAGCAGTTGGTGGTCGACGCGCTCGACGCCTCGCGCCTCTTCTTCGATTTCATCGGCAGCACGCTGCTCGCCCAGCGCCCGGTCGTCCGCGTGCGCGAGGAAGGCGTCGCCGAGCCGACGCTCGACGGCCCGCTCGGCGCGCTCCACCGCATCCTCGGCCAGCTCGCCGACAAACTCGAGGACGGCCGCGAGCGCGACGAGTTGCTCGAGCAGAAACTGCGCGTGAAAAGCCTGCAGGCCGGCCTCAACGAATGGCTGACCCTGGCCGACAAGGGCCACGTCTACTGGGCCGAGCGCGGCGGCCGGAAGCAGACGATCGTCACCCTGCGCAGCGCGCCGATCGACGTCGCGCCGGAATTGCGGCGGCATCTCTTCGGCTGCAGCACGAGCGTCAGTTGCACGAGCGCGACGCTCGCGATGGGCGGACAGATCGAGCCCTTCGCCGCGCGGATGGGCGCCGATGCCGCCCGCTCGGTGATCGTGAAATCCCCCTTCGATTTCGCGCGCCACATGCGCGTCTTCGTCGCCGCCGATGTGCCGCTGCCCTCGCCGCAGGAGGCGAAACTCGCCCTCAACGTCCTCGCCGACTACATCGCGTTCTGCACCGGACGCGTGCGCGGCGGCACGCTGGTGCTGTTCACCAGCTACACGGACATGCGCGCGATCGCCGCGATGCTCGAGCCGCAGTTCGCCGCGGCCGGCCGGCCGTTTCTGATCCAAGGCGCCGATCTCTCGCGCACCGAGCTCGCCGAGCAGATGCGCGCGCGCGGCAACGCCGTGCTCTTCGGCACCGACAGCTTCTGGACCGGCGTCGATGTGCCGGGCGACGCCCTCGCGCAGGTCATCCTCACGCGGCTCCCCTTCGATCCGCCGACGCATCCCATCACCGAGGCACGCTGCGATCACATCCGCGGGGAGGGCGGCAATCCCTTCAACGAGCTGACGCTGCCCGACGCGCTGATCAAGTTTCGGCAGGGCATCGGCCGGTTGATTCGCACCGCGACCGATCGCGGCCTGGTGACCATCCTCGATTCGCGCGTGCTGGCGAAGAGCTACGGCCGGCTTTTCATCGACTGTTTGCCGCAGCCGGGTTTCACGCTGCTCACCCGGGAAACACGCAGCGAAAAATTTCATCCTTTCGCCTGAGCCAGACGTAGCTACGTTCTTCACCTTCACCATGCTTTCCCTTCGCGCCGCCGCACTATCCGACATCGGCAGAGTCCGCCGGGAAAACGAGGACCGTTATCTGCTCGATGAAGGCTCCCTGTTGTTCGGCGTGGCCGACGGCGTCGGCGGCCTGCCCGGGGGTGCAGAGGCCGCGCAACTCGCGATCGAGGAAATCTCCCGCGCGCTGCATGCGACCCCGAAGGACAAGGATCCCGATCTCGTCCGTATTGTGCAACAGGCGAACTCGGTCGTCGCCGCGCTCGGCCAGAAAATCAGCCCGGCCATGGGCATCGGCAGCACGCTCACGATCGGCCGGGTGCAGCAATCGACGCTGAAGATTGCCCACGTCGGCGACTCGCGCGCGTATGCCAGCCGGAAGCGTGAGTTCTCCCGGCTCACCGAGGATCATTCGGTGGAAAACGAGGCCCGTCTGCGCCGCGCGCGGGGCGAGGTCGTCTACTATCACGAGGCCAATCGCAACGCCCTCACCCGTTGCATCGGCCAGCCGACCCCGCCCGAAGTCGACATCATCACGCGCCCGCTCAACGCGGGAGATCGTTATCTTTTTTGCACCGACGGCGTCACGCGCATGGTGCCGGATGCGGAACTCGCCGGACTGCTGACCAAGGCGGAGGAGCCGAAGAATGCGCTCGAAGAAATCATCTCGCTGGCCGTGCGCCGCGGGGGACCGGACAACGCCACCGGCGTCGTGTTCTTCGTCGATTCCGTCTAGCCCGGATATTTCATGCTCTACTCGGCAGCGACCCTACACGGTGTGCTTGGATCAAGTCTACCGATTCAACCGTTTTGGCGATCCGGGCTAAGTGCAAAACCCCCAGCGGTTTTGCTTTTAGCCCGCATAGGACGCACGCTCCCGCAAGCTCACCGCCTGTCCGCCGACCAACGCCGGAAAAAGGACGCAGAAAGCATGAAATATGCGGGCTAACGTGGCTTCCCGCGTGGCGCAGTTTCAGGCCTTGGTGGAGCGGCAGCCGGACAACGAGCTGTTTCGATTCAGCCTCGCCCAAGCTCTGGCCGCGGAGGGGCGCGGCGCCGACGCCGTGCCGCATTACGAGTGTTGCGTGGCGAAAAAAACCGACTGGATGATGGCCCGCATTCTCCTCGGAAAACTGCTGCTGCAACTCGATCGGCGGGCCGAAGCCCGCCCGCAATTGGAAGCCGCCCTCGCGCTGGCAGTCGCGCAACAGCACGAAGATCCCGAGCGCGAATTGCGCGCGTTGCTCGCGGAGTGGTGAGCGACGGATCGTCGAGGCGGTTCCGGAAAGAACCGCCCCACCCGGCTGACGCACGCGAACGTCGCGCTCCTACTTGGCCGGCTCGCGGTGCTTTTTCTGCGCCAGCAACCGAGCCTCGTATTCGTTTACCGGCGGATGCCCTTGGGCAAACCACCACTGCGCGATGAGACCGAGGTAGCCCCCTTGGGTTTCTTCAATCGTAACTACTCAGGTGGGGTGCTGGCTCATGTTGGTAGCATCGGGAAATTCTTTTTT
>Ga0163144_10010910_pt1 | contig 19295 bp, 14 predicted proteins | sample OliLak19BULKMAT1_FD_123175 | JGI IMG/M metagenome (GOLD analysis project Ga0163144, IMG submission 123175) | Freshwater microbial mat bacterial communities from Lake Vanda, McMurdo Dry Valleys, Antarctica - Oligotrophic Lake LV.19.BULKMAT1 | ecosystem: Environmental > Aquatic > Freshwater >... | reverse complement strand
TCATAGAAACCGCACGCCGCGCCGTCCAGCGCGATGAGCGTAGCGGCCCGGTCAACATCTTGGGGGTAACCCGGAACCCAAGCCCTACATCTATTGCGGAGCCCGCGAGAAGCGCCCTAGGCTAACGAAACGATCCTGCCCGGGCCTGCGAATGCGTTTCACCCCCTTCCTCACAGACCTGGCCGACGCCGTCGCCTGCGACACGCGCGAGATCGAGCGCGCCGATCGCGTGGTTGAGGTGATTGCGCCGGTCGACTGGAGCGACGCCCGCGTCGAGGCCTGGCTGGACTGGGCCGACCGGTCTCCCGTCGACCTTCCCCGGCTTGACGGGGCTACGACCCGGTCCGGAGAGGGGGCCGAAGCCATCGTGCTGGACGGAATGCTGGAGCGGTGGGCAGACCGGCTGGCCGCCTGGGGCCGGGCCACCGGCGTCTTCTCGGCCCAAACGGATGCGAATGTCTTTGCCGACGACCTGGTGGCCAGCATCCTGCTGGGCCTGGCCGCGCCGTCGACGGTTCTCGCCGAGGGCGCGCGAACGCCTCCGGTGAGCGAAGATCCGCCCGGACCGACCCGCAATGCGGTCGTGGTCGATCTGGGCGAGCCCAGCGGCCGCGCGCGGTTCGAGAGCGACACCGCAAGGCGGCGCACCGCGCGGGTTACCGCCCATGCCCTCGCCGGGGTCACCCGCACCCTCGCGGCTGTTACCGACGCCGTCCGCCGGTGCGACGGTCCGCCCGCCCTGTGCGCCGACCCGGCCGCCAATCCGGCCCTCGCCCGCGCCGCCCTCGCCGCCCGCCTGGCGGGTGCCGACGATGTGGCCATTCTGGACGCCATCGCGGGGCGCCTGTTTTCGGCCCCGGAGCCCGAGCCGGCGCGGCAGACCCGGGTCGTCGCCGTGCCCGATCCCGCCTCACGCACCAACGCCCCGCTCCGGGCCGCCGCCGAGGGCTGCCTGACCGGAGAACTGGTGGTGGCCTTTTCTGTGCGTGACGCCGAGGCCGCCGCAGACCTGGGCCTCGCCCCCGGCTGCGCCATCGCCCTTTCTGCCGTCACCGCCGTCCTGCCCGATCCGGTCAGCGCCCTCGACGCCCTCGCCCGACTATGGACGACGGCGCTGGAGATCGAGGTCGCCTGCGGCTTCGCCCCCGACGGACGCGCGGCCCGGCGGCGTCACGCCGTCCGGCCCGTGGCCCTGACGCTCCTCAACGGACTGGACTGTGTGGTCGCCGGTGCCGCCGATCCCCTCGCCGAGGAGGAATGGGTCGCGGCTGCGGGCCTGCTGGCGGCGTCCGCTTCGCTGGCCTCCAGCGAACTGGCCGAGATCCTGCAACCGGCTGCGGACTGGCCCCACGCGGCCGAAGGGGTTCTGTCCGCACTGCAAGAGCGCGAGGCGAGCCTCGCCGGGCTGGACGGCGACCTGGGCCGGGCCGCCGCCCTGCGCACCGCCCAGGCGCATGCGGCGGCGCGCACCTCGGGGCGTCGGCATTCGGTCATCGCGACCCTGGCGGCGGACCCCGAACGCGACCTCAGACTTGGCGTTGCCCCGCTGACCGCCGTCGATCTGTTCCAGACGCGGGACGGCCAGACGGTCCGCCGACTGCATCCTGTGATCGCCTTGGCCATCGCGGCCCAGGGCGGCGACATCGAGGATGCCGAGCGCTGGCTTTTGGGGCGGCGCACCCTGGTGGACTCGCCCGCCCTGGGACACGCTGTCTTGGCGGCACGGGGTTTCACCGAGACCGAACTCGAGGCCGTCGAGGGCGCTCTGGCCTGGGTGCAGCGGCTGGAAGACGCCTTCGTGCCACCGATACTCGAGGCCGGTTTCATTCGTGATGTTCTGGGGGTTGATCGCGACACCGCCGCGCGCGGGGACCTGCTGGCCATGCTGGCCTCGCCCGAAGAGGCGGCGGCGGCGGCGGCGCACGTCTTCGGCCGTCGCGAGCTTTCCGGCTGGCCGGGCACCGCCGGGCCGCTGAAGCGAATCCTCGCCGATCTCGACGGCGCGGCCTCGGCTCTGGCCCGCGCCGTGGAGCCGTTCAGCGACGTCGCGGATCTGACCCCCATCCAGCTGCCCAGCCATGCAGGGGTCGAGGCCGCGACGGCGCTGATCGCAGAGGCCGCAGCCGGGGGCCGTCGGGCCGTCTGCCTGTCCCGTCGCGAGGCTGCGCCGCAGACGCTGCTGGTCCTGCCGGATCCGGAGCCCGCCCGGTCACCCCCGGAGGCCCCCCCGGTCGCGCCTGCGGCGGCGACGGAGACCGTGGTCGAGCGTGTCATCGAGCGCGTACGCACCAGAAAGAAGCTGCCCGACCGCCGCAAGGGCTATATCCAGAAGGCCGCCGTGGGCGGGCACAAAGTCTATATCCACACAGGCGAGTATGAAGACGGCGAACTGGGCGAGATCTTCATCGATATGCACAAGGAAGGGGCCGCCTTCCGCAGCCTGATGAACAATTTTGCGATCGCGATCTCGATCGGACTCCAGTACGGCGTGCCGCTGCATGAGTTCGTGGACGCCTTCGTCTTCACCCGGTTCGAGCCGGCGGGGCGGGTGACCGGCAACGACCGGATCGGCTCGGCCACCTCAATCCTCGACTACATCTTCCGCGAACTGGGCGTGTCCTATCTGGGGCGGACCGAACTCGGCAACGCCGAGGCCGAGCCTCTGCACGCCGACGGCCTGGGCTCTGGAAAGGCCGACGAGGCCGTGCCCGCGGCCAGGTTCATCTCCAAGGGATTCGCGCGCGGCGCGGCGACCGACAACCTGGTGGTGCTGCCGTTCGGCCGCAGGGCCGAGTCCCCGTCGACCGCCGGGGAACGGAACGAAGCGCACGCCTGTCCGGCCTGTGGCGACTTCACCCTGCAACAGCGTGGCGGCGGGTGGGTCTGCGACAGCTGCGGAGTGGCACCGCAGATGCGGGGCTAGGCCAGACGTCCCGCGCCGCCCGGTTCAGAAGATCGTAAACTCCTGGAGTCAGGATGATGGCCATGAAACGCCTCGCCCTGTCCCTTGCTGTCATCCTCACCGTCGCGACGCCCGTCGTGGCGCAGAACGCCAGCCAGATTGCCCGCGTGCGCGGCGGGGCCGGCTGTTCCGGCTGCAATCTGTTCCAGGGCGACTTTTCCGGACTGGAGGCGCGCGGCCTGAACCTGTCGGGATCGCGGCTGCGGCAGGCCGACCTCAGCCTGTCGGTCATGAACCGGACCCGGTTCTCCAACACCGACCTGCGCGACGTGGAAGCCTATGGCGGCGTCTTCTCCAGCTCCAATTTCAGCCGCGCCGACCTGACCAACGCCAGTTTCGTCGCCGCCTTTCTGGAGGGGTCGAGCTTCTCCGGAGCGACCCTGACCGGAACCAATTTTTCCGGGGCCCGGCTGTCGGGAGCGTCCGGACTGACCCAGGGCCAACTGAGCGGCGCCTGTGGTGACGCCTCGACCGTCCTGCCCGGGCATCTGCACATTCCCGCCTGCTGAGGAACGCCATCCTTACGACGATTTAAGTAGGGTTTGCGGGCGCCAAGGGTCATCTAGAGAACGTGAAACAGACCGTGTCTCTTGCCGACCGTCTCCGCGCCGGCCTTTCCTTTCTGGCCGCTGTCGTCGGCATGTCTGCCGTGGCGGTGCCCGCAGCAGCCGAGGTCGCGTTTCCGGGCCAGGATCGCGACGTGGCGCGAATGGTCTCGCTGGGCGGATCGTGCAACCGCTGCGAGCTATCGGGGCGGAACCTTTCGGGCGCGACATTCACAGGGGCCAACTTCATCGGCGCAACCCTGGTCGGGACCAACCTGCGCGGCAGCGAGCTGATCGGCTCCAACTTTTCATCCAGCGACTTCAGCCGCGCTGACATGCGGGGCGCAGAGATCCTGGGATCGAACTTCACGGACGCGAACTTCACTGCGGCGTCCCTGACGGGCGTCGAAGCGCAGGGGGCCAACTTCACCCGCGCCAACCTCAGCCGCGCCAACCTGTCGGGGGCCGAACTGGTCGGCGCGAACATGAACGGGGCCGTGCTGGACGGGGCCAACGCCGCCGGGGCCGAACTGTTCGGCGCGACCCTGGCCAACATCAGCGCGCGATCGACCTCCTTCGCAGGTGCCGAACTGAACGCGGCCAACATGGCCGGCGGCGATTTCGGGTCGGCCAATTTCAACGGCGCAGAGCTTGACGGAGCGCGGCTGAGCGGGGCCCGACTGGTCGGTGCCAGTTTCAATGACGCGTCGCTGGGTCGGACCGATATCCGGGGTGCCGACCTGTCGGGTGCCAGCGGACTGACCCAGTCTCAGGTGTCCGAGGCCTGCGGTGACTCCGCGACCCGGCTGCCGCGCGGATTGACGGCGCGCAGTTGCGGAGCGCGCCTCGTCATGGTCGCGCCGCGGCAGCCCGCTCCGCCTGCGGCGCCCGTTCCGCCGGCCCCGCCCTCGCCGCGCCGCGACTTCGCCCGGGCCGACCGCAACTAGTCGGCCCGACCCGGAGCCCGCCTCTATTTGAGGGGCAGGCTCGGTCGAATGTGCAGTTCCTTGTATTGACGCTCCTGCGCCTCGGCGGGCGCGCTCATCAACAGGTCCTGGCCCTGCTGATTCAGCGGGAAGGCGATGACCTCGCGGATGGCGACCTGGTTGGCCAGCAGCATCACGATGCGGTCGATGCCGGGGGCCAGACCGCCATGCGGCGGCGCGCCGTAGCGGAACGCGTTGAGCATGCCGCCGAACTGGTCCTCGACCACCGAGGCATCATAGCCCGCGATCTCGAAGGCCTTGAGCATGATCTCGGCCTTGTGGTTCCGGATCGCGCCCGAGCAGAGCTCATAGCCGTTACAGACGATGTCGTACTGGTAGGCGAGGATATCGAGCGGGTCCTGGGTCTGGAGGGCCTCCATCTCGCCCTGCGGCATGGAGAAGGGGTTGTGGCTGAAATCGACCTTCTTCTCTTCCTCGCTCCACTCGAACATCGGGAAGTCGACGATCCAGCAGAAGCGGAACTCATCGTCCGGGATCAGGTTCAGATCCTGGCCCAGCTTGGTGCGGGCGTTCCCGGCGAACTTGTAAAACACGGCCGGGTCGCCGGCGGCAAAAAAGGCGGCATCGCCCTTGCCCATGCCGAGCGCCTTCATCAGGGTGTCGGTCGCCTCGGCACCGAGGTTCTTGGCGATCGGACCACCCCAGGCCCCCTGATCCTCGGACCAGAAGATATAGCCCAGACCGGGCTGGCCCTCGCCCTGGGCCCAGCTGTTCATGCGGTCGCAGAAGGCGCGCGACCCGCCGGTCGGTGCCGGGATACCCCAGACGGCGTTCTTTGTATCCGTCGCGAGGATCTTGTTGAACAGACCGAAGCCGCCGTCGCGGAAATGGCTGCTGACGTCTGCCATCTCGATCGGGTTGCGCAGGTCCGGCTTGTCGGTGCCGAACATCGCGATGCTCTCGCGATAGGGGATGCGGACGAAGGGATAGGGATCGACCTTCTTGCCGTCCGCAAACTCCTCGAACACGCCGTGCATCACAGGCTCGATCGCCGCAAAAACATCTTCTTGCGTGACAAAGCTCATCTCGACGTCGAGCTGATAGAATTCCAGCGAACGGTCGGCGCGCAGGTCCTCGTCGCGGAAGCAGGGCGCGATCTGGAAATAGCGGTCGAAGCCCGAGACCATCAGCAACTGTTTGAACTGCTGCGGGGCCTGCGGCAGGGCGTAGAACTTGCCCGGATGCAGCCGCGAAGGCACCAGGAAGTCGCGCGCGCCCTCGGGGCTGGAGGCCGTCAGGATCGGCGTCTGGTATTCGAGGAAACCCTGACCGACCATGCGCTGGCGGATCGAGGAGATCACGCGCGAGCGCAGGACGATGTTCCTGTGAAGGGTCTCGCGGCGCAGATCGAGGTAGCGGTGCTTGAGGCGGATCTCCTCGGGATATTCGGGCTCGCCGAAGACCGGCAGCGGCAGTTCGGCAGCTTCGGACAGCACCTCCACGGCCTTGACCCGAAGTTCGATCTCGCCTGTCGGCAGATTGGGGTTCACCACCGAGGCGTCGCGGGCCACGACCTCGCCGTCCACCCGGATCACGCTCTCGGCCCGCAGCCGCTCGACCGCCTCGAAGCCCGGTGTCTCGGGGTGCAGCACCAGCTGGGTCAGTCCGTAGTGGTCGCGCAGGTCGATGAACAGGAGGCCGCCGTGGTCGCGCTTTCTGTGCACCCAGCCCGAAAGGCGGACCGTCGATCCGGCGTCGGAGGCGCGCAGGGCACCGCAGGTGTGTGAGCGATAGGCGTGCATGGGCGGAATCGTCTGAAAACGGCTGCGAAACAGCGGGAAATGGAAGCGGCGTAGGGCGCATCAACGTCCCGGAAAGTCAAGGTTTACCCTGCCGAAGCAGACGCATCCCCAGCGGCGATGATCTGTCCACGGCGCAGAATTCAACCGTGGTCGGAGGTGCCCGCCGATCTGTTATACTGTCGCCATGTCTGCACGCGGCTCCCTTCGAGATCAGATGCGGCTTCCCCTCATGCGGGAGGCCGGCGCCGGCACCTTCGTGCGGTCGTCCTCAAACGCCTATGCGGTCGATGCCCTGGCGGCCTGGCCCGACCGCGCCGGACAGGTAATGGCCGTCTGCGGACCGGCGGGTTGCGGCAAGAGTCATCTGGCCGCGATCTGGGCCGAACGGGTCGGGGCCATTCCCCTGAACGGGTTCGAGGCCGCCCACGCCGATCCTCTGGAGCTGGAAGGCCGCCCGGTGCTGCTGGATATTGCCCAGGACGCGGAAGACGAGACCCTGTTTCATCTCATCAACCTGGCCCAGCATGACGGAGGCGCGCTTCTGATGGTGTCGCGCCCGTCTCCGCGTCGCTGGCAGGTCGCCGTGCCGGACCTGCGCTCGCGGCTGGACGCCGTCCGGGTCGTGGCCATGGAGGCCCCGGACGACGCCATCCTGTCCGCCATCCTTTCCGCCCGCTTCGCCGAACGCAGTATCGCTCCGGGCGACGGCGTGATCGATTATCTGGTGAAGCGAATCGACCGCTCCGCGGCCGCGGCCGCCGCCGTGGTCGGACGGTTGGATGCGGAACACCGGCCGGTCACCCGAAGCCTCGCCCGGCAGGTCCTCGGCGCAAGCGATGACCTGTTCGACGACGCGGACGGATCGGGGTTGCAGCCGTAGCAAACCCGCCCCACAACCGGCCCATGCCTGACGAAGCGATCGCCGACGCCACGACCGGGGAAGATGTCCCCTCCTCCCGCGCGGCCCAGCTGCACCTGGAAGGAGCCCTGATGGCCTCGCCAGAGCGGTTCTTCAACCGCGAGATCAGCTGGCTGGCCTTTAACAGCCGGGTGCTGGAAGAGGCCGCCAATCCCGCCCACCCGCTGCTGGAGCGGCTGCGCTTCCTGTCGATCTCCGCCAACAACCTGGACGAATTCTTCATGACCCGCGTCGCAGGCCTGAAGGGCCAGGTGCGGGAGCGGGTGCGCGCTCTGTCGGCCGACGGCCTGACCGCCGCCGAGCAGTTGGAACGGATCAATGTCGCCGCCGGTGAACTGATGGCCGAGCAGCAGGAACGCTGGCGAGAGCTGCGCAAGGAACTGGTCGGGGCCGGAATCGAGGTGGTCCATGCCGCCCGGATCACCAAAACCGACAAGGAACGTCTGGAACCCGAGTTCCTGAACCAGCTGTTCGCCGTGCTGACGCCCCTGGCGATCGACCCGGCGCACCCCTTCCCCTTCCTGCCGAACCTGGGATTCTCGCTGGCGCTGAAGCTCCGGCGGAAGCGGGACAACAAGACCCTTTATGCCCTCGTCCCCGTACCGACGCAGGTCCGGCGGTTCTGGGAATTGCCCGGGGACGGTCGCTCGGTGAAGGGTCGGCGGCGCTTCGTCACCCTGGAGACGGTGCTGCTGCTGTTTATCGAGCACCTGTTTCCGGGCCACGAGGTGCTGGAAAAGGGCGTGATGCGCCTGATCCGCGATTCCGACATCGAGATCGAGGAAGAGGCCGAAGACCTCGTCATGGAGTTCGAGGAGGCGCTGAAGCAGCGCCGGCTCGGCGACGTTGTCCGTGTCAAGATCGAAGCCTCCATGCCCCCCGACCTGCGCGATTTCATCATCGGCGAGCTGGAGGCCGCGCCTCAGGATGTGGTCGTGGTCGACGGCATGCTGGGCCTCGCGCAGCTGTCGGAATTGATCCCGTCGGGCCATCCCGACCTGAAGTTCCCCGGTTATGAGCCGCGCTATCCTGAACGGGTGCGCGACCAGGGCGGCGACGTCTTCGCGGCCGTGCGTGAGAAAGACATCCTGATCCACCACCCCTTCGAAAGCTTCGACGTGGTGGTCGAGTTCCTGCGTCAGGCGGCGCGCGACCCCAATGTCATCGCCATCAAACAGACGCTGTACCGAACCTCCAAGGACAGCCCGATCGTCGCCGCCCTGATCGAGGCGGCCGAGAACGGCAAGAACGTCGTCGCCCTTGTCGAGATCAAGGCCCGGTTCGACGAGGAAGCCAACCTGCGCTGGGCCCGGGCCATGGAGCGGGCGGGGGTCCACGTCGTCTTCGGCTTCGTCGAGTACAAGACCCACGCCAAGTTGAGCGTTGTCGTGCGGCGCGAGGGCGAGGGGCTGAAGACCTACTGCCATTTCGGCACCGGCAACTATCACCCGATCACCGCCAAGGTGTACACAGACCTCAGCCTGTTCAGCTCCGACCCAAGACTGGCGAGAGATGCGTCGCGGGTGTTTAACTACATCACCGGTTATGCGCAGCCCGTCGATCTGGAGGCGCTGATCGTCTCGCCGCTGAATATGAAGGCCACGCTGGTCGAACTGATCGGCAAGGAGATGTCCGCTGCAGCGCAGGGCAAGCCCGCCGCGATCTGGGTCAAGTTGAACGCGCTCGTTGACCCCGAGATCATCGACGCCCTGTACCGGGCCAGCCAGTCGGGAGTGCGGATCGAACTGGTCGTTCGCGGCATCTGCTGTCTTCGTCCCGGCGTGCCGGGCCTGTCGGAGAACATCCGGGTCAAGTCGATCGTCGGCCGCTTCCTGGAGCACAGCCGGATCATCTGTTTCGCCAACGGCCGCGATCTGCCGCACGACAAGGCCAGGGTCTTCATCTCCTCCGCCGACTGGATGACCCGAAATCTCGACCGGCGGGTCGAGATCATGACGCCGGTGACCAACGCCACCGTCCACGACCAGGTGCTGGACCAGATTATGGTCGCCAACCTGAAGGACGACGCCCAGAGCTGGGTCCTCGACGCCAGCGGAGCCTACACCCGCGTGATCCCCACCGATCCGGCGCGCTCCTTTTCGGCCCACCAGTATTTCATGACCAACCCCAGCCTGTCGGGCCGGGGTCGCAAGGTGAAGACCCTTCCGGCGCGCCTGCTCTACGATCGGCCGACGCAGTGATCGACGCCTACGCCGCCCCCCGGGAAGCGGCCGTCATCGACATCGGCTCCAACTCCGTCCGGATGGTGCTCTACCGGATCGAGGGCCGGGCCATCTGGACGGTGTTCAACGAAAAGGTGCTGGCCGGGCTCGGGCGTGACATGCCGTCCACCGGCCGGCTTTCGCCGGCGGGCGTCGCGTTGGCGATGACGGCGCTGCGCCGCTTCGCCGCCGTGCTGGAAGGCGTGCGTCCCGCCTACGTCTTTGTCGCCGCCACTGCGGCCGTGCGCGAAGCCGAAGACGGCCCTGATTTCTGCGACCGGGTCGCGGCGCTCACAGGTCTCCGGGTGCGGGTCCTGACCGGCGAAGAGGAAGCTCATTATGCGGCCCTGGGCGTCCTGGCCGGCAATCCGCGCGCGGAGGGCATCGCCGCGGACATGGGCGGATCCAGTCTTGAACTGATCCGCATCGGGAGGGGAGTGATCGCCCCGGGCGTCACCCTGCCGCTGGGGCCCTTCAGCCTCGCCGATCCGGGGGGATTCGACACAGAGCGCCTCCGGGACGTCATCTCCGGGCGCCTTGAATCCACGCGGGGCCGGTTTTCGGCCGAAGAACTGCACGCCGTCGGCGGAGGCTGGCGCTCGCTGGCCCAGCTCCACATGCAGAAGACCGATTATCCGCTCCGGATCGTGCATCAGTACGCCATGAGCGCCTCTGATGCGCGCGACCTCGCCCGGCTGGTCGCCCAGCAGTCCCGCGCCTCGCTGGACCGCCTTCCTGGCGTCTCCAAGCGGCGGGCGGAGACCCTTCCGTACGCCGCTCTTGTGCTGGAAGGTCTGATCGAGACGCTGGGCCTGAAGACAATCATCTTCTCGGCCTGGGGACTGCGCGAGGGCCTGCTTTATGAAATCCTCGACCGGGACGAGGTGCCCGTCGATCCCCTCATCGCCGGGTGCGCCGCCCTCGGTGCCCGCCAGGGGATCTCCCCGGCCCTGCCGGCGGCCCTGAACGCCTGGCTCGGAGACGTGATTGCCGCCCTGCCCGAGGCCTTCGGGCCCGAGCGCGACCCCGTGCTGGCCGCCGCCGCATGCCGCCTCGCCGACCTCGGTGCCCGGCTGCACCCCGATCACCGGCTGGAGCTGGTGTTCGACCAGGTGCTGAGGGCTCCGATCCCGGGCCAGACCCATCCGGAGCGGGTGTGGCTGGCCTGTGCACTGAACGCCCGGTACGGCGGGGGGGCCTCGACGCCGGCGCCCGAGGCGGCGGACCGGCTGCTCAGCGCATCCGGCCGTTTGGGAGCGCGGGCGCTGGGACTGGCCATGCGACTGGGGTGCGACCTGTCGGGCCGCGCGCCGCAGCTCCTGGCCAACGCCTCGCTCACGATCGGCGGGGGCTCCCTGCGGCTGACGGCGTCGGAGGGCTATGCCGATGTCCTGCTTGGCGAACAGACCCGGCGCCGGGCCAAAACGCTGGCCGAGGCGCTCGGGCTGGCGCTGGAAATCTAGGACGGCCGGGCGCAAGCTGCCCTCCGGGAGGATGCGGACATGTCTGTCACCGGCATTGGCGGGTTCTTCTTCAGGTCCAGGGATCCCAAGGCCCTGGCGGCCTGGTACCTGACCCACCTCGGCGTCGGCGCGCCCGAGGACATGTTCCTGTGGGATCAGCAGGCCGGCCCGACGGTGTTCTCGCCGTTCAAGGCCGACACCGACTATTTCGCGGCGGACAAGGCGTGGATGCTGAACCTGCGCGTCGACGACCTCGATGGCCTTCTCGCCACGCTCAGGGCCGCGGGCATCGACGTAATCACCAAGCCCGAATGGGACGCCGCTCCCGAGGTCGGACGTTTCGCCCGGATCCACGACCCCGAAGGCAACCCGATCGAACTGTGGCAGCCGCCCGAAGCGGCCTGAAGATTATTCGATCTCGACGACCTCAACCCGCGCGCCATTCAGCACCAGGGCGATCTCGCCTCGCTTCAGCTTCAGCGCATCGTCGCCGAACAGCTGGCGGCGCCATCCGGTCAGGGCCTCGACCTTGGCGTTGTCGTCAATGGCGATTCGCTCGAGGTCGGCGACATTGGCGATCAGCTTGGAGGCCACGCCGGCATTCTCGCTCTTGGCCTTCAGCAACACCTTGAGCAGCTCGACGACCGACGGCGGCGCTGGCTGGTTATGGGCCGGGCGGTCCATTTTGGGCGCATAGGCCTCCGGATCCGCCATGACCCGCTTCAACTCCTCGGTCAGCTCGAGGCCGAGGCGTGAGCCGCCGAAGCCCTTGGGCACGGAGCGCAGGCGGTTGAAGGCATCCACATCCGTCGGGGCCTGGGTCGCGATCTCGTCGATCGCCTCGTCCTTGAGGATGCGCCCGCGCGGTTGGTCACGCTCCTGGGCCGCGCGCTCGCGCCAGACCGCGGTCGCCTTGAACGCCGCCAGATAGCGGGCGTTGTACTTCTTGGGCTTGAGCCGCTTCCAGGCCTTCTCGGGATCGGTGTCATAGAGTTCCGGATCGACCAGGTCCTCCATCTCCTGCGTCACCCAGTCCAGCCGGCCCTCCTTGGCCAGCCGGTCTCTCAGCGTGGGATACAGCGCCGCCAAGTGGGTCACGTCACCGATGGCATAGACCAGCTGGGCCTCCGACAGCGGCCGGCGCGACCAGTCGGTGAACCGGCTGCCCTTGTCGAGGTCGATACGCAGCATCTGCCGGACCAGAGAATCATAGGCGACCTGATCGCCGAACCCGGCCGCCATAGCGGCAATCTGGGTGTCGAACATCGGCCGCGGCATGGCACCCAGCTTGACGAAGATTTCGGTGTCCTGGCGCGCGGCGTGGAACACCTTGACGATCCTCGGATCGCGCAGAATGTCCAGGAACGGCTCAAGGTCGAGGCCTTCCGCCTGGGGATCGATAATCGCCTCGTGCCGGTCCGTCGCCGCCTGAATCAGACACAGCTTGGGCCAGTAGGTCGTCTCGCGCATGAACTCGGTGTCCACGGCGATAAACGGGGCTTCGGCGACGGCCGCGCAGAACTGAACCAGGGCGTCATTGGTGGTGATCGGCGTCATTGAGATGCTATAGCCCCCCGCGACGCCGTCGTGGCAAGAGCCGCGACCACATTTCCGCACCGAATCCAGGCCCGTGAGCGATGAGCGACACTTCCGACCCGTTGCCGATCGGCCTGACCTACGCCGAGGCCGGGGTCGACATCGACGCGGGCGAGATTCTGGTCGAGCATATCAAGCCGCTGGCCCGGTCCACGGCGCGGCCCGGCTCGGAGCCGTCGCTGGGCGGCTTCGGTGCCTTGTTCGACCTGAAGGCAGCGGGATTCATCGATCCCCTGATCGTGGCCACCACCGACGGCGTCGGCACCAAACTGAAGATCGCCATCGAGACGGGCCGTCACGACGGGGTCGGCGTCGATCTGGTCGCCATGTGCGTCAACGACCTGCTGGCCCAAGGGGCCGAGCCCTTGCTGTTCCTGGACTATTACGCCACCGGCAAGCTGGAGATCGAGGCGGCGCGCCGGGTGGTCTCGGGCATCGCCGAAGGGTGCCGTCAGGCGGGTTGCGCGCTGGTGGGCGGCGAGACGGCCGAAATGCCGGGCCTGTATTCCGGCGGTGACTACGATCTGGCGGGCTTTTCCCTCGGGGCGGTCGAGCGCGGCCACGCCCTGCCCCGGCTGGACCTGCAGAACACCGGCGACCTGATCATCGGCCTGGCGTCGTCGGGCCCTCACTCCAACGGCTATTCGCTGATCCGCAAGGTAGTGAACCGGTCGGGTCTGGCCTGGGGCGACGACGCCCCCTTCGCCCGCGACCGGTCGCTGGCCCAGGCCCTGATGGAGCCGACCCGTATCTATGTGAAGTCGGTCCTGCCGCTGATGAAGGCCGGGCGGATCAAGGGCGCAGCGCACATTACCGGCGGCGGCCTGATCGAGAACCCGCCCCGCTGCATCGCCGAGGGCCTGTCGGCCTCCTTCGACTGGGACGCCTGGCCAATGCCGCACGTGTTCGAGTGGCTGGCCGCAACAGGCGGGATCAGTCCCCATGAGATGCGCCGCACCTTTAACTGCGGCGTGGGCTTCATCCTGATCATCGCGCCGGGCGACGCCGAGGACGTTCTGGCCGCCTTGCTGGAAGCGGGCGAGGTCGCGTTCGTCTGCGGGCAACTTACCTAAGCCCCATTCCCGGGCGGGCGAGGTGACGATGGAACGGCGATCGACTTAAAATCCTCTCATGAAACGCAGCGGTGATGACGCGCGGGCACCGATCCTCTGATCCCTCTCCCGGTGGGAGAGGGGGGCGGAGCAGACGGGGCCAATACGTCTTTCCGAACAGCCTCTGCTTCACACAGTCGTCTCAGTTGGCCTCCTAATCCGCACCTACGTCCTATTCTGACGTAGCGACGTGGTAGCCGTCGGGAATGCGCGCAACGGTTCGATTCAATCCGCCAGACTGCGTGGGCCGCGCGCAGCCCCCGTTCCCCGGTCGTGGCCGTCCTGCCGGATGTAACACACCGTGGAGGGCATCCAATTCTGCGCTCGAAGCCAGCGACGAATAAAATCAATGCACTGGACGGTATCTCGCAGATCCGGTCAGAGCCACTGGACTCTTTGCACCCTGTTTTTTTCCAGTCCAATCCACGGGTCTCAAGTCCTCTCCCACTGGGAGAGGGAAGGCGATAAGGTCTCACAAACCGGAGACCCGCATGCGCCTGATCGCCTTCGCCGCCCTGCTCGCCGCCCTTCCTGGCGGAGCCCTTGCCCAGACCCCTGCGGCGGTCGAACAACCCCTGCTCCACACCGTGGTCGGCCAGGTCGAGGGCGAGCGGATGCGCGCCGACATCACCGCCCTGGTCGCATTCGGCACCCGGCACACGATGTCGGAAACCGTTTCGGAAACCCGTGGAATCGGGGCGGCCCGCCGCTGGACCGAGCGCGAGTTTCGCGTCATTAGCCAGACCTGCGGCGGCTGTCTGGAGATCGTCCTGCCGTCGGAGACCATCACCGGACCCCGCATCCCGGCTCCGACCGAAGTCGTCAACGTCGTGGCCATCCAGCGCGGGCGGTCCGCAGAGGCGGGGGGCGACCCGAACCGCGTCATCATTATCTCCGGCCATATCGACAGCCGCGTCACCGACGTGATGAACTTCACCGCCGACGCCCCCGGTGCCAATGACGATGCGTCCGGCGTCGCCGCCGTGCTGGAGGCCGCCCGGGTCCTGTCGCAGCACCGGTTCGACGCCACGCTCGTCTATGCCGTGCTGTCGGGCGAGGAGCAGGGCCTGTTCGGCGGCCGGATCCTCGCGGACTACGCCAGGGCGCAGGGGTGGGTCGTCGAGGCCAATCTGAACAACGATATCGTCGGCAACTCCGAGGGCCAGTCCGGCATCCGCGACACCACCCGTGTCCGGGTCTTCTCGGAAGGCACCAAAACGGTCGAGACGGCGGCCCAGGCCGAGCGGCGACGCTATAACGGCGGCGAGGTTGACAGTTCCTCGCGCAACCTGGCCCGCTACGTCGACGGCATTGCCGAGCGTTACCTCGCCAATTTCGATGTCGACATGATCTATCGCACCGACCGGTTCGGGCGCGGCGGCGACCAGGTCGAGATGCTGCGAGCGGGCTTTCCGGCCGTGCGTATCTCAGAGGGTGCCGAGAACTACGACCGCCAGCACCAGGACCTGCGGACCGAGAACGGCGTCGAATACGGCGACACGATCGAGGGGGTCGATTTCGACTATCTGGCGCAGGTCGCCCGCCTGAACATCGCCACCATGGCCGCGCTCGCCAATGCGCCGATGGTCCCCTCCGGCGTGCGAATCGAAGGCGCGGTCAAGCCCGACACCACCCTGACATGGAGCGCCGTGCCCGGCGCGGCCGGCTACCGCGTCTGGTGGCGATCGACTACGGTGCCGCAGTGGACCCACAGCCGCTCGGCGGGGACGGCGACCACGCTGGTGCTGCAGGGGATTCCCATCGACGACTATTTCTTCGGCGTCTCGGCGATCTCGGACGACGATTACGAAAGCCCGGTGGTGTTCCCCGGCCCGGCCGGTGCCTTCGTTTCCGTGGGCGATCCTGCCGCGCCTGCGACCTGATCATGGACGAGACGACCGGCCGTGTGCGCGTGGCCATCCTGATTTCCGGGGCGGGCTCCAATATGGCCGCCCTGATCGATGCTGCCGGCGCTGCCGGGGCACCGTTCGAGGTCACGGGCGTGGTCTCCAACGACCCCGAAGCCAGCGGTCTGGCCATCGCGCAGGCGAAGGCCGTGCGGATCGCGGCCGTCGACCATCGGCCCTTCGGCCCGGACCGCGAGGCCCATGAGGCAGCAATCCAGCAGCATCTGGAGGGATGGGCCGTGGAGGCGGTCATCCTCGCCGGGTATATGCGCCGCATGACCCCTTGGATGGTGGGGCGCTGGCGTGGGCGAATGCTGAACATCCATCCCAGCCTTCTGCCGAAATATCCAGGGCTGGACACCCACGCCCGGGCCCTGGCGGCCGGTGATACGGAGGCCGGCTGCAGCGTGCATCTGGTGACTGACGGTCTCGATGAGGGCCCGGTCCTCGCCCGGGCGGCGGTCCCGATTCTGCCGGATGATACGCCCGGGACGCTGGGCCAGCGGGTGCGGGAGGCCGAGCATGACCTCTACCCCCGCACAGTGGCCGAGTTCTGCCTGACAATGGCCACACCGTCGTAACCGGGCCACGGGACTGGTCGAAGCCATTCGGGCTCGGCCACTACACGCCGGGGAGCTGCGGCGATCGCGCCTCCGCTCGCCACACGCCCAGGGCCAGCGCCGTCACGACGGCCAGCGCGGGCCAGAGCGCCAGAACGCCGAGCCGCAGATAGCTGGCCGCGCCGAGCGCGCCACCGCCGGACAGACCCAGCCAGAGGGCCAGGAAGGGCACCCAGTCCCACCGCGCCCCCCCATGCAGGGCCGTGGTGATCCTCTGCCCCATGCGAACCAGAGTCCCGGTCATATAGGTCAGGCCGACCCCGACATCGCCCTGCTTCTGGAAAACCGCGTTCTCCACGCCCATCGCCAGAACGACCGCGACCATGCCGACTTGGGGCTGACCGAGGGTGCAGAGCCCGGCGGCGATTAGCAACAGGGCGGCCTCGGTGGCCAGCACCGGCGAACGCCGGCCCTCGCCGGCCCGGCGCGCGACCGTCCCGCCGATTACGACGCCGACCACGAACAGGCAGATCAGACCGGCGGCAATCCCGGCCTCTTCCCAGCGTCCGGTCGCCAGGCCGACCCCAAGGCGGGTGGAATTTCCGCTCATAAAGGAGACGAAGAAGCCGCCGAGTGTCATGAAGCCGACCGCATCGACATAGCCCGCGAGCGCCGACAACGTGGCCGCCAGCAGCACGCCTCTATGGCCGTAGTCCCTCACCTTAACGGTCCTCTCGACCTCCAGGCTGACACGAAAACGGCCGGGCCACCATGGACCCGGCCGTTGCCGTTGTCGTGTGGAACCGCGCGATCAGCCGACGATCTGGTCGTCTGTAAAGAACTGGGCGATCTCGATGGCGGCGTTCTCGGCCGAGTCCGAGCCGTGGACCGAGTTCTCGCCGATCGACAGGGCGAACTGTTTGCGGATGGTGCCATCGGCAGCATCCTTGGGGTTCGTGGCACCCATGACCTCACGATATTTAGCGACCGCGCCCTCGGCTTCCAGCACCTGGACGACGACCGGCTCGGCGGTCATCTGGCCGACCAGCTCGCCGTAGAAAGGGCGTTCGGCATGGACTTCGTAGAATTTTTTGGCCTGGGCGTCGGTCAGATGAACGCGGCGCTGGGCGACGATGCGCAGGCCGGCACCCTCGATCACGGCGTTGATGGCACCCGTCAGGTTGCGGCGCGTGGCGTCCGGCTTGAGGATCGAGAAGGTGCGTTCGGTCATGGAGAGTGACTTCTTGTTTGGGAGATTGAGGGTCGCGGGCTTATAGACGCGCCCTCCCCGGTTTCCAACATGATGTTGGCCCCTATCGCTCCCCGCGCGGCGGCTTGCTGCTTGAGGAGCCTCTGTTTCGCCTTTCGGACGATCGCTCGACCATGCTCCAGATCACCAACCTGACGTTTAACGCCTGGGGCCGCCAGTTTCTGGACGACGCCTCGGTCAGCCTGCCGCCGGGTGCCAAGGTCGGGCTGGTGGGCCGTAACGGCATCGGCAAGTCGACCCTGTTCAAGATCATTCTGGGCGAGCTGGCCGGCAATGGTGACGAAGTCAGCCTGCCCAAGACCGCGCGGATCGGATCGGTGGACCAGGAACACCCGGCCACGCCCGTCAGCGTGATCGAGACCATCCTCGAGGCCGATACCGAGCGTCACGATCTGCTGGGCCGGTTGGAGACCGCCGAGCCCGAGGAGATGGGCGAGATCTGGACCCGTCTGATCGAGATAGACGCCGACGGGGCCCCTTCGCGCGCCGCCGAAATCCTCGCCGGTCTGGGCTTTGATCACGAGAACCAGCAGCGGCCGATGTCGGAGTTCTCGGGCGGCTGGCGGATGCGGGTGGCCCTGGCCGCCGCCCTATTCGCCCAGCCCGACATGCTACTGCTGGATGAGCCCACCAACTATCTCGATCTGGAGGGCGCACTCTGGCTGGAGGCGCGCCTGAAGAAATACCCGGCGACCGCCCTGATCATCTCCCACGACCGCGAGATGCTGAACGAGGTTTGCACCCACATCCTGCACCTGGCCTCGAGGAAGCTGGATATCTATACCGGCAACTACGACACCTTCGAAAAGACCCGCGCCGAAAAGGCTCGCCTGCAGCTGTCAGCCAAAGCCAAGCAGGACGCCGAGCGCGCCCACCTCCAGGCGTTCGTTGACCGGTTCAAGGCCAAGGCCTCCAAGGCCGCACAGGCGCAGTCGCGCATGAAGCGTCTGGCCAAGATGGAGCCGGTCTCGACCACGATCGAGGAGCGCGTCGCCCCCTTCACCCTGCCCTCGCCGCCGCGCCCGCTGGCCCCGCCCCTGATCCGGCTGGAGCGCGCCAATGTCGGCTATGAGACCGGGAGGCCGATCCTGCGCAATCTGAACCTGCGCATGGACCTGGACGACCGCATCGGCCTGCTGGGCGTCAACGGGGCGGGCAAGTCGACCTTCGCCAAGATGATCGCCGGGGCCCTGAACGTCTCGGACGGCGAACTGCATCGCGACCGCAAGATGCGCGTGGGCTGGTTCCACCAGCACCAGATCGAGGCCATGGACCCGACCGACACGCCGCTGGAGATCATCCGCCGCGCCATGCCGGACGCTCCCGAAAGCGCGCGCCGTTCCAAACTGGCCCAGTTCGGCCTGAACTATGAGAAGCAGGAGACCACGGTCGCCTCCCTGTCCGGCGGCGAGCGCGCGCGTCTGCTGCTGAACATGGTGGCCATGGATGCGCCCCACGTCCTGATCCTCGACGAGCCGACCAACCACCTGGACATCGACAGTCGCCGGGCCCTGCTGGACGCGCTGAACGACTACAGCGGTGCCGTTATCCTGATCACCCACGATCGTTCGCTGATGGAGATGGTCGCAGACCGCCTGTGGCTGGCCGCAGATGGCACGGTGAAGCCGTTTGACGGCGACATGGATGACTACGCAAGGTTCGTGCTCGACCGCGCCAAACAGGCGGCGGTGAAGCCCAGCCAGGTCAAGGCCGAGGCTGCGCCCGTCCCCCCCGCACCGGCCGCAAAGCCGCAGATGAAAAAGGGCGGGCCTTCGCCATCCACCCTGCGCCATGCCGTCAAGAAGGCAGAGGAGCGGGTCATCGCCCTGACCGCCGAGATCGCCCGCATCGACGACGACCTCGCCAATGCCGCCGTGTCGAATCCGAAAGCGCTGGAAGGCCTGACCCGGGCGCGGGCCAAGACCCAGTCCGATCTGGATGCCGCCGAAACCGCCTGGATAGCGGCTGAAGAATCGCTGGCCGAGGTTGC
>Ga0163144_10010909_pt1 | contig 19297 bp, 14 predicted proteins | sample OliLak19BULKMAT1_FD_123175 | JGI IMG/M metagenome (GOLD analysis project Ga0163144, IMG submission 123175) | Freshwater microbial mat bacterial communities from Lake Vanda, McMurdo Dry Valleys, Antarctica - Oligotrophic Lake LV.19.BULKMAT1 | ecosystem: Environmental > Aquatic > Freshwater >... | reverse complement strand
GCGCCGACCGCGACCAGGCCCGCGCCGCCCTGGCCGAAGCCACCGTCCAGCGCGACCGGCTCGCCAGCGATCTGACCCGGGTGAGCGGCGAGCTGGCCGAGCTGCGCTCGGACGCCACCGCGCTGCGCCAACGCGAGGCGCTGGCCCAGGCCCACGAGCAGCTCGCCGCCGAACGCGGCCGCGCCCAGGCGCTCGAACACGAACTCGCCCTCGCCCGCGGGCAAGCCCAGGTCGCCCAGGCCCAGCGTGACGGACTCGAGGGCGCGCTCTCGCGCTCGGTCACCGAGCGCGAGAAGCTGGTCGCCGACATGGAGCGCATGCGCGGCGAGCTCGACCAGCTGCGCGCCCAGCTGCGCGCCGCCAACCCCGACCAGTCAATCGAGATGGCCTCGCTCAAGCGTGCGCTGGCCGCCGAGCAGGAACGGGTGCGCGAACTGGAAGGCCGCCTGTCCCAGGCCTACCGCGACCAGGGCGCCGGGCCGGGGGACGACCTCCTGCGCCGCCGCCTCGAGCGCGCGTCGACCCGCATCAAGCGCCTGCGCGACCGCCTGCGCGACCAGCGCCGCAAGACCGAGACCGCCGAGGTCGCAGTCGGCGAGGTGCGCACCGAACTGCTGCGCCTGCGCGGCAGCGAGCCGAATGCGTCGTCTGGCCTGCGCCCTGCGGTCGCCAACAGTGGCCTCGCCGCCAGCGCCCTGGTCCCCGGCGCCGGCCGCATCCCGCTGACCGACGACAGCGTCGCACCCCACCGCGATGGTTTCACCTCGGCCTTCGGCCGCCCGCGCGTGGGGCTGGCCCCCGCCACCGATTCCAGCGCGCCACGCACCGCCGTGACCTCGGCGGCCGGCGCGCTCACCGTGCGCCGCCGCCGCCGCCAGCAACGCCTCTGGCTAGCCGCGAAGATCGCCGGCGGCGCGCTCGCCGCCGGTCTGGTGCTGATCCTCGTCGTCCTGCCGCGGATGTTCCCGCTGTGCCCACAGGCGGTGGTCAACGCCCCGATCGAGGCGGTGACCGCCCCGATCGACGGCGTCTTCACCGGCTTCGCCGCGGTCACCGGCGATCGTGTCCAGAGCGGCGACCGTCTCGGCGTGTTGGTCAACGACACCGTCGACACCGCCGTCCTTGATGCCCTGCATCGCCAGCGCGCGCTGCTCGACGGCGAGGTCGCCACCACCCGAGCTCGCACCGAATCCACCGCGCGCGAGGCCACCGCCGAGCGCGAACGCTTCGACGAGGCCCGACGCCGGGCCACCGAGACCGCGCTGCACGCGGTCGCCGAATCGACGCTGCTGCTCGACCGCCTCACCGCCCGCCTCACCGCGCTCGACCCGGCCGCCGCGGCGAGCGGCGAACGCGACCTGGTAGCGCGCCAGATCGAATTGCAGAGCGCCGCACTCGCGGCCCAGCGCGTCCGCCTCGACGCGCTCCAGGCCGGCGAGAATCCGAACGACGAGCTGAAAGCCCTCGCCCAGCGCCGCGACCGCGGCGGCGAACTGAACGAGAAGGCCAAGGGCGAGGCCGCCGCCGCCACCGAGCGCGCCGACGAACTCGACCGCAAGATCGCTACCGAGGAGACCCGCCTCGCCGGTCTGCGCCGCGCCGAGATCACCAGCCCGGCGACCGGGCTGGTCGGCCAGCGCCGAGCCATCGATGGCCGTCGGATCAGGGCTGGTGCGCGCCTGGTCGACATCGCCCACCCCGACGACCTCTTCGTCGAGACCATCATCTCTGACAGCCGTTCCGGCGGCGTCGCCATCGGCGATCGCGTCGAGGTCCATCTGATCGGCGACAATCGTACCATCAGCGGCACGGTGCAGCGCGTGCTCCCGCGGGGATCATCGTTGGGGACCGGCGCCTACGCTGATGACGATACCGCCAAGCGCGAACGCGACCATGCCCGGCTGGTCGTCCAGTTGGATCCGGTCGAGACGCCCGTGACCATCGGTCAGGGCGCCAAGGTCGTCCTGGTCGGCACCCGCCCCGGAGTGGTGCGCGGCCTGCTGCTGCGCTTCTACTGCGCCGTCGCCTTCTGATTGCGACGGCCCGCCGCGCGCAGCTTGATCAGCAGCGGCACCGCTGCGATCAACCCGGCCCCGGCCCAGACCTGGTCGAGGAGATCGGCGTGTCGCAGCGGTGACAGCAGCTGCAGCCCTTCATCGATGAGGCTGATCGCCGCCACCGCCACCAGCGGCAGCCACACCGTGCGCGATGGGGCGAACAGCCGGCAGCCGACCCCCAGCCACAGCGCCGAGGCAAACGCAGTGACGAGGTGGAAATGGCCGTCGGCGGCGAGCAGCCAGCGTGGCTGGCCCGGACGCAAGCCGTACCAGCGTTCGAGGCCGAGTTCGAGGTCGCGCAGCCGGTCCGGATCCGACCACGAGAACGCCCACCATACCATCAGCGCCAGCCCGGCCGCGGCCCACCCCAGGAACAGCGCGTAGCCGCCGCCCCCCGCCGTCGCGCCCCGGCCGCGTCCGCGCGTCCTCATGGCTGACGGTTGAAGAAGCCCTTCACCGTGGTGAGGGCGATGATCCTGAGGTCGAGCCACAGGGACCAGTTGCGGATGTAGTCGAGGTCGTACTGGATGCGCTTGCGCATCTGCTCGATGGTGCGGGTCTCGCCGCGCGCGCCGCTGATCTGGGCCAGACCGGTGATGCCCGGCTTGACGTAGTGGCGGCGCATGAGGTCACCGATGCTCTCGATGAACTGCTGGTTGTGGGCGATCGCGTGCGGCCGCGGCCCGACGATCGACATGTCGCCGGTCAGGACGTTGAGGAACTGCGGCAGTTCATCCAGGCTGGCCCGACGCAGGAAGCGGCCGAGGCGGGTGACCCGGGGATCGTCGCCGGTGGCTTGACGGAACGCCGGTGTTGCCACCGCGACCCGGGCGAAATCGCTGGCGAAGGCGTCGCCGACCTGACCAGCGGCGGCGACCAGGGCGGCCTCGGCATCGACCACCTCGGATCCGAGCGCTGCCTCGCGCATGGTGCGGAACTTGATCATCCGGAAGGGCCGCCCATGCAGACCGTGGCGCTCCTGACGGAAGAAGATCGGGCCGCCGGTGCAGGCGAGCGCGGCCATGATCGCCAGCATCACCGGGGCGCTGATCACCAGGATCACCAGCGCCAGAACCTTGTCCTCGACCCACTTGATCGCCACCGCTTGGTCGCTGAGCGGACTCGCCGAGAGGTCCATCACCGGCCGGCCGCCGCAATCACCGACCCGGAAGCTGAAGATCGGCATGGTCGAGTAGTCGGGCGCGTAGTGCACGTCGACCGGCAGCGGCATCAGCAACTGCAGCACCGTCAGCATGGTCTCGTGGTCGCCGAGCCGGCCGCAGAGGAAGACGCGGGTGGCGGCGAAGCGGGTGACCAGTACGGGCAGGTCGCGCAGGTCGCGCGCGATCAATGCCGAGCCGCCGTCGGAACCCTCGCCGAGCGGATCGCCGACGATGCCGACCGCGCGCAGGCCGAGTTCGGGATGGCGCTTGAGGTGGCGTTGGAAGGACAGGCATTCGCTGACCCCGCCGACCAGGATCACCGGTTCGACCCCGCGGCCGGCGCGATGCCGCCTGACCACCACCCGATGCGCGATCGATCGCGACGCCACCAGGGCAAGAGCCGATACCGCCGTCCAACCCGCCAGCACCAGGCGCGAGAACTCGGAACTGGTCTTGGTCGCGTAGCCGGCGGCGAGCAGCAGCGCCAACGCCAGGGCCAACGCGCGCAGCGGGGCGCGGATCCAGTCGTCGACACGGTGGCGGCCGAGCGATGGATAGACCTCGCCGAGGTTGAACACGAGCAGGGTGAAGCTGATCACCAAGCCGGCGACCACCGCGTCATCGCCGCGCGGGAGGCTGCCCCAACGCACGCCACCGACGAGCAGCATGACCGCGGTCAGCAGCAGCGGATCGATGAGACGGAAGGTCTGCTGGAGGGCGAGGACGGAGCGGCGCCCGTGGATCACGTCGGAGTCCTGTACACCGGGTCCAGCATGCGCGCCGAGCGCGAGCCGGCAATGCGCCCGGCGATCGCGCGAGCGGCGAGGCGCAGGAAGAGCGGGCCATCCTCGACCACGTAGCGGCGGTACAGCCGCCGCGGTTCGACCCCCAGCCGGAACAGCCACTCCAGCCCCGCGAATTGGAGCAGGCGGGGAGCGCGGGGCAGCAGACCGGCGGTGAAGGCGAAGCTGCCGCCCACGCCCAACCACCACGCCGCCGGCAGGTCGGCACGCAGGAGGCCGGCGATGCGCTCCTGCTTGGGCGCTCCGAGGGCCACGAACACGAGATCGGGGCACGCCGCGCGCAGGCGCGCGCGCAGCGCGGCGAGGTCGGCAGGGCGACGCTCGAACCCCGGCGCGGGGCAATCGATGCCCGCGACGCGCAGGGTCGGCAAGGCCGCGCGCAGCACCTGGGCGCACCGTGCCGCATGTCCGGGTCGACCGCCCAGCAGGTAGACCGAAGCCCCGTCGCGGGCGCAACGTCGGCAGAGCGCGGGCAGCAGATCGGCCCCCGCCACGCGCCCCGGCAGCGGCGTCCCGCGCCAGCGGCACAGCCAGAGCAGGGGCACGCCGTCAGCGACCACGCAGTCCGCGCTCGCGACCAGGCCGCCGTACGCGCGGTCGCGCAGGGCCAAGCCGAGCAGGTTGAGGTTGAGCGTGACGACCCGGCCGCCTCCGCCGACGCTGATGCCGGTGGCGATGCGTTCCACGGTGGCGGCGGAGTCGAGGGCGGCGAGCCGCAAGCCCAGGAGCGGAACGTCCGTGCTCATGGGCGCCGCTCCAGCGCGCGGCGGTAGACGCGGGCGAGCCGCGCGGCCACCCGTCCGGGCGCATTGAGGCGGCGATGATGGCTGCGGAAACGGCGGCCTTCCGCGAGCGTCGCGACCGGATCCGAAAACCACGCGGCGAGCGCGTCGGCGAGCGCGGCCGCGTCACCCGGCCGCGGACGATTGGGCAGGCGCGCATCGGCCGGCACGCAGTCGGCCGTTCCCGGCGCGTCGGAGACCAGCGTGGCCCGGCCCTGCGCCGCGGCTTCGACAACGACGGTGGGTAGGCCTTCGAGGCGGGTGGGCAGGACGGCGAAGAGCGCCCCGGCGAAGCGCGCCTCCACATCGCCCACGAAGCCGTGGAACGCGACCACCCCCTCCAGGCCAAGGTCGCGGGCGAGTGTTCGCAGGCAATCCCCCTGTTCGCCCTCGCCAAGCACGTCCAGGCGCGCCCGTACGCCGCGCGCGCGCAGCAGGGCCCAGGCATGCAGCAGCGTGGCGAGGTCCTTCTGCGGCTCCAATCGTGCCACAACCACCGCGCGCAGCGAGTCGGGCGCACCCGTCGGTGCTGGCGGGAAGGGCACCGGGTTGCCGATCGCCGGCGTGCGCCGCGCGACCGCGAGCGAGTCGGCGACCTCGGGGCCGACCGCGGTCGTGGCCGACGGCAGGAACGGACGGAACAGCGGATGGACGGGGAAGGCGAGGTGCTGGGTGTAGACCAGCGCGAAGCGATGCCGACCGATCCAGCGCGCCAGGCGCAGCGCCACCAGCACCCGGCGATGATGGACGTGCACGAGGGCGGCGCGGCGCAGCCATGGGGCGGTGGCCAGCGCGAGGACGCCGCGGGCCAGCACCAGCGGATGCGCCGGCCAGAGCGCGATGCGGTGGCATGGCCCAGGCGGGGAGGCCGACGCGCCGGCCAGGATCTGTCCGGCGTCGAGGAATTCGAAGCGATGCCCTGGCAGCAGGGCGCACCAGCGTAGCGCCACACGGGTGACGCCGCCGCCGCGCAGGTAGTCGGAGCACGCGACCAGCACGTTCACCGCCATCCGACCCCCAGCAACCGCGCGAATCGCCGGCCTGGACCGGCGCGCCAACGGAAGCGCAGGTCCTCGACGCGCTCGTAGCCGATCCAGGCCTCGATCGACCAGCGCACCGCGGACACCGCACGTCGGGGAAGAGGGAAGCCGGAGGCGAGGGCGGCGGCGGCGCCCAGGCCGCTGAAGAGCATCCGCCCCGCCGGAGTGCAGCTGCGGCCGGCGGCGGCGAACAGCGCGCGCGCCACCAGCCACGCCTGCGCGCGCGGGCCCATCTCCCGCCGATGCTTGCGGTGGAAGCGGCGATAGCCGCGCTGCTTGGCGGGCTGGTTGCTGATGCGTGGGCCGCGGTGGAAATCGAGGGTGCACAGCGCCTCGGGCACCACCACCACCGGACCCGTCCGGGCGAGCGCGAGGATGTAGTCCCAGTCCTGGCAGGAGCGCAGGCGTTCGTCCAGGAGGACGGTCCGGCCGCCCTGGCGCACGCGTGCGATCAACTGGGTGAAGGAACCGAAGTGGTTCTCGTGGTGGCGGAATCTCCAGGCGAATGCCTGGGTGAACACCTCGTCGAACACCCGTCCATCGCGTTCCACCCGGCGCCCGCAGACGCAGGCGGCAGCGCCGGGAGCCGCCGCGAATGCCGCGAGCTGCCGTTCCATCTTCGTCGGATCCCAGCGGTCGTCGTCGTCGAGGAAGGCGACCAGCTCGGAGGTGCTCGCACGGATGCCGGCGTTGCGGCTGCCGGCGCCGCCCAGCGACCGCGGGTTGCGCATGACTCGCACCGGTGCCGGCCCGCCCGGCAGCCGCGCGGGTTCGACCGCCGTGGTGCTGGCGTCGTCGATGACGATGATCTCGGCCGGCGGTGCGGACTGCGCCTGCGCCGACCGCACCGCCTCCACCAGCAGGCCGGCGCGGTCGCGGGTGGGAATGATGACGCTGTACGAGGGTATGCTCATGCGCGCATCGTCTCCGCCGGCCCCGGCACAACCGTCGCGGCAGCCCGCGCCTTGGCCGCGGAGAGGACCGTGGCCGCGATCAGGATCTGGACCAGCAGGCTGCCATTGGCGTAGGCCCGGTTGCCGATCGCCACTTCGGTCGCCCCACGCAGGACCATGTAGGCGACCAGGTACGCGGGAACCGGGCCATGGCGCGCGGCGGGGAACAGCGCGAGCCCGGCGAGGGCGGCGAGGTAGGCGATCAGGCCGGCCAGCCCGAGCACGCCGGCCTCGCCCAGCGACTGCAGGTACTGGTTGTGCGCGAGCGGCACGACCCAGCCCAGCGTCGAGCGGTAGCTTTGTCCCATCTCCGGACCCCACAGCCCGGGGCCATAGCCGAACCACGGATTCTCGCGCCACTTCTCGATCGTGATCGCCCAGATGCGGTCTCGCCCGGTCAGGGTCTGGAAGGTCTGCCGGCGCTCCTCCAGCCGGCGGACGATCGCCGCGTTGACGCTGGTTTCGGCGGTGACGAAAACGGCGGCGGCGGCCAGGGTGGCGACGATCGCGAGGCTGGCGGCGAGGCGCCCCAGCGGAGGCGCGCGCAACACCGCGATCGCGCCGTGCAGGCCGAGCACCAGCAGCAGCATGAAGGCCGTGGTCTTCGACTGCGCAGCGAACAGCAGCCCCAGCGCGAGGCCGCCGTTGATCCAGTCGGCGAAGCCCCAGCCTTGCTGCCGGCGCTTCAGCAGCAGCAGCAAGAGATAGACGAAGAGCAGCGCGGCGAGGTTGTTCGCGTGCAGGTAGCCGTGGAGACGGTGCTGCACGTTGGGGATGTAGCCTTCGTGGTATCCACGCTGCACCGCGACTTGCCAGTCGACCATGATCAGCACGATGGTCAGCCACACGAACAGCGCGCACAGCGCGCGCTCGGCCTGTCGCCGCCACACCGAGGGTTCGGGCGGCGGCACCACCGCGACGGCGACCAGCAGCAGTCCTTCGCTGAGCAGCGTGCGCGGGAATTCGGGCACCGTACCGAGCCAGCAACTCACCAGCCGAGCGGCGAGGAACAGCAGGTAGCTGCCGAGCACCGCGAGCGACGCGCCACCGAGGCGCCCGTGGAGGATGGCCCGCGCCCCCAGGATGAGCCCGGTGCTGCCAAAGCCGAACATGATGCTCTCGATCAGCACGCGCCCGAGGCGCGCAACCGAATCCTCGACCGACTCCGTCTGCACGGTACCCAGGCGGACGAACGAGGTGGCGTAGCCGTAGATCAGGCTGGTGATGCCGATGGCCCATACCAGCGCTCCCCACCAAGCGTCGCTGCCCGGCAGCCCGAGGCGCAACCGCGCCCGCGGTATGGGCGCCGACGGATCAGTGCGGCGGCCGGCCGTGACGGTCATCCTGGCACGGTAGCGCCAACCACGGGCCGCAACCAGGGCGCGCGCCCGCTGCGCTTGAGGCCTGCCACCACCACGGTAGGGTGTCGCCTTCCACCCATTCCGACACTGGAGGAATATTGGCCACCCCTGCGATTGAGGTGCCAGTGCTGACCGGCGAGGAACTCCTCGCCATCCTCTGGCGCCGCCGCCTGGTGGCGCTGACGACGGCGGCGGTGGTGAGCGGCGTGGTGCTGGCGGTCCTGATGCGGGTCACCCCGCTGTACGAGGCCCAAGCGAGCCTGGATCTGAATCTGGGACGCAAGGCCGTCCAGTTCGGCGGCGAGACCGGCCTAGACCAGCCCGCGCAGCAGTTCAGCCAGCTCAACACCCAACGCGATCTGATGCTGTCGAACACCGTGCTCGAGCGCACAGTCAAGCTGTCCGGCCTCGGCACCACCCGCGCCTATGGCGATGCGGCGATGCCGGCGCAGGTCCTGCGCGAGCGGGTGAAGGTCGTCACCAATCGCGACTCCTTCGCGATGGTGGTCAGCCTGCGCGACGAGGACCCGCAGCGCGCCGAGCAGGCGCTTCAGGTGCTGCTCGACGCCTACCTCGCCTACCAGTCGCAGCGTATGCAGGAACGCGCCGAACGATCCCTTGCCTTCCTGACCGAGGAGGTCGACAAGGCGAAGTCGCAGCTCGACCGGCTGGTCGACGAGTCGCGCGCGTTCGCGGACGATCGCACACTGATCGCGAGCGATCCCGATGCCAACTTCATCGCCTACCGCCTGAGCGGGTTCAGCGAGCAGCGCGTCGCGCTGACGCGCGATGCCGCGACCCTCGACCCGGTGCTGGCGCGCATCCACGAGGCGCGGTTGCTGGCCGATCCTGATCTGCGGCGCGCCACCCTGCTCGGCCTCGAGCCGATCTCGCACCCGCTGCTCGTCTCGCGTCAGAAGCAGGAGATCTTCGACCTCGAAACCAAGCGCGCCCAGCTGGCGCAGAAGTACATTGAGAAGCACACGCGCATGATCGAGGTCAACGAGACGATCGCGGCCAAGCGGCTGCAGCTCGACGAGGCGATCGCGCTCACCGCCGATGGGATCATCGCCAACCGGCGGAGGATGGCCGAGCAGCTGACCGAGCTCGAAGCGCGGATCGCCGCAGAGGAGCGCGCCCTGGCGACGTACCGCGCGGATCTCGCCACGCACAAGCGCCTCGAGGACGAGGTCGAGGCGCAGCGCAAGCTGCACCGTGGGCTGGTCGAGCGCCTCGGCCAGGAGCGCATCACCGCCCAGCTCGACCAGCCGACGGTCACCATCTCGGACCGGCCCAGCGCCGCCTCAAGCCCCGCCAATGTCAAGCCGCTGCTCTTCATCAGCATCGCCTTCGCGCTCGGCGGGGTTGCCGGCCTCGCGCTGCCGATCGCGCTCGAACTGGCCGACCGCCGGCTTCGCGACGGCCGCGAGGCGGCGCGCACGGCGGGAGTCCCGCTCCTCGCCGTGCTCCCGCGCGTACCGGGTGGACCGACCGCGATCCCTGCCCTCGACGAGCCGCTCGCCCTTTCCGAGGCGGTGCGCGCCCTGCGCGTGCGACTGCGCCTGCAGCAGCGCGGGCGCGATAGCCACAACGGTCGCGGCTGGATCCTGGTGATCGCCTCCGCGCAATCGGGCGACGGGCGAACGCTGCTGGCGACACGACTCGCCGCGGCCTTCGCAGCCTCCGGCACAGCGACGCTGCTGGTCGATGGCGACCTGCGCCGCCCGGTGGTGCACGACCAGCTCGGGCTGCGCGATGCGCGCGGCTTCTCTCATCTGCTCGCGGGCGAGCCGGAGATTGTGCCCCAAGCCGGCGGCCAGCCGCACCTCGATGTCCTCGGCGCCGGTCTGGTGCCGCCCAACCCGTCCGAGCTGCTCAATAGCCATTGCCTGGGCGAGTGGTTCGCGCACTGCCGCTCGCGCTATGAACTGATCGTGGTCGATACGCCGCCCCTGGGCGAGGTCGCTGACGCGCTGCTCGTCGGCGCCGAGGCGGATGCCGTGCTGCTGATTGCGCGCGCCGAGCACACCCAGCGCACGACTTTGGCGGCTGCGGCCGACCAGTGCGGCGCGATCCTGCCCAAGGTGCTGGGCCTGGTCTGGAACGACCAGCACTCCGCATCCCCGGTCCCCACCGCCCAGGCTGGCAGCGGAACCTGAGCGGCCAACGGAGCGACGTGGGATTTCCCCTGCTTCTTGCTAGGCTGCTATGATGCCGCGCGCGCCACACCTCCTGATTCCCGTGCTACTGCTCGCCGCGCTGCTGCATGGCGAGGAACCCCCGGTCGCCGCCGGCAACACCATCGCTCCGGGGTACCGGCTCTACCCGGGCGACCTGGTCCAGGTGATCGTGCACGACCACCCCGACCTGGAGATGCAACTGCGCATCCCCGCATCGGGCGTGGTCACCTACCCGATGATCGGTGATCTCACCGGCGTCGCCGGCCGGACCTGCGAGGATGTGGCCGCCGAGGTGTGCCGCCGGCTTGAGGACGGCTATGTCCGGCGCGCCGTCGTCAGCATCACCATCCGCGAGTTCGGCCAGCGGCTCGCGTACGTGATCGGCAGCGTCGGCGCACCGCGCGAGGTCGCGCTCAACCCCCTGGCCCCGACCACCGCCATGCAGGCGATCGGCAAGTCGGGCGGACTCTCCGACAACGCGGATCGCGGCCGCATGCAGGTCATCCGCCCCGACCCCGAAGCGGCCGGACGCATCATCGCCCTGCCCCTTCCGATCAGCGACGACCCAGCCGAGCTGGCGAAGGACGTGGTTCTTCAGCAGGGCGACATCGTCATCGTGCCGCGGCTCGACCGCGTCTACGTGCTGGGCCAGGTGACGACCGCCGGAGCCGTCAACCTGCCGCCCGCCCACGCCGGTCCGCTGACCGTCACCAAGGCGGTCACCCTCGCCGGCGGCTTCGGCCGCTTCGCCCGTCAGCGCGAGGTCCAGGTGCTGCGCGCCGGCCGTCACGTCGCCACCGTCGATGCGCGCGCCGTGCTCAGCGGCGAGTCGACCGACGATCCACGTCTGGAGCCGGGCGACACCGTCTACGTGCCCGAAAGCCGCCTGTGATGGCGGTGCGGACGCTGGCGATCGCGCTGGCGCCGCTCGCGGCCGTGATGGGTGCCGACGAGATCAAACCCATAGCCGGTGGCGGCGATCCCCTCATCCGCGATTTCCTGCGCGAGACCCGGGGCAACCTCGTCTATCGCGATGGCACGGTCGAGCTGCACCCGAAGGCGATCGCTGGGGTACGCCGCAACGATAACCTGGATGCCACCCCCGACGGGCGCGCGGCCAACGGCTGGTTCGCCGGCGCCGGCGTGGACGGGCAATGGCATGCCACTCCCTCCGACCGCATCGATACGGCGGTGGAGGCGATGACCGACCGCTACCCGTCCATCCCCGGACGCGACCTGGATGGCGGACGCGTCGCCGCCGCCGCGACGCACAATGGCCCTGAGTGGCAGGCCCGGCTCGGCGGCGGCGTGTCGCGGCGCCAGCAGGAGTCGCCGCTGGGCGCGACCCTCGGCCTCGACATCGCCGATGCCGAGGCCTCGGCCGGGGTGCGCGGACGCGTGAGCGAGGTTGGGCTGGCGCTGCGCGCGGCCAGCGAACGCTGGCGCACGCCCGGCCCCGGCTACATCGAGGCCGAGCGCGACCTGGTGGCGGTGGAAGCCGATCTGCGCGCGGCCTACCGGTTGGGTGAACGCACGGCCTTCGGCCCGCGGATCTCGGTCGACCACCGCAACCATCCCGAGACCGGGCGCTACAACGACAGCTTCGGCTGGCGCGCGGTGCTCGCCGGCTCGTTGGCGACAGGGGACCGTTCGTGGCTGGATGGCGAAGCCGGCCTGTGGTGGCGGCGCTATGCCGACGATTTCGCCGGCGATGCCGCCTATGATGATCGCGACGCATCGGCGCCGGTCGGCAGCCTGGTCTGGACCTGGGACTGGGAAGCATGGAGCCGATTCCTGGCCCGCGTCGGCAGCGGTCGGTCGGACGGCTACCGCGCGAACAGCCTGACCGACCACCACGGCGAACTGTCCCTCACCGTGCGCCTAGCCCGTGAGAGCGACATCACCGTGCGCAGCTCGCTCCACCGCCTCATCGACAGCGGGGCCCCGTCCGGCGAAGAACCGCGCGAGGCGGACGAGACCCGCCTTGGTGCACTGCTGCGCCACGGCTTCGGGCGTGGACTCGAACTGCGTCTGCGCGCCGACCGGCTCGAACGCAGCAGTTCGGCCAACGACGACTTCACGCGCTGGGTGTACTCGGCCTCGGTCGGGGTCCTGTGGTGACGCGTCGGCAGGTGGCGTGCGCAGTGCTGGCGACCGCTGCAGGCATCGCGGCCTGGCCGCTTGCCACACGCCCGGCCGCCCGCGCCCTGGTTCCGCCCGCACCGATCGCCGCAGCAGAGGCCCTGGACGTGGAGGTGGTGACGCGCTGGTTCGCCGCGCCGCAACCGATGTCGGCGACGGCGGCCGCGCAGCCCCTGCTGCCCCCGCTCGCGAGCGAACGGACGGCGTCCCTGCCGGAGTTCACGGTGCGCGCAGGCCGGCTGTGGTGGGTCGAACGCCAGGGCGACGACGGCGACCACCGCGTCCGTGCCAGCTTCTGGTTGAAGGAGGACGGCTTCGAGCGCGTCGACCTCAGCGATATCGTCGTCGACGGGCAGCCCACACCGCCGTGCACGATCGGGTTCCATGACGGGACGCTGAGCGTGCGCGATGGTGGGCCCGACGGCCCCGCGCGGCGGCACCTCACCGAGGCCGCGCGCGATCTTCTGCTGGCCGTCGCGGGGTGGCGCGATGGGGCCTGCCAAACCGGCTCCCGGCTGGTTTTCCTCGGACGCGAGTACACCGTGACCCGCGCCACCGCTGCCGGCGTCGACCTGGTGGCCCTGGATCCCGGACCGGGAGTCGAGGACCGGCTCCATGGACGATTCGGACCGATGGGCTGGTCGGCAGCCGAGCGGTACCTGGCGTGGACCGCAGAGGACGGCTCGACCGGAGTCCGACGACTGGTCGTCGGACTCAGCAAATGATGCAGTCGTTGCTCACGGCGCGGGCATGCGCCGATGGCAACCGGCCACATCCGTGGTAAGCTTCCGTCACGGAGACCAATCATGTCCGATGCACGTCAGCTCGTCCTGGTTGCCTGTCTCGCCGCCTTCACCGTGGCCGAAATGCCCGCGCTGTCAGATGAGGGCCTCGTCGCCCACTTCCCGATGGACGAGGGTGTCGGGTCCGCGGTGCACGACGTCGCCGCCGGCGGCTCGGGCACCTTCGCTGGAGTATGGGCCGAGGGCGTGCAGGCCGGGGCCGTCTCCTTCCCCTTCCTGGGCGGTGGCGTCGCCGCGGCCGAAACCCAGTTCCGCGTCGCCGGCGCCCTCACCCTGTCCGCGTGGGTGAAGGTCGACAACCCGGCACCAACCGTTGCGACGCAGATGCGCATCATTTCGAAGAAGCGCACCTGGGACGCCGCCGATGGTTACGATCTCGAGTACGATGCCTTCAACCGCCGCTTCACCCTTCTCGGCGGCGGCACCAACTTCGCCCGCGCCGACGGCGTGCGCCTCGCCGCGGGCTGGCACCACGTCGCGGCCACGGTCTCGGGCACCACCGCGCGCATCTATGTCAACGGTGTCGAGGTCACGACCGACATCAGCATCGGCGCCGTGGTCGCTGGCTCCGCCCCGTTCCACATCGGTCGTCACGCCACCTACAACGCCTACTTTCTCGGCGCCATCGACGAGGTGCGGATCTACCGTCGTGCCCTGAACCTCAGCGAGATCACCGAGTTGGCGACCCCGCCCGTGACGCCAGCGCCAAGCGGCCTGGTCGGGCACTGGCGCTTCGATGAGAACAGCGGCAGCGTCGCCGCTGACACCAGCGGCCATGGCCACGATGGCCGGCTGACCCCCACCTCGGTCGTAGATGGTGTGACCGCACAGGGTCCGACTTGGACCTCCGGCGTTGACGGCTCGGCTATCGCCTTCCACGGCGTCGACCGCCAGCGCATCGACATCGGCCGCCGCGATGGCGTTTCGATCACCGACCGGCTCGCCATCTCTGCTTGGGTGCGCATCAACGATGCCGAGGACACGCGCGACATGCGCGTGCTGGCCAAGAAGACCGCGTGGAATTCGCCCTACGGCTACAGCCTCGAATACAGCCCGGCCAAGAAGTTGCTGACGTTCCTCGCGGGTGGCCAGGATTACGCCCGCACCACCGGCATCCACCTCACGACCGGCTGGCATCACCTGGCCGCCTCGGCGGACGGCATCGCCGCGCGCCTGTGGGTCGACGGCACCGAGGTGACCTCCGACGGCACCATCGGCGCCATCCGCGCCAACAACGTCCCGCTCTTCCTCGGCCTGAACAGCAACGGTTCGGCGCCGATGAATGGCGCCCTGGACGACGTGCGCCTGTGGGCCGGCACGCTCGGCGATGCAGAGGTGCGCCTGCTCGCCTCGAAGTGGCCGAATCAGGGCGTCGCGGGCCCCTTCGCCTGGATCCGCAAGCTGCGTGCGCCGGCCGCCAACCGTCCGACCACCATCGCCCGCGATGGCACGGCCGAGGCCCTCGACGCGTCGGCAGCGGCTCCCCAGTTCGGGCAACTCACCCTCACCCAATGGTCGGGCGACAACCAGGCCGGCGGCCGCGGCTTCGCCGGCAACACGCTGGCCGGCGCGCCCGGCGAGAACCACTTCCTCGGCATCCGCTCGTTCAGCCTCACCGAGGGCAGCGACGCCAGCGGCGCCTGGACCTATGCGCAGAAGCGCCAGCAGGACGCGCAGGTGCGCTTCGGCTTCATCGCCGCATCGCGCAGCGACCTGCCCTTCGGCCACGGCCTCGGTCCCACCATCGGCAGCACCCTCTCCTGCAATGCCATCGTCGTGTGCCTGCCCTTCCGCCACAATGCCACCGGCCAGGCGCAGTGGCAGGTCGAATACTACGCCGGCACGCCAAGACATCGCCGCGCCCTTCGGCGGCGCCTTCAAGGGGCGCAGTGGCAGGTCGAATACTACGCCGGCACGCCGCTCCAAGCCGGCGTCTGGCAAGTCCCGGCGGGCATGTCCCTGGCCCAGGCCCAGGCGAGCCCCCAGAACCGGCTATGCCGCATCAAGCCGCTCAAGAAGACCAAGCCCGGCGATGCCACCTCCCTGAAGCTCGAACTCACTGGCGCCGGCCACTGGCGTCTGCTGATCGATCTGGACAACGACGGCGTCGCTGAAGAGACCGAAGTCAGCGGCACGGGCGACAATCGCGTCAGCTCGCTCACCGACGTCACCGATGACGGTGGCCTGCTCGTCCATGTCGAAGCGGCCAGCGGCTCGGCCGTCGGCAAGGTCGGGCGCACGCAGCTCACCCTGGGTTACCGCGAAAGCAGCGGCGTGGCGGCGCCGGCCGGCATCGCCGCGCGCTGAATCAGCGCCCCTCCCGCGCCAGCACCTCGCGGTACAACGCGGACAGCTGCGCCGACTGTCGCCTCAGATCGAACCGGTCGCGGACCCGAGCAGCCCCAGCGGCGCTGAAGGCGGCCCACCGGCCATCCTCGCTCAGGACGCGGATGAGCGCGTCGGCCAACCCGTGAACGTCGCCCTCGTCCACCAGCAACCCGGTCTGTCCGTCGGAGACCGCTTCCGGGATGCCGCCGCTGCGGGTCGACACCACCGGCGTGCCCACCGACTGGGCTTCGGCGAACACCATGCCGAACGCCTCCTGGCGGCCATCGCCGGCGGTGACGCTCGGCACACACAGCACCCGCGCCGAGCGCAGGAGATCTCGCACCTGGCTGGCGTCCTGCACGCCCAGGAAGCGCGCCCTCAGGCCCGCAGCCGACCGCGTCCAGGCCGACCGCTCGTATCCGTCGCCGGCCACCACCAGTTCGGCGTCGGGAATCCGCGCCTGCACCAGATGCATGGCCGCGATCAGGTCTGCCCCCCCCTTCTGGGCCACCAACCGGCCGACGAACAGCACCACCGGGGGCGGCGCCGGGCGCGGCGCAAAGGCGAAGAAACCGGTGTCGACCCCGGTGTAGTGCCGCAGGGAGCGATCGGGCGGGTACCCGGTGGCGAGGAGGCGGTCGAGAATGAAGTCGGACACGCCGATGAACAGCGCACCCTCGCGTTGCAGCGTCGCCCGCCGACGGAGGTACCGCACGAAGCGGTGACCATGGTCGCGCGCGGCGTCTTCGCGAGCGGTGACCTCGAACCCGTGGAAGGTGGCGATGAGCGGCAGGCCGAGAGCCCGGCGCAGCGCCAACGCATGCACCGCATCAGTGCCGAAGTGGGCATGGATCAGGCGCGGGTCGAACCGGCGCAGACGCGCGGGCCAACCGAAGCCGATGCCGAGGCGCTTGAACGCCACCCGCTGTGCCCACGCCCACGGACCCGCCCCCGCCAGCAGCGAACGCCGGTCGTCGGGCAGAGACAGCCCGTCCGCCGCGGCGGAGAGGCCGGCATACACCGACTTGAAACCGACGAGGTGCTCGGCCTGCGCGCGAATGAACGTCTCGGACCACGGCAGCAGGTGGTCGCGGTAGATCAGCACACGATCGGAAACGCCATCAGCCGTCATGACGCCCCCTGCGCAGGGTCTGGGCGAGCGCAACGCGGGCGCACAGCACCGCGCGCGGCAACCGGCCTCGTCGGGCGAAGTACTCGGCCACCGCCGGCTCAGCGCACGCGGCGCGCCATCCCAAGGCGGCGGCGAGATCGCGCAATCCCCCGCGGAACAGCCCGTCGCAGAACCGGCGCAGGTCTGGATCGAGCCGATCGAGCTCCAGCGCGGTGCGCACCGCGATGCGCGGCGCCAAGCGTGCCCGGGCTTCGCCGCCGCCCGAGTAGCGGTTCTCGCCATGCAAACGCAGCAGCGCGAGCGACTCGGCGAGCATCCACCCCGGCGCAAGCGCAGCGGCGCGCAGCTTGACGAAGTTGTCGCTCAGGATCACGTCCTCGGCCTGGGGCATGGGAAAGATCCGTGCGGCCAGATCCCGCCGCAGCGACAGCCCAGACGTCGCGGTCGGCAGATCGGGCAGGCGATTCCGGCGGATGGCCTGTCGCAGATCACAACGTCCGACCGGGCCGATGACGACGGGGGGATCCAGCGGTCGCAGATCGGCGTCGGCAGGGCGAAGGCGGTGGAAGCACCACGCGATGCCGGGATCTGCGTAGACCTCGGCCAGGCGCGCGCACTTGCCCGGCAGGACGGCGTCATCGGCATCGAGGAAGCAGAGCACATCGCCGGTGCTGACCGCGACCCCGGCGTTGAAGGCGGATGCCTGGCCGCCGTTGGGCTTGAGGATCGCCCGGATGCGCCCAGTGAAACCCGCGATGACCGCAGGCGACCCGTCGGTCGAGCCATCGTCCACCACCACCACCTCGTGCGGCGGCGGCTGCTGCTCCAGCGCGCTGCCGATCGCAGCCGCCAGATACCGACCGTAGTTGTGGTTGTTGATCAGGATGCTGAAGCGAGTCACAGCCGCGCCTCCCGCACGGTGGCGATCGCCGCGGCGGCGTCGCGACGCACACCGGGTGCGAGCACCGTGACCACCACCGGGATCATCGCGATCCAGCCGATCACCGGCTGCAGCAGCAGGCACGCGAAGGCGCCCGCGATAACCGCGGCGCGCGCGAACCGACCGGGATGCACCCGTCTACGCGCCGGGCCGAGCAGCAGCGCATGGGCGCACGCGGCGATCATCTCGGCGGCGGCGTAACCGGCCGCGCCCAACCGCGGAACCAGCAACGCGGAAGCGGCCGCGAGCAACGCCACATGCACGGCGTGGAAGCGGATCAGGACCCCGAAGCGATCGGCGAGCACGAGATCGGCGCAGAGCAGATTGAAGAGCGCGTTCACCAGCAGCGCGATGCCGATCCACGGCACGACGTTGGTGAGCGCCTCCCAGCGCGGACCCAGCACCAGGGGCAGCAGCGGAAGAAGCAGGCACGCGGCGCCCAGGCACGCGCCGACGACCGTGACCTGGAGGACCGTGGCCGCCCCCAGCAGCCCCGCGCGCCGTTCGCGCTCGGGCAGACGCGGCAGGGCCGCCAGCGCCAAGCGGTAGAAGGCGCTTTTGGCGAAGGTCGCGGCCTCGACCAGGCGTGACGCGAGCGCGACCACGCCGACTGCCGCCTCGCCTCCGAACCAGCCCACCACCAGCGGATTCACCAGCTGGCGCGCCTGCCACAACCACGAGCTGACCGTGAACAGCGAGCCGAAGCGGAGGATGCGCGCGATCACGTCGCGCCGCCATGCCCACCGCGGTCGCCAACGCGCAGCGACCAGAAGCGCCAGCAATGACACCCCCTGCCAAGCCCAGAAACCGTGCACGAGCGCATCGACGCCACCGCCGCGGGCCGCGGCCGGCAGCGCCACGCCATAGAAGGTCGCCTGGGCCACCAGTTCGATCGCCGCGAGACGCGTGAAGGCGAGGCTGCGCTCCAGGCGCGCGACGCAGACGATGCCCAATAGGGCGACGGGAAGCGTCACCGCGAGCCGTGGCAGCGTCGCCCAGAGTTCCCCCTGGGGCAGCGCCTGCCTACCGAGCACGAGCACGACTGCGGTCAGCATACCAGCGCAGACGAGCGCGGTCGCGACGGCGTCGTCGGCATCGCCATCCGGCTCGCGCACCAGCCAGGCCGCCGCCCCGCACTGCACGACCACTGCCAGAAAGGTCGTGATGGCCGCGGCGCCGGCATAGGCCCCATAGGCATCGGGACCGACCCAGCGGGTGAGGACCAGGGTGCCGCCAAGGCCCAGGACGGTGCCCAGCGCGGAGCGCGCGACGAGCGACAGCGCGGGACGCAGCAGGGACCGCTTGGCTTCCACTGCGCGTCAGGCTACCAGCCTGGTGGGAAAGCCACAGCCGATCGCCGCTGCTGCATGCGTAGAAACCTGGCGTCGCTCCCGTTCCCAACCTCCATCGCGCGAATGCCTACCTCCGTCGCGCGATGAGGCCCGGACGAGAAACCGATGGCAATCAGGCAGCCCGATCGACGATTGTGCCCAAGGGGGGCGAACAGGTCTCGACGGACCGACAACGGCGACAAGCCGCATGCCGTGGTGCGGGTGGCCACGTAAAAACCCGCAAAAATGTAAGTGCCGACGATCACGTCGAGTACGCTCTCG
>Ga0163144_10010908_pt1 | contig 19300 bp, 14 predicted proteins | sample OliLak19BULKMAT1_FD_123175 | JGI IMG/M metagenome (GOLD analysis project Ga0163144, IMG submission 123175) | Freshwater microbial mat bacterial communities from Lake Vanda, McMurdo Dry Valleys, Antarctica - Oligotrophic Lake LV.19.BULKMAT1 | ecosystem: Environmental > Aquatic > Freshwater >... | reverse complement strand
TGGCGCTGGCGATGGACTCCAAGGAGAAGGTCGACGCCATGTGGGCCAAGGCGATCGCTCTCGGCGCGACCGATGAAGGCAAGCCCGGCCCGCGCGGCGACAACTTCTACGCCGGCTACTTTCGCGATCTCGACGGCAACAAGCTGAACGCTTTCTTCATGGGTTAGCCCGCCCGCCGCGCGCCGCACGCAGCGGCGGCGCGCGGCGTGCTTCGCTGCCGGCAGTCGCCAGTTGCACGCAGCCACCACATGAGGAACTGTCGGTCGTGACCATGGCGCCGACCCGCATCGAACACGATTCCCTCGGCCCCTGCGAGGTTCCGACCGACGCCCTCTACGGTGTCCGCACCGCGCGCATCGTAGAGCATCTTTCTTTCTCGCGCAGAACGCTTGGCTCCTGCCCAGAATACGTTGCAGCGATCGCGCTGGTGAAACGCGCGGCCGCACGCGCCAATGGCACGGCGCGCGTCCTCGCGTCCGACCTGGTCGCTGCGATCGAAGCGGCGACCGAGTTTCTGCCGACGGCTGAACTCGCGCCGCACCTTCCCGCCGACATCCTCGGCGGTGGTGGCGCTATCGGCATCAACATCAACGTCAACGAAGTCCTCGCCAATCTCGCGAACGAAACGCTCGGCGGCTGCCGCGGCGTGTACGCGCCCGTCGACCCGCGGCAACACGTCAATGCCTCTCAGTCGACGGCGGATGTCTGCCACGCCGCGGCGCGCCTCGCGGTCATCCGGGGCTGGCCGCCACTCGCGGCCGCACTCGCTCGTGCCGGTGACGCCTTCGATGCCTTCCTCGCGCGCGACGGCGATGTCCCGACCCTCGCGCGCACCTGCCTCCGCGACGCCTTGCCGACCCCGGTCGCTACTCTGTTCGGTGGGCATCGCGCGCTGCTGCGCCGCCGCGGCGCTGCGGTCGAGAGCGCCCTCGCGGCACTCCATTCGTTCGCCCTCGGCGCTACCGTCATCGGCACCGGCGTTGGTGCGCCACAGCCGTACCGCGACTGCGTCGTCGCCGAACTCGCCGCACTCAGCGGGCTGCCGTTGCGGCGCTCGCTGCATCCCGCCGACGCACTCCAGAACAGCGACGATCTCGCCAGCGTGTCGGCCGCCCTCGCGCAACTGGCGCAAGCGTTCATCAAGCTCGCGCAGGACGTGCGGCTGCTCGCCTCCGGACCAGCCGGTGGATTCGGCGAACTCCGCTTGCCGGTGGTGCACGAGGGCTCGAGCTTCTTTCCCGGCAAGGCCAATCCGAGCGTCGCCGAGACTCTGCTGCAGGGCGCGTTCCAGATGATCGGCGCCGACCGCGCGGCGCAGGAGGCAGCGCGCGCGGCCGAACTGCATCTCAACGTCTTCGATACCCAGGTCGCGATCAACGTGATCGATGCGATGAACCTCGCGGCGGGTGCGCTCGACCACTTCGCCGCGAGTTGTATCGAGATGCTTTCCGTCGACGCGGAGCGGTGCCGCGCCCTTGCGGCGCAGGTATCGAGAACGTGAAGCGCGAGGAGGAAGGCATGCAACCGGCACGTGTCGAATGGGCTCGCGAGTGGCTCCGCAATCCGCCGTCACTCTACGTCGACGGCCGCTGGCATGCGGCGCGTGGTTGCGAGCGCGAAGCGATCAATCCCGCCGACGAGAGCCGACTCGCGACCTTGACGCTCGCCGGATCAGCCGATGTCGATCAAGCCGTCGCCGCTGCGCGCAGCGCTTTCGACACCGGCCCGTGGCCGCGCTTGCCGCGTCGCGAGCGGCAGCGGGCGCTCGTCCGCATCGGCGAAGTCGTGCGACGCCACCGCGCCGAGCTGGCGACGCTGATCACGCTCGAGAACGGCAAGCTCTACCGCGAGGCCTACGACGACGACATGCCGGATACGGCCGACGTTTTCGATTACTACGCCGGCTGGGTCGACAAGCTCTACGGCGAGAGCTGCCCGGTCGAGCCGCCGCTGGTGAACTACACGGTGCACCAACCCGTGGGCGTGTGCGCCCTGATCGCGCCCTGGAACTTTCCTCTGCTGCTGGCTGCGTGGAAGCTCGCGCCGGCGCTGGCGATGGGAAACACGGCGGTGCTCAAGCCGTCGCCGTTCACGCCGTTCTCGCTGATCCGTTTCGTCGAGTTGCTGCACGAAGAGGCGGACCTTCCGCCCGGGGTCGTCAACCTGGTGGTCGGCGACGCGGACGTCGGCGAGGCTCTCACCCGGCATCCGCGGATCGACAAAGTTTCGTTCACCGGCAGTACCGGCGTGGGCAGGCAGGTGTTGCGTGGCGCTGCCGACTCGAATCTCAAGTCGGTGACCCTCGAACTCGGCGGCAAATCGCCGAACATCGTCTTCGACGACGTTCCCGATTTCGACTACGCGGTAGAGCGCTCCTTCCAACTCATGTTCTCGCAGAAGGGCGAGAAGTGTTCGGAGCCGACGCGTTTCTTGCTGCAGCGCGGGATCTACGACGGATTCGTTGCCGCACTCGTGCGCCGCGCGGAAGCGGTGGTCTGTGGTCCGCCGTTCGATCCGGCGAGCCAGCAGGGGGCGCAGTGCAACCGGCCGCACTTCGAGCGCGTGCTCGGGTACATCGAGACAGGGTTCGCGGAAGGCGCAAGCCTGCTCTGCGGCGGCGGCGCGGATCCGCAAGCCGCCGCAGGCAAGGGCTTCTATGTGCGGCCGACGATCTTCGCCGATGTTCGGCCCGAGGCACGCATCGCCCGCGAGGAGATCTTCGGCCCGGTGCTAACGGTCTTTCCGTTCGCAGACGAGGAGGAAGCGATTCGCCTCGCCAACGACACGGACTACGGACTCGCGGCTGGGCTGTGGACCCGCGACGTCGGCCGCGCACACCGGGTCGCCGCGCGGCTCGACGCCGGCATGGTCTTCGTCAATCGCTACGGATGTTACGACTTCGCCAGCCCCTTCGGCGGCTGGAAGCAGAGCGGCTGGGGCAAGGAGATGGGGATCCACTCGCTGAGTGAGTATACCCGCCTGAAATCGGTCTGGTACGCGCCCACCTGAGCCTGCCCCTCAATCGATTGAATCCTTCCCCGGGAGCGCCAGGCTTCAGCCTGGCGTCTTCGCTGCCTGTTGAACTTCTCAAACTTCCGTCATTCCCGCGTCCGCGGGAATGACGGAAGTTCGGGCGCGCTAGGCTTTTCAACGGGCTGTTAGCTGAGTTCGCGGCATTGCCCGCAACCCCTCCGGTGGTCCCGCAAGCAATCCTTGGTGCCCGTTGCGTGAAGCCCCGCTCCTGGCCCGGCCCAGATGGGAGTTTCACGCAACGCAGAACGAGTCTGCGCGGGGCCTGCGAGACACCCACGCGCGGTGCGCTCGCGACGAGTCGGGTTTCGATTACGATTACGACGACGATTGCGAGGATGGATCCACGCTGCCAGTCGAGTCCGCCGAAGGATCGGCCAGTTCCCCGTGGCCCCCGAACCCTTGCCCCTTGCCCCTTCCTCAGCCCCGTAAAGATCCGATCTCACGCGCAGCGCCCGTAGCGCATCAGCTTGAATAGGTCCGACGTATCGCTTTCGGGACGAGTGTCGTAGGCGAGCAGGGCGACGACGCGCGGCACCGGGCCGACGACCGGGCTGACGCGGTGGATCGACCGCCGCCCGGCGAAAATCATCAGCGTGCCCGGCACCATCGGCAGCACTTGCACCAGTTCGGGCGCCTCTCCGGCGAGCACCCGTGCGACCGCGAGGTAGTTCTCGTCGTCGGCCCAGCGGATGAACGGCGCGCATTCGAACGCACCGCCCGATTCGCTCGCCTGAAGCGCCAGCGAGACGACGAACTCCGCGTTGTCGTAGTGCCACGTCTGCGTGTGCCCCTCCGGCATGACGGCGACATTGAGCGCGCCGAGTGGGTCGGTCATGCGGAATAAGGGGCGCTTCTCGAGAATCTCGGCGACGAGCTCACGCAGCGGCTCCCAGTGGAAGAGCGCGCGCAACAGCGAGTCGGCCGGAATCAAGTCGTAGGCGATGACGTGGGTTAGGCTACGGCCCAACGTGCGCCGGGGGTGGTCCTCCGGCCAGGACAGGTCTGGAACCTCGAGGTACGCCGTGCCGTAGACGTCCTGCAGGTGGCCACGCTCGCGCAAAGCGACACCCTCGCTGGCCATCGCCGCGACGGCGTCGGCCCGGACGAATCCCGGCAGGATCGCGACGCCGCATGCGGCGAGCGAACGACGCTGCTCGGCGAGCATCCGCTGGGAGGCTGCCGCGGCGAGGTTGGTGATCGGGTAACGCGCGAGATCGATCCACGCGGCGGGATCGGCGGAGAACCCTGGCATGTCGCACCTCCTGTGGGCGCGCCGCGTATGCCACACGGGCGGAGTGCGGTCCAGCAGTCCGTTGAGAAACTCCGGGACGCCCTTCGAGACGGCGCTTCACGCCTCCGCAGGGCGAACGGAAAGGCCTAGGTTGCATTGAAAAAATCCGCTCGTGCTGAGGAGCGCCGGCAGGCGCGACTCGAAGCACGAGCGGAAGTTCTCGCTGATTCCAAAGCAATTTCCCGTTCGCCCTGAGCCTGTCGAAGGGCACCCCAGGGTTTTTCAACGGGCTCCTAGGCCTGGGGGCGGCGGCACGCGCCGATAATCTCGCGCGAGCGCTCGCACCGTCGGCCCGACCTCGGTATCTTGCGCGGCTGTGCCGATCGTCAATGCCACGGACCTGGTCCGCAGTTTCGGAGACCGCCGTGTCCTCGACGGGGTGTCGATCTCGATTCACCGGGGCGAGCGTGTCGGCCTGCTCGGGCGCAATGGCTCAGGCAAGAGCACCCTCGGCCGTTTGCTTGCGGCCATCGACACGCCCGACGCGGGCATGGTTGCCAGGCGGCGCGACGCCCGCGTCGTCTACTTGTCGCAGCAACCCGACCTCGTCGACGGCACCACCGCGCGCGACGTGGCGTTGTCCGGACTCGAGGCCTGGTCCGAAGCGCGTACGCGTCACGAGCGGCTGAGTGAAGAGATCCATCGCGGTGGCCTCGAGCCCGCCGCTCTCGCGACACGGATTGCCGCGCAGACGGCGGCGGCGGATGCGCTCGAGCATCATGGCGGCTGGGACCTCGTGCACCGCGCCGAGTCCATCCTTCAGCATCTCGGCATTGTCGATCCCGGCGCCGACGTCGGCCGGATGAGCGGCGGCGAACAGCGTCGGGTGACGCTCGCCCGCGTGCTCGTCGGCCGGCCCGATCTCGCTGTGCTGGACGAGCCGACCAACCATCTCGACCTCGACACCGTCGCCTGGCTAGAGAACCACCTGCTCGAGGACTACGAGGGCGCGCTGCTGCTGATCACGCACGGCCGCTACATTCTCGATCGGGTTGCCACTCGCACGGTCGAACTGAGTGACGGACGGATCTTCAGTTACGACGGCGGCTACGAAGCGTACCTCGAGGCGCGCGCCGAGCGTCTCGCCCATGTCGAGCGTGCGGAGCAGAACCGCCAACGCTACGTGCGCACCGAACTCGAGTGGCTGCGGCGTCAGCCCAAGGCGCGGACGTCGAAGTCGCAGGCGCGCATCGACCGCATCGAAGCGGCGGCGGCGATCGACAAGCCACGCGCGGAGAAGACTGCCGAGATCGAAGCGGCGGAGACCCGCAGCGGGCGGACGATCCTCGAGCTACACGGTGTCGGTGTGCGCATCGGCGAGCGCGCGTTGGTGCGCGACCTGACGCTCTACCTGAGCCAAGGTGAACGCGTCGGTGTGGTCGGCCCGAATGGTTGCGGCAAGACGACACTGCTGCGTTGCCTGAGCGGCGACCTCGAGCCGAGCGCGGGCGAGATCGTTCGCGGCGCCAATACCCGCATCGCCTACCTCGACCAGTTGCGTGGCGGCCTCGACGACTCCGCCACGGTGTTCGAGAACGCCATTGGCGACCGTGGCGTCGTGCGCGTCGGTGGCCGCGACATCACGCCGCGCGACTACCTCGAGCGCTTCTTGTTCGACAGCCGCCGCCAGCGCGACAAAGTCGGTATCCTGTCGGGCGGCGAACGCGCACGCGTCGTTCTGGCGAAACTGCTGGCCGAACCGGCGAACCTGCTCATCCTCGACGAGCCGACCAACGATCTCGATGTCGAGACCCTCGAGGCGCTCGAAGCGATGCTGCTCGACTTCGGTGGCACGGTGCTCGTCGTCACCCACGACCGCTACTTCCTCGATCGGATTGCGACCTCGATTCTCGCCTTCGAGGAGGACGGCACAGTGGTGCGCCACCACGGCTCGTACTCGGGGTACCTCGACAAGCGGCAGCGGGCGCAGGCGGCGAAGCCGCGGGTGGAGAAGATCGTGGCGGCAGACGCGCCGCTGCGCCCTGCCAAGCCGGCGAAGCTGAGCTACGCCGAGGAGCGCGAGCGGCGCGAGTTGCCCGAGCGCATTGAAGTGGTCGAACAGCGAATTGCCGCGCTTGAAGGCGAACTCGCCGACCCCGGCCTCTATGCGACACGCAGGGCGGAAGTGGGTACCCTCGTCGCCGCGCTCGCGAGCGCGCGGCGGGAGGCGGATACCCTCGTTGCGCGGTGGGAGCAACTCGAGACGCGTTTCGAGGAAACCCGCGGCGGTTGATCTGGGGAATTGGTGCGAGTTTCGCGAGGGAGGGCTTCGTCTATGCCGACACGTTTGATGATCTACGGCTGTACCGGTTACACGGGCAAGCTGATCGCGCAGCACGCCAAGGAGCGCGGCCTCGACCCGATTCTGGCCGGTCGCAATCGCGCCAAGGTCGAAGCGGTTGCGGCGATGTACGATCTCGAGCACCGGGTATTCCCGGCGCAGTCGGCAGCGCAGGTGGCGGGAAATCTCGTCGACGTCGCCTGTGTGCTCAGCGTGGCGGGGCCGTTCTCGGCAACGGCGAACGCGATGATGAATGGCAGTATCGATGCCGGGGCGCACTACCTCGACGTCACCGGCGAGATCGACGTCTTCGAGCTTGGTTTCAGCCTGTCTAGCCGCGCGGCCGACAGGGGCGTGATGGTGCTGCCGGGCGTCGGATTCGATGTGGTGCCGAGCGATTGCCTGGTCGCCCATGCGGTCAAGCGGGCCGGCAGTGCGCGCTTTCTGCGGCTGGCGATTGCGGGAGCCGGCACGGCGTCGCGGGGGACGGCGAAGACTGGTGTCGAATCGATCGGGGCTGGCACGCGGGTGCGTCGCGGCGGCGAGATCGTTTCGCTGCCGGCCGGGAGTCTCACCCACCGGTTCGATTTCGGCAGAGGGCTGGAGCCGTGCGTCGCTCTTTCGTTGGGCGATATAGTGACTGCGTATCACTCGACCGGTGCGCCGGACATCGAGGTCTACTTCAAGGCGGCCGGGCCGATCGTGCAGCTGGTCAATGCGAGCCGCCGCTTCGGGCGGCTGCTGGCGACGCGCCCCGCACAGGCTTTGCTGAAGGCCGTGATCAATCGCCAGCCGGACGGCCCGAGCGATGCGGAGCGCGAGCGCAACGAGAGCGTACTCGTCGCCGAGGTCGAGGACGCGGAGGGTGGAGTGACGCGCGCTCGATTGCACACGCCGAGCGGCTACAAGCTGACGTACCTCGCGGCGGTCGAGATCGCGCGGCGCGTGCTCCAGGGCGAAGTGAAGCCCGGCTACCAGACGCCGGCGACGGCCTTCGGTGCCGACTTCATCCTCACCCTACCTGCCTGTGTTCGGGAGGATCTCTAGGGGCCTGTGGAAAAGGTCCCCTGGCCTTCGAGACGGCGCTGCGCGCCTCCTCAGGCCGAACGGAGAATCGAGCGAATCCGTTCGCGCTGAGGAGCCCCGGAGGGGCGTCTCGAAGCGCCAGGCAGCTTTTCAACGGGCTGTTGGCTTGGCTTCGGGCTCGAGGCTGCTGGCGCCGATGTTCACGGTGTGGCGGGCTGGGCGGACTCGGTCGACACGAGGGCGGTGCCGATGCGGCCGCTGGCGCGTTGTATCGCGGCTTCGAGTTCGGAGTCGCGGTCGTAGATGTCGGGATGGAAGATCGCTTTGCCGTCGGCCGTGACGGAGGCGGTGAAGTAGACGATGTAGATCGGCACCGAGTTCTCCAGCCGCAGCCATTTGTCCGGCCCTTTGCGGAACATTTTCTCGACGCGTTGCATGGACCACTGCGAATCGTCGCGCACGAGGTACTCGGCGAGATCGAAGGGGCGTTCGACGCGGATGCAGCCGTGGCTGAAGGCGCGCTCCGCGCGCCCGAACAGCGAGCGGTTCGGGGTGTCGTGCAAGTAGACGTCCCACTTGTTCGGAAACATAAACTTTATTTTCCCAAGCGCGTTGTCGGCGCCGGGTAGCTGGCGCAGGAAGTGCGTCCGGTGCGACACACGCTCGAGTTCGTGCGGATCCAACTCGACCGGTGTGCCCGAGGCGTCGGTGAGCACGTAGCGCTCGCGCCGCAGAAACGACGCGTCGGCTCGCACCTTGGGCATGAGTTCGTCGCGGGCGATGCTCCTTGGGACATTCCAATAGGGATTGAGAACGATGAACTCGACTCGGTCCGAGAACACCGGCGTTGGCCAGCTGCGGCGCCCGACAATGACCGCCATGCTGGCGACGGGGCCGTCCGCGCCGTCGTAGAGAGCGAGTTCGAATGCAGGAATGTTGACGCGCAGGTGGCGCGGCTCGATGTCGCGGGGCATGAAGCGCCAGCGCTCGAGGTTGAGTTCGATCTGGCGAACGCGCGCGTCGGCGCTGACGTTGAGTTCGCGCATCGTCTTCGGGCCGACGACTCCGTCGCTGCCGATGCCGTGACGTCGTTGGAAGTGGCGCACGGCTGCGGCGAGGCGTTCATCGTAGACCGCCTCTGCCTGCATTTGGCCGTCGGCAACAGCGACGACCTGCATAGCGGCATCCGCGCCTGCGAAGTCCGTGAGGTCGCCTTCGTTACGCAAGCGCCGCTCGAGTGCGGCAATGCGGAGCGCCGAAGCGCGCGTGCCGAGGTCCAGCTTTTCTCCCTCCGGCACCGGCTCCCAACCGCCCGTGGCCGCGAGCGCGGCGTAGCGCGCTCGTTCGCGTGCCAGTGCCTCGTATTCGCGAAATGGCGGCGCGAGCGCGCTCCGCAGCAGCGTCATGTCGTCGCGCAATAGGACGTCGGCGAGAGTATGCTCCAGCGGCACGGTGTCGCGGCGGAGGTGCCACGCGGCTCGTTCGGGATCGACGCGACCACGACTGAGATCGGCGGCGTAGAGCACTAGCGCCTCGGTGAGCGAGCGGTCGGCCGCGAAGCGGCGCTCATCGGGAGGTGTACCGCCGGCATAGAGCCCGTGGACGAACTCGGCCAGCAACTCGGGCTGGTAGTCCTCCGGCTCGAGACCGTCGCGCTCGGCGGACGTGAGAATGGCCAGCAACGCCAGGGCGCGTGGGGAGGGCGCCGCCGGATCGGCCCAGAGCGGGCGCATCCCCGTGGCTTCGTAGAGGGCGGCGACGGTGGGCTGGATCGCGGCGGCACGTTCGCTGGCGAGAGTTCCCGCAATCGCCGTCCAGGGCTGCTGCAGGTAGGCGCGGAAGGCGAGCGCCTCGTCGATGCGCGCGGCTGTGCGGTCGAACGCAGGCGGCGGCACGTCGGCACGGGCGCCGCATGCGGCACTGCTAGTGATCGCAGCCAACATGACGACGACTAGGCGGATCGGACTGGTGGAATGGTTCGGCATCTCGGGATCTTTGCTCGCGGACGTATCATTCGGCGCGATTCTGCTGGAATATCGCGTGACTGGAAAAAGTGCATTCGGCACTCGACATTCGTTTCGGATTCACTATCCTATCGACCCAGGTTCGCGGCAGGGGCATGAGGATGTTGGGGAAGCGGTTCCTTGGCGCGCGCAACCGAAAAAAGACCAAGGCTCTGCAGAAGAGGAAACCGCCTATGCCGCGAAAGCTCCATTCCCGTATCGCGATTCTCTGTGTCCCATTCTTCGCACTCAGTTGCGCGGTTCCCACCACGCAATACACGCTCGCGGTCCCCGCCCACGTCTCCGCTGCCGTCCTCGATCCGGCACGTCCTTCCCCGGTACGCCGTGTGGCAGCAAAAGTCTCTCCAAATCATCGTCTTCCCGATTTCACTGCAAAAGACTGTAAACTCGTAGCAAAGGCAACCGGGGGACTCCCCGAAGAGTGGCAGCGCGAGGCGGACTTCTCCATCAAGGTGGGCGACGAGACCATCCCCTACCGTCTCATGACGACGGCGGTGATGCCCGGCGAGGTGGTGTCCGTCGAGGTGCTCGAACGCCGGCGCCAGGCGTCCTTCACGGCCGATAGCGACGGTGGCGCACTGCTGCCGCGCAGCCCTGGGCGTTGGACGTGGAAGGCCCCGCGCGAGCCCGGCATGTACGCGCTACGCGTCGTCGACCGCTTCGACGGCGAGACGATCTGCGTCAATGCCTTCGTGATGCGCCCGTACAACGGCGGCCGCGACCTCAACGGGTATCGCGTTGGCGCGTATCCACGCCAACTGCTCAATGGGGATTCGGCTTACAAAGCACCGAAGGGATTCATCGAGGTGCATCCCGACATGCGTGACCTGTGGGTCGCGCCGCACTTCAAGCTCGACCAGTTTCTCTGCAAGCAGGCCAAAGGCAATCCCGAGTACCTTTTGCTCAGTCCGCGCCTGCTGCTCAAACTCGAGTACCTCCTCGCTCGCGCTCACGAGCGCGGGATCGAAGCTTCGACTTTCCAGATCCTCAGCGCCTTCCGTACCCCCTGGTACAACGCAAATATTGGTAACGAGACCCGCTACAGTCGCCACGCGTACGGCGATGCGGCCGACATCTACATCGACGAAGATGGCGACGGTCGCATGGACGACCTCGATGGCGATGGCAAGGTCACGCCACGTGATGCCGATATGATCTACGAACTCGTCGAGGATTCGATGCACGACGAAGAGTTCAGGCATCTCCACGGCGGCCTCGGGCTCTATGCGCACACCCGGCATGCAGGCCCATTCGTACACGTCGACGCGCGCGGTACCCCGATCCGCTGGGGAATGCAGATCCGCCAGCGCAGCACGCCGGCGCGCATGACCCAGCGCAGCGGCACGCGTGATTCGCGCCGTTTCTGAAGCCTGCCGGTTCCCGCCGTTCGCCCCGCGATTCCGCCCGTTCAGCAACTGTGCAGTCCATGCGCGTTGACCCGCGCCGGGCACCAGCCTAGACAACGGGCATGTCCATTCCCGCCAATCCACGAGCCGTGGTCACCGGTGCCGCCGGTGGCCTTGGCCGCGCCCTGTGTCGCGAACTCGCCCGCCGCGGCGGACGCGTGATCTTCGCCGACATCGATCTCGATGCTGTTCGCGCTACCGCTGCCGAGTTCGGCTTTCCCGAGAATCACGCGGTGGCCTGCGACGTCGCCGACCTCGCGGCTGTCGAGAGCTTGGCCGAAACCGCGGACCGGTTGCTCGGTGGCGTCGATCTGGTCGTCAACAATGCCGGCGTCGCCGCCGGCGGTCGCGTCGGTGAAGTGCCGATCGAAGACTGGCGCTGGGCGCTCGACGTCAATCTCTGGGGTGTGATCCACGGCTGCCATGTGTTCGTGCCTCGCTTTCGCGCCCAAGGCAGCGGCCATGTGCTCAATGTCGCCTCGACCGCGGGGCTGATCGCTTCGCCGATGCTAGGCCCCTACAACGTTTCCAAAAGCGGCGTGGTCGCGCTCTCAGAGACGCTCTACGGCGAACTCACGCTCGAAGGCATCGGCGTGTCGGTGCTGTGCCCGACGTTCTTCAAGACCAACATCGCCGATAGCGCGCGGATGACGGGGGATCGGGCGATGCTCAACGTCGTCCGCAACCTCATGTCGGCGGCGAAGATCCAAGCCGACGACGTCGCGCGCATCGCCCTCGATGCGGTCCAACGCGATCAGTTGTACGTGTTGCCCCACCGCGATGGCCGGATGATGTGGCGTTTCAAGCGCCTCTTCCCCGCAGCCTTTCACCGGATCACGCCCCGTCTTCTGCGCTGGCGCGCGCAACGCGCCGGCGTGGCCAGCAACTGATACCGCGGCAGGCTTTCGTGCGCCCACACCCATCGGGTTCGCGCTAGCGTCCGCATCGGTGTTACTCGGAGTCGCGATGACGCTGAATTCACTGGCAACGAAGTTCCTCGCCGTCGCCCTGTTCGGACTTGCTGCATGTGACGAAGGTTCAACAATTGCTTCCGGACCCGACGCCGACCAACACGGATTCACGGCTGCGTCGACGACGACCGCAGATGCCAACGCCGCGGCGCGAGCGGCGCTGCCGATCGACGACCCCGGCGACTTCGAGGCGGCGCAGCGCGGCTTCGTCGCGCGCGACGCGGACGCCGTCCTACGCGACGACGAGGGCAACGTCGTGTGGGACCGCGCCAGCTACGACTTCGTCGCCGGCGACGCGCCGCCGAGCGTACATCCGAGCCTTTGGCGACAAGCGAAGCTCAACAACATCGACGGCTTGTTCAAGGTGACCGACCGCGTCTATCAAGTGCGCGGCTACGACATCGCCAACATGACGGTAATCGAAGGCGACGAGGGACGGATTCTGGTCGATCCGTTGACCACCGTGGAAACCGCGAAGCGCGCCCTGGCGCTCGTCGAACGCGAACTCGGGCCGCGCCCGATAAAAGCCGTCATCGTCACCCACAGCCATCCCGACCACTTCGGCGGTTTGAAAGCCGTCGTCGCGCCCGACGCACTCGCCTCCGGCGCCATGCGCTTGATCGCCCCGGAGGGTTTCCTCCGCGAAGTGGTGAGCGAGAGCGTGCTGGGCGGAATCGTCATGGGCCGGCGCGCCGCCTTCATGTACGGTTACTCGCTGCCGCGCGCCGCACGCGGACACGTCGACTCGGGCCTCGGCAAGAGCCCGGCGCTCGGCACGGTCTCGATCGCGGCACCGACGGACATCGTCGACCGCACTGGCCAAACGATGTCGATCGACGGCGTCGACTTCGTCTTCCAGTACGTGCCGGATTCCGAGGCGCCCGCGGAACTGACGTTCTTCTTGCCGCAGTTCGGCGCCTACTGCGGCGCCGAAATCGTCTCACGCAATCTCCACAACCTCTACACGCTGCGTGGCGCGAAGGTGCGCGACGCGCTCAAGTGGGCCGGTTATATCGACGAGGCGATCCGCATGTTCGGGGACGAACTCGCGGTTGTCTTCAACAGCCATCACTGGCCCGTGTGGGGACGCGCCGAGAGCGTCGATTTCCTCACGAAACAGCGCGACATCTACAAGTACATCCACGACCAGACCCTGCGGCTCGCGGGCAACGGCCTGACGCCGCGCGAGATCGCCGAAGCGATCGTCTTGCCGGAGAGCCTGCGCACCACCTTCGCCGTGCGCGGATATTACGGCACCGTCAAGCATAACGCGAAGGCGGTCTACCAGCACTACTTTGGCTGGTTCGACGGTAATCCCGCCAATCTTGATCCGCTGCCACCGGAGGACGCCGGTCGCCGTTACGTCGAAGCGATGGGCGGCGCGGATGCGGTACTTGCCAAGGCGCAACAGGCCTACGACGGCGGCGACTATCGCTGGGGCGCGACCCTGCTCGACCACCTCGTGTTCGCCGACGCGAACGACACGCGGGCCAAGGAATTGTTGGCGCGCACCTACGATCAGCTCGGCTATCAGGCGGAGTCGGCGCCGTGGCGCGACTTCTATCTCACTGGCGCGCTCGAACTGCGCGCTGGCGTGCAACAAGGTGGTCCCGATCCGTCGATGATGACCGAGCTACTCGACAAGATTCCCGTCGAGCAATTCTTCGCAGCGCTGGCGACCCGCCTCGATGGCGAGCGCGCCGCCGGCGAAAAGATCACGATCAATGTCGAATTCACCGACATCGGCGAGACCTACGTCCTCGAACTCGAGAACGCGGTATTACACCACCGTGAGGGAGCACCTGAGCCGACGGCGGCGGCGACGCTGCGCGTCACCCGCGACCTCTGGGTCAGGCTGCTCTCCCGCCAAGCCGGCTTGCGTGACGTGGTGTTCTCCGGCGAGGTGTCCATCGACGGCAGCCGCCTGAAGGCCCTGTCGTTTCTGTCGCTCTTCGAAATGCCCAACGAAAAGTTCCCGATCGTAACTCCGTAGTCAGTCGCTCTCCTTTGCCTTTGCCGCTTGGTCCTTGGCCCTCTTCTTCCGGCCCCTCGCAGCCGTTCCACGCAGATAGAGCTCCTCGACCTTCTTGCGCGCCCACGGCGTGCGACGCAGAAACTTGAGGCTCGAACTGACCGTCGGATCGCTGACGAAACAGTTGATCTTGGTGCGCCGGCCCATCTCCTCCCAGCCGTAGCACTCGACGAGTTCGGTGAGCAGCTGCTGCAGGGTGATGCCGTGCAGCTGGTTCTTCGGTTGGCTTGCGGTCATGTCTTCTTGGTGCGCTCGCGCCGCGGGCTCGGAAATCGTTGGCGCAAGGCGAAGTCGATCGTCCGCCGCCGCAACGACACCTCGGTCGCCTCGACTTCGACGCGATCGCCGAGACGGATGCGCTGCCCCTTGCGGCTGCCGCGTAGCGCCCGCTCCGCTTCGATGTACTCGAAGTAGTCGTCGAGTCCGTCGAGGCGCACGAGACCCTCGACCGGGTAGGCGTCGAGTTCGACGTAGAAACCGAAGTTGGTCACGGACACCACCGTTCCCATTCCCGGCTCGCGCAGATGCCCGAGCATGAATTCGGCCTTCTTCAGGTCGAGCATGGAACGCTCCGCGCCCATCGCGACGCGCTCCGTCTGCGAACTAGCGACGCTCGCCGCCTCGATCGTCTCGGACAGGGTGCGCGCGCCTTCCTCGTCGCCGTCGAGCAGGCGGCCGAGTTGGCGATGCACGAGCAGGTCCGGATAACGACGGATCGGCGAAGTGAAGTGGCAGTACACGGGGAAGGCGAGGCCGAAATGTCCTGCGTTGGAGGTGCTGTACTGCGCCTGGGTCAGCGAGCGCAGTACCTGCCGTGTCAGCACCCGCGCCAGCGGATGCCCGGCGAGGCGATCGAGAAGCCGCTGTACGTCGCCGGGCCGAACGACGCGCTCGTAGTCGACGTGAAATCCGAACGGGCCGAGGAAGACGTTGAGTTCGTCGACGTCTTCGGGATCGGGCGGTTCGTGGATGCGGTAGGGGAGAGGGATCTCGTGGGCGCGCAGATGTGCGGCGACGGCTTGGTTCGCCGCGAGCATCAGTTCTTCGACGATGCGATGCGCGTCGTTGCGTTCGACCACGCGCACGCCGATGCTGCGCCCCTCTTCCGATAGGTCGACCATCGCCTCGGGCAGATCGAGGTCGAGTGATCCGGCGCGCAGGCGCCGTCGATGGAGCTTGTCCATCAGCAGGCGCATCTCGCGCAGCTGCGGCAACAGATCGGTCACGTCGGGGCGCACGACACCGCCGTCGAGTGCGGCCGCGACCTCGGTGTAGGTGAGCCGCGCGCGGCTGCGCATCACCGCGCGGTAGAAGCGCGCGTCGCGGGTCGCCCCGCTGGCGTCGAGGTCGAGCTCGGCAACCATCACCAGGCGTTCGCGCGCCGGGTTCAACGAGCACAACTCGGTCGAGAGCTGCGGCGGCAGCATCGGGATCGCGCGGTCGGGGAAGTAGACACTGTTGCCGCGCAAGGCGGCCTCGCGATCGATCTCGGAGCCGGGCCGGACGTAGTGCGATACGTCCGCGATCGCCACCCAAACCCGGACACCGTCCGCGCGCGTCTCGATGCAAACCGCGTCGTCGAAGTCGCGCGCGGTTTCGCCGTCGATCGTCACCAGCGGCAGGTCGCGTAAGTCGGTGCGCGCGGCGACGTCGCTGGCGTCGGGGTCGGACGGCAGTTCGGAGGCTGCCTGCGCGACCGCGTCGGGAAACTCGATGCGCAACCCGTGCTCGAGCGCGAGGCTGAGGAACTGAACTTCCGGATCATCCGCGCTGCCGAGCACGCGTTCGAGCACGCCACCCGGTGGTCGGGTCGCAGAGCCGGGGCGCGTCAGCTTTACCAGCGCCGAGAGGCCGCGTGCATCTGCGGGTGGCTCCTCGCCGGCCAGGATCTCGACGGCCGGTAGGAGTTCGGAGTCGGGAACCAACAGCCAGCCGCGGTAGGCTTGTTCGAGGGTGCCGACGATGCGTTCGTGGACGCTGGCGGTGACTTCGACGATGCGCCCCGAAGTCCGGCGCCGACGCGCATCGCGGCCGGTGATCTCGACGATGACCCGGTCTCCGTGCAGTGCTGGTCCCTCGTCGCCGTTGGGGATGAGGATGTCGCGGGGATAGCGGTCCGCGGCGCGCCCGAGCGCGCTGACGAAGCCGTAGCCGGCGCGCACGCGCGAGTAGTGGCCCTCGACCCGGATGTTGGAGCCGCCACGTCCGGACTTGCCGGAGCGTGGCTCGCGGCGCTGCGGCGCTTCATCGCGGCGCCATTGGTAGCGCGTCTTGCCGATGCGTCGCAGGCGGTTGCGTTCGACTTCGTTGTCGAGCAAGGCGCGGATGGCGCGCGGGTCGAACTGATCGAGATCTAGCAGGCGCGCCATCTCGGGCACGCTCAACGGCCGCGGGGCGCGTCGCTCGAGGAGTTCGAGAAACGGGGTCAGATCGTAGTCGTCGTGCCGCCGGCTCATTCTATTGGCGACGATGGCCCCCCAGGGGGCCGGGAGTCAATGCGGAGCGGGTCAACGCAGGGCGCGGACGTTGGCACGGCGCGACTGCGGCGTCGTGCGCGGCGCGTCGCAGAAACGCGCGCCACGGTCGAGAATGGCGCCGGCGCTTCGGGCGAGCCAGACGAGCGGGAGGTGTTGCGGCTGTACCCGCCGCGTTGCCGCCAATCCGTCGAGCACGGTTCTGGCGGCGCTTGCGGCGACGGCGGCGATCCATGCCAGTGGCAGCGGCGCAGAGCCCGGTTGCGGCGCCCATGGGTCGCTCCGAATGAGCAGCGGGTGCATGGCGAGGTGTACGGGGCCGATCGGATGATGGGTTCGGGAGCCGGCGCCGCCGAGGGCATCGATGACCTCGCTAGCGCTCTCTTCCCCGTGGCGCGCGAGCAATATGAACTCGCCGTGGCTCTTGCCGGGCTGCACGTCGAGGTCGGCCCACACGTCGCACGGGTGGCCCGCTTCCGTCAGGAACACCTCGGCGCATGCGCCGACTCGTGCCATGTGGGCGGCGACGCCCAGGGAGGACGGAACTTGCGCGCTGTTGCGGAGCATACGCATACCGTAACCGAGCCCGACGGCGGTGCAAGCTGGCACGCGGGTTGCGCTTCAATCGTACAGGAGGTGGGGTTCGCGTTCACGACGCCAGGTGTCCTCGTCGATGCGGGCGAGCTCATCGAGATCGGCGGGCGTCGCAGCGGCGTCGTCGACCCAGAGGCGCAGTTGTTCGCCGCCATTGATCAGGTCGATCGCGAGCCGGCCGACGTCGTACTCGTAGAGGAAGTCGCGCCAGAGCGGATAGTCGGGACGAAGCCTGCGCAGCGCTTTGAACGCGAGCGCAACGACGCGCCACGGCTGGAAGATGTCGTGATCGTAAACCGGCGCCTCCGCATGAATCTGGAGCCCGGAGCAGAGCGTACCCGCGTGCTTGTGGAAGGTCGGCTCGAACCAACAAGGGCGCAGGCGGCAGCCGCGCAGCCATTGTGGCGCCAGGGCCTCCATGCACGCGCGCAGCGCTTCGGCATCGAGATCCGGTGCGCCCATGACCTCGAGTGGGCGTGTGGTGCCGCGACCCTCGGAAAGCGTGGTGCCTTCGAGCATCACCGTTCCCGGGTAGGCACGCGCCATGAAGAGGCTCGGCGCGTTCGGGCTCGGGTTGACCCAGGCTCGCTCACCGAGTGGCCAGCCGAAGCCGGGGCCGCGAGCAGGCGTCCAGCCGTGCATGGGGATGATCTCCAGGTCGACGTCGAGGCGCAGCCCGGCGACGAACCAGCGTGCTAGCTCACCGAGCGTCAGCCCGTGCCGTAGTGGCAACGCGCCGGCGCCGACGAAACTTTCCCAACCCGCCCGCAGCAGCAGGCCCTCGACGGGCCGGCCGATCGGGTTCGGGCGGTCGAGAACCCACACCGACTTACCCGCATGCGCTGCTGCTTCGAGCACGTAGCGCAGCGTCGTGACGAAGGTGTACACGCGACAACCGACATCCTGCAGATCGACGAGCAGGACATCGAAGCTGGCGAGCATCGTCGCGGTCGGTCGACGCACCTCGCCGTAGAGACTGAATACGGGGATACCGTACGCCGGATCGACGTAATCCGGCGACTCGATCATATTGTCCTGCTTGTCGCCGCGGAGCCCGTGCTGCGGGCCGAACGCCGCGTGCAAGGCAATGCCCTCGGCGTCCGCGAGCGCATCGAGCGAGTGGCGCAAGTCGACGGTCACCGCAGCCGAATGGGCGAGCAGGGCGATTCGGCGTCCGGCGAGCGGGCGGCGCAACGCTGGTTCGGCGAGCAGCCTGTCGATGCCGAATTGCATCGCAGCAATCAGCCGGAAACCTGCAAGGTAAACGTTTGCGGGTCGTGAAAGTCGGGCTTGTCGCCTGCATGGTGCAAGGCCCAGTAGGAGAGTGCGCCTTCGGCGTCTTCGAGTACCGCTGCAAGTCCGACATGCAGCAACGGTGGGGGCTTGCCGAGCCAGCGGTCGATCGCGATCGTCGCTTCCAACTCGACCGAGTCGACATCGATGCGCGTGTAGATCTCCGGTGCGGCGATGACGGTAGCAGAAGAGCGTTTGCGATAGGAGGCGAAGTCGTATGCGGCCCACGCACCAGACGGAGAGAAGTTGAGTTCGAGGTAGCGCTTTCTGGTCGGGAATCCGACGAACACCTCGAAGCAGGTGTGCTGCCAGAGATCGTCCGCTCGGCGTGTCGGCCCGAGTGCGGGGATCCGTAGTTCATCGACGAACGCGTCGAGGCGGAAGCACAGCGCGAGCGCGCGTTCGCAGCCCCAGGTGACGGCGGCGGTAAAGGTGTAGACCGGCGGGTACGGTAGTGCCGGGTGCGGCACGAGTATGTCGTTGGCGAATCCCATGGAGTGCCCTACATCTACTGCGCCGGCCACGGGCGCAAGCCCGGCGCCGGAGGAAACGCGAACCGCGGCCGTGCTAGCCTGCGCGCGGACGAACTTTCAGATTGATTCGCGCCACGTCCGGCCGCTACATGGCTAGGGGAGGCAGTGCAGGTGCAGGCTCATCATGACCATGAAGCTGCGGCTCCAGTCGCGACGGGCGTCGTCCTTCCCGCGGACGATTGGCTCTGCGGGATCTTCGCCGTCCGGCTGCGTGCCTGCCTGATCTTCATCATGGGCGCAACGGTCGCGGCAGTGGTCAGCGACTTCGCGCTCGATGTCGTGGTCAATCCTGCGATCCACGCGGTCCACGGAGCATTGATCCTCCTTCCCGCCGGTATCCTC
>Ga0163144_10010906_pt1 | contig 19301 bp, 17 predicted proteins | sample OliLak19BULKMAT1_FD_123175 | JGI IMG/M metagenome (GOLD analysis project Ga0163144, IMG submission 123175) | Freshwater microbial mat bacterial communities from Lake Vanda, McMurdo Dry Valleys, Antarctica - Oligotrophic Lake LV.19.BULKMAT1 | ecosystem: Environmental > Aquatic > Freshwater >... | reverse complement strand
GGTATCGCTCACGGTGATGGGAACACCGGGCGGCACAGCGACGGTCCAGTCCCTCAGTTCCTTCACGCTGACCGGCTCAGGCATGTCCGAGATCGATTTGACCAATCATCAGATCGTCCCGGTCGGTTCGGGCACCCCCTGCTACGCCGACTTTGACCAGAGCGGCGGGGTTGACGGCTCGGACGTTGACGCCTTCTTCGCGGCATGGGTCAACGGTGACGCCGCGGCGGATGTAGATCAGAGCGGCGGAATTGATGGAGCGGACGTTGACTTGTTCTTCGTCCAGTGGAGCAACGGCGGCTGCTGAGGCTGAGATATCCGCTTGGGGCACGACGCCTCATCGCGATTCGATTCTGAAGTTAAATTAAACCCAATCAAGCCCGCCTCACGGCGGGTTTTTTCATGGGTAATTATGAATGAAGTTGTTGGTTGAGCAATCGGGGCAAAGTGCCGCCACAAAGACCTTCGGCCGCGTCGCTCACCGATACAACGGTCGCCAAACCCCTCGCCTTGGTGGCGGGAGGTAAACACAACTACCCAGTCAAGTATCAGTTGATACACGCAGCCCCGCGATCATCGCCGTGGGGCGGACCGGGGGCGGGTCGCTGGTTCGAAGATATTGTTACTTTTGTGTAAGACCGATTACAAACGCGGCACCGCACTCGGGGCACACCTTTGACGATTCCGGTACCTTCGCGAGGTCGTATCCACAGATACTGCAGATCGGAACGCCGATTTCCGCAAGGTATCGGCGCAAATAGCGAGCGCAAAGCGGGCGATGAACCCAGTAGAAGAGGCCAAGTACGATGACAACGCAAATGAATGAATAGATCAAAGAGGCGACTCGCGGATTGCGCAAAAAGCTACCCCACGGGTTCCATTTAAGTAGCACGACAGGCGCGAGCAATGAGAGCAAAACGAGAACGATGGGCCGCGTAACGAATCCTCCGACGCCACCGATCCGGCCCATCGCAATCTGCCGCATCGCGTGGTCCTTTTGCGCTGCGGATGGAAATCGTTTTAACTCGGCAAGGCCGGCGAGATGGAAAAGCGCGGCCCAGTTGAACATCCGCCCGAGCGCGCTGCGCTCAGGCGGGCTCGCACGGTGTGGCGATGGGGATGGAGTCGCCTGTCGCATGAGGTCTTCGGGCATATTGCGACAGTGTATCTAGCAAACGCCCGCCCGCCGCCCTGGATTACCCCAGCCCCCAAGCGTTCGAGGCCCGTAAAGCTATTTACAAGTCCGCCAACGGAATCAAGGACAGGTCTAACATATGACACGGCTTTTATGCCCGTCTCATACTGCATTCACGGACGGATTCAACGCCACGGAGTGAACAACACTGAGCCAACCAACAACGATTTTTCAAAGCTTGCTGAGTTAATTAAGGATGTGCGCGTGGCCATGATGCAGACTTTTACAGTGGGAGGGAGTGGCGGGGGACTTATGCCGGTACACGTTCGCCCGATGTACACACAGAAGTTGGACCCGGCTACTTTCAGCGGTGAACTGTGGTTCTTTACGGATGCATCCAGCGAGAAGATACGCGAGATCGAAAGTAATGAGGCGGTGCTCTTGACGTACGCATCGCCGGACAAGAACCGCTATGTAGTGCTGTCTGGCCGCGGGCACTGTGAGCGAAATCCGGCGAAGGCAAAGGAACTCTGGAACGTTCACGCCAAGGGATGGTGGCCCGAAGGCCCTGAATCTCCCTCGCTCGAACTTATTCGTGTGACGGTTTCCAAGGCTGAGTATTGGGATGGACCTTCCAATCTATCTTACATGATAAGTTTGCTGAAGGCGGTGGGGAGCGGCGAGCGGATTGAATTGTCCACTACACACGGTCACGTTGGTTAAGAGGCGGCGAAGGGGTATTAGATTACGAACTAATGCCGATACTCGCGCGGTATTCTGACCTGCGGACTTAAGGCTTGGAAGCTGACAGATTTCCGCATTCAACCGCGGAATCGGGGCGGCCCGCCAGAGGTGCGCGTATCGTTGACTGTGCAGGAACCGTCGCCGCCCCTACGCCGGCCCAAATCTTCGCTGTTACGAAGGACTTCGCTCCGGATCGTTATAATTTATAGTTTATGGGTAGCCTCGATCTGGCTGTTCCAAGGACGCTTACTTTATTTGCCTTCTATTGCGGGGCCCGGAACCCCTAACGCACTAATTGACCCGGCAATCAATCGCTTATGGCTGGACTTAGGTTCGGGAAATGCAACGGAAGCGTGGCTGATCGCAACTGATATAAGCCCTGCGAAAGGGCTGGTGGTGTTCCTGCACGGTAACGCCGAATTGATTGATGATTGCGATACTGAGAGCCGAGCGTGGCGGGAACGAGGTTATTGGGTTCTGCTCCCGGAGTACCGGGGGTATGGACGCAGCGGGGGCTCTCCGGGGCAGGATGCAATCGTAAGTGACGTGCTTTGGGCTATAGATGCCGCTTTACAGCGGATGGGCGGGGGCGATATTAAGGTGATACTGCACGGCCGATCGCTGGGGAGTGGCGTCGCGGCACAGGTCGCAGCCGACTTGAAGGGAGGCCCGGCGATGCTGGTGCTTGAGTCGCCGTTTACAAGCGTTGCCTCGTTCGCTTGGGGGTACGGGGTTCCACCGTTTATCGTAACTAATCCCTATCGCACGGATAGGGTGCTGCCGGAGCTGAGCTGCCCGATCATAATCATCCGTGGTGAGCAGGACACCATTGTGCCGCCGCGGCACGGCGAGGTTTTGGCATCACTCAACCCGCGTGCAACGCTGGTGACGCTCGTGGGCGACCATAACTCGGGGCTCTCGACGCAAGGCGCCTATTGGACAGCGATCGACGACGCGTTGGCACGCTCTAAGCAGCCGTAAGCGCTGAGAGGGCAGGCGATACGGACCGGAAGAGCTCAGGCAAAAAAGCGGCCCACCCCGTCATGCTTCGGGGTGGGCCACTCTCACGAAAGGAGCACTCAACTTAACTTCGTTGTGGGTGGGTTGCTTGCTTTCCCCCACCCACCCGGCCGCTAGCGATGTGGCCTGTGATTATCGACACGCTCTGCGACGACGCAGGCCTGCGATTCCCGCCGCGGCGAGCGCGACGAGGGGGCCGGCGGGTGCGGGCACTAACGCCGGTCGCGCACCGTCGAGGCGAACGCCAAAGTCGTTGTAGTCGTGATCGATATGGAAAGCATCTTCCCAGCTCGTGAGCAGTCCGCAGCTAGGAGCAACCTCTTGTGAGTGACGCATGCCGATCGTAACAAGATGGTCGCGCTGGGTGACCGTATTCAGGTGAGTCTCTGAGTAATAGATGGGGCTGTTCTGGCCGCGGTTTGCGCCGCTGTAAAAGGCAAGGCCGAAGGTTCCTTCGATGTAAGTGTCGGCACTATTGGGAAGCCCCGAGGCGGAGCCGCCGATGACCCAGGTAATCGAGGGCGACGCAACACCTTCAGTCGGGCTGTAATAACCTAGACGATGATGTGCGGCATAACCCGCGGCCTGCCACTGCAGCGACCAGTTCATCGGAGTGTCGCTCTGGCACATCGCGAAGAGTTCGGTATCGGTCTGATCACCAAAGTCAGGATCGGCCAGTCCTACCGAACTTAAGTAACCGGCTGCGTCCAGTCGGGCGGCAACGGTGGTGCTGGGTCCGTCGACGCTGTAGCGGAGCCATTCCGGATTGATTTTTTCGGCGTTGGCATTCGCAGTGAGCAGTGCGGCTCCGGCGAGCAAGATGGTACGGGCTACGAGTGAAATGAATTTTGTATTCGGTGTGATCTTCATGGTCTGCTGTTCCTTATGTAACTGTGCAAGGAGTATGAACCATGAAAAGATGGTCTCCAAGGCGCGGAGGTGCGGCAGCTGACGATTCAGCGTTGGCCGCTCGGGTTATGACGGCCCGACCGAGTGCGCGGCGGGACACCACGGTTCTCAGCGCAAAAAGCAACCTCGGCGAGGCAAGGGCCGCGCTGAGGTTGGTGATTTATCAGACTTGGAAGAGGCCCGGCCGCTGCTGGTTAGCCGCAGCCGCCAGCACTCCACCGCTCGAAGGAATACTCGACGTCCTGGCCGTCGGCTTCGCCGTCGTGCTTAACATCCGAGGTGGCAAGGCCAGCGGAATGCTCAATGAAAATGCTTCCATGTCCGTTTGTTGTGATAACGCAAGGACAACGCCCCGGAATGTGATCCGGGGCGTTGAGTGTGTGTGGCTGCGAGATTGACAACGAGCGGGGCTCGTGAGACGGTTGCGATTCACTTCTGGTCTGCGCGTTCAGTCGGAGTTCGCGAGGTGGTTTCCCCCTTACTCTGGCCGGTGAAGAGCTCGCAGCTTAGCAACCCGCGGCTGACCAAACCGAGAAGAAGTAATCAACGTCGGCACCATCGATGCCGCCGCTCTGGTCGGTGTCCGCGCAACCAATCGCGGCGGACCAATCATCAAAGAAGACCGAGACATCCGTGCCATCGACGCCGCCGTCCTGGTTGTAGTCGGCGGCACAGGGGCAGGCGGGGGTGCCGGAACCAGCACCTACCCAGAAACCTCCGGAGACTGAAAAATCGCCGCCCGTCATCGGGCCTCCCGCATCGTGCTGGCCGATGGTGCCGGAGAGCGAAAAGTCGCCGCCAGTGCTGGTGCCACCACCGCCATCAATGGTGTACCAGGAGATTGAGAAGTCTTGGGCATTCGCGCCGGCGGCGAGCGTGGCGAGGATGCTGGCTCCTAGAAGCGACATTCTGCGGTTGGTGCGTGTCATAATGAGTTCCTTGTGTCGTAGGCGAGCGAAATCGGCGGGTTCGTGTGTGTATCCAAGACTAGAGGTGGAATACTAAAGTGTGCTTTCGCAGAGGTCGTCGCCTCCCTAGCGACCGCCGCGTGAGGGGCCCAAGCAAGGCGAAAATCTTTGTAGTCCAACTCTACATCTAGAAGCGCGAAAAACGGTAACCGAAGTCAGAAAAGCGGAAAAAAAGATCAAATTTATTTGTAAGTATAATGATAGGTGGTCTTGAAATAAGGTATGCGAGGGAAGAGTCAGGCCGTGGATGCAGCCTTTTGGAAGACCAGCCATGGCGGCAGAAGTTGAATCGCACCGGCTCTATCTACGCAACCCAAGGTCGTGTTGGCGATCGCGGCGACGATGGGAGAATCGAGAGTGGGGAAGAGGGAGGGTTCAACGATACGGACTTCGTAGGCGTGTTCAATCTTGACACGACTGCCGCCCGCCCAGCGGGTGTGGATTTCGATTGTGTCGTCGTAGCGGATGGGTCGGCGATATCGGACGTCGAGCTTGACGATCACGAGCAGAGTTCCTTCCGCTTCGAGCTGGGCGTAACTTATTCCGCTGGCGCGGAGGAGCTCGGTGCGTCCGATTTCCAACCATGGAATGTACGCGGCATGGTGAGCGACGCCCATCGGGTCGCACTCGCAGTAGCGTACCCGAAAGCGCACATCAGAAGTGGCGGCGAAGGGAACTAACCTTTGATGGTGAGGAAGGGTTTGAGAGGGACGCATGCCGTTTGAGTGTAGGCCCTCTGATTTATTGTAATCTTAAGGACTCAGGGGCGGCGTGGGCTCGTCGTCGGTTTCCATATGCAGCAGCTCTGAAAGGCTCGCGGCGATCGTTATCTGGTCGTCTTCATGCCCGCTGGCATTCTCGACGGGGTCGGTGCCGCGCTCTTCGCCATCTTTGAGATTACCCAGATCGTCAAGAGTGTTAAGATTGCTTAGATCACTTGGATTACCTGGATCACTTAGATCACTTAGATCACTTAGGTTACTTAGATCACTTCTATCATGCAGATCATGCAGATCATGCAGATCATGCAGATCATGCAGATCACTTCGATCACGGGGATCATGGTCGGCCGCGGGCCGTTGTACACGGCGAGGTCTGCGAGGATTGACGGTATCGGCATCGGGCGACTTGGGCTGAGGAGCTTGATTACGATCCCCGTTGAGCGAGCTGTTGGCGGGAAAGAACTGGTCGTCTGAGGGCTCCCGGTCGTCGGGAACGTTCGATAGAAGATCGTCGGCGGTGAACTCGGGTTCGAGTGTCTCGGATTGAGCTAACTCGGCCTGTAGTCGAGCGAGATCATCGTCGCCCGCTGGGTCGCCGAGCGGCGCGATACCCGGGATTGAGAGGCGGTTGTAGTTCTGTGAGAGGTACTTGGGGGGTTTGCCGCGGCGGGGCTCGGTGGTGTCTTTGGCTTGCTTGAGTTTCGCGTTCTCCATAAAGCCTTGTAACTTGCGGGCTCGCACGGGATGCTGGAGTTTACGGATCGCCTTGGCCTCGACCTGCCGGACGCGTTCACGAGTGACTTTGAAGATACGGCCGACTTCTTCGAGGGTGTAAGTATAACCATCGCCGATACCGTAGCGGAGCTTGATAATTTCACGCTCGCGATAGGTGAGGGTTTTGAGAACGACCTCGATACGCTGACGTAACATTTCGAGCGCGGCATCCTCGGCGGGGCGGGAGCCCTGCTGATCTTGCACGAACTCGCCGTAGTACGCGTCGTGGTTTTCGCCCACGGGCTTATCGAGACTGATCGGGTTTTTGGCGATCTTTGCAACCTTTCGCACCTCCTGCGCGGGCATCCCTGCGGCCTCCGCGAGTTCTTCAACCGAAGGCTCGAATCCGTTTTTTTGAAGGAGAGCTCGCTGCAAGGCTCGGAGGCGGATCATGGTGTCCATGATGTGGACAGGAATCCGGATGGTGCGAGAATGGTCGGCCAGGGCGCGGGTGATGGCCTGACGGATCCACCAGGTGGCGTACGTCGAGAATTTATAGCCGCGGCGAAACTCGAACTTGTCCACTGCGCGCATCAGCCCGGTGTTGCCCTCTTGAATTACGTCGAGGAAGGGAAGGCCACGGTTACGGTACTTTTTGGCAATCGAAACGACCAGCCGCAAGTTACTGCCGGAGATGTCGCGCTTGGACTGCTCGTACTCCCAGAAGACGGTAGAGAGATCGGCGAGGCGTTTGGTAAGTTGCGTGGGTTCGTCGAGCACGAGCGAGCGCAGACCATCGAGCTCTTCGCGCATGACGAGGAGGTCGTCTGCATCAGGAACGGGGATCTGGCGGTCGGAGAGCAACTTCTTACGTTCACGGGCGATCTTGCTGTTGGGGGCCTGAACCTCAGGAACCTGCGGGTTTGCGGCGATCCACAGGTCGGCCTCAAGCTCAGTCATCTTTTTGGCGATGGCGCGGAGCTTGCGCATCAGGGGGATAATTCGGCTCGTGCGGAGCGGGGTTTCCTCTATGAGCGTGGCGAGGCGTCGGCGGCGCTGGGCGATGCGGACAGAGAGGGCCTGGCAGGTTGGCTGATCGTTGCGTCGCTGCGCGGTATCCAGTTGTTCCCAGTCCGCACGGTTAAGCGTGAGCAGCCGGTCAATGGTGGGAAGGTTCACGGGAACCCTGCGGGTTACTTTTTCTTTGAGCTGCTCGTCGGCGGTGGAGTTGCGCATATTACGATCAAAGGGCGTCTCCCCCTGGAGGACCGAACGTAACAACTCTGCGGACTGCGCGGCGACATAATCGCTCTCGATGCACCTGCGACGAAAAATAAGTCTTGTAAGTTCGACTTTCTTGGCGAGTCGCTGTTCCTCTTCTTTTGTGAGCAAAGGGATGTTGCCCATCTGGGTGAGGTACATTCGGACGGGATCATCCAGGCGCCGGCCCGCGCTCTCTTCCGCCACGACCTCCGCAACCGCGCGGTCGATGGCTTCTTGTTCGGGGTCGATGGAGCTGGCTTCGCTGGCGACGGTTCCGCTGCGCAGCAGGCGCTCGGGCCGCTCCGAGGAGTACACGCTCATGGCGCGGAACGCGGCGGGGAGGAACTTGCTGCTGCGGCGGGGCGAGTACGTCTCGCCGCGTTCTTTGGCAGCTTCGAGCATTCTGGCATCGAAGTTAACTTCGTCGAGCATCTCGAAATTAAGATGGTCGATGGTTACCAGCACTTCGTCGATGCGGTAGGGGTCGATCATCTCGTCTGGGAGCGAGGTGTTAAGTTCCTCGTACGAGAGCCACCCACGGCGCTGTGAGGCCTTAAAGAGTTCGATGAGTGCAGGATGGAAATCACCGAGATACACAGGTAATTGCTCCCGAGGGCCGAGGACGCCGATGCAAGATAAAGACTCGCAACTGAGATGTTCGTCGTAAAAATGCGCCGTGTAGAACAAACTGACGGCCGACAAACGGTAAGGCTATTCCGACAAACTAACGTTCCGACCGGAAAGGATTTCAAGGGATCGCAACCACCATTCACACACCGTTATCAGAACCTTTGCGAAGCGGTTGCGGACTGTCAACTCAAACGGATGTCTAAAGCGGGATAGAATATTTCATAATCTAGTCTAATCGATCGCCGCGTGTGGCGGCGGTGTAGCAAAATTTAGGATCTGCGGGGTAGTTTTCGTCTGTCAGCACCGAGCGTTGCGTGGCGGGCTTGTTGCTCGCGGATACGTTCGATTGCGGACAGAAGTCGAGACGGAGGCGTTTCAACGTCGAGGGGTTCATCGTCGGCGGCACGGGAATGCTGAGCGGCAGCGGATACCGGCGGGTGCGCGGGTTTGATTTCGTGAAGGAACGGCGCATCAAACGCGGCATCGGTATCGGGGCGATGGTCAAGCTTCGCGCGGAGCACGCACGCGTGCCAATGGTCCAGCAGGCGTTTGCGATCGCCCTCGGTTTGAAGTTCGATACGAGTTGCCAACGCTACCGCCGCGGCCTTCACAGCTTCGTCTTCGGTTACATCGATAACCGCAGAGAGGTGAGGGAAGAGGCCGTCCTCGCCTAGGTCAAGGACCACCTGTGCTAGATCAGTCAGAACGCGTGAGTCTTGGGCGAAGGGAGCAATGAGATCTTTCTCAAACTCGCCCATGGCGGCCCAGAGGGAGCCTTCGCACAAGAGGCAGCCGAGCATGTGGCACCCAACACTAAGGCGGGAGGACATCAAGTTAATCGAAGGATCACGCTCGCTTTGCGTTGTAAGTGCGGAATTATTTAAGTTCTCGTCGCGGTTGACCCTGGTCAAGCCGGTGCGTCCGGCGGGCATCACGCTGCGGATGGTCTGTTCGTCGAGGTTGCCCAACTGGGCGATGCGCTTCATAATTAATCGCTGGCGGACGGGCTCGGCCTCGCGCAGGCCCATCTGCACCATCTGGTCAACTTCTTCCAGAATGGCTTTAGAGAGCGCGGCTACGCCCGCCCCTCGAAGTCGGTCGCGCACGCGGGCGAACCGGTATTCGAGCAGGTCGACCGAGCGGGTGAGCACTTGCTTAAAGATCTCTGCACCGTTGTCACGCTTGAGAAGCTCGTCGGGATCCTTCGCATCGGTGAAGAGGCCTAGGGTCGCAATCTTGACGTCGATAGGTTCAGCGAAGAAGATGGGCACCGCGCGATCGGCGGCGCGCTGGCCCGCCTGATCGCCATCGAAAAGTAATATTACTGTGTCGCACATGGTGCGGAGGATGGAGGCATGCTCACGGGTGAGGGCGGTGCCCAGCGTCGCCACGGCGTTCTCAAACCCACCTTGGTGGCAAGCGATTACATCTGTATAGCCCTCGGTAATCAGCGCGGTGCGATGGGTTTGGATGGCTCTGGATGCCAGATGCAGGGCGTAGAGGGTGGCCGACTTATTGAACAGCGGAGTCTCGGGCGAGTTGATGTACTTGGGTTCATCCTCATCGCGGAGCTTACGGCCCCCGAAAGCGATCACTCGGCCCGCTCGGTCGTGGATGGGGAAGACGAGCCGGTGGCGTAGCAGATCGTAATATCCGCCGGTATCGCGTTCTTTCAGTGTTCCCGCCGCGTGGAGCGTTTGCAGATCAAAGCCCTTGGCCTGGGCGTATTTGATAAGGCCGTCAAAGCGGTCGGGGGCCGCGCCCATCGCGAACCGCTCGACCATGTTCGCCGCGATGCCGCGGCGGGCGATCGTGGCACGAGCGGCCTCACCGTGCGAGGAGTGAGCGAGGAGGGCGGCGAAAAAACCGGAGGTGAACTCAGCGGCCGCGAGCAGGTCGCGGCGGGAGAGACGTATATCTGCTGCGTCATCTCCGCTTGGGTTGACGGACCCCCTGGGTGTGAGAGTGACGCCATACTTATCCGCGAGGTAAGCTAGCGATTCGGGGAAGTCCATCTTGTGAAACTTCTGGACGAACGAGAGGACATCGCCGCCAGTGCCGCACACGAAACAGTGAAATATTTGTTTCGCGGGCACGATCCGCATCGACGGGCTGTGGTCGTCGTGGAATGGACACAGGCAGACATATTCGCGGCCTTTGGGCTTAATCGCGATATGCTCGCCGATGAGGCGGACGATATCGCAGGCGTCTTTTACGCGCCGCACGTCGTCGTTACCACCCCTGCGCTTGTATAGGTCCGCCACAGTTGCCTTTCGTAATTTAAATTGTGGAGATGTCGGCGGCTTCATGTGAGCATCCCCCGTTTAACGCGGCGGCCTCACGGATAATGTAACACGCGGAAAAAGCTGTGCCACCCAAACAATGAAAAATGTTACATATAGGCTTTATCTTGGCGTTACCGGAACTTGTCGCGGTGCGGAGGGGGGCGAAGAGCATGATTTCCCTGCTGGAGCTTCGGGCGAGGTTGCGGCCTGACAATTAGAAGATTATTGGTGCGAATACCTTTACAGGTACGCAAAGGCTACGGTTTGTGCATGAAAAGGGATATCCGGCGAATGCAGCACGTTTTTTTCGGACGTGTGCAGGGAGTTGGCTTCCGAGCGACGGCTGCGAGGGTGGCGTCGGGCTTCGCTGTGACCGGGTGGGTGCGAAATGAAGGGGATGGAAGCGTCAAAATGGAAGTCCAGGGCAGCTTCAGCGACATCGTAAGTATGATCGCCAAGTTGCGCGAGATGAAGGGGAGTTACATCACGAGCGAAACTTCGAGCGCAACGGCGGTGGCGGAGGCCGAGGTTGGGTTTACGGTCAAGTATTAACATTACAGTTTGGGTATCAGTGTGGAGAGGGATGGGGCGGTGGCCCACCCGTGTGGAATTGGGTGCAAGGTAACATGACCGAGCTTTCGACCTTCGCGCGGTTGCTTGCCATAGTCGTGGAGGTGGGCACCGGCGATGGCGCAGATCGCGGCGGTGTCCGCGGGATTGGAGACAATATTGAGCATGACGCTTGACTCATTATTGCGGCAAGAGCAGTCGCCCAAGGGCAGGCCTGTGATAGCACGGAGATGGTTTTCAAACTGGCTGGTGCAGGCACCCTCGATCGTCCAGTGGCCGCTGTTATGCACTCGGGGGGCCAGCTCGTTGAAGAGAAGGGCGTCGCCCAAGACGAAGAACTCAACGGCGAGCGCGCCAACATAACCTAAGTGATCGAGCAGTCGGCGAACGAACGCATCAGCGCGCGCGAGTGCGGCGGCAGGAATGGGTGCCAGCGGCAAAGGTTGACCGGCGAGAGGATTGGCTGTGGCCACGATCGGACTCGAGTAACGCAATATACCGTCGCGGTGGATGTTGCGCGTTGGAGGATACGTCGCCATGGCGCCGTCTCGGCTTCGCACGCCCACCACCGACACCTCGGCGTCAAAGGGGACGAACTTTTCAACGATGCACGGGCAAAGTGCCGCGGCGTGAGAGCGAGCTTGGGAGTGGGCTTGGGAGTGGGCTTGGGAGTGGGCTTGCGAATGGGCTTGCGAATTATCGGGAGCGCGAAGCACCAACTGTCCTTTTCCGTCATACCCGCCGCGGAGGGTCTTAATGACGCAAGGAACGCCGATTCGCGAGATCGCTTCGTTTAGTTCGTCTGGGTGATGGGCGAAAGCGAAGGGGTGGACATCGGCGCCTAGTAAAGTTGCAAGGTTCTTTTCAAGCGCACGATTCTGGCCGGTGGCCAGCGATGTTACGTTAGGAAAGATCCTCGCGATGCGGGAGAGAAACACGGCGGTATCCAGCGGCACATTCTCAAACTCCCAAGTGACTACATCCACGCTCGCGGCGAAGGCTGTGAGCTGTGCCTGATCGTCCCAAGGGGCTTTGGTGTGGCGCGTAACCTGAGCGGCGCAGGCGTCGTCGGCGGGATCATAGCAGTGAGTTGTTATATTCAGGGATTGGCCGGCGAGTGCCAACATGCGGCCGAGTTGGCCCGCGCCCAAGATGCCTACTTTGGTTCCGGCGGTAACGGCCGGGGCAGCGACCGGCGCGATCATTCGTCGCTCTCTGCGTCTTCTTGGTCTGCATCGCTCGGACGTTTACGCGGGGTGATGGTCACGCTACCGCCCGCTTCGTAATCGTGCGATGGGAGAACGTCACCCAGGCGGCCGTTGGCTCGAGCGATTCGGGCACGGGCATCTGCGGCGGAGAGGTTTAACAACTGCATGACCACCGCGGTCTTGACTTCGCCCTGCGCATTTTTGAGCGTATCAAAACTAGCCTCGCGATCAAGGCCGGTAATTGTGCTTATGATGCGGGCCGCGCGATCCGTGAGCTTATCATTAGTTGCGCGAAGATCAACCATCAGGTTTTCGTAGACCCGGCCTTCTCGTATCATCAGCGTGGTTGATATAATGTTAAGTACAAGTTTAGTGGCGGTGCCAGCTTTGAGACGCGTGGAGCCCGTGAGTGCCTCCGGACCCGTGCGCAGCATGATCAGGTGATCGCAGTGGGGAGGGGGCTCGATCGTGGCGCAGCAGAGCAGGCCGGTTAACGCGGGAGCTGGGTTACGCTTGGCGAAGGCAAGGGCCCCTAGAGCAAAAGGAGTGGTGCCGCCCGCGGCGATGGCAAGAAGAGTGTCGCGCTGGGTAAGCCGCAGCGATTCCAGTTCGGCCCAGGCACCCTCGAAGTCATCCTCTTTTCCTTCACTACTGGTGCGGAGCGACGCATCACCGCCCGCGATCAGCCCGACGATTCGGCCCGGCGGAAGTTGAAAAGTGGGTGGAGCTTCGCTGGCATCCAAGACTCCTAGCCGACCGGACGTGCCCGCGCCAACATAAATCAGCCGGCCACCTTCTAGAAAGTGAGGCTCAACGGCTTCGATGAATCGGGTGATCCGGCCGCGGGCACGCTTGACGGCATCAAACGCGTGCCGGTCTTCGGTACTAAGTCTTTCTACGCACGCCTCGATGCTGAGTTGGTGGAGGTTCATCGTCCGCGGGTTGCGGCGTTCGGTAGCGATGTGCGAACGATCAGGAGGAGTTTGCGTCATGCGTTGCTGGCGGGAGTGAGGGCAAGTCAGGGGAAGAGGTCGGTCAGTACTTTGGTTGCCTGTCAAGGGTAGTATTCGCCAAGGGGGCGAGCGCGCGGCGCGCTGCCAACGATCTGGGATGAAGTTGACCCTTCCTGAGTACTTGTACACGATTCTAACGCTCGCAACGGGCACCTTGGCGGGAGAACCGGCTGGCAAGCCGGTGAGCGAACGACCGATGCTTGCGGGGCCGTGGCTCGTCAGCGTCGAACCGGCTCGGATGAGTAGCTGCGTGCGGTCTTTGTGCGACTTTGGCACGCGGCACACGCTCTCAGGCACGCAAAGCCAGACGCGGGGCATCGGCGCGGCGCGGCACTGGATCGCAGACCAACTCCGCAGCGATGGGACGCAAACCCAACTCGAAGAGTTTAATGTGCCTCCGAGCGTGCGGGTGCCCACGGGTGCGCGCATCGTTAACGTGGTACACACGGTGCAGGGAGTAGGTGAGGCGGCCAAATCGCGTGCGTATTACGTTGTAGCACATTACGATAGCCGAAACGGCGAAGTGCTCGACGCGACGGGGGAGGCGCCCGGGGCTAATGACAATGCTTCCGGCGTAGCGGTAGCGATGGAGCTTGCGAGGATAGTTGCGGCCAAGCCGCTCGATAGCACGGTTGTATTTTTATTTACATCTGGCGAAGAGCAGGGGCTGCTGGGTGCCAAAGCGCACGCCGACGCCGCGGCGGCTCGGAGCGGGCTTTCTATCCGCGCGGTGCTTAATAACGATATCGTCGGGGATCCTACAGAGCGGCCGGACGACGCGTCGGGCTGGCCCGAAGGCATGGCGGTTTCGCCTGATCTACGTGCGGCCGCCAGAGGCCCTGAGGCACGAACAACAGTGCGGGTCTTTTCTGAAGGGACGCCGCGGAGTGACACGGCGGAGCAGCGGGCGAAGATGCGGCAGCTCTCTTCGGAGGGCGATTCATTAAGCAGACAGATTGCGAGGTTCGTGGCTTACGTTGCGGATCGGGAACAACTCGCACTGCGTCCGATGTTGGTGATGCGCCCGGATCGCTTTCTACGCGGGGGCGATCACAGCGCTTTCAATGAGGCCGGGTTCGCGGCGGTCCGATTTTCGGCGTTAAATGAGGATTATTCACGTCAGCACGCAAATATTGTGCCGCGCGAGGGCAAGCCCTACGGCGATGTCGCGTCATTTGTGGATGAAACTTATGTCGCCAACGTCGCCCGACTTAATCTGGCGACGCTGGTTCATCTGAGCAACGCGCCCGATACGCCGTCGAATGTAAAGTTACATGCCGATCAGCTCGATCCTAACTCCAAGTTGTCTTGGGATGCCCCATCGGGCGGGGGTGTTGAGGGGTACGAAGTTGTATGGAGGTTGACCACGGATTGGCAGTGGATGTACTCGGTGAATGTTAAGGAGAGGCGCGAAGTAACGCTTCCTATCAACAAAGATAACGTGTTCTTTGGAGTGAGAAGTTATAACGCAAAGGGCTACGTAAGCCCGGTTGCGGTAGCGCGTTGAAGGCGAGCGGCGGACAGCATCGCCCGACCTATAAATAGATAGTTCGTAGAAGAACAAGTTACTGGTAGTCTTCTTGCGGCGAGCACCCCGCCCCGCAAAGCACGCGGATTCGCGCTAACCCATGGACCAAGTTGATTCTGAAACCTCGCGGCAGTTGCAGCCTCCACGCGATGCGCGTTCGGTGAACGCGGACGCCGCGTCGGCGGAAAGTGAGTCAAATGGGCCGGAGAACACGGCCGATGCTACTCAGGGCGCGGAACAGAGTAAACGCCCAAACCCGCTGCGGCGACCGCACTTCCGCACTGTGTGGCTTGGAGCGTTCACCAGCAGCATCGGTGGGTGGATGGAGTTTGTGGGAATTTCCTGGATAATCAATACGATTACTGATCAGCCAGCTAAATGGCTCGGATTACACGCGGCGGCGCAGCTTCTCCCGATGATGGTACTTGGCATCCCGGCCGGAGTGCTGGCCGATCGCGTGAATCGGCGAACCTTGCTGCTAGTGACACAGGCCATGATGATGCTCATTGCCATGGCGCTTACGGTTATGGCCTACGCCAACTGGGTGAATCTGACGGCGCTGATGGTGCTTACATCTCTGATGGGTGTGGTGATGGCGTTCAACTTCCCGGCATGGCAGGTGCTTACCCCCCGGCTCGTACCGCGTGAGGAACTACACGAAGCAATGGTGATGATGGGTTTGCAGTTTAACATCGCGCGCGTGATCGGCCCGGCAATCGCTGGCGTGCTGATGGGTTACGGTGGAACTCAGGTTCTTTTCCTTGCTAATACCATAAGTTTTATTGCTGTGATGTTTGCGGTGTGGAAGACCCCCGATGCGCCCGCGCCCCAACGCGAGCAGAAGACGTCGGTGTTTAAAGAAACTTTAGAAGGCTTGCGGTTTACCTTGGGCGGTGTGGGCCCGCGTGCGGCCTTCATCGCGATGACGATCTTCGGCCTGTTCGCGGCCCCGCTCCAGAGGATGCTCCCGCTGTTCATCAGTGTGGTCTATTACACCCGAACGATGGGAAAAAGTCAGCAGGAGTTTCGTTATGGTGTGCTCTTAGCCTGCATGGGTGTAGGGGCTGTGCTGGGGGTCATGGTGATGCGGGCCATGCCCAAGTGGTATCCTAAGCACCATCTGATACCGGTATCGATACTTATTTCCGGCATTGCCATCGCGGGTTTCGGCGCGACCAGTAACCCGGTGATCGGCGTGCCGTGTCTTATTCTGGCGGGTGGAGGGTGGCTAATTAGTTTCAATAGCAGCTTCGCGGCGATGCAGTTACTCGTCCCCGATCGGCTGCGCGGGCGGGTGTTGGCGGTCTGCAACACCGCGGTGTTCGGCGCGATGGCGGTCGGACCGGTTGTAACCGGGTATCTTGCCGGGCGCTTTGCATCCTCTGGTGATGAATCGAGCGGCACTCGGATTGCGCTAACCGCCTCGGGGGTGCTGATGGGATTGGCGGGTGCAGCGATGCTTATCTGGCGAGCACCAGAGGTCGATGGGATCCAACCGGGACAGGCGGGTTATGATCGTCGTCCCGGCTTACTCCGCGGGCTTACAGCGGACTCTCACCGGCCCTCGAAGTAGTCCGGCTAATAGTTACGTTGCAGTCAGGCCCGCCGGCTGCACCCGACGATAGGTTACTTCAAGATCATCGCCTAGTTGTTTGACTCGCCAAACCTTGTATTTACGAGCCGCCGATAGCGAGGCTGCTAAACGTCCGACGGCCACCGACTTTGCAAGTTCATCGCCCAACAAAAGCGGAGCGATGTATACCACGGCCTCGTCCACTAGATCGTCCTCAAAGAGCGATCCCAGCAGCCCCGGGCCAGCCTCAACCATGAGGGTGTTAATGCGCCAGTGCGTGTGGAGATCGTGAAGTAGCGTGCGAAGGTCCAGCCGGTGGCCAGCCGCGTCACGCTTACCGGGGACCAACCGGACATGTTGGGCCAGCAATGCCGCCTTGCGAGAATCAGCGAGCGAGGATTGTACGAGAAGCTCGTCGCAGGCGAGCAATGTTGGAGTTTGCGAGGCTGTGGTTACGATCTTGGAGGTCGGCGGGGTTTCAAGGTCTGAATCGACGACAACCCGCATGGGGATTTTGCGGGCATGGACGCCGCGGGGAGTAAGCAGCGGATCGTCTGCAAGGACCGTTCCGATTCCGGTTAGGATGGCATCCACCCGCCCCCGTAACTGATGCACCCGCCGCCGTGATAATTCATTACTGATCCACTTGCTCTCACCCGTTCGCGTCGCGATTCGTCCGTCGATAGTCTGGGCCCACTTGGCTATCGTCCAAGGGAGACCGCTAGTGATTCGCTTGCGGAATGGATCGCTCAGCCCGCTGGCGAGCGCACTTTGCCTGCACAGCGTTGCCGGGATACCCGCAGCGATAAGCGTCGCGGCACCACCTTGCTTGAGTGGATTTGGATCGGTCGCGGCGTACACCACTCTGCCGACCCGCGCGTCGATGAGGGCCTGCGCGCAGGGGGGATTTGAGCCGTGAGCGTTGCACGGTTCTAATGTAACATAAACGGTTGCGCCAGCGGTCTGGCTGAGTGAAAGGTCGCGAAGAGCCGCGGCCTCGGCATGTGGCCCGCCGAAGTGTGTATGATGCCCGCGTCCGATGATGTTTCCCGCAGTATCCACGATAACACAGCCGACCAGCGGGTTGGGCTCAACGCGTCCCCACCCCCGGAGCGCAAGCCTCGCCGCGGCGTGAAGATACTGTGCATCTGACTTATATTGCATGATTAATCGCAGTGAGCATACCAGAGCATACCAGAGCGTACGCGGGCTGCGCAGCCGAGTTTACGGTCCCTTAACACTTTGGTTGGGTTACGCGATCCGCACCAACGCATCGCGATCGGATTTTCCGAGAACATCGGCACCGATCTCGTGCAACCACCTTCGGGCGTCGGTCGCGTATCCGGCGGTGGGCGCAATGTCCTTTCCGTTGACTTCTCGATAAAGCGAGCTCCAGTGCCGGTTGAATCGGAGCATCGCCAGTTCACGCACATACTTAGCCGTCATACTTGCCAGCGCAACGGGCAAGTGCGACCGTTCACTCTCGGTCAAAAAACAAACCCCCATCCGACGAGGCGGGCAGTTGGGCTTTGCGGTGATAATATAACGACTGCGACGGTCGCTCTCTTCCACGACTTCTACACAAGCGTCCTTGAGTTCACGCTCGAGCATCGCGGTATAGGAAGCGCGGCCGCCAAGGCGATCGCAAACTACCCCAACCCGGTGGGCCGGCGAGTCAGACTGGTGCTCGCAGGGGTTGCAGCAGTGCCGCCAGACAGATCGTAAGTGCGTGCCAAATGCCGCGATGGTTGTCTCGCTCTTATTCTGAGTTTCACTTACGATAGCGTTATAATCGCGCTCGCCCATTGTAATCGCTTCCAGACGTTCGATGCTCACGCCCGCGCCATGAAGCCCTCCACGGAGTATCGAACAGGCTATCGCCAGCTCGCCGAGCGACTGCGCCAGCGGAAGCGAAATGGGCTCGCCGCCGTAGCAGGTGTGATGATGGCGGGCAGCGACCGTTTGACCGGAAGGGTGCCAACCCGCTTCGGCTTCAGTCTTCCCGAGAGTCGAGCCCAGAAGCGAAAGGAGCGCGATGTCGTGGGGTGGTGGTGCTTCTAATCCGCCCAGCGCTGAGGCAAATGCAAGCACAGCACGCTCCAGATGGATGAGCGGGTGAACTGTCTTGGCACTATTGGATAACTTAAGTTCCTTGCTGTCGCCAACTGCTATTCGACCCTTAGAATCTCTCTTCCCGCCCCGCCCCGGTTCGCGGCAAACGGCTCGCTCCAAACAGGTCCAAAGGTCCGGCACACCCTCGCCCGTTGCAATATCCATCCGGAATACGGCGAGGCCGACGCACAACGGGCCCAAGGTGGGGCCGTAACCTGCTTCATCTATTCCGGCAAGTATCAGCGCCACTTCCTCGGGCTCCTTGGTGTGAACGAGACATTGAAGAGATATTACGTTAACGGATACATGAATAGTCCGGTCGCCAGCTTGGGGTAAAAGAAAGTGCTTTTCTGAGGCATGAGCTCGTTGGCTCGGCTTACATCTCTGACCGCAGAGAGCGGTGTCGGCCGCACGATCACGGCGAGCTGCGCGAAGCCGCTTCCACCCCCAGCGCCGGTTTCTGCACCGCTCCCGATCGCCTCGACTTCTGCTATCGTGTGCGGGAACGCCCACGAGATCTTTTCGCCCCCGTTCATCAGCGGCTGGGCCAACTGTTCCACCAGCACATACTGAATATAAGCAACCACCAGTTCTCGCCACGCCTTGGGCCGCTTGGGAAACCGAGCAAGCAGCGGATCAGCCTGCGCCGGGCGTGCAACAAACCCGCGCTTGGTGGCGAAGTCGAAAAGGCCAAAGCGCATCTCTCCCAAATCACCACGTGCCTCCAACTGAGAGTTGAGCTTGGAGAGGTCTCCTACCACGATCTCGATGTGAAGTTCCTCCGCGGCAAGTTTCAAGAACGAATCGATCGTGTAGTGTTTCATCGCACCCAGTACCCGGTGGGTCGGCCAGATGATCAGTCCAGGGTCAGACATTCCCACCAGCACCATCATGCTCTTTCGGGCGG
>Ga0163144_10010905_pt1 | contig 19302 bp, 21 predicted proteins | sample OliLak19BULKMAT1_FD_123175 | JGI IMG/M metagenome (GOLD analysis project Ga0163144, IMG submission 123175) | Freshwater microbial mat bacterial communities from Lake Vanda, McMurdo Dry Valleys, Antarctica - Oligotrophic Lake LV.19.BULKMAT1 | ecosystem: Environmental > Aquatic > Freshwater >... | reverse complement strand
CAAAAGAAGCTGAAATGTCAAAAGACATTATGCTTTTTTTGCATAAGATGCTCATATCTAATATTCAAGATGATATTGCTGGAAGGTTCCGCAAAGATGGCGAATGGGTTCGTGTGGGTAAACGTATTGGTGCTGACCCCGCTCTTGTTGGGGGTTTGATCACAGAAATGCTTGTCACATACAATGCCGACACAGAAACCAAAATCGTTGAACGCATCGCACGACTACACCTTTCATTTGAAAGTATCCACCCGTTTTGCGATGGCGACGGACGTATCGGGCGAGTGATAAATAATTATATTCTTATTCGCGAAGGATATACTCCTATCAATATTGCATTTATAAATCGTGCAGAGTATTTCGATGCTTTTAAAGAGTTTGAAGAAAAAGGAAAGACTAAAACAATGGAAGAAATAGTTGGCAAAGCTTTAGCAAATAGTTTTCATAAAAGGCTCGCATATTTAGAAGGAAAGGAAATTATTACATTGAATGAATATTCAAAACGCAATAAGTTGGTTCATTCAAATCTTATAAATAAAGCAAAAAGACAGACAATCGAAGCTTTTTTGGAGAATGGTATATGGAAGATAGGAGTTAATCAGAAAAAGTAATTTATGAACGAAGCTGAAACAAGAGCAGAACTAATAAATCCGAAATGTTGAAAATAACGGACGTATCCCCATTAGCCCCGTGCTGGTTCTGTTATACTCGTAACTATGATAAATGAGGTCAGATAAATAAGGTCAGGAGCCATTATGATGCGCTTTGGACATCCTAGGGCCAATAGAGTAGCTGTTGATGGTGAAATATACCATGTTATCAATAAAGCTAATGCTCAAACTAAAAGGAACAGCCAACATTAATGACCAGACAAGTATTTAAGGTGAGTGGGAGGGTTTGAAAAAGATGGTTGTGAACCGTCCCCATTTCCTCAACCTAACAAAGACAGATCCTTTAGTTGTTGTGTCGGTGATCTGTTGGGCGTACACTAAAGAGGTTGCTCTAATGATCTTTAAATCATCATGAAAATATCTTTGAATCCTAAAATTAAAAATAAGCTTGTATTCTATCTCTATTACGGCATGAGATTGTTGGTGGCGCTAGCTATTGTTGCTTTTACTTTAAGTGGTGACTGGGTTTCCGTGTTTAACGCTAGTCTTATACTTGGCTTAATCCTCCTGCCGCGTTTAGTTAAGATGCAGTACAAAATTTACCTACCTTTAGTATTAGAGGTAGCCATAGTGGGATTTATTTTTCTGTCACTGTTCCTAGGTAGTTTAAGAAATTATTATGAGAGATTTCCGCTATGGGATGGCGTCTTACATTTTCAGTCAGGCATACTCCTCGGAGTAGTTGGATTTGTGGTGGTCTACTTGCTGAATGCCAGAAAGACGTCAAAGTTCAGGATGAGTCCTGGTTTTGTGTCTTTTTTTGCTGTTTGTTTTTCGATGGCATTGTCAGTGGTGTGGGAGGTGTATGAATATGCCGTAGATTCTTGGTTTGGCTACACGATGCAGGAGAGCGGCCTACCGGACACTATGGGGGATTTGATTGTAAACGGCAGTGGCGCGATTATTGTCGGCTTACTATCATATTTCTGGATGAAGAGAACTGAGAATCTACCTTTTGCTCCAGAAAAATTTGATAACTACACTATTAATTAGCTATTTAAACATCTAAACATTTGTATGAAGCTGTTGACTGGAGTCTTTTCTTCACAGAACTAGCCCAAAGCACTACGTTTTGTTCAAGTTTTGTTATACTGGATTTGATTGTATGGAATTAATTAGTACTCACTTGGGGCAAATACTTCTAGGTATTTTTTTAGCCATAAATATATTTGCTTTTATAGTAATGGCTCATGATAAGCGTAAAGCGATTCGTGGGTATAATGTTGATCGTGCTTCTGAAGGATACATATTCTTTCTAGCAACCGCGTTTGGCGGTATTGGGATTTATATCAGCATGTTAGTGTTTCGTCACAAGACCAGGAAGTGGTACTTCCAGTTAGGTATTCCTTTGCTAATTCTACAAAACCTAGCTTCCATGTACGTAATTTTGAACGCAAATATTTAGAGCTGGGAAAGGTAATAATTAGTAAATTTAACGACCGTTGTCACAAACTCTGCTTGGGGTTCTCTTAGGCAGACATTAGGTTATTGTAATATTGGTAATTGGTTAGATTTGTAAAACAGTCCAACTAATTCTCCAAAGTTTTAATCAATCCCGCCGACTGTAATAACCGTGCCTCCGGCCGCAGGGTTTGACTTTGTATTTGATTTAGTAAATCCAAGATCAAAAATTGTAACGATTATCTCTGGTCGAATGGAAATATAATAACTAGCACGCTCCCACTGCATGAGAATTTATTTTATAAAAATTGCGGTATGTAAGTACGGGCGGTAATGATTTTTTATTCGTTTCATGTGTAGAACTTCTACTATAAATCTATCGTTGAAGTACAATTAAAATATATGTTAAAAAATCACAAATATATCCGCCGCGGATTAATGGCACTCGTGATTGTGGGATTGTTCTATCTGGTATTATTTTTTGTCTTTCAGCCATCACATGACCGTGACTGGGAGCTAGGTCATGAGGCTCTACCAAAAATTACCTATTTTGACACAAGAAGTTTCGTCACTATCGATAACTTCCGCAACTTTAACTGGACCTCAGTCAAGGAAGCTGAGGTCAGCTATGAGACTAGAAACTTTGATTTAGATCAAATGACTGGCGTTGATGTTCTCATCTCACACTTTGATGATTTTGAAGGCTTGGCACATATCTTTTTAAGTTTTGGTTTTGAAGAGGGGGAACGGGTAGTGGTATCACTTGAAACCAGGCGCGAGTCAGACGAGACCTTCTCTCCCTTACTTGGTATCTTGCGCCAGTTTGAAATAATTTATGTAGTGGGTTCTGAAGAAGATATAGTGGGCGTTCGTACAGGGTATCGAGACGAAAGAGTGTATTTATACCCAACAAAAGCAACTCCAGAACAAGCCAGACAACTTTTTGGCTTATTGGTAGAAGATATCAATGGTGTCTATGAAAAGCCTCGTATGTACAATACTCTGACCAATAACTGTACCAATGAACTTACTAGACCAGTTGAAGTAATGTCAGAGGTAGACTTTCCTCTGACCTGGAAAACAATTCTACCGGGCTACTTCGATGAAGTTCTGTACGATTTAGAACTGATAGATACTTCCCAAACTTTTGCTGAAATAAAGTCTCGACATCTCATTGATAATGAATTAGTGGATGTCACTAGTGCTACCTACAGTGACGATTTACGGCGGTCAATCGGTCTTTAGTAAAAAACCTAACTCGTAGTGCAATATGTGGCTTTTTAGACTTTGGTGTGACCAGTTTAGCTAATTAAGTCGCTCTAAAGGAAAATTATTATCTAAATAAACAATATTTGTTGTATACTAAACAATATGTCGCATCAAGATAAGATTAGTATCTTAATTACATTTGTCGTTGGCGTTCTAGTTGGTGGCTATTTGTATTTAACCGGTTTTGCCACTACTTTTAAGTTGCCTGAAGTAACCACTGACAAGGCCTATACTGAGTTTGTTATCATTGGTGAAAGTTACGGTGCTTGCAAACAAACCGGTGAATGTTTCTCTTTTCAGCTGCTCGAAAATGGCAAGTACCGGGCTTTATTTGGCTATGGAAGTAACAATACAGTCACGCATGAAGCTTCAATCCCTTTTTCACTCAAACGAGCGCTTAAGCGTAATTTGACTCAGGAATTGCTAACTTCCGATTCAACTTTGATGTCTACAAGAGTTTGTCAGTTTGAAAACGATGGCACTAATTATCGTTTTCGTATTTCTCGTGATGAAGTTAGCTACGTACTAGATACTTGTCTGACTGATATAAATTATGATGAATTACCTTGGCAAACTTTAATAAAATTGTGGGAGCATTTTTCGGCAGTTAAACTTTGAAATAAATAGTTAACTAAATCGTATTACTGATTATGGACACTAAGTTCATAAAAACAGTAATTAATCTTAGTTAATTCGTAAATTTAGACATGCAATCAAAATCACTACTAATTGCCCTCGCCGCTTTCGCTGTGACTACTACCGGCGCACAAGCACATGTAAGTAATAAGTATTTTAATCAAGCTGGACTAACTTCCAGTCAAGTTCAAGCACTATCACAGGCCCGAAATCTCCGTCAAAAAGGGGAGATAGAAAAAGCTAGAGATGTCTTAATGGGGGCAGGAGTGACTCAAGAGACAATTGATTCTCTGCGCCACGCTACCAGGTCGGCTCAAAGTGATATTGATGTTGCTATAGAAAAAGAAGATTTTTCATCTTTCCGTCAAGCTATTTTAGGGACACCGCTCTACGATATCATTAATACTGAGGCTGACTTTGCTCATTTTAGAGAAGTTCATGCTTTAAAGGCTGAAGGAAAATATATAGAAGCGAGAGAATTGATGTCGGATTTGGGCTTTGAATCCAAAATACAAAATAGGACAAACCGCTTTTACCGCCCTGAAAGATATGTTGAGCTGAGCGATAATGAAAAAGAGGCTATCGGAGCAGCTAAACAAGCAAATGATCCACAAACTGTTCAAGCAATTTTGAAAGAAGCGGGGTTTGAGACCAATAAACATAGATTTGGAGATCGCGATTAAAGTATTCTAAAGTCTTATAAGAACGCGCCCTTTAGGGCGCGTTCTTTATTTGTTATAATAATGAAACTATGAATATTTTTAGCCGAAGTATTTTTTTTATAATAAGCCTCTTTTTTGTCCCGAGCTTTTTATTGGCCTACAACCCGACTATTAATCTTACTACTGTTCCTTTTGATGTGGTGACAATCGATAGTGATATTGAGACTAAATCTGAATACCTGGGTAGGCTTACGGGATATCCCCAAATGTATGAGTTTATTTTAGCTTCCGATGCAACTTTAACTTTAGAGCTAACACAATTACCTAGCGAAGATCCTATACCTTTTTCCCTTATTGCAGTTAAGGAGAATACAAATAACGGCGGAGTGACGGAAGTTGGTAGGCTGCAAGCCAAGGATATCAGTTGGATTTTGGTAAAGGATAAAGTGTTGGGTATGCAGTTGCTAAGGAGTCAGGTTTTTTCAGTTGATATCACCAGTGGTATTTACCGTGTTGAAGTAAGTACGCCAGATAACTTTGGTCCTTATCTGTTAACTGTTGGAGAAAAACCATTTAATCCCGGTTACTTTAAAACTCTAGCTGACGTCCGTACTATTCAAGGATTTTTTGAGCTTTCCTCATTGTCTTTATTTAAGTCAAGTTATGTCTCCTATCCACTCGGAATTATCATAATGTTAGTCTTATTCTTTGTTACCTGGAAACGGCGAAAATATCTACAGGATCGATTTTCACTAACCAACTAACATGTCTAGTGATTGGTCAGTTTATTTACTAAAGTGCGCTGACAGTACTCTTTATACCGGTATTAGTAACAATCTAAGTAAAAGACTTGAAGCTCACAACCTTGGCCGTGGAGCAAAATATACTAAAGGTAGAAGGCCGGTAAGCGTTATCTATCAGGAAAATAATTTGACCCGAAGCGAAGCTCTGAAACGTGAAGTGCAGTTAAAAAAAATGACCAGGAAGGAAAAAATCGCATTGTCACACATGAGGTAGACAAATAGACCTTTTTTCTGTATTATAGTGGTGATTCTGGGCGCGCCCAATTTTATTATATGAGTGCGCTCTTCTCGTTTATATAGAAGCGAGTTTTATTATTTTTTAAATCAAAGGCATGTCAAAGGAGATTCGTAACATCGCAATAATTGCTCACGTAGACCACGGAAAGACAACACTAACAGATGCTCTTATGGAGCAAACAGGCTCTCGTGAAGCTGGTGTTTCCATGGACAGTAACGCTCTTGAGCAAGAGCGTGGTATTACTATTTACGCCAAGAACACTTCAGTTGAATACAAAGGTACTAAGATTAATATTGTAGACACTCCAGGTCACGCGGACTTCGGTTCAGAAGTGGAGCGGGTACTTCGTTCCATAGACTCGGTACTCCTAGTGGTTGATGCTCAAGAAGGACCGATGCCACAGACACGCTTTGTACTTAAGAAATCACTCGAACTCGGTTTGAAACCAATTGTAGTAATTAACAAAATTGATAAGCCAGCTGCCGACCCGGCTAAATGTGAGGAGGAGGTACTAGAATTATTTCTTGAACTTGGTGCTAATGATGAGCAGTCAGATTTTACTGTTGTCTATGCCGTTGGTCGGGAGGGAGTAGCCAAGCGAAAGATGGAAGATGAAATGACAGACCTTTCTCCTCTCCTTGATGTAATTTTAGAAAAAGTGCCACCAGCACGGGAGTATATTTCAGGTGAAAATCTTCGGGCGCAGGTATTTAACTTAGGATACGATAATTTTCTTGGTCGTTTAGCTATTGCTCGGATATATGAAGGCTCGATGAAAGCTAATCAACAGCTTATTGTTAAACATGAAGGTGAAAGTGAGTTTAAGAAAGGTAAGGTGGTAAAACTTTCGACTTTCAAGGGTATTCAAAAAGAAGATACGACAGAGGCGTTTGCTGGCGATATCGTGATGATTGCTGGTTTCACTGATATCAATATTGGGGACACTATGACTGATTCTGAGACCGCAGAGCCGTTGCCGACAATCGCAGTGGACGAACCAACAATTGCACTTCAGTTCATGCCAAACTCCTCACCATTTGCCGGCAAAGAAGGTAAGTATGTTACTTCAAGGCAGATTCGTGAGCGACTTGAACGTGAACTCGAAATTAACGTAGGACTACAAGTTGATTTTTCACAAGGAGATTCATACGAAGTGCGTGGTCGTGGAGAAATGCATGTTGCTATTTTGCTTGAAAACATGCGTCGTGAAGGTTACGAACTTTCAGTATCTCAGCCGCAAGTAATTATCAAGGAAATTGATGGTGCAAAGTCTGAACCTTTTGAGGAGGTAACTGTTGATATCCCTAGCGAGTTCCAAGGTGCTGTAATTGAACGTCTTGGTAATCGAGCTTTCATTATGTCCAACATGATAGTTCATGAGAACCAGGTACGACTCCTTTTTGAGGGACCCACTCGTGGCCTCCTTGGCTATAAGAACCAATTCGTTGTTGATACCAGAGGTGAGGGGATTTTGGCTTCCCGCGTTCTCGGTTTCCGGCCTTATGCTGGGGAGATCAAGAAGCGTCAAGTAGGATCAATGGTCTCTATGGTACAAGGAAAAACTCTGGGATTCTCACTCTATGCTTTACAAGACCGTGGACAGCTCTACATCACTGCTGGAACTGAAGTTTACGAAGGGATGGTGATTGGTAATACTAGTAAAGGGGAAGAGATGGCAGTAAACCCAACCAAGGGAAAGCAACTAACTAACATGCGTGCGAGCGGCTCTGATGACGCCATTATACTTATCAATCCTAAAATAATTAGTATTGAGATTGGGTTAGAAATAATGGCTGACGATGAGTATTTAGAAGTAACTCCAAAAAGTGTGCGACTACGGAAGGCAAAGTTGAAGGAATCAGAACGTAAACGCGGTTCATAATATTTGAATCTTCGTTAACAAAACCATACGATTAATCGTATGGTTTTGTTTTATGTTATATAAATTATGTCCCCCGACTATTACGATTAATCTTAATAATCGGGGGAAAGCTTTGGATGGGATAGTTATTTATTTACTTAGCCCAAGTTCATTAAGAAACTGCTTTTGTTCTTCTCCGGCAATTTTACGGTACTGGTTTGGCTTTACGTCTCCGATTTTAATACTCATAATACGGACTCGCTTCAGTGACTGTACTTGATAGCCAAGAGCCGCACACATCCGTCTGATTTGGTGTTTTTTACCTTCAGTCAAAGTAAGGAGAAACTTTTTGTCATTTCTAGGCAGAGTCACTACTTTGGCTGGCTTGGTACGGTAGCCTTCAATATCGACTCCCAGCGCCATAAGCTTACTAAACATATTGGTCAGAGACTTGTCGACCACCACTTCATATTCTTTTTCATGTTTAGCAGCTGGGTCAAGTAGGGGGCCAGTCATGCGGCCGTCGTTGGTCAAAATAATCAGACCTTCAGAGTCCTTATCTAGGCGACCAACTGGGAAAATGTCAGTCAGACTGTAGTCCTTTTTTATACGAGTGACAATATCAACCTCGCCATCAGCCGGTGAGTGAGTGATGATGCCGCGGCCTTTGTAGTAGGCGAGGTAAACGTATTTTTTAGTAGTTCCTTTGACTTCGACTTTGTCACCCTCATTTATTTTCTGTCCAATGACTGCGACCTTACCATTGACTAGGACTTTCTTAGCTGCTAATAAAACATCCGCCTCGCGACGCGAAGCGATTTTTTGGTCGGCGAGGTATTTGTTTATACGGATAGGGAATTCAAACATCTACTGATTATAGCACATAATCTAATTATTTCAAGTGTAGCGTAAATAACGTTATAGATTTGACCAGAAATAAAAGCAAACAATGTTAGAATTGAGAGCTGCCTATGAATCGACAAAACCATAACCAAAAAGATGAAGATATAGTTTTAAGGGCTCTGGAAGAGCCTAATTCTTTTGGCCATATTATTGAACGCTATGAGGCTAAACTACGCCGTTATATTTCACGTTTGGGTGTCAAAAACCCTGAAGATGCGGCTGATGTACTCCAAGAAATTTTCATCAAAGCCTATATCAACCTGAATAGCTTTGACACATCATTGTCTTTTTCTTCATGGATTTATCGGATTGCTCATAACGAAGCCGTAAGTTGGTACCGTAAAAAAAACGTAAGGCCGGAAGGTCATTTAATTATTGAAGGCGATGAGGTCCTGAGTTTATTATCTAGTAAGCAAGAAGGCGTAGAGTTACAGTTTGATCACCAGATTAACGCCGCGGAATTAAACAAAGCTTTAAATAAAATAGAACCTAAGTATACTCGGGTGTTGTTACTCCGGTATTTTGAAGAAAAAGAATATAGTGAAATATCTGACATTCTGCGAATTCCAGTTGGTTCAGTCGGGACACTTATTGCCAGAGGAAAGAAACAACTGCAAACTGTATTAAATCGTGATAATTTGCGTATATAAACATATGGATATCCAGCCACCCACAAATGATGATTTAAAAACCAAGATTCTCAATCGAATCGAGAGTGGTGCAATCTGTCCAAAGTCACGACTTAGTTTTCAGGGTTGGGAATGTGTCTTGTGGTGCTTGTGGCTATTTACGATTGTGATTGGTGCTTTAGCTGTCGCTATCTCTTTTTTTGTAATGTTACAGCATACCTACTCAATCTATGAAGTGACTTATAGTTCTTCTCTAGTATTTTTTATTGAAACACTGCCTTTTCTTTGGTTTTCAGTTTTCTTAGTAATGGTTATCTTTGCGGTTTATAACCTCAGTCATACCAAAAATGGCTATCGTTACCCCTTATGGCAGATTTTTGGTAGTAGTATGATATTGAGTTTAGCCGGAGGCTCTCTGCTACACTTGGCAGGCACCGGCTTTATTTTAGATAAGCAAATGGGACTTTTTACTGAATACTACGAATCTCAAGAAAAGAGAGCTCAAAAAATTTGGCAACAACCAGAGCAAGGGCGTCTATTGGGTCGTTTACACGCCACGGGTACAGAAGACGGTAGATTGACTGCAACTTTTGTAGATCATGACTCAGTTGTTTGGTTCACAAATATTAGTGAGTTAGATAGTGAAGAAATTTTACTATTGGGGAGTGGACTCAAAGTCAGGTTATTTGGTGAGGTGATAAATACAGATTCATCAAACTTTCATGCTTGTGCCGCCTTACCATGGCTACATGAGACCGTGGCTACCAGATCGGATTTAAATAATATTCGTCAGCTGATTATCTCTAAGAGTAATCATTACCTCAGCCTACCCGATGGAAAAACTATAATTGATAGTCCTTGTACCCGAAAATTTAGTCAACTCCGCTTTGAGTTCGGTCGATGATCCGGTGTATTAAAGTGATACATTGAACTATTGATACATTGGTCCGAAATGTCAATATTGCCCTTAAGGAAAACAAGCGTATTATGGAAGTATCCATGAATGCTTACCTGACAACATACTTATTGTTGTAACAAAAACGCCCTGCACTTTTGTGTTGGGCGTTTTTGTTTAGGTAACGTACGCTTTGGAGTTTTACAAAAATAAATTATAGTTAAATAAAAATTATTTATGACAGCAATCCTTAATAAACGAGTTCTTCTAGCCGCTGGAGTGATTGTCGCTATGACATCTCTAGCTCTAGGTGCAACTTACGCAGCGTGGCAAGGTTCAGCATCAATTGCTGGAAATACAGTTTCAACTGTGAGTATGAATATTTCAGCTCTTGGTGTTTCAGCGTTTGGGCAAACTGCTGCGCCGTTGGTTTGGACTGGAGCACTACCTGGAGCAACCACCGCCCCATTAACTCGTGCTGAAATTACTAACGACGGCACAACTGCAATGGATCTATACATGTACCTAGTGCCAACTGGAGTATGTACTGCTACTAAAATGGCATGGCGTTCTGGTGTAGTTGGCTCAGGTGTCTTTGATTTCGGCTTTACTGGTCCTGCACCAGTAAATGTTGGAACCAAAGCTGGAGTTGGAGCTGGTAGCAACTTTATGCTAGTTAGTGCGATTAGTACTCCAGTAAAGATTGCTGACAGTACTAAGTTTACACCAACTGCTAAAATTGCACTTCAAGCTCTTGCTGGATTTTCAACTGATGCTGCCTATCCTGCAGACTCTGGTACTTGTACTTGGGTTGAACATTTCATCGGAACTCTTCCAGGAGTTGCCCCGGTAATCTAGCCCTTTCTCTAAAGCCCTCTTTGAGGGCTTTAGGATAAGGCCTGGATTAATCCAAGTCTTTAAATTGGTCGCGCAATGAAAAAGTTATTTTACATTATTACTACCATCATCCTCGGTCTGTTTATTTTGGCAGCTGGACTCCTCTTGATTTCGAGTTTTTCGATACCTGGAGTACCATTTGACACTAGGTCAGTTTTGACTGGTTCGATGGAGCCAGCAATACCGACAGGCAGTATTGTCTTCATTATCCCCAAGGATAATTATGGTGAAGGTGACATTATCACTTTCCATCGTAAAGAAAGTCAGCTGGAAATCCCAATCACTCACCGGATTATGGGAGCGGAAATGGTTGATGGGCAGTTTATCTACGTCACCCAAGGCGATGGTAATGAGTACGCTGATACTGCCGCTGTCTACCAAGATGAAATCTTAGGTAAAGTAGTACTACACGTGCCATATCTAGGAAAGCTCTTAGATATAGCCAAGACTCCATTTGGTTTTGCGGCCTTGATTGTGATCCCAGCCATACTCGTCATCTTTGACGAGAGTCGGAAGATCATTAGGATAGTAAGAGAAGAGAAAAATGGCAAAGAAAAGACAGCAGCGAGTAATGAAGCTAAAGAAAAAAGTGATGAAGAGAGTAATGTAGATCCAAACCAGAAGTCATAATTTCATGAACACATCAACAATTAAAAAAATAAATCGACAGAATTTTTCTTCTGGAAATATTTTTTCTTTGCGTACTAGATTCTTTTTTATACTATCCGCACTATTTTTTACTTGCGCGTTTTTTATTACTTCGACCCAGGCTGCTTGGAATTCAACTGCTATGATTGCCGGGAATATAGTCTCTACAGGAATTTGGGGAGATAGTGTTATCCTGACTCCAACTGAAGGTGAGACCGTCGGTGGCACACTTGACTTAATTGCGTTGTATGTTGATGAGAATGGCGACGGAAATGATGGTGTGCAGTGGGCAGTGCGAGCCGGGACTTGTGCCGTGGGCACGAATACCAGATTTGGAAACGTGGATGGTTTTAATACTTCCTTCAATTGGGACGGGCGAGATTTTACTTCAACTATCGACACTACTAGTGTAGCTGACGGGGCTTACTGTTTTGTTTTCAATCCGTCCGAAGATGCTGGTGATGCCAACCAACGACTCACTCGAAATTTCTTTATCATGAATACGTCAGGTCCGATTGTTTGCGACTCAAATTCTTCATTTGATGACTTCACTCCTGGTTCTGTAAATGGACAGGATGGTTGGTCAGCTACTGGGCCGTTTGATCAAGAAGTTGTCGAAAATGCCTATGGCTACCCAAGCTTTGGTTGTCAGACATTACGTCTTTCAAATGCTGTCACTAGCGGTTCGTTTGGTAATCAAATTTTCTCAGATTCAATCACAAACGAAGCTGGAGAGACCGACGCTCTAAACGGAGGCTTATCTGGTGGTACTAGACAGAGCCATTTTAGCGCGGAGTTTGATATTGCAGCTGCTACTACTACTCATCAGCCTGGTTTAGCTATCACCGTGTCGCCTGATCGAGGTGACGGTGCTCGCATGAGCTTCCTCCGCTTTACCGACACCCCAACTGGTATCGACGTGATCTTCTTTGATGTCCAATCTGTAACTGATCCAGCAGTATTCGCGCCGACCACGATCGCTATAGGTCTATTTAGAACAATGCCTCATACCGTTCGTTTCGAAATGGAATTTGTCGATGGTCCGTCAAACGACGTCGTTAAAATTTATATTAATAATGTATTGGTACACACTGGTACTTCATGGGAAAATTATTACCGCTTTGATTCAGAATCGAATCCTGGTCTAACTCAAAATAATAGTCGTACCGTTGACTCACTATTATTCCGACTAAGTGGTATAGCTGCTACAACCACTTTAGGTGCTGGATTCCTGATTGATAATTACACTCTAGTATCTTCTGGTGCAGTAATTCCCCCAGCTCCACCAGTACCGTTTGTTCCTGGACCTGGAGACGTAGTAATTAATGAAATAATGTGGATGGGCTCTGCTAGCTCAACAGCTGATGAGTGGCTTGAACTTAGAAACATGACTTCAGAGTCAATTGATCTAACCAATTGGACTATTGAGAATGGTGGCATTGGAACTCCAGGAGTTATTACCTTGAGTGGGGCTATCGGGCCTAATGGCTTCTTCTTAATCAGTCGACAAACAGCAGCTGTGTCTGCTATGGCTAATATTATTACTGTTGATCAGATTGCTACGTTAAGTTTTGCAAATGATGGTGAAGTATTGACCCTAAGAAATAATAGTAGTTCTACAATTGACCAAACACCGCTAGGGGCTTGGCCAGCAGGGGTCAACGCTACTGTTAAACAATCAATGGAAAGAAATAATGTTCCGGGGGATGGTACGCAAGCATCTAGTTGGCACACCTGTATTGATGTCCCTGGTTGCCACAGTAATACTTTCTGGGACATCAATTTCGGCTTAAATTATGGTACTCCACGAGCGGCAAACTTGTCCGAGAATGATCCAACGGCCGAAGACTTTAACGAGGGACTATTTGGTTTCGCTGCTACTACCGGCGGTGGTGGTATCTCAGTACCGACTTTAGAAGGAGATGAAACTCTCCTCGATAGCAACGCTACACCAACAGATGATGTTAGTAACGAAGAAATTGATCCGACTACAACAGAAGATGTAGTAGCTGAAACTCCTGTTGAGGGAGAGGCTGGCGCTGACAATACAGATGATGCTCCTGGTATCGAAAAAGTAGAGAATACTGACGAAGAAAATATTTCTGACTTAACCAATGACGAAGCTCTAGAAGAAATTATTGATGGTGATTCTGCTGTAGAAGTTGCAGACGAAGAGGTTGTGTCTGAAGAGGAAACTGAAGCTAATGAAGTAGTTGAGGCTGTAGAAGAGGTAGAAGAGGTGGTAGAAATGGAAACTGAACCAGAGGTTGGAGTACCAGCTAGCGAACCAGGCGAATAAAAATATTATTTATGAATACTTATTTTACACAAAATAATAATATAACTTGGTACGGGAAACTTTTAGCTCTTTGTCTGATGTTCACTTTGTTCCTGCCACTCTTGGCGCAAGCGTTTGTAACTACGACTGATTTTCCTCTAAATGCGACAAATATGATTCCTAGTGCTTCGACCTCAGGAACTATTTCTTTAGAGAACCAATCTGATAACACATTAGATGCACAGATAGAGGTCACCACATCTTTGGTCGGAGATTTATCTGACAACATGACTGTCTCTATTTCTGGGGGTACTGCTTATACAGATTCATTAACTAATTTTTACAATGCCGGACAAGTATTATTGGGTGCTGTGGGAGGTAATAGCTCTATAGCTCTAACTCTTACTATTACTCTCAATGATGATGCACCGCAAAGTTTGATGGGTCAGTCAACCAACTTTGATTTCTGCATTGGTTTTGCGGGATCTGAGGTGTCCTGTGGCACTGCTTTCTCCACCTTGACCAACAACACTGGAGGCGGCAATAGTGGCACTCGAGTAAGGCAACGGTCATCTGCTTTGGTCCTGACACCTCCAGGTGAAGTGCTCGGAGCTACTGACAGTACCCCACAGTGTAACGAATATTTGCAGGCTTATATCCGACCTAATGCTGTAAATAACTCAGTTGAGGTGATTAAGCTGCAAGAATTTTTACGGGACCTTGGGGGTTCCCCGAACATCAATGTCACTGGTTTTTATGACGAAACTACTATTGCCGCCGTGCGCGCATTCCAGTCAACTTATAAGAGCTCTATCTTGGCGCCATGGGGAATTAGCCAACCAACCGGATATGTCTACTTCACAACCCGCAAGTTGGTCAATGAGATATACTGTAGCTTTACTAGCCTTTTTCCTTTGACCGAAGCTCAATTAGCTGAGATTGCTCGAATCCGTCAATCAGGCAATGCTTGGACACCTGAAAGTGCTGGTGTAATAATTTCCGCTTCTCTAGGTGGCGCTGTTAGTACGGAGACCGTTAAAGGTGAGGTGGCAGGAGTCAGTACTTCAAACGGAGTGTCTATTGAAAATGCTGCTGAAATAAATGAAGCACCAGCAGTTCCGGAATCAAATTCTGAAAAACCATCTTTCTTCTCACGTGTTTGGAATTGGCTGACTGGTTGGTTTTAATCTACACCGACACTGTTTTTAGGGCTAACTGGTAAGATTTATATTTAGAAACTTCAAGCAATTAAACTGACCCGTGGCCACTCTGCCACTGGGTCAGTTTTGCTGTATAATAATAGTGTAATGAAGAAAAACTGGTTGCCACAAAACGACAATAATTACCTGCCGTCCCTACTACAGAGAGGCGCAATTTTAGGTATGACTTTTTTAGCACTATTGTCATTCTTACTGGCTAATTTTCAAGCTTTGCTATGGCAGACTTCTGATTGGTTGGTCGGCGCTATTCTGCCAGCTGTAGTAGTGACTTTGACAAATGACGAGCGTAAGGCACTGTCGGCCCCACCACTCTATCGGAGCGTTACGCTTGATCGGGCAGCTACGTTGAAGGCGAATGATATGGCTGAAAAAGGCTACTTTGCTCACAACAGCCCTGATGGAGTCATGCCTTGGCATTGGTTTAAGGAAGTTGGTTATGTCTACGCACATGCTGGTGAAAATCTGGCTGTTTATTTTAGTGACTCTGACGAAGTGGTTAAGGCTTGGATGAATTCACCTAGTCATAGGGCTAATATTGTAAATGCCACCTATCAAGAAATTGGAATCGGCACTGCTAAGGGGCGTTACCAAGGACATGATACCGTTTTTGTGGTTCAGCTTTTTGGTACACCAGCAATTCCAGCTCCAACACCACCACCACCACCACCACCAGCAATAGCAACCGTAGTAAATGAAACAGTGTTTAACAACGAGCTCTTGGCTAGTGTAAGTGAGGATTTAAACGCCGCCAACGGCACTGCAACAAATACCGATACAACTCTCCTTGTTCAGGACGAAAGTCCAACTTTAGTCCTAGGAGCAGAAACTGAAATTAATCCCGAGGTTGCGGCGGCGGGTTACTTTGAATCAATTTCTAAAGACTTACCAATTATAGAGGACGAAGCTTTGGTTAATGAGACTGAAGTTAAGAGCGCTAATGCTTTACCGAAAGAATCGATTTTTCTAAGTCCGGTAGCGACATCATCTGGTCTCCTTCCTGTAATTTCACAAATTGAAAATAGACAAGAAGACATCCTTTTTGTGGCTGGGCTCGCCACCCAGCCGAATAAGCTGCTTATGTATCTGTACTTATTTGTGGGCTCACTTACTGTTTTTGCCTTATGGTCTTCCGTTTTGTTGGCTTGGAGACAGCGACAGTTGGTAGACGTAAGTTACGGTTTGGCCTTATTGCTTTTAATGAGTGGCTTATTTTATATTCATCAAATATTGACTAGTGGAGCTGTCATAGTTTAGTCTAATATGAAAGAGACAAGTGCCAGTAATATTAGAAAGGCTTTCTTGGAGAAAGTTGAAGCAAGTAAAATACCGCTTTATTCATCCAGACCGGCAGCTGGTTTTCCAGCACCAGGAGATGATCAGGTTGAAAAGAGTTTAGATTTAAATGATCTACTTATTGATAATCCCACAGCCACCTTTTTTGTTAAGGTAGAAGGAGATTCAATGGAAGGAGCAAAGATTTTTTCAGGCGATATTTTAGTGGTAGACCGGTCAGTTACACCTAGATCGGGCCATATTGTTGTCGCTGCCGTCTATGGTGAAATGGTAGTCAAGCGCCTACTAGTCAACCATAATGACTCACAGCTTGTTTCTGAAAATGAGAGCTATCAACCAATTATACTGACTAGTAATGACGAATGTTTTATTTGGGGAGTTGTCGTCGGTTCAGCTAGGGTATTTTAATACTCTAATTCCCCGTGGGATTTGCCATAGGGTCTCCATTTCGGAAAGTTTGAAAACCTAAGGTTTTCAAACAAATCTTGAGCGAAGCACAGAAAGATGTGCCGCCGAACGCAATGGAATGAAGTTGGGGTAGGGCTCTGCTACGGGGAGGTTCATTTGAAAACCACACCAATAGAATACCAAACCTTTCGGTTAACCGAAAGGTTTTGACCGTTTTTTCTTTGGCTGGTTCCTGGATGATGTAAGAATTGGGATACTTGGGCGTCATAAAAAGACTAATAGTTATAATATAAATTTCTTGCCAAACAGACAAAATTCCAGCTTTTTTAAAAAATTTCCTCTGATAGTGCTATTCAGCCTAATGTTTATACTGATAACGCCAAATTTTACTATGGCGACTGAGCTCAAAGTATCAGGTTGGATTCCGTGGTGGCAAGATACAGCTGGACTTAAGAGTGCTACTAAAAATATTGATAAACTAGATACCGTTTATCCTTTTGTGTTTGAAGTTAATGATATGGGTAAAATTGAGTCTAAGACTAATCTTAAAAGCAGAGATTGGACAAGATTCATTAGATTAGCCAAAAAGGAAAAAGTGAAAGTTATTCCTACGATTGCTTGGTTTGACGGAGAACAGGTAGCTGGTATTTTAAGTAACTCAAATGAGCGTGAGAATCATATCGATGAAATTGTTAGTTTGGTAATGAAAGGGAAGTATGATGGGGTAAATATAGATTACGAGCAAAAATTAGCTGAAACTAAGGATGATTTTTCGCTGTTTTTGAAAGAATTAAATCAGGAGCTCGGTAGTAAATTATTGACTTGCGCCATTGAGGCCAGGACTCCAGCTGAATCACGGTTTAAGAATGTGCCAGCGGTGATTGAATACGCCAATGACTACCAGGAGATTGCCAAGTACTGTGATCGTATCGAGATTATGACTTATGACCAACAGCGTGCAGACCTCAAGCTAAACACTAAGCGTGCGGGCGTACCCTACATGCCAGTAGCTGATATTGAGTGGGTAGAAAAAGTGGTAGAGCTAGCTTTAAAAGATTTTGATCATGACCGGGTCTATCTTGGTGTAGCAACTTATGGTCGAGCGTGGGATGTGATGGTGTCACCAAATTGGTACCGTGACTACAAACTAGCTGGTACTTTAAATGTACCGCGCTTAAAGGTATTACAGACTGAATATAAGTCACCAGCCGGACGTTCAGCCGGTGGTGAAGCCGCATTTAGCTATTTTCCAACAAACTCGCCTTTTGCATTACTGACCGCACTACCAACACCAAAAGGAACGCCAAAAGGTTTTGAGAACGCTGCCAAAGCTCTGCTCTTTGCCAACATGACCGGCATGGAAGTAACTGTTCGTTTTGCTACTTACTCGGACGCTAAAGCTGTAGAGGAAAAAATATCTTTGGCCAAAAAGTATGACTTAGCCGGTATCGCCCTATTTAAGATTGACGGAGAAGAGGACCCAAATATTTGGAAGTTGTTTTAAGAATATTAATAAACAAAAAAAATCGCGAGACCTGCATCTTGTGGATTTTTAGTTAGCTTCTAATTTTTGAGCTAAAATATTCTGCCAGCTTAAAATACACATCATGTTTGATATTGTCCGTGTGTTTAATTAGGTCGTCAAAATTTGACCATCTGCATTGATTAAATTCTTGGTCAGAAGCCTTCCTGATATCAATTGAAATTCCAGGTTTAAGCTTGAGGAAATACCATTTATGGATTTGACCGAGACAATTTTGATCTTTTGGTTGGGGTAGATTTGCTTCGGGGTATTCGTAAAGCAGCCATTCGGGATATAAATCAACTTGCTCGATATCTACTTGTTTGATGGCGGTCTCTTCAAATAACTCCCGCCATAATGTCTCTTCCGTAGTTTCGTTATGGTCCATACCACCTTGTGGAAATTGCCAGAGTGAGGGGACGTCGGCCCTGGCAAAGAGCAGGATCTCATTAGCTTCGTTGTAAATTACACCACCGGCACCAGCTCTAAAGTATTGGTTTTGTGACATAATAGTAAAAGTGTAACATATATAGAATATGAGTCTCATTGCTTTGCTAGATTGTAATAATTTTTTTGTTTCGTGCGAACGATTATTTAGACCTGATTTACTTGGTAAGCCAGTAATGGTTTTGTCTAGCAATGATGGTTGCGTGGTGGCGCGTTCAAAAGAGATAAAGGACAGAGGCATACCAATGGGCGTCCCTTACTTTCAAGTAAAGGACATTATCAAAGAAATAGAAGCCATTTGCTTTTCCTCACACTTTGCTTTATATCGTGATGTTTCAAGACGTGTCTTTGAAGTTGTTACTAAAAGTTTTCCCGAACTAGAAGTGTATTCAATCGATGAGTGTTTCTTCGCTGTTGATGAGGATGCTATCGAAATAAAATTAAACCAACTTAAGAGACAAGTTGAGCAAGAAGTCGGTATCCCCGTATCGATTGGAGTAGGGTCTTCAAAGACAAGAGCAAAGTATGCCAATACTATTTCTAAAAGGACAAATTTAGTCACTTGCTTGGATGAAGAAGCTTGGAACAAACTGGCCCCTCAGATTGAGTTGAATAAAATTT
>Ga0163144_10010904_pt1 | contig 19302 bp, 17 predicted proteins | sample OliLak19BULKMAT1_FD_123175 | JGI IMG/M metagenome (GOLD analysis project Ga0163144, IMG submission 123175) | Freshwater microbial mat bacterial communities from Lake Vanda, McMurdo Dry Valleys, Antarctica - Oligotrophic Lake LV.19.BULKMAT1 | ecosystem: Environmental > Aquatic > Freshwater >... | reverse complement strand
TCCACGGGATCTGGTCGGGCTTCACCAGGTTGCGCTTGCGGATCTCGTCGGGGCTGAGGCCGGTCTCGCGCGCGATATGGTCGACGAAGCGCTCCAGCAGATAGGCGGCCTCGGGCCGGCCGGCGCCGCGATAGGCGTCGGTCGGCACGGTGTTGGTGATGACGCCCTTCACGTTCACGTAGATCGCCGGTGTCTGGTAGAGGCCGACCAACATGCTGGTGCCGGCCATGGTCGGGATGAAGGCGCCGAAGTGGGAGAGATAGGCACCAAGTGCTGCATAGGTCGTGATCCGACAGCCGATGAAGCGGCAGTCCTTGTCGAGTGCCATCTCGGCCATGGAAACGTGGTCGCGGCCCTGGACGTCGGACTGGAACGCCTCCTGGCGGTCGGGAATCCATTTCACCGTATTCTTGAGCGTGCGCGAGGCCCAGACGACCAGCGGATATTCCGGATGGACGAAAATCTTCATGCCGAAGCCGCCGCCGACGTCGCCGGTGCGCAGGCGGAGCTTGGCGAGGCCGATCTTCAGCACCATCTCGGCCAGCACCGGGCGGATGACGCTGACTCCCTGCGACGACACCCACAGGGTCGAGCGGTCGTCCTTGGGGTCGTATTCGCAGATGGCGCCGCGCGGCTCCATCGAGTTCACGATCAGCCGGTTGTTGACGATCTGCAGCTTCACGACCTTGTCGGCCTTGGCGAAGGCGGCATCCGTCCTGGCGCGGTCACCCATCTCCCAGTCGAACACGATGTTGCTCTTGATGTGATCGTGGACCAGCGGCGCGCCGGGCTGCGCCGATTCGAACGTGCCGACGGTGTGCGGACGGGCCTCGTAGTCGATCTCGATCAGTTCGGAGGCGTCCTTGGCCTGCTCCAGCGTGTCGGCCACGACCAGCGCCACCGGGTCGCCGACATGGCGGACGCGGCCCTGCGCCAGCATCGGCCGCGGGGTGTCGGCGCGCTGCGTGCCGTCGCGGTTCTCGATCGGCACCAGGCAGGGCAGATCGCCGAAGCCCGCCTTCTTCACGTCCTCGCCGGTCAGCACCAGGTGGACGCCCGGCGCTGCCTTGGCGGCTGTGGTGTCGAGGTGCGTAATGTCGGCATGGGCATGCGGCGAGCGCAGCACATAGGCGCGGAGCGCCGGTGCGTTCAGTTTGGTGTCGTCGGTATAGCGCCCGCCACCCGTCAGGAGGCGCGGATCCTCGACCCTGCGTACCGATTGTCCGATGCCGAACTTCGCCATGATTTCCTCCGCGTTGGCCGCAGGTTAGCGCATGGAAGCGGCTCCAAACCACCGTGTACAGGGACAAAAAGGGTGGTATCTGCTGCCCCGCAGGAGGCAATGCATGTCAAAGAGCCGCATTCTCAATGGCGCCGAAGCGTCGCGCCGGCACGGGGTCCTGGCGGGGACCTACGCCGCGGCCATCATGCAGGCTGATCCGTTGGCCGATGCCGCGGTCGAGGCATTGCATCCGTTCCATGGGCGCTGGTGGCCGATGGTGCTGAAGGCTTTGGAGGAGGGGATTGCCGCGGTGCCCGACGCACCGCCGGAACTGGCGGCGTTGATCGCCTCGCTGCCTCCCGAGCCGACGCCCGAGGACCGGGAAAAGATGGAGCGCGGCGCCGCCGCCGTTGCCCGCGCCGGCGACAGCGCCGGGCTGGTGCTGCAATGCGCCTCGCTGATCATCGACTATTGGTCGCCGCCAGCCATGAAGCCGCTGGTGCTGACCGGCACCATGCAGCAACAGACCGTCCATCGCCTGGCCCAGACCGGCGCCTGGTGGATCCAGCTGCATCGGCCGGGCGGCCTGCGCGCCGGCCAGGACGGCTACAAGACCACACTGCATGTCCGCCTGATCCATGCCTTGGTGCGGCGCATGGTGCGCGGCTCCGGCGCGTGGGATCGCGCGGCCTGGGGAGAGCCGATCAACCAGGCCGATCTTTTCTTTCAAGTCGTGGGCTTCAGCAAGCTCATGATCGATAGCCTGCAGCGCATGGGCTACCGGTTCACCGCCGAGGAGAAGGAAGGCTACTACCTCTTCTGGCGTCACACGGCAGCGCTGCTCGGCGTCGAGAAGGCGCTGCTGCCGTACATCAACGAGCACGAGTGCGGGCGCTACTGGGATCTCTGGATGCTGACCAATCCGGAGCCGGATGCCGACGGCATCGCGCTCGCGGCCACCACGCTCGAAGCGCTGGCCGGGGTCGGCAATCCGTCAGCGCCGATGCGCCGGTTCCAGCTCTGGATGCTGCGCGGTGCCACCTACTGGCTGCTCGGCTGGGAGATCGGACAGAAGCTCAAGTTGCCATGGACACAGGCGGGGCATTTGCTGCCCCTAGTCTACAAACCGGCGGTGCGGATTTCCGAGGCCTTCGCGAAATTGCGCGGCGTCGATCGCGACCAGGCGGTCGAGCGGGCGATCGCCAAGCTGGCGCGCGGCAATGCCGCCGTCGGCGTCGTGCCGGAAGGCACGCATGTGGTGAGTGCCCCCGATCGTCTGGAGGCACTCGCCAAGTTCAAACCGGCACCGCCGGTGCCCTGACTACTTCTTGGGCGTGATCGACACGACCAGGATCAGGCTGTCGATGGCCGTCAGGTAGTCGCCGGTTTTTACGCGCGGCAGCTGCGCACGGCCTTCCGGCGTGACCACGTTATAGGTGCGGACCTGGCCGCCGGCCGGATTGACGAGCGAGAGCGTGCCGGCGCTGGCATCGACGCCGACGACCCACCAGTTGGCGACCGTCTGGCTGGCGGCAACGCCGGCCTCGGCGCGGGGGCCTGAGGCGCCGACGACGACGCTGTTGTCGCGATCGCGCGGCGGCCGGGCGTTGGGCCCCGAGAGCACGAAGCTCAGCTTCTCCTCGTAGCCCACGAACACCTGGTCGCCGACCTTCACGACGCCGAGGTTCTGCACGGCTTCGCCCACCTTGTGACTGACGGTGGCGCCGCTGATAAGCGTGAGGGTGACCATGCGCGTGGTGGGGTCGATGGCGGTGACGCGCCCGTCCACGGAATAGGTGGTGACGGTCGAAAGACCGACGATCGGTGTGGTGCCCGGCGCGCCCTGGGCGAGGGCACTGCCGGCGGCCACGACAGACCCGACGAGAACCAGGGCAATCAATCGTCTTTTGTTGAACATCACATCGACCTCCATTACGTGCGGGACGCTATCATGAGGTTTGTCAGATCGGCCATCGCCAGTCTGTTACATTGGGATTGAAGAGATTCAACGTTCGCACGGAGCCCACCCATGATGGTCCACGATCGCGAAGGCATCGTCCTGACCGGCGCCACACCCGAGTCGCGAGACCGTTACGAGCGGGGCCGCGACCTGTTCCTCTGCTACGTCGGCGATCCCCAGGCCGAGGCCGATGCCGCCATCGCGGCTTCCCCGGGCTTCGCCATGGCGCATGTCTTCCGGGGCTGGTTGAACGTGCTGGGCACGGAGCCCGCGGGCTTTGTCGAGGCGCGCGCGAGCCATGCTCAGGCGATGCCGATGGTGGCCACAGCGTGCGAGCGCGGCCATCTCGCGGCGCTCGGGCTGTTGCTGGACGGGCAGTGGCATGGCGCTGCGCAGGCGCTGCAGCGCGTCTCGATCGATCATCCGCGCGATCTGCTGGCACTGCAGGTCGGCCATCTGCTCGACTTCTTCACCGGTGAGGCACGACTTCTGCGCGACCGCATCGCGCGCGCCCTGCCGGACTGGAGCGAAGACAGGCCGGGCTATCACGCGCTGCTCGGCATGCATTCGTTCGGCCTGGAGGAATGCGGCGACTACGGACAGGCCGAGCGCCAGGGCAAGCGCGCGATCGAGTTGCAGCCGCGCGACGGCTGGGCGCAGCACGCGGTCGCACATGTGCTGGAAATGCAGTGCCGTCACCGCGACGGCCTCGCCTGGATGCTCGACGACACCGACCGCTGGACCCGCGACAGTTTCTCCGCCGTTCATAGCTGGTGGCATGCGGCGCTGTTCCATCTCGATCTCGACGAGATCGACGAGGCGCTGGCGCTGTTCGACGGTCCTATCCACGGCGACAAGTCGACCCTGATCCTGAACCTGATCGATGCCTCGGCGCTGCTGTGGCGGTTCAACTTGCGCGGCATCGATGTCGGCGATCGCTGGCAGTCGGTGGCGCACAACTGGGCGGTGCTCGGCGAAGCCGGCGCGGGGTTCTATGCCTTCAGCGACATCCATGCCGTGCTGGCACTGATCTGCGGCGGCGAGACGGACCGGCTGGCCGCGACGCTGGAGTCCATGGAGCGTGCGGCGGCGGGACCGGGCGATAACGCGACCTTCACGCGCGACGTCGGTCTGCCGACGGCGCGGGCCTTCAAGGCCTTCGCCGACGGCGATTTTAAGCGCTCGACCGAATTGCTTTTGCCGGTAGTGCCCGATGCCTATCGTTTCGGCGGCAGCCATGCCCAGCGCGACCTGCTCGACCTCACGCTGATCGAGGCGGCGTTCCGCGCCGGCGATACGGCGCTTGCTCGGGCGCTGACGGCGGAACGCCGCATCGCCAAGCCAGGAAGTCCGGCGAGCGAGGCGCTGTTCAAGAGGGCGCGCGCTCTGCCGGTTGCCGTGTGACGACCGCCTATCTCGCCGTCGATGGATTAGAAGCACAGCTGCGGGAAGAGCTGCAGCGCCAGGGCGTCGTGCCGTCGGCCGAGCATGGTCGGCTCCTCATCACCGACGGATCGGTCGTGCCCGCGGCCTGGTCGGCCAACGTCTGGCACGATTGCGTCGAATTGCCGGTGGCGTCGATCGGCTCGGCGGCCAAGGCCTTGCGCGACATCCAGCGCAATTGGGCGATATACGCGCCGCTGCATCACCGCCGCGCCGCCCTCATCCAGGAAAAGCTGCCGCATGTCTCGGCCAAGCCGATTGTCTTTCCCGCCGCTGCGCCCACCGCGCCGCTCGGTTCCTGGACACTGCTGGCGCCCGACCGGTTGCTGGCGGCGGCGCGCTGCAGCGCGCCGTTTCCCAACGGCGAGGTGGCCTTCGTCGAGGACCGCGAGGGGCCGCCCAACCGCGCGTATCTGAAACTCTGGGAAGCGCTGGTCCGCGTGGGGCGCTGGCCGCAGCCCGGCGAGCGCTGCCTCGATCTCGGCGCCTCACCCGGTGGCTGGACCTATGTGCTGGCCAGTCTCGGCGCCGAGGTGGTGGCAATCGACAAGGCGCCGCTCGATCCCAGGGTGGCGGCCATGCCCGGCGTCGCGTGGCGCGGCGAAAGCGCCTTTGGCCTCGATCCCACGAGCGTCGGGCCGGTCGACTGGCTGTTTTCCGACATCGTCTGCTATCCCGCGCGCCTGCTCACGCTGGTCGAGCGCTGGCGCGCCTCAGAGTTGGTGAAGAACTTCGTCTGCACGTTGAAATTCCAGGGCGAGACCGACCACGAGTCGGCCGCGGCGTTTGCCGCGATCCCGGGCGCCGTCGTCCAGCACCTTCACAACAACAAGCACGAGCTCACGTTCGCCTTGCTTTCATCCTCATGATCGCGGGCGTCGCGTCTCCTTGCGCAGGAACTCGTCGACATGTGCGCGGAAGCCGTCGATGAATTCGCGGGCCAGCAGTGGCGTGCGCTGAGCGGAAGCATAGAGCGCGGCGAACTCGAATTCGATGCGCGGCTCGAAAGGTCGGACCACGATGCCCCGCGTCGCATATTCGTGCGCGGTGAACGGCTCGCACAGCGCGACGCCGACACCCGATGCGACGAGAGCGCAGGCCATCTCCGACAAGGGCGTCTCGATGCGCAGGATCCGATTGACGCCGTGCTCAGTGAACAAGCGGTCGATACGAAAACGCGACAGGCCGGCACTGCCGAGGGAAACGAAGTTCTCGCCCTCGAAGTCCCTGGGCCTCAGCCGCGCCTTGCCGGCGAGGCGATGCCCCTGCGGCAGGATCGCGACATAGGGCGCCTTCGGCATGACCTCCACCCTGACGGCAGCATGCTCGAACGTGGCCTCGGCAAAGCCCAGGTCGCATTGCCCGTGGACGACGGCTGTCAGGACGGCATGGGACACCAGGCCCGAGAGCACGAGATCGAGGCGCGGGCGCTCGGCGGCGAACCCTCCGGCGAAGCGCGGCAGGAAGCCATTGGCGAGTGCCGGCAGGGCCGCGACGCGCAGAAAGCCGGTGCGTCGCGTCCGGAGCTCGGTCGCGGTTTTGGCGATGTGCTCGAGGCCCACGAAGGTGCGTTCCACCTCGGCATAGAGCGACAGCGCCTCGCTGGTCGGCACCAGCCGGGTGCCGCGGCGCTCGAACAGGACCAGGCCGACATGATGCTGGAAATCGCGGATCATCCGGCTGACGGCCGGCTGGCTCACGTTCAGCAGGTTCGCCGCCGAGCCGACGCTGCCAGCGAGGATCAGGGCGCGAAAAGCCTCGATCTGACGGGGGTTCAGGCCACGCATGGGCTCAATATAACATTCTGTTATGCAAGAGCCGGCAAAATCGAATTTGACGACATGGTGCCTGCAGAAAGACAGTGCCGTGACAGGGGACTTCGCAACGGAGGGGAATATGGGCCGTTTGACGCGCTTCGGCGCAATCGTGGGTATGGCGGTACTTGCGGGTGCGATGCCCGCTCTGGCGCAGCAGAAGACATTGACCGTCGCGGCTTACGGCGGCGTCTGGGACAGCCACCTGCGCAAGGAGGTCTTCCCGGAGTTCGAGAAGAAGCATGGCGTTAAGGTCGAGTATGTCGCCGGCAACTCGACGGATACGCTGGCCAAGCTGCAGGCCCAGAAGGGCAACCAGGTGATCGACGTCGCCATCATGGACGACGGCGTGATGTACCAGGCGATCCAGCTCGGCTTCTGCTCGCCAATCCAGGGCCTCGACAAGGCCGAGCTCTATCCGGCCGCCCTGTTCAAGGACGACAAGGCGGTCGCGGTCGGCCAGACCGGCACCGGTTTCATGGTCAACACCAAGGTCTTCAAGGACAAGGGCTGGGCGATCCCGACTTCTTGGAACGACCTAAAGGATCCCAAGTTCAAGAAGCAGCTCGTGATCCCGCCGATCAACAACACCTATGGCCTCTACACGCTCATGATGTATGCCCGCATGAATGGCGGCGGCGAGAAGAACATCGAGCCGGGCTTCAAGGTGATGAAGGCCGACATCAACCCCAACGTGCTGGTCTATGAACCCTCGCCGGGCAAGATGACGGAGCTTTTCCAGTCGGGTCAGGCGAACATCGCGGTGTGGGGCACCGGCCGCGTCCAGGCCTTCGCCAACACCGGCTTCCCGGTCGACTTCATCTATCCCAAGGAAGGCGCGCCGATTCTGCTCGCCTCGGCCTGCGCGGTCGCCAAGACCTCGGCCAGCCCGCTGGCGCACGAGATGATCAAGACGCTGGTCTCGGCGCCGATCCAGACCGGCATGGCCAAGGCGATGGGTAACGGCCCGGTCAACACCAAGGTCGACGTCAACATGCCGGAGCTCAAGATGGCGCCGGTCGGCGAGCGCGCCAAGCTGATCATCCAGCCCGATTGGGACGCCATCAACACGCAGCGCGACGACTGGACCAAGCGCTGGAACCGAGAAGTCGAGCGTTAGGGCTTGGCGTTCCTCGAACTCGAGAAGCTCAGCAAGGCCTTCGGTACGCACATTGCCGTCGACGGCCTGACCCTCGGTGTCGAGAAGGGGGAGTTCGTCTCCCTTCTCGGGCCATCGGGCTGCGGCAAGACCACGACGCTTCAGATGATTGCGGGCTTCGTCGAGCCGACCTCCGGTGCAATCAGGCTCGCCGGCAAGGATCTGGTGGCGACCAAACCGGCCAAGCGCGGCCTCGGCATTGTGTTCCAGAGCTATGCGCTCTTCCCGCACATGACCGTGACGGAGAATGTCGGCTTCGGTCTCGAGATGCAGGGTGTCTCGGCATCGGAGCGCACGACGCGAGTCGGCGAGACGCTCGAGCTGGTCGGCCTCGCAGCCTTCGCCGGCCGTTTCCCGCGCCAGCTCTCGGGCGGCCAGCAGCAACGGGTGGCGCTGGCGCGCGCACTGGTGATCCGGCCGCAGATCCTGTTGCTCGACGAGCCGCTCTCCAATCTCGACGCCAAGCTGCGCGAAGGCATGCAGATCGAGCTGCGCCAGATCCAGCGCACCGTTGGCACGACGACCATCCTGGTGACGCACGACCAGGCTGAGGCGATGGCGCTCAGCGACCGCATCGTGGTGATGAACCACGGCAAGGCCGAGCAGATCGGCCCGCCGCACGAGGCCTATGAGAAGCCCGCCACCGCCTTCGTCGCCAATTTCCTCGGTAAGACCAATCTGGTGAACGGCACGACCGTGCGGCCCGAGCGCATCTCGTTCGCGACGTCTGGCGTTTCGGGAGCCTTGGCTGGCACGGTGCGCACGCGCATCTTCCAGGGCAATCACTGGCTCTATCAGGTCGAGACCGCGTCGGGCCTCGTGACCGTGATCCGCCAGAACACCGGCGACAACATGCCGGGCGAGGGCGCCACGGTTCACCTCGCCTGGGCGCCATGAGGGCACCATGAGGGCCACGCCCTACCTCATGAGCCTGCCGGCGCTGGTCCTGTTCGCCGGCGTCGTCATCGTGCCGCTCGCCATGACCATGCTGCTCTCGTTCCACGATTGGGGCCAGTACAAGGGCATCGAGCCGGTCTTCATCCTGAAGAACTGGCAGGAGGTGCTGGGCGACTCCTACTTCCACGAGATGTTCTGGCGGACCTTCCGCATCGCCTTCTTCGTGACCCTGCTGGCCGCCGTGTTCGGTGCCCCCGAGGCCTACATCCTGAACAAGATGAAGAGCCCGTGGCGCGGCATCTTCCTGCTGGTGATCCTGGGGCCTCTGCTGATCTCCGTCGTGGCGCGCACCTTGGGCTGGGCGCTGTTGTTCGGTGGCAACTCGGGGCTCGCCAACAAGGCGCTGATGAACATGGGCCTGATCTCCGCACCACTGCCCTTCATGTTCACCGAGACCGGCGTGATCGTGGCGCTGGCGCACGTGCTGATGCCCTACATGGTGCTGGCCGTCTGGGCCTCGCTGCAGCGGCTGGATCCACAGATCGAGAACGCCGCCGTGGCGCTGGGGGCGGGGCCTTTCACGGTGGTGCGCCGTATCGTGCTGCCGCAGGTGATGCCCGGCATCCTGTCCGGCGCCGTGATCGTCTTCGCGCTCGCGGCCAGCGCCTTTGCGACCCCCTCCATCATCGGCGGCCGCCGGCTGAAAGTGGCCTCGACCCTGGCCTATGACGAGTTCCTGAACACGCTCAACTGGCCGCTGGGCGCGGCGGTCGCGGTGCTGCTGCTGTTCGCGCTGGTCGCCATCGTCTGGGGCGCCAACCGGCTGGTCGAACGCCGCTACGCGCAGGTGTTCGGATGAGCAGGAACGGTCCCCTGGCGCTCGCCTATCACACGCTGTTCGTCAGCTTCATGCTGGCGCCGATCCTGGTCGTCTGCATCATGGCCTTCACGCCGGAAGGCTACCTGTCCTTCCCGACCGATCGCTGGTCGCTGCGCTGGTTCTACGCCATCGCCCAGTATCCCGAGTTCATCTCGGCCTTCTGGCGCAGCATCTGGCTGGGCGCACTCTCCTCGGCCATCGCCGTCGCGGTCTCCGTGCCAGCAGCCCTCGCCATCGCGCGTTATCGCTTCCCGGGCCGCGAGGCGATGACGGCGCTCTTCATGTCGCCGCTCATGATTCCGCACGTCGTGCTGGGCATCGCCTTCCTGCGCTTCTTCACCCAGATCGGCATCGGCGGCACCTTCGTGGGGCTGGTGCTGGCGCATATCGTGATCGTGCTGCCCTTCGCGCTCCGCCTCACGCTCGCCTCGGCGATCGGCCTCGATCGTGCCATCGAACACGCGGCGGTGTCGCTCGGCGCCTCGGAGTGGATCGTCTTGAAGCGCATCACCCTGCCGCTGGTGCTGCCGGGCCTCGCGAGCGGCTGGGCGCTGGCCTTCATCAACTCCTTCGACGAGGTGACGATGACCGTGTTCATCGCCGCCCCCGGAACCGAAACTCTGCCCGTGCGCATGTTCCTCTACATCCAGGACAATATCGATCCGCTGGTGACCTCGGTCTCGGCCTGCGTCATCGCCATCACGGTGGTGGCGCTGGTGGTGCTGGACCGCGCCTATGGCCTCGAAAGACTTCTCGTTGGGCGCGGAGCCACGCATGGCCGCTGATTACGACGTCGCGGTCGTCGGCGGCGGGCTGGTCGGCGTTGCCACCGCCTGGGGCCTGGCGCGCGAGGGCTGTCGCGTCGTCGTGCTCGACGAGGGCGACCGCGCCGTGCGCGCAAGCCGCGGCAACTTCGCGCTGGTCTGGGTACAGAGCAAGGGCCTCGGCTTGCCCGAGTACGCCGGCTGGACGATCCGCTCCTCCAACGCCTGGGGCGGCTTTGCGCAAACCCTGAAGGAGGAGACAGGTCTCGACGTCTCCTTCCAGCGTCCCGGCGGCTTTCATCTCGCCTTGTCGGAGAAGGAGCTCGAGGCGCGGGCCAATGTCCTGAAGCGCCTGCATAACCAGCCCGGCATCGTCGATTACAAGACCGAGATCATGGACCGCAGCCAGATCGCCAAGATGCTGCCCGATATCGGTCCTGAAGTGGTGGGCGGCAGCTTTTGTCCGCTCGACGGCCACGTGAATTCACTTCGCCTGTTCCGCACGCTCCACGCCGCGATCCAGGCGCGAGGCGTCACCTACCTGCCGAGCCATCGGGTCGAGACCATCGTCAAGGACGGCGGCGAGTTCCGCCTCGCCACGGCCCAGGGAGAAATTCGCGTGGCCAAAGTGGCGCTGGCCGCCGGCAACGCCAACATGCGGCTGGCACCCATGGTCGGCCTCGAAGCGCCGATGAAGCCGGAGCGCGGCCAGATCGTCGTCACCGAGCGGCTGCGGCCGTTCCTCAACCATCCCGTGGTCACTCTCCGCCAGACCGACGAAGGCACGGTGATGATCGGCGATTCCAAGGAAGAGAGCATCGATCCCGCCGGCCTCACCCTGGGAGTCAGCGCGACCGAGGCCGAGCGTGCGGTGCGGCTGTTCCCGCTGCTGGCCCACGTCAACGTGGTACGCACCTGGAGCGCGATCCGCGTCATGACCCAGGACGGTTTTCCGATCTACGACGAGTCCGAGACGCATCCCGGCGCCTTCACCGTCTGTTGCCATTCGGGCGTCACGCTCGCCGCCAATCACGCCCTCACCGTGGCGCCGATGATCGCCCGCGGCGCCCTCGACACATCGCTGGTCGCGCCCTTCAGCGCACGGAGGTTCCATGTTCAAGCGGTTGGCTGAGGCGGGGGTGCCCGTTGCGATCACCGTCGATGGCAGGCAGATCGCGGCTCGGGCCGGCGACACGGTTGCGGCCGCGATGATCGCCGCCGGCATCGATCATTGCCGCACGACGCCCGTTTCCGGAGCGCCGCGCGCGCCCTATTGCCTGATGGGCGTCTGCTTCGAGTGCCTCGTTACCGTCGATGGCATCGGCAGCCGCCAGGGTTGCCTCGTGCCCGTGCGCGACGGCATGGCGGTCGAGACTCAGACCGGCAAGCGCGAGGCCGGACGATGATGCCTGTCATCCTGAGCGAAGCGAAGGACCTAGCGCCTGTTGCAAAGACGGGCTGTGGAGCGCGCGGGAGGTCCTTCGCTGCGCTCAGGACGACAGATACAGGCGCCGCCAAATGAACGCTTCCGATCTCGCTCCATCCTACGACCTCGTCGTCATCGGCGGCGGCCCGGCGGGACTTGCTGCAGCAGCTCTGGCAGCGCGTGCCGGTCTCTCGACCGTGCTGTTCGACGAGAATCCCGGTGTCGGTGGCCAGATCTATCGCGCCATCACTTCCAGTCCCGTCAAGGACCGCGCAATCCTGGGCGAGGATTATTGGGCTGGTGCCGAGCTGGCAGCCGAGGCCACGGCGAGCGGCGCGCTGATCGTAAACGGGGCCACGGTGTGGAGCCTCGATCCCGCGCGCTTGGTCGGTGTTTCGATCGCGGGCCAGGCGCGGCTCATCCAGGCCGGCCGCGTGATCATCGCCACGGGCTCACTTGAACGGCCATTCCCCATTCCCGGCTGGACTCTGCCCGGCGTGATGAGCGCGGGCGGCGCGCAGACGGCACTGAAGGCGCAAGGCCTCGTGCCGTCAGGACGCACGGTGCTGGCCGGCGGTGGGCCGCTGCTGTGGCTGCTGGCGGCGCAGATCCTGCGCGCCGGCGGCAAGCTCGATGTGATCCTCGACACCACACCCCGGCGCAACTGGCTGCGCGCGCTTGCCCATCTGCCGGACTTCATGCTGTCGCCGTATTTCAGCAAGGGCCTGAAACTGCTGCGCGAGGTCAAGGCGCAGGTGCGGGTGATCCGCACCGATCGTATCGAGGCCGTGGGCGACGATAAGCTGCGCGAGGTCGTCTTCGACGTGGGCGACGAGGAGCGCCGGATGCCGGCCGATCTCCTGCTGCTGCACCAGGGCGTCGTGCCCAACGTCAATCTCGCAATGGCAGCTGGCGTGACGCACGCCTGGAACGCGCGCCAGCTCTGCTTCGAGCCAGTGCTCGACGAATGGTTCACCAGCTCCGTGCCTGGCATCGCCGTGGCCGGTGATGGCGCGGGCATCGCGGGTGGGACGGCGGCGGTCGAACGCGGACGCATCGCGGCCATCGCGGCCGTCCGCGCGCTCAGGCCCGAGGCTTCCGTGCCGGACGCCCAGGTCATCCGCCAGAAACTGCAGCGCGAGGAGATAGGTCGCCCCTTCCTCGACTGGCTGAACCGTCCCGCCGATGCCTTGCGCCAACCCGAAGGCGAGACGATCGTTTGCCGCTGCGAGGAGGTGACGGCCAAGCAGGTGCGTGACACCGCCGATCTCGGCTGCGAGGGGCCCAATCAGATGAAGTCCTTTCTGCGCTGCGGCATGGGCCCGTGTCAGGGAAGGCTCTGTGGCCTCACCGTCACCGAGCTGATCGCGGCCCAGCGCGGCATGACACCGGCCGACGTCGGCTACTACCGGCTGCGCCCGCCGGTGAAGCCGATCACCCTGGCCGAACTCGCCTCGCTGCCGATCGCCGAGGCCGAGCGCAAGGCCGTGGAGCGCTAGCGATGCGCACCGCCGACGTCGTGATCATCGGCGGCGGCATCCATGGCTGCTCGACGGCGCTGCATCTGGCGTTGCGCGGCCTGAAGCCGATCCTGGTCGAGAAGGATTACGCTGGCCGCCACGCCTCGGGCGTGAATGCGGGCGGCGTGCGCCAGCTCGCGCGCGACCTCGCGGAAATCCCACTCTCCATCGCCTCGATGGACCTGTGGGAGAGGATCGAGGAGCTGGTCGGCGACGATTGCGGCTTTGAGAGCCATGGCACCGTGCTGGTGGCCGAGAACGACGAGGAGCTGGCGGGCTTCAAGGCGCGGGTCGATGATCTCCGCCTCAAGGGTTTCACCCACGAGGAGCTGATCGACCGCGCCGAGTTGAAGCGGCTCGTGCCGGCGGTGGCCGATCATTGCCCCGGCGGCGTGGTCTCGCGCCGCGACGGGGCGGCCGATCCTTTCATCACCACGCAGGCCTTCCGCAGGCGTGCGATCGAGAAGGGCGCCGAGGTGCTCGAAGGCGTGGCCGTGACAGGCCTGTCTAAAGTCGGTGCCAACTGGCGCGTGGAAACCAGTGCCGGGCCGATCGAGGCGCCCCAGGTGGTGAATGCGGCGGGCGCCTGGGCCGACCGGATCGCGGCCATGCTGGGCGAGCCGGTGCCACTCACCGTCGTGGCGCCGATGCTGATGGTGACCAGCCGCGTGGAACCATTCATCCAGCCGGTCGTGATCCTGCGCGGACGGAAACTCTCCTTCAAGCAGCGCGACAACGGCACGGTAGTGATCGGCGGCGGCCATCTGGCGACGGTCGACCGCGACCGCAACGAGACGGTGCTCGACTGGAACAAGCTCGCCATTAGCGCCCGCACGGTGTGGGAGCTGTTTCCGGTGATGCGCGCCGCCACCATCGTGCGCGCCTGGGCCGGCATCGAGGCCTATATGCCTGACGGCATTCCCGTGGTCGGACCCAGCTCGACCTCCGAGGGCGTCTTCCACCAGTTCGGCTTCTCCACTCACGGCTTCCAGCTGGGACCGGGCACCGGCGCCATGATGGCCGAACTGGTGGCGACCGGATCGACGAATACGCCGATCGACGGGCTCAAGATCGAGCGCTTCCTCAAAGCCTGACACGGCGCCAGTCGTAACCCAGCCGCGGGAAGTGCACGGCGATATTTCCAACGACCGGATCATCGCGCAGCAGCGAGATCTCCTGGGCGTCGATGAACAGCACCTCGCCTTCGACCCAGTCCTTGGCATTGTCGGCCGGCCGCACGCGGGCGCGCTCGCCGGGTTGGGGATCGCCTTCCTGCGGCTGCGACGGCCGCGGCGTCGCGGGCTCGGCGGCGCGGGCTTCTGCCAGCGCCACGTCGGCATCGATGTCGGTGCGCTGTCCATGGCCGATGGCGGCCATGCGGTCGCGCCAGGCGATCAGCCCGGGATAGGGATCGAACACGGCGCGGCAATCGATATGGCGCCCGCGATAGAACCAGACGACGTGATAGGCGGCGAAATCGGCGATGCAGGGCTGGGCGCCCAACAGATAGGACCGTCCGTCGGTCAGCATGTCGGCCAGCCATTTGATCTGCGGCGTCACGAGATGAAGGTTGCGGACGGCCGCCGCCCGCACCGCCCCGATCGAGGGTGTTGGCAGGCCGTGCAGGCGGGCGCGGTCCTCGTGCAGGCCGGCGGGCATGTGATCCGCGTTGATGCCCGAGACATAAAGTGCCGTCGGCCGCATGAACTGCTGCTCGGCCCAGCGCGTCAGCGCCTCGTCGGCGCCCGCGGTCGCGGCTGGATAGAAAGTGGGCGAGGGCACGCGCCGCTCCAGCTCGCTCGCGATCAGGTTGGTGTCGCACCAGATGTCGGCGCCCTCCTGCAGAACCGGCGTGCGCCTGTAACCGCCGGTCAGCGGCTCCAGCTTGGGCTTGGGCGCGATCGGCGGGATTTCCACGCCGCGCCAAGCCAGGCCCTTATAGCCCAGCATCAGCCGCGCCTTCTCGGCGAAGTTCGAGAAGTCGTAGTGGTGGAGGATCAGGCTGCTCACGATGTCGAAGTCATGCGGCTTTCAACACACCGTCGTCGGCTTCGAGAGGCAGCGCGTTCCAGTTGCGCGACACCACCCAGTCGGGCCGCGGGTTGGGGCCGAGCTGCGGCTTGTTGGCGACAGTGTTGCACGAGACGTAGATGTGCCAGCGGTCGTCGGCCGAGAGATTGTGGCCCGAGGCGTGCAGCACGTTGCAGTGGAACAGCACCGAGGTGCCGGCGCGGCCGGTGACGGCGACCGGTTCGGGCGAGCTCTTCAGGATCTCGATCATGCGCTGCTTGGGCATCGCCCAGAATTTGTACGATGTCGATTCGTCGTAGACCGGTTCGATGCGGCCGAGCTTGTGGCTGCCTGGGATGAGATAGAGCGCGCCGCCCATCTCGGTGGTGTCGGTCATCATGACGTTGAAGGTCGCCATGTCGGGACGCACGCAGCCGTCGCGCATCCACGAGCCGTAGTCCTGGTGCCACTGCCACACCGTGCCTTCGATGGCGGGCTTGGTGTTGATCTTGGTGTGATAGACGTAGACCGCATCGTCCTTCAGCACCTGGCGCACCGGCTGCAGCAGGCGCGGGGTGCGGACCAGGGCGTGGAACGGCCTGGAGCGCGTCGGACCGTCGTTCTCGTGGCAGCGGAAAATGGTGCGGACGCCGCCGGTATGCTCGCGCACCACCTCGTCGCCCTCGACCTGGGAGAGCCGGGCCACTTCGCGACGCAGAACTGCCACCTCGTTGCGCGAAAACAGATCGGGAAAAACTAGGAATCCGTCCCGATCGAACTGTTCCAGCTGCCGGGCGTTCAATTCCATGGCGCTTCCTCCGATGATGCGGTCGCAAACGCTAACACCGCTGGCCTGCCGCCGCAAAGACGGTCAAAATCGGGGCGTAGCGGGAGAGAACGATAATGAACGGCGCTGTGAACATCGATGACCTGCGCAAGCTCGCGAAGAAGCGGCTGCCGAAAATCGCCTACGACTTCATTGAGGGCGGCACCGACGACGAGGTCGGCCTCGTCACCAACGAGCAGGCGTTCCGCCAGGCCCGCATCGTGCCGCGCTACCTCGTCGACGTCTCCGTGCGCGACCAGTCGACGACGATCTTCGGCCGTACCTATTCCAGCCCGATCGGCATCGCGCCGACCGGACTCGCCGGCCTCTTCCGTCATGGCGCCGACCTGATGTTGGCCGAGGCCGCGCGCGACGCCAACGTGCCCTTCATCATGTCAGGTTCCAGCACCGGCTCGATCGAAGATCTCGGCAAGCTCGCGCCCGACCATGGCTGGTACCAGCTCTATTCCGCCAAGGACCCAGCCGTCTCCGAGGACCTGATCAAGCGCTCTGCCGATGCGGGCCTGCGCACGCTCGTCTTCACCGTCGACGTGCCGGAAGGATCGAACCGCGAGCGCAATACGCGCAACGGCTGGGGCCGTCCGCTGAAGCTCACCTGGAAGACCAAGTTCGAGGCGCTGAGGCATCCCGCCTGGATGATGCAGTGGCTGCGCCACGGCACGCCCTATTTCGACAACTGGGCGAAGTATGCCGGCCCCAACCCCACGGCCAACAGCGTGGCCGATCTCGTTGCCTACCAGAACCGCGCGCCAATGACCTGGAAGCATGTCGAGCGTTACCGCGAGCTGTGGAAGGGCAACTTCGTGCTGAAGGGGATCATGCATCCCGACGACGCCATCCGCGCCCATGCGCTGGGCGTCGATGGCATCATGGTGTCGAACCACGGCGCGCGTCAGCTCGATATCGCGCCGTCGCCGCTGGAAGTGCTGCCGGCGATCCGCGACGCGGTCGGCGACAAGATGACGGTGATGTTCGACGGCGGCATCCGCCGCGGCATGGATGCGATCGTGGCATTGTGCATGGGCGCCAAGTTCGTGTTCGTGGGCCGTCCGACGCTCTACGGCGTGACGGCGGGCGGAGTCGCGGGCGCCACCAAGGCGCTGCAGATCTTCAAGCGCGAGATCGATCTCACCCAGGCCCAGATCGGCGCGCCTACCATCGCCGATCTCGGCCCGCAGTTCCTAATGTGGAAGGACGTGGAGGATCTGCGCCGCAACAAGCGCTGATCCTCCCTCCCGCATCACGTTCTTACTGCACCACCTCGAACAGGCCGGCGGCGCCCATGCCGCCACCGATGCACATGGTGACGACGACGTTCTTGGCCTTGCGGCGGCGGCCCTCGATCAGGGCGTGGCCGGTGCAGCGCGCGCCGGTCATGCCGAAAGGATGGCCGATTGAGATCGAGCCGCCGTTGACGTTCAGCTTCTCGTTGGGAATGCCGAGCTTGTCGCGGCAATAGATCACCTGCACGGCGAAGGCCTCGTTCAGCTCCCAGAGATCGATGTCGTCCATTTTTAGCCCGAAGCGCTTCAGGAGCTTGGGGATCGCATAGACCGGGCCGATGCCCATCTCGTCGGGCTCGCAGCCGGCCACCACCAGGCCCTTGTAGATGCCGAGCGGCTTCAGGCCGCGCTTGGCGGCCTCGGCGTCGCTCATGATCACCGACACCGAGGCGCCGTCGCTGAGCTGGCTGGCGTTGCCGGCAGTGATCCACTTGTCGGGACCGGCGACGGGCTGCAGCTTGGCCAGGCCCTCGATGTTGGTGTCGGGACGGTTGCCCTCGTCCTTGGCGAGCTTCACCGTCTTCTTGCTGGTCTCGTTGGTGTTCTTGTCGGTGACCAGCATCGTGGTTTCCATCGGCACGATCTCGTCGTCGAACTTGCCGGCTTGTTGGCCGGCCGCGGTGCGGAGCTGGCTCTGCAGCGAATACTCGTCCTGGGCCTCGCGGCTGATCTTGTAGCGCGCCGCGACGGTGTCGGCGGTGGTGATCATGGCGTGATAGATGCCCGGAACGTGCTCCTGCACCCAGGGATTGATCAGGCGGTTCTTGTTGCCGCCCGGCGGGCCTTGCACCAGCGACACCGACTCGAGGCCGCCCGCGATCATCACCGGCACCTTGTCGACCAGCACGCGCTGGGCCGCCATCGAGATGGTCTGCAGACCCGAGGAGCAGAAGCGGTTGACCGTGACGCCCGAGACGCTGACCGGCGCACCGGCACGCATCGCCGAGACGCGGGCGACGTTGGAGCCGGTCGTGCCTTCGGGCGCGGCGCAGCCCAGGATCACGTCCTCGACGTCGCCGAGGTCGAGCTTGGCGCGCTCGGCGGCGTGCTTGATCACGTGGGCGCCCATGTCGGCGGCGTGGGTGTCGTTGAACACGCCGCGGAAAGCCTTTCCGATCGGGGTGCGGGCGGTGGAGACGATGACGGCATCAGCCATTGGATTTTCCTTCCCTCAAACTCGAATTGATCAAACGGTAGAGAATTTCTTGCCTTCCTGCACCAGCTTCTTGAGCAGCGGCGCGGGTTCCCAGAATGGGTCGCCGGACGCGTCGCGGTACTTGAGAAGCGCATCGTGGATGGTTTTCAGACCCACGACATTGTCGGCCCACCACATCGGGCCGCCGCGATAGACCGGCCAGCCGTAGCCGTTGACCCAGATCACGTCGATATCGAGCGCTCGCTGCGCCATGCCTTCTTCCAGGATCTTGGCGCCCTCGTTCACCATCGGATAGAGCGCGCGTTCCAGGATCTCCTGGTCGGAGATGGCGCGGCGGGTGATGCCGAGCTTCTTCGACGTCTCCTCGATGATCTTCTCGACCTCGGGATCGGGGATCGGCGTGCGGTCGGGCAGATTGTACTTGTAGTAGCCGGCGCCGGTCTTCTGGCCGAAGCGGCCGAGTTCGCAGATCGCGTCGGCGACGTAGCCGGTGTAGCGGACGTTGCGCTTTTCCTTTTCCTTCTTGCCCTGGCGGATGCGCCAGCCCACGTCGTTGCCGGCGAGGTCGCTCATGGCGAAGGGGCCCATCGGGAAGCCGTAGTCGAAGACCACCTTGTCGATCTGCTGGGGAAGGGCGCCTTCCTCCATCATGTAGGACGACTGGATGCCCCTCATGCGCAGCATCCGATTTCCGACGAAGCCCTCGCAGACACCCACGAGGACCGGGATCTTGCCGATCTTCTTGGAGAACGACATGACCGTGGCGATGACGTCCTTTTCGGTCGCCTTGCCGCGCACGTTTTCCAAAAGCTTCATGACGTTGGCCGGCGAGAAGAAGTGCATGCCGATCACGTCGCCCGGCCGCTTGGTGTAGGTGGCGATCTGGTTGACGTCGAGGCCCGAGGTGTTGGTGGCCAGGAT
>Ga0163144_10010903_pt1 | contig 19303 bp, 12 predicted proteins | sample OliLak19BULKMAT1_FD_123175 | JGI IMG/M metagenome (GOLD analysis project Ga0163144, IMG submission 123175) | Freshwater microbial mat bacterial communities from Lake Vanda, McMurdo Dry Valleys, Antarctica - Oligotrophic Lake LV.19.BULKMAT1 | ecosystem: Environmental > Aquatic > Freshwater >... | reverse complement strand
GGCTTTGCCCGTGATGTCGCTGCTGGTCAGGTTCGCATCGCCTAAGACGAATAGGTTGAAGCCGGCGGCTGCACCGAGGGGGTCGACGAGGCAACCCGCCGGCGGCGTCGCCGTTGCCGTTGGGGTTGCGGTGTTGGTCGGTGTTGTCACCGGTGTCGGCGTGTCGGTCGGCAGCGGCGTGTTCGTCGCTGTGAACGTCGCGGTTGCGGTCGGCACCGGGGTATTGGTGTTGGTCGGCGAGGCCGTTGCGGTGTGGGTTGGCGTATTCGTTGGCAGCGGCGTGTTCGTCGGTGTGAACGTCGCGGTTGCGGTCGGCACCGGGGTAGTTGTGTTGGTCGGCGAGGCCGTCGCAGTGCGCGTCGGCGTATTGGTCGGCACCGGGGTGTTGGTTGGCACTGGGGTGTTGGTTGGCGTTGACGTAGCTGTACGGGTCGGCGTGTTCGTCGGGGTGCTGGTGGGCGTGGGTGTCGGTGCGGTGACCATCAAGCGATAGTCCTCGACCTCACCGTCGCTCGCCTCGCCGGTCGGCAGGAGCCCGGTGTCGCTCGAACAGCGGAAGCGGGCGTAGGTCGAGCCAATTGCGGCATTCGCGGGAACGTTCGTGCCGAGGATGTTGGCGCCGGCGGCGAGGGGAGTATCGGCGGAGATCTGTTCGCCAGCGTCGTCCCAGTCGCCGTCGCCGTTCCAGTCGATCCAGGCGCTCAGGTTGCACACGGTGTTGGCGGTGACGGTGATGCCGAGCGGGTCGCCCTGGACGGGATTGCCACTGAACGAGACTCCATCTTCGTCATCGCCGGCAACGGCACATATACCGGTGACGAAGCTGCCGAAGGCGGTATCGTCGCCCATGGCGCTGGCACTTTGAGAGGCGTTGGATTCGCTGTCGACGCAGCTGCCGAGGTAGATCGGTCCGCCGAGGACGTGACGGGCGCCATCGCTACCGAGCAGGGTCGGGTAGTCGGGATCCGGCGCGTCGCCGAAGTCGACGACGGTTGCGGTCGCGGTTGGGGTAGCCGTGTTGGTCGGGGTGGCTGTGCGGGTCGGCGTCGCTGTGTTGGTGGGCGTCGAGGTAGCCGTGTGTGTCGGGGTGTTCGTAGGTGTCGGGGTTGCCGTGTTGGTCGGCGTATTGGTCGGTGTCTGAGTCGGCGTATGCGTTGCCGTCGCCGTCGCGGTTTTCGTCGGCGTGCTGGTCGGCGTCGGCGTCGGCGCGACGACCAGTAGACGGTAGTCTTCGACTTCACCGTCACTGGCCTCACCCGTGGGGAGAAGCCCGCTATCGGTCGAACAGCGGAAGCGCGCGTAGGTCGTGCCGGTGGCGGCGTCCGACGGCACGGGCGTGTTCAGAACGTTCGTTCCAGCCGTGAGGGGTAGGTCGGTGAAAATCTGTTCGCCTGCGTCATTCCAATCGCCATCGCCATTCCAGTCGATCCAGGCGCTCAGGTTGCACACGGCGCTGGATGTGACGGTGATGCCGAGCGGATCGCCCCGTACCGGGCTGCCGCTGAACGCGACGCCGTCTTCGTCATCGCCGGCGACCGCGCAGGTGCCGAACGTCAGGCTCGAGCCAGCCGTATCGTCGCCCATCGCGCTCGCGCCCTGGGCGGCATCGCTGTCGGCATCGACGCAAGCGCCGAGGTAGACACCCGATCCGAGAACGTGGCGCGCACCGTCGTCGGCGAGCAGGCTCGGGTAGTTGGGATCCGGGGCGTCGCCGAAGTCGATGACGGTCGGCGTCGCGGTCGCGGTATGCGTCGGTGTGCTCGTGGGGGTCGAGGTGGCCGTGTGCGTCGGAGTGAAGGTGGCCGTGTGCGTGGGCGTGCTCGTTCGGGTGTTGGTCGCCGTGCTGGTTGGCGTTTGAGTCGGAGTTGCGGTCGACGTCGGCGTGTGGGTCGGGGTCGCAGTTGCGGTATTTGTCGGCGTACTGGTAGGCGTTGGTGTCGGCGCAAAGACCAGCAGGCGGTAGTCTTCGACCTCGCCGTCGCTCGCCTCGCCAGTGGGAAGTAGACCGCTAGCGGTCGAACAGCGGAAGCGCGCATAGGTCGCGCCGGCTGCTGCGTCGGCCGGAACCAAGACGTTCAAATTGTTTGCGCCAGCTGTCATGGACTCGTCGGCGAAGATCTGTTCGCCTGCGTCATTCCAATCACCGTCGCCGTTCCAGTCGATCCAGACGCTCAGATTACAGGCCGAATTCGCCGTGACGACGATGCCGAGTGGGTCGCCCTGCACGGGGCTGCCACTGAAGACCACGCCATCCTCGTCGTCGCCGTTGACGGCGCAGGTGCCGAAGGTCGGGCTCGAGATGGTGGTGTCATCGCCCATCGCACTGGAATTCTGATTCGCGTTGGCGTCGGCGTCGACGCACGCACCCAGGTACACAGCGGTGCCGAGTACATGGCGGGCGCCGTCGCTGCTGAGCAGACTCGGGTAGGTAGGATCTGGGGCATCGCCGAAGTCGACGACGGTGGGCGTCGCCGTGGCGGTATGCGTCGGTGTATTGGTGGGGGTTTGGGTCGGCGTGTTGGTCGCAGTGGCGGTGGCCGTCCGCGTTGGCGTGTTCGTTCGGGTGTTGGTCGGCGTGTGGGTTGGCGTTCGCGTAGGTGTCGAGGTCGCTGTCGATGTGCGCGTCGGCGTCGATGACGGCGTAAAGGTTGCGGTTGGCACCGCACACGACGGCGAGGGGCCCGAGATCGAGGCGGAATCGAAGCCGGGACCGGCTTTGGTTGCCACGGTGATCGACTCGACTCCATAATTGCCGTCGACGGTGAAGTAGTAATTGCGGCTCTGGCCGCCGCTGAAGCCCTGGTCGAACTTCACTCCAGTGAGGTTTGTAGTCGGATCATTTCCCGTCGTGGGCGAGCCGCCACCGGAATTGAGATTGTCTTGGGACGGCCCCCAGGTGCCGGAGTCGAGCACGTCCATACAGTTCAGGTTGAGCGCGAACGTAACATGGCTGATGGCTGGGCCGCTTCCCGAGAGGACGGTGTAGTACCAGGTCGACTTTCCGGAAGTAGGATAGTTGTAGCGAACAGCGATGAAGTCCACTTCATCGTTGCCGACAGTGACCGCCTGGGCAGCGGATGCGGCTAGCGGCAGGCAGGCGACGAATGCAGCCAGCGTAAGGAGGGGCGACCAACGACGTGCACGCTGGGGGCGAATCGTTCCGATCCGTAATCGGCCGGAGACCGCTCGCGCAGTCGTGTCGATTGACGGTCCGCCGGTCGCTGCCCGTATTGTTGTGCTTTGCCGCGTTTCTTTCTCTGACATCCCCATACCCTCCTCGCGCTGCCGGAACGTTCGGGCATGAGGAAATCGCTCCGTCATGCCAAGTCTCACGGCCCGATGGGACTGCAAGGGAAGGGCCAGCCGGAAACGGATCCGTGGCAAATCCGTAAGCCGTCGAATTTACACGGATTCGATTCGCGGCAACCGCCAAGCAGGCGCCGTAAAAAGTGGGTTGCGGTTGAATTGAAGCACGAGACTGAGGCTCGTTGGTTGGTATCAGCCACGGAAGTCGGTTATCGAGCAAGTCGCATGGCAGATGCGCCTGGGCGCGAATCTCGTGGGTTGGCGAAGCCAACGGATCCGTACGATGCGTCGGATCCGTCCGGAACCAAATAATGCAGTTGCAATTGGCCCGACCACCCGGTAACTAACCAAAGCTATGGCCGTTCACCTCTTCGCCAAGGTCCACCGTCACCGGGTCCACGACGACATCGCCGCCCAATTGCGTGACGCCATTCTCGATGGACGCTTCGCTCCCGGCAGCAAACTCCCGCCGGAACGCGAACTCGCCGCCGAGTTCGGCGTCAATCGCACCTCGATCCGCGAAGCGATCAAGACCCTCGAAAGCCTGCGCCTCGTCGATGTCCGCCAGGGCTCCGGCGCCACCGTCCTCGACCCGGTCGAAGGCTCTCTCGACCTCCTCGGGCCGATGGTCTTCCACGGCAATCGCCTGGCCCCCGACCTGATCGCCGACCTGATCGAAGTCACCATGCCGATGCTGCTCGAAATGGCCCGCCTCGCCGTCGCCCGCCACACCCCCGAACAACGCCTCCGCCTGCGGGTGCTGCGCGACGCCGTCGCCGACTACAGCCGCGCGCCCGAAGACCGCTTCGCGTCGTCGCGCGAGGTGCTCGTTCTGCTTTCCGACATGACCGCGAACCGCGTCTGGCGCATGCTCGCCCGCCGCTCCCGAGACCTCTTCGCGTCGGCGCCGTTTCGCGAGGCGCGCCGCCGCCTGCGGCGCGACCCGGGGCAGGTGGTCGCCGTAATCGATGCGGCGCTCCATGCCCTCGAGAGCGACGAACCGACCGCTGCCATCCTGGCCGTGCAGCGCCTGGTGACCGACCTCGGCGAGTCGGGCCTGGCGTCAGCCACCGAACCCGACGCGGCGAGCCCCGCCCCCCCACTTTGAGTTCCAGACCGTGCAAGAAGGAGAACCAAGATGAGCGACTTCGCGCTGAACACGCCCACCCAAGAACCCGGCCTCGATACGGCGATGAAGGTCGTCTACCAATGGAACTACGACCCCGACATCGAGGAACTGCGCACGCTCTATCACAAGGCCACCGAGCTGCAGTGGGTCGCCGAACGCGATCTCGACTGGGACCGCGAAATCGACAACGAGAAGTTCGCGAGCACCCCCCTCGGCTTGACCTTTCCGATCGATCGAACTTCATATTGGAAGTCGCTCGATGAAACGGTTCGCTGGAATCTCGTCCGCGGCATGGTGGGTTTTCGCCTGAGCAACTTCCTCCACGGCGAGCAGGGCGCGCTGATGGTCGCCGCGCAACTCGTCAACGCCGCGCCCCATACCGACGCCAAGTTCTACGCCGCAACCCAGACCATGGACGAGGCGCGCCACGTCGAGGTGTTCGCCAAGTACATAAAGAAGCTCGATGCCGTTCGGCCGATCGCAGCGCCGCTCAAGACGATCCTCGATTCTACCCTCGAGACCGACGACTGGATGAAGAAGCTCGTCGGCATGCAGATCGTCGTCGAAGGCCTCGCCCTCTACAGCTTCCGCGAAATGCGCAACCTCACCGAGGAACCGCTCCTGAAGGACCTGTTGACCTATGTCGCCCGCGACGAGGCACGGCACCACGGCTATGGCGTCCAGTACATCAGCCGCTGCATGCCGATGCTCAGCGACGCACAGAAAATGGAACTCGAGGACTTTGCCCTCGAAGCCGCGCAAACGCTCATCGACCAGCGTCGCGGCCATTCGCTCATCGGTGACGTGCTCGCCATCTGGCAGGAGGCCGGGATCGACCCGACGGAGTTGCTGCAGTGCGCGTTTCGCGAGCGCGAATCGGTGATGCACGACCGCCCGCGTCGCCTCGGGCCGGTGCAGGGCTTCGTCATCCCGACGCTCAAGCGCTGCGGTCTACTGAGCGAACGTGTCGCCACCCGCTTCCACGAGTTCCTCCACGCCAACCTCTCCGGCAAGGTCGTCGGCGAGAACGTCGACGAGTTCATCGAACTCATCCCCGACCTTCCGGAAGATACCGCGGCCTGGGTGCTGGGGCAGGAGAATTGAACGCCGGCGGGTCTGCCAACGGGCTGCTAGCGCAAATTCTTCACCTCGCCCGCTACGACGTCGATCACTTCCGCCCGGGGCTGCTGCGGCAGCCCTGGCATGCGCAGGATGTCGCCGGTCAACACGACGAGAAAGCCGGCTCCGGCGTTGATCTGGATGCTGCGCACGGTGACATCGAAGTCGCGCGGCCGCCCGCGCAATTTCGGGTCGTCGGAGAGCGAGTTCTGCGTCTTGGCGATGCAGACCGGCAAGCCGCTGTAGCCGAGACGCTCGATCTCGGCTAGTTCGCTCTCGGCTTGTTTCGTGAGGATCACGTTCGTCGCGCCGTACATCTTACGCGCCACCGCTTCGATCTTCTCGACCACCGATTGACTCCAGCTGTAGAGCGGCCGGAAACGCCGTCGCTGGGGCTCGGCGCGAGCCAGCACGGTACGCGCAAGATCCAGCGTACCCGCGCCGCCGTGCGCGAAGTGATCGGCTACGGCGAAAGGGACCGCCATGTCTTCGCAGCGGCGCCGCACGACGTCGATCTCCTCGTCGCTATCGTTACCGAACCGGTTGAGTGCCACGATCGGCGGCTCGCCGAAATGGCCGATGTTCTCGATGTGTTTCTCGAGGTTACCCAGCCCGCGTTGCACCGCTGTCGGATCGGGCTTCGTCAAACCCGTCAGCGCCGTGCCTCCGTGCATCTTGAGGGCGCGAATCGTTGCCACCAGCACCACCGCAGCCGTGTCCAATCCCGCGCTCACGCATTTGATGTCGAAGAACTTCTCCGCGCCGAGATCGAAGCCGAAGCCGGCCTCGGTGATCGTCCAGTCGGCACAGTGCAGCGCCAGCTTGGTTGCAAGCACACTGTTGCAGCCGTGGGCGATGTTGCCGAAGGGACCGCCGTGCACGAAGGCCGGCGTTCCTTCGGCGGTCTGCACCAGATTCGGTTTGATCGCGTCGTTGAGCAACGCCAGCATCGCCCCGGTCGCTTTGAGCTGGCTCGCCGTCACCGGTACCTTCTCGTAGGTGAAGCCGACCAATGTACGGTCGATCCGTGCGCGTAGGTCATCAGGGCCGCTCGCCAGGCAGAACATCGCCATGATCTCCGAAGCCGCAGTGATGTCGAATCCCGTCTCGCGCGGGACGCCCTGTAAGGGCCCGCCGAGTCCGACGATCGTGTTGCGCAGCGAACGGTCGTTCATGTCGATCACGCGGCGCCAGAGCGTACGCCGCGGGTCGATGCCCAGCCGGTTGCCGAAATAGATGTGGTTGTCGAGCATCGCCGCCAGAAGGTTGTGCGCCGAGGTGATCGCGTGAAAATCACCGGTGAAGTGCAGGTTGATCCGGTTGGTCGGCACGAGCGTGGCCGCACCGCCGCCGGTGGCGCCGCCCTTCATCCCGAGACAGGGTCCGAGTGACGGTTCGCGCAGGGCCAAACAGACGGAGTGACCGAGCCGTCGCAAGCCGTCGGCGAGGCCGATGCTCGTCGTCGTCTTGCCCTCGCCCGCGGGCGTGGGAGTGATCGCCGAAACCAATACGAGCCGCGGCTGCGCCGGGCGAGTCCGCTCGCGGGCGAGAATGCCGAGCCCCACCTTGGCGATCTCGTCGCCGTAGCAATAGAGGTCTCCGCCGACGAGTCCAAGGTCGAGGGCAACATCACGGATGGAACGTGCAGCCGGGGATGACAGATTCCTCATGGCTGCGGAGACTACGGATTCAAGCTGGGGTCGACAAGAGAAAGCGCGCGCTGCGTCGGCAGTTTGCGACGGTGGCGGCGATATGCAGGATGTTCGGCCGAAGAGACCGTATGCGCATGCTTCGACGCCGTTTGACGTTCTTCAATGAACTGCCGAGTTCCCAACTCGTCGCCCTATTCGCTGATGGCAAGGTCGCCGACTTCCTGGTTGCGGGCGGCTATGCGCTGGCAATGGGCATGATCGACCTCACCGATGATCGAGCGCGCATCGTACGCGACCTCGAGGAACGAGGTGTCCCGGTTACTGCCTGGCTGCTACTCCCGTTCGAGCAGGGCTATTGGCTCAATGCCGACAACGCGGAGCTGGCGATTTCGCGGTACCGTGAAACGATCGCGTGGGCGACGTCCGCCAACTTGCAGTTGCATCGCATCGGTCTCGATATCGAGTTCCCGCACGCCGACAGCGTGGCGCTGCTGCAACGACCCGGGCCGACGCTGTGGAGACTATTGCGCCAGCGTCGCGCCCGGGGGGTGGTCGCGGCGGCCGAACGGCGCTACGGCGAACTCGTCGACGAAATCCGGGCGGGTGGACGTTCCGTCGAGACCTACCAGTTCCCGTTCATCGTCGATGAGCGCCGCACGGGCTCGAGCCTGCTGCGTCGTGTCTTCGGCATCCTCGACATTTCTGCCGACGTCGAGGTGTTGATGCTCTACGACACCTACCTTGGCGAGAGCTTGTCGCGTTCGTACTTTGGCGAGGCCGATGGAATCGCTCTCGGTGTGACCGGCGGCGGAGTCAATGCGAAGGATCCGCGCGAGCGGCGACGATTGCTGACGTGGGAACGGCTCGCACGCCAGTGGCTCGCCGCGGGAAGCTGTAGCGAGTTTCTCTATGTGTTCTCGCTCGAGGGCTGCGTCTGGAATCACTTGTTGCCGCGCTTCGCCGAACTCGATGCTCGCTGCCCGATTCCGGCAACCATCGCTCCGACCGGCCCCGGCCGGCGCCGGCGAGCGCTGTTGCGCGCAATCCTGAGATGCGAGCGGCTCGTCGATTTTTTGCTGCGATGACACCCTATCGCGGCGCAAATCCGAACAACGGCGCGACCGTACGGTTCCAACTGTCGTCCCAACCACACCCGCGCTCGAAGCTTGCGCCGCGGCGCAATTCGTCGAGCAGCGGGGTGCGTTCGGGAAATTCGACGAAGAGGTCGAAGAGCTGACTCGCCAGGTCGCCACTCGAACGAAATAGCACGCCATTGACGCCGGGCCGGATCAACTCGTCGAGGCAGGGGCCGTAGTCGAGCGCCGCAACCGGAAGCCCCGCGCCGAACATATCGAGGATCTTCATCGGTAGGTCGACACCCGACGAGGAGCGGTGCAAACTCAGCCCGAGATCGGCGGCGCCAAGCAGCGCCTCGTAGTCCGGCCAAGGCAGCCACGCGGTATGCAAGGCGACATGGCGCAACGACAACGCCGCGATGCGTTGCTCGAACGGCGCGCGCAAGGGACCCTTGCCCGTGATCACGACGGTCCATTGCGGAAAGCGCTGCAGCGGCGAGAGACGCCCTTGGGCCGCAATCCGCTGGTCCAGACGAACCAAGGCTTCGAGCAGGAGCGAGAAGTCCTCGTCAGGCGTCCAACTCGTTGCCGTGACGATGAGCCCCGTGGCTTTCCCGTCGGCACGGGCAAACCCGAGGCGCTCGAGCAACATTTTCCGGCTGTCGCGGGATATCGGTCGGAACGCTCGTGCCGGCCGGTCGTGTGCGGTGATTGCCTCGATCTGCCATTCGCGCCGCAGGCGCTCGCGCAAATGCTCCGAGACGCTGAGGTGCAGATCCGCCCGCTCGCCGATGATGTGTTCGCTGGCGGCAACGAGACGGACGATGGGATGGCGTGGCGGCAATCTGAGCGCGACGATCGAGTAGCTCAGGTTGTGCCAGTCGATGATGAGCGTGGCTCCGCGCAAGCGTGCCGCCAGCCACGCGATCGGCAGCGACGGCAACGCGGGCGGATTCTGGACGAGCACGAAGTCGGGCCGTGGGGTTCGTAGTAGCAGCCACGCCAATTGAACGATCTGTAGCCCCGCCCGTGCCGCCGCGCGTGCGAGATCCGTCGTTCGACCACCTTGCAATCGTCGCGCGCCGAACAAATCCGATATCGAGTGGATCCGAATTCGCGGGTGGTCGCGGACGGCTGCAATCGGGAACTCACCCGCGAGTCCGATCAGCGACACCGTGGCGCCGTGTTCGGCGAGCGAGAGGGCGTGGTACTGCATGCGCGGGCTGCGCCCGAGATCGCCGAGGACGACGACCGCGACGTGGAGGTTGGCTTGCATGGCGCGGGCCGGACGATGCCCTGCATCGCCTCGGGTTACAACTGGGGCAAGTATGCGTGCCTCAACTTTCCGGCCATGGCACGTTCCAAGCGGTCACGCGTTCGCCGAGGGCCGCATTCCCCGCGAGTTTTCGCAACGATGTCGCGTAACGTCCGTCGAGGAACGCGAGCTTGGTGTACAGCGAGTTGATGACTTTCGGGGTCCCGAGCAGAAAGCGCTTCTCGAGGGTGTCGACCACGATCGCGAGATTCGGATGCTCGGCGTTGCGAAAGCGGTAGGGCGTCAGCCCGTCGCGGCTGGCAATCAGGATCGTCCCGACCGCCTGTCGCTCCTCCTGCGGCCTGCCATCAGCACCGCGGCGCTCGTACACCAGCCGACTCGTAACCGGCAACAGCGGATCGTAGCGGAAACTGGTGAAACCCTCGGCCTTCCCTTGCACCCGGATGTCGAGCGGGCACTTCCACTCTGTCGACGTCGCGTCGCAGGTCACCCAGTCTTTGGTGAAGTAGCCTTCGCTAGTGCCGGCGAAGGCGCGCAGATCGTCGCTGTCGGTGACCTTTGCAGCGCGTTCGGCAACAGCCACCGCGGCGGGCTCGGGGTAACCGAAGTCGGTGATCAGCGCGCGGACGACCTGGTCGCGCCCCAATCCCGGCATTGCACTCGCGGCGAAGGCACGTCCGAAGTCCCAGGCACCGAAGCTCCACGCGCTGCTACCTGCCATGGCACTGGTCAACACGAGGACTTCCGGCGCAGGGTTGCAGTGGGTCCGCGTGAGCACATCCTCGATTGCTGCTGCACCGATGCCGCGCCCGGCAAGACGCGCAGAGGCTTCACCGCGATCGAGTGTGACGATCTTCATCAACATACCTATGGCGGCGCTGTCGGTGAGTCCGGCAGCGCGCAAGCGAGACAATGCACTCTGTTCGACTTCGGGAGAATCGACGGCTGCCGACCCGCAGGCGAGCATTCGCAAGATCCCGATGCTCTCGGTCTCGTCTCCGCTCAAAAGGGCGCGCGCGACCCAGTGTGGCATCTGCGTCTTCAGCGAAGCGCCGTCCATCGTCGTTGGCCGCTCGGCGTAGTACGACACCCAATAGCCGAAGTCCCACCAACTGGTCACGATCGTGTCCGGCGATGTCGCGTTGCGAACGCTCTCCAGGGTCTGGCGCCAGGAGTCGTTGAGAATCGGTCGATATTTGGCGGCGAGAGCGTGGCCATCGCTAATGGCGGGGAGTGCGGCTGCTGCGAAGACCACCAGCAGTGCCGTTCGTGCCAGCGAAGTCGCGCGCTGCCGCTGCGGTAGCGCGGCAGATACGTGGAGGTGGAGCAGCCCCAATGCACATCCGAGTGCGATGCCGCTAGGCGCTTCGACTAGCATGACGAACCGCTGCGCCGCGGCGGCCAGCTCGATGGCCGCTGCGAATGCGGGCCACATGAGAACGAGAAGTACGCGGCCCGGCGAGACGGCGATTCCGTTTGCGCGGGTGGTCGCGAACAGAGTCAACGCGAGAACTGCCGTGCCTACGAGAATGATGATCGTCGGTGCCGCTGGGGCGAAGAGCGCAACGAGCATGGCGGCGCTCCCGGCGGCGATCACGACAAGGTCACGTGCTATCGGTCTCGCCGGTAGACACAGCACGGGCAGGGCGACCCAGCCGAGAGCAAAATGCCAGGTGCTGGGCATGAACGCCGCGAGGTTCCCACCTGCAGGGGGACGAAGTTCATCGACGATGGCAAAGGCGCTCGGCCAGGGGAGTTCGCCAGCGCTCGGTAGCGTTCTCGGCGATATCGTAGGTTCCAGGTGTCGAAGCACCGTACCTGCAGTATCGAAGAGCAGGGTCACGTAGTTGCGTTCACTACCCGCGAAAGCGACGGCAATTCCGCATCCGATCATGAACACCACGAGCGTCAGCGCGGCGCGACCCGTCCACGGTGTACCCAGCCGCGTGTCCAGCACTTCGAGGATCGCAAGGCCGACGAGTCCCGTCGCCAGGGTGAGGTAGGTCAATCGCCACCCGTCCCAGATCGATGCGTGGACGCCGATCAGCACACAGGCGAGCAACGTCCAGGACACGGTACGCAGGCGTCGAGTGGTGATGAGCGCGAGGGTGCAGCAGAGGAACATGGCAACCGGCAAGAGGACGTTCCAGACGTCGTTGTCGGCGCCGATGCTCCGGCGCAGGAACACGGCCCCGAGACCGGTGAGGATTGCGGTCAGAAACCCGCCGATTGGGCCGCCGACGAGATAACCGAGGGCGAACGCCGGCACGGCTCCGATGAGTCCGATCACGACGGGGAGTAGGAATGCAGAGGTTGGCAGGGCGATCGCGTGGACTTGCTCGATCGCGCGGTGCAGGGCGGCTATTCCCTGCACGTGCAGGGAACGCGGATAGAGCATGTCGCGCCCTAGGGGGGCATGCGTCAATTGGTTGCGGCAGATGTCGTCGCTGGGAAGGTCGCATGCACTGCCGTGCTCGAGAACGTTCCGCGCTTGCCGCAGCCAGAGGTAACTATCGAAGTCGCCGAGATAGACATAACTGGGACCGCCGTTGCCGTCGTCATCGTAGGCGCTGCGGATCTCGGCGGCGCGCGCTCGCGTTCGGGAAGCGGCCTGCTCTGGGTTCGCGGCGAGCCAAGCGTCGACGCGGGAATCGACCGCGGCGCGCCGGGCGACCCGATCACCCAGGCCGGGATCGATCTCGGCGAGAACCTCCGCGCGCACCTCGCGTGCCGCCTCCGCGTCGGCGAACGGCAGGGAGAGGGGCGTAAGCCGCACCCAGGCGATGAGCCCCAGGGCGAGGCTGAGCAGCGCCAACCCGATTCCGCGGTTCACCGTCGATGCGTTGAAAATTTGGGTGCGCGAGGCCGATTACGGGCGCCGTGCTACGCTCAATATCCGCCTTGCTCCGAGCGCAAGCCCTGGTCGGGATTGATGACGATCTCGACGCGACGGTTCTCTTGGCGGCCCGCGGCGCTCGCGTTGCTGACGAGCGGCATCGACTCGCCGAGGCCGCGCACCGAGATGCGGCCCGGCGCAACGCCAGCAGCGACCAGTTCGTCGGCGATCGACTCGGCTCGCCGACGCGAGAGGTCGAGGTTGTGCGCGTCGCTGCCGGAACTATCGGTATGGCCGGCGACCTCGACGATCGTACGCGGGTAGCGCTGCATGACATCGCCGAGCTGGCGCACCTTGGGACGTGCGCCCGGTGCGAGGGTTGCACTGTCGACGTCGAACAACACGTCGCTGGCCATGACGACCGTCAACTGTTCCTGCTCGCGGCGCAACTCGTCTTGCGTAGAGATGACTGCTTCCATTTCGCGGGCCTGCCCATCGAGATACTTGCCGATGATGCCGCCGCCGAGGAGTCCCACTACGGCGCCGATCGCTGCTCCCTGGCCGGCGCCCTTCTTGCCGCCGACGATCGCGCCAATGGCGGCACCCGTGCCGGCGCCGGCGGCTGCACCGATGCCCGCACCGCGCACCGTGCGGGGGTTATCCTGGATGGCGGCACAGCCAGAGATGGACACTAAAAAGAGCAGGGTGATCGTTGCTGCTGCGATTCGAATAGCTCGATGGTCGTTCATGATAGGCGCCCCTTTTTGGCTCAGTCGTCCATCGAACGTACCATCGAGGGGGACGTTGCGCGACCACGGACTTCCACTTGCTTGTCGAGATGCGCAAGTGCGGTTGCGCGCGCCCATTTGTAGTCGGGCTTGCCGCTCGGCGCACGCCGAGCCCGGCAGCGCGTAGCAGGTGCGCCAGCCGTCGCGAACGCAACTGCAGTTCGCGCCAGCTCAGACGCACGTCTCGGGTGACGATCGCCTCGCGCTCCGGGATGGCGTCGGCGATCGCTTCGTTGATGTGGGCCAGGGTGATGGGCATGTTTGTTGTCCTAGGCGAAACTTTTTTGTTGCAAGAATGTGACTCACGCGTCAGTCTGATTTTGTAGAATGACGAACGGATGAACGAACGGAGTTGGGGTGATGCACGACCGTAAGGCAGCGGTTGACCGGGCGATCGGGGGGCGAGCGCGCCGCGCTCGGCGCCAGACCTCAATTGGGGAATCAGGTGACGTCGTGATCCAGGTTACACCGCAGGCGAGCAGTTGCACCGAAGCGCAAGCGGACGGTGTGGTCAACGCGCTCGTCGGGTTGCCCGCAGAGGAGCAGGAAGTCGTCGACTTGCGCTTTCTACGTGGCATGGAGGTTGGCGAGATTGCCGTGACGCTAGGAATCTCCGAGTGGATGGTGCGGCGACGGCTGCAGGTCGCCGTCTCGCGTCTCCGAGTCGAATCTCTCACCCGCTGATTCCTCGTTGCCGCCTCAGCCGAGAAGCGGTTTCCCGGCGTCACTCTGTGCCCGCAATTTGTACTTTTCCACGCGTTGGGTCGCCGTTTTCGGCAGGGAGTCGCGAAACTCCCACAAGCGCGGCACCTGGAACTTGGCCAAGCGCGCGGCGGCGAAGGCGCGCAACTCTTCGACATCGATCTTGCCTGCGGCGACGATGAAGGCCTTCACCTCTTGTCCCAGCACCGGATCGGGAATGCCGACGACGGCGGCTTCGAGTACCTGCGGATGTTCTCGCAGCGTCTTCTCGATCAATACGGAAGACATGTTCTCGCCACCACGCCGAATCACGTCGCGCTTGCGATCGACGAAATAGAGCCAGCCGTCGGTGTCGACGTAGCCGAGGTCGCCGGTGAAGAACCACCCGTCGCGCAGCGCCTCGGCAGTTTGCGCCGGATCCCGGAAATACGCTGCCATGCGGTGCGGCGAGGCGATTGTGATCTCGCCAACTTCACCGGTCGGGAGCGGGTTTCCCGCGTCGTCGCGGATGGCGATCCGGACACCGGGGACGGGCGGCCCCGCGGAGCCCTCGCGCGGCGCCTGCCCTAGTGGGGTGATCGTCACGACCCCTGCGTCGGTGGAGCCGAAGCATTCCGCTACGTGTTCCACCCGGAAGCGCTCGATGATGCGGTCGCAAATCGGCGCGCTGCCGAGTCCGAGAATCAGCCGCAAGGCGCTCGAACGCTCTCGTTCGCAGGGCGGTTGCGCCAGCAGGATCGCGAGGATCGTTCCCAAGGTGTAGAGCACGCTGGCCCCCGTTTCGCTCACGAGTTGCCAAAACTCCGAAGCGCGAAAGCCCACCGGGTAGGCAACCGTGCCGCCGGCGTGGAGGGCCGTGACCATCGCTCCCCACGCGTTGCCGTGGAACAGCGGCGTGACCGCCAGGATCGTGTCGTCCGCGGTGATTCCGAGCGTCTCGACGAAGTGTTTGCCTGCGGCCCCGGTGCTGCCGTGGTGGAAGAGCACGCCCTTCGGGTTGCCGGTCGTGCCAGAGGTGTAGAGCAGGGTGGACGGATCGTCCGCTGCCAAGCCGAGACCCGGATCCGTCTCCGCGGCCGCTGCCAGCGCGGCGCCGAAGTCGATCATCTCCGCGGCTGACGGATCCCCCGGTTCCGCCGCGAACAGCGCGGTGCGGCAGCTGGTCGGTAAGCGCAAGGTCGGTGCCTCGATACATTCGCGATTCGCTGCGTCGGTGAGCAGGAGGCGCGGATCCGCGTGGCCGATGATGTACGTCAACTCGGCGCCGCCGAGTCGGGCGTTGATCGGATTGTAGATCGCGCCGGCCTTGAGAATGCCGAAAGTGGCGACGAGGTACTCCACCGAGTTCGCCATTGCCACCGTGACCCGCTCGCCACGCGCGATGCCGAGGTCGATCAGCGTATTGGCGGCGCGGTTGCTGAGCGCATCGAATTCCCGATAGCTGACCCGCCGGCCCTGGTGGTGCAAGAAGATGTGGTCGCCGCGATCGCGCATCCGCGCGCGCAGCATGTCGAGAATCAGCATGGAGATTTCCTCGCCCTGTCGTCGATCGTTCTCGATACGCTGTTCGCAGCGCGACGCCAAGCGTGCCTCAAGGGGTCCAAGCTCCGATCACCGCGTCGCTGCTGGTCTCGGTGGCGAGCAGCCGCAACGTATGGCGGAAGACCGCGTCGACGTACTCGTCGGGTGTGCCGGTCACTGCGTCGCGCGGAATCACGACCTGATACCCGGAATTAACCGCCTCGATCGTCAAGCCGGTGATACCGACGTTGACCGACACGCCGGTGACCACGAGCGTGCGCACGCGGAGGTTGCGCAAGATGGCGTCGAGTTCGGTGCCGTGGAACGGCGTCAGCCCGTGTAGGCGCGAAAGCACGTATTCGCCCGGGAGCGGCGCCAGTGGCGCGACCGGAAGTTGCCGCTTCGACCCGAGGGTCATCGGCTCCGACTTCCGTCCGAGCGAGAACAAGCGGCAATTGGCGCTCGAGCCGCCGTGGTCGGGTCGGCGGCTCGCGAGCAGGTGAAACGTGGGGATGGCGCTGGCTCGGGCGTGCTCGAGCAGGCGGGCGATGCGCTCGACCGTGCCGTGCCGCTGCACCGCTGCAGGCAGGTCGCCGACGCCGGCCGCGCCGATGACACCCTCCTGGCACTCCATCATCAGAAGTGCGCAGTGTTTCGGCTCCAGGAGTGCTGCGAGATCGACGGGCATGGTTGACAGAGCAGGGTGCAGCGGGGTCGCTCGCTGCACCCTGCTCAGCTCAGCTCAGGCCGTAGAGGCGCGCCGGGTTCTTGGTGAAGATGTGTTCCTTCGCGCGCTGCGACAGGTCGTCGCGCTCGGCGACGATCTTCACCGTGTCCGGAAAGGCGCAATCCCAATGGCAGTAGTCCGACGCGTAAACGACCACGCCTTCTCCGCATTGTTCGACCACCGTCGGAATCTGTCGTTCGCCGGGGTCGCAGCCGATGAAGCAGTTGCCGGAGAGGATGTACTCGCTCGGCTTGCGATCGATCAGCGGCGCCTGCTCCGGGGTGAGTTCCCAGTGCTCGTCGAGGCGGTCGAGCCAGAACGGTAGCCAGCCGACGTTGGCTTCGAGGAACGCGACGCGCAACTTGGGGTACTTGGCGAGAATACCGCCGACCGAGAAGCTCATCACCGCGAGCATTTGGCCGACGGGATGGGTGAACGCGTGGGTTTCGAGCCGCGTGGTGAAGCGATCGACCCCGATCGGCACCTGGTCGATCGCCTGGCCGCCACCGTGAATGCACACCGCGACCCCGAGCTTCTCTGCCTCGGACCAGACGATGTCGAAGTCCGGATGGTCGAGGTTCTTGTCGCGGATGTGCTGCGGGCTCACCATGCCGACCATGCCGAGATCCTTGACGGCGCGGCGCAGCTCCTCGACCGCCGCCTGCGGATCGATCAGCGGCAGCTTGGCCACCGACATCAGGCGCGCCGGGTTGTGCCGAGTGAAATCGGCGCGGGCGTCGTTGAGCGTGCGGCACAGGGCGATGGCGAAGTCGCGATCGAGGCCGGCCCACTCCTCGCCGGCGCCACCCGGGAACATGATGGTCGAGTCGATGCCCTCGAGGTCCATGTCCACGAGGCGCGCCGCGGGGTCGGTCATGCCCTCGCGCTCGAGGCTGTTGAGCTTCGCGGTCCCCTTCGTCTCCTTGACGCCGACACCGGGCAGGTTGGCGAAGTGCGTCTTGATGCGGGCGCGGCGCTCTTCCCATTGCGGCATGAACTCGGCGGGCAGGCGCAGATGCCAATCCTTCAAGTCACCCCCGTGCCCGTCGGCGTCAATGACGCGAAAACCGTACTTACCCATGGCCTATCCTCCGTGTCTGCCAAGATCCTCGTGTGAAGATGCTTCGCGGTTGTCTATTGGTTCATCACGAAGACACCGCGCGCCAACTGACCGCTGCGCAGGTCCTCCAACGCTCGGTCGAAGTCGTCCAATGCGTAGTGACTCGTGATCAGTTCGTCGATCTTGAGTCGCCCGCCCAGATACAGTTCGGCGAGCAAGGCGAAGTCGTGCCGTGGCCGCGCCGTGCCGTAGCGGCAACCGAGAATCGCCTTGTTCTGGTAGAGCGCCTGGACGACGAAATCGACGCTGGAGCCGATCTTCGGCACGCCGACGATCGTCAGCGCGCCGCCCGGACCGAGCGCGGCCAATGCCTGCTTGATCACTTGCAGATTGCCGACCGCTTCGAATGTATAGTCCGCGCCACCGTGGGTCAGATCCTTGATCGCCTCGACCGGGTCCTGCTCGGCGCTGTTGATGGTGTGGGTCGCACCGAAGCGCTTCGCCCACTCGAGCTTCTGCGGGGCAATGTCGACTGCGATGATCTTGGCCGCTCCGGAGAGCACGCCGCCCTGGACACAATTGAGGCCGATGCCGCCGACGCCGAAGACGGCCATCGTCGCGCCGGTTTCTACCTTGGCGCGGTTCACCACCGCGCCGAAGCCGGTCATGATGCCGCAGCCGATCAGACAGGCGCGATCGAACGGCACGCGCGCGTCGATCGGAATGGCGCTCTGCTCGCGCACCACAGTGCGTTCCGCGAAGGTCGAAGTATTCGCGAATTGGAAGGCAGGCTGGCCACCGACGGTGAAGGGCTTCGTCGTCAGCGGGTTTGGTGCATTGCGGCACTCGGTGGGCCGGCCGACCTCGCAGGCGACACAACGGCCGCAGTGCGCGAGGGTGCTCAAGAGCACGGCGTCGCCTTCTTTGACTGCCGTGACCCCAACTCCTACCGCTTCGACGATGCCGGCGCCCTCGTGTCCGAGTACCACGGGCGTAGGGTAGGGGATCGTGCCGTCGATGACGCTCACATCGGAATGGCAGAGCCCCGCTGCCTTGATCGCGACGCGAACTTCGCCGGGGCCCGGGTCTTTGACTTGGACGTCTTCGATGCGGACGGGCTGATTGGCCCCGAAGCAAACTGCTGCCTTCATGCCGTCCACCCGATGTACTTGAGTTCGGTGTAGGCGTCGACGGCGTAGAGGCCGCCGTCGCGGCCGACGCCGCTCAGTTTGTAGCCCCCGAACGGCGCCTCGGGATTGGGCGTGCTGCCATTGATCTGCACCGTGCCCGTGCGCAGCCCGCGGGCGACACGCACGGCGCGTGCCGTATCGCCGCTCCAGACGTAGCCGTAGAGCCCGAAGTCCGAGTCGTTGGCGAGGGCGATTGCCTCGGCTTCGTCCTTGAACGGAATGGCGCAGATCACCGGTCCGAAAATCTCTTCGCGAGCGATCGTCATGTCGTTGCGTACGCCGGTGAACAGCGTCGGCTCGTAGTAGAAGCCCCTGGCGAGCGAAGCCGGGCGTTTGCCGCCACACGCGAGCGTCGCGCCCTCGGCGATGCCCGCGGCGACGTAGTGCTCGACGCGAGCGCGTTGCGCCGCCGAGACCAGTGGGCCCATCACGGTCTCTGGAGAGGTCGGGTCGCCGATTGCGATGCCCGCACTGGCGGCCGCGAGCTGCTGCGTGAACTCGGCGTAGATCGATTCTTCGACCAGCAGCCGGGTGCCGGCGATGCAGATCTGGCCGCTGTGGAAGCTCCAGACCATCATCGCGCCGCGCAGCGCCTTGGCCCGATCGGCGTCGGCGAAGACGATCTGCGCCGACTTGCCGCCGAGTTCGAGGAGCGTGCGCTTCATCGTCGCGGCGCCGGCCGCTTGAATCTGGATGCCGACGGCAGTGCTACCGGTGAACGAGATCATATCGACGTCGGGAGACTTCACCAGCGCTGCACCGAGTTCGGGGCCGGAGCCGCAGACGAAGTTGAGCACACCGGGCGGCAGCACCGCGTCGACGATGCGGCACAACTCGGCGACGGCGAGCGGATCCATGGGCGCCGGCTTGATGATGCAAGTGTTGCCGCAGGCGAGGGCAGGGCCGATCTTGCCGGCACAG
>Ga0163144_10010901_pt1 | contig 19304 bp, 14 predicted proteins | sample OliLak19BULKMAT1_FD_123175 | JGI IMG/M metagenome (GOLD analysis project Ga0163144, IMG submission 123175) | Freshwater microbial mat bacterial communities from Lake Vanda, McMurdo Dry Valleys, Antarctica - Oligotrophic Lake LV.19.BULKMAT1 | ecosystem: Environmental > Aquatic > Freshwater >... | reverse complement strand
TCATCGGGCGTGAGCAGTTCGGTCATATCGTCGTAGTTTGCGGGGAGCACACCCCCCGGAAGGGCTTTAATCGCCCGTCCCAAGAGGTCGGCAACATCAGCCGGACCATATTGAGTGTAAAACCGGAGGGCTACCGCCGCGGGAACCGGCCCTTTGTTCAAAAATAACTGGTCAAATCCGCCGTTATTGACCTCCAACTCGAGAGCCCAGGCGGCCCAGAACGCGGCGCGGGCCGGGACCGCATCTTCAAGGAGGTCATAGTCGTCGGGCAGATCTTCGGACACGATTTCCAAAAGCGCTTCGTCAATCTCTAACGCGTCTGGGGAATCAAGTTCGAGATCAGAATCCAGTTTTTGGAGTTTGGCGAGGGTTGCTGCGGGAAGAATTCGCTGTTTTTTTGGCATTTTGTCCTCTTTACAACGTCATACGTAGCGAACTCACACCCTCGCTCAGCCTTGACGTTCTTTCGATCGGGGTTCTTTTGTGGTGACCGTGGCGAGGCGCAGGATGTTGGCCTGGGTCATGTCATCACCCTGAAGTTCGCCGGTGATGCGGCCGTCGCACATGACGAGAACGCGGCTGGAGAGGGCGAGCAACTCGGGCATTTCGCTGGAAACCAGCAGGACGGCGGTGCCCCGCGCGGCGGCTTCGCGGATGAGGCGGTAGACCTCGGCCTTGGTGCCGACGTCGATGCCGCGGGTCGGTTCATCGAGGAGGAGGACCTTGGTGCCGTCGCCCATCCAGCGGGCGAGGAGGAGTTTCTGCTGGTTGCCGCCGGAGAGTTCGCCGGGCTGGCTGGAGGGAGAGGCGGCCTTGACCTTGAAAGCGCCGATGCGCTTGCCCACCAGGGTGCGTTCGGCGAAGAACCGCCGGAAGAACCCCATGGTTGAGAGGAGGGGCATGAAGGGCATGGTGATGTTTTCATCGACGCCCATTTGGAAGAAAAGCCCTTGGAGGCGGCGGTCTTCCGGGACGTAGCCCATTCCAGCGGCAATGGTGGCGCGGCAGCCTTTTCCGTTCATCGGTCGGCCGTTCACTAAGACTTGCCCAGTGGCCTGGTGATCCAACCCGAAGATGGCGTCGAGCACTTCGGACCGGCCGGAACCCACCAGGCCGCCGATGCCGACGACCTCGCCGGGCCGGACGGTGAGCGAAACATCCCGGAGGCGGCTGCGGCTGGAAAGGCCGGACACGACGAGGGCCGGGGCCGATGCTTGGTTGGTGGAGGTCGAGAACTCTGCGGGCCGGGCGGTCTCGAGTCGGCGGCCGATCATTTGTTCCACCAGTGTGGCTTCATCGATCTCTTTGATGACGTTGGTGGCGATGAACTTTCCATCGCGCAAAACGCTCACGCGGTCGCAGACCTGAAAGATCTCACCCATGCGGTGGCTTACATAGATGATGGTGAGGCCGCGGCGGGCGAGTGCCCGGGTGATATCGAGCAGCCTGTCGGCCTCGGCGACGGAGAGGGAACTCGTGGGTTCATCGAAGACGATGACGCGGGGCCCGTGGCCCTTGGATGCCGATTCATCGAGGCTCGCGGCTATCTGAACGATCTGCCTTCGGCCCGGGGCCAAGGTGCCGAGCGGGGCCTCGACATCAATGCCGGAATCAAGTTGATGGACCAAGAGCGCCGCCCGCTGGTTCATGGCGTGCCGATCGACCACACCGAAGCGAGCGGGGAGGGCGTGCAGGCTGAGATTTTCGGCCACCGACAGGTTGGGGCACTGCGCGAGTTCTTGATGAACGATGCGGATGCCCGCCGCGAAGGCGTCGTCGATGGAGCCGGGGACCAAGTTCCGGCCGTCGATGGTGACGACGCCGGAATCCCGCTTGTGCAGCCCCGAGATGACCTTGCCCAAGGTGCTCTTCCCTGCACCGTTCTCACCCATGAGGGCATGGACCTCGCCCGAGGCGAAGCCGACGGTGACATGGTCGAGCGCCTGGGTGATGCCGAAGCGCTTGGAGATGTCGGTGGCGGTGAGGAAGCAGGGTGCCACGCGGAGTGAGTCCCCCACTGCTATTTGGCGTCGGGGACGGACGACTTCTTGCCGAGCCACTTGTCCCAGAGGCCGGAGTATTCCTCGACGTTGGACTTGGTGACGATGGCGAGGTCGAAGTGGGTGACGACGGCGGCGGGGTCTTTGCCGTTGTGGAGTTTGTTCATGAGGATGCTCACGCTCTGGTAGCCCCAGGCGTAGCAATCTTGGCCGATGAGGGCTTGGACTTGGCCGTTGCGGACGTAGTTGAGTTGCTGCGGGAGGGTATCGACGCTGACGACTTTGGCCTTGTCGGCCACACCATCGAGGGCGTTCTCGGTGAAGAGGGGCCAGCCACCGACCATGGCCCAGCCGGTGATCTCGGGGTTGGCGTTCTGGACCTGCTGGACCTTGGCGGCGGCTTCGGGAGCGGTTTCGGCGTGGTAGTAGGTGTCTTTGACGGTGAAGCCGGGGTGCTTGGCGAGTTCTTCTTTGACGCCGCGGACGCGGGCCTGGAGGTTGGGGGCGTTTTGGTTGCCGGCGAGGATGGCGACGACGCCTTTATCGCCGGAGACTTTGACGAGTTCGCGGGCGACGGCGCGGCCGGCCTCGGCGTCGTCGATGCCGTAGTAGGCGAAGCGTTTGCTGTCGGGGGCGTCGCTATCGAAGGTCACGACCTGGACGCCCTTCTCGACGGCGGCGTTGATGGCGGCGGTCAGCACTTTGGCGTCGGAGCAGGAGACGGCGATGCCGTCGGCCCCACCGGACACGAGTTGATCGATGTACTGGGCCTGAGCCTGGGCGTCCTCGTTGTTGGGGGTGCGCCAGTTGACGTCGACGTTTACGCCCAATTGCTTGGTGAGGTCTCGACCGGCATCTTCGGCGCCGGTGCGGGCGGCCTGGAAGACTTGGTTGCTGGAACTTTTGGCGATGACGCCGATAAGGTAGGACTTCTTTCCGCCTGCGGGGGCGGCAACAGCGGGCTTGCCGCTTGCGTCTGCGGCGGCGGCGGCGGGCGTTTTGGTGGCGGGTGTGGCGGCGGGGCTTCCGGCGGCCGGGGTTGTGGTGGTGACGGGCTTCTTCTCCTCGCAGCCGGAGAGGCCCGACATTCCGACGGTGAGGCCCAAGACCAGCCCGGCGAGACCCAACTTGGAGAAACCGGCCCGTTTGATCGCACAATTCAGCAACATCGATGGACTCCTGAAAGAGCGGGCGGTGGTTGCCCGGTTGGACACTGGCGACATGATACAGCGGAAACCGGGAGGCGGGGTGGCGTTATCTTCCCGCTCCGGGCATGAGTCTGGTTTTGAGTTGGTCGAGCACGACAGCGAGGATGATGGCCGAACCCATGACGATTTGGTTGTAGTTCTGGTCGATATCGAGGATGAGCATTCCGTTGTCGATGAGTTGGACGAGGAGTGCACCCAGGATGGCACCCAAGGCGGAACCTCGGCCGCCGGAGAGTGAAGCACCGCCGATGACGGCCGCGGCGATGACTTTGAGTTCGTAGCCGTTTCCGGCGTTGGTTTCTGCCGCGCCAAGGTAGCCGAGGTAGACGCAGGCGGAGAGGCCGGCGAGCGCACCCATGATGGTGTAAACGAGGATTTTGACTTTACCGACCGGGATGCCCGCGTAGCGGGCGGCGACTTCGTTGCCGCCGATGGCGTAGACGCGGCGGCCCAGGACGGTGCGGGCGAGCACGAATACGCCCACGAGGCCGACGAGGAGCATGATGGCGACCGGGACGGGGTTGACGCCGCCCACGGACATTTTGAAGAAGCCGCGGGTGAAGGATTCCGGGAAGGAGCCGACGGATTGGGCTTGCGTGGGGATGGCGACGAGGCCTCGGAAGGCGGCCATGGTGCCCAGGGTGATGATGAAGGGGTGGACCCTGAGCCCGACGATCATTGCGCCGTTGAAGAGGCCGCAGAGGGCCCCGGTGCCGCAGCAGACGAGGAGGGCGAGGGGGAGGGCGGCGAGCAGTGATGCGCCGCCTTCGGATGGAAGGGTGACGGAGTCGTAGGGGAGGCCGAGTGCGTTGGCTTGGAGCGAGCGGAGGCTCATGGCTCCGAACAGGGCGGCGAGGGCATAGATGGAGCCAATGGAGAGGTCGATGCCTCCCATGGCGATGACGGCGGTGATGCCGACGGCCATGATGGCGATGAAACTGCAGAAGACGAGTTGGAGGAAGAGGTTGTCGAGATCGAGGAACTTGTTGACCGCGCGCTCACGGTAGAGCATTCGGCCTTCGGCGTTGCGTGGGCGGAGTTCCCAGCCGTCGGCCTTGTCATACTCGCGGGTTCTGCCCGGCGTTGTCACTTGGATGGCGGAATCGGTTTCTGAGACTTGGGCGGCGACGGAGCCGGAAACGGCCGACGACTCGATGAGGGGGATGCGGTCGATCTTTTTCTTGGTACCGCCCGCGATGGCGAGGATGGCGGCAAGGACGAGGATCACGAGGACGAGGCCGGCTTCTTGGGCGAGGAGAAGGCGCCGAAGCCAAGATCGGGTGCTAGGTGTCGCTGGTTGTGGCGAGGCCAAATCCGATCCCGTCACGAGGTGGCTCCGAAAGCCTGTCGAACATTACCAGAAAGATCGCAGGGGGAGCAGAGTATGGCACCACGCTTATTGAAACCACGGCCGGGGCTGAGGCCTTTCGTGTTGACGGCTCAGTCGATGGTTTGCACCTTGTCGGAGCGTCGGGGGGTGATGGCGTTGATGCTCAAGGGGAAGCGTCCGGTATCATTTCCGAAGAAGATGTTATGGATGCTCTCGGCCTGATTCGCGGGGACGCCGCCGACACTTCGCAGAAACTGAGCGTGGCCATCGGTGAAGACGAATGCGCCTCCCTCGGAACCGAGATTGTCGGCCTTGGCGTACGCACCCGGGAGGGTGCCCGCTTCTGCGGCGTTGGAAGCGCCTTGGCCGCCTCCGCCGTACCAGGCAAACGTGCCCAAGTCGGGCCCGTTGCTTTCATCGCCCCAGAACGGGACGGGATTGATGATGGTCGGTTCATCGGTCTTCAGACCGGCGATGTAGAGGTAAGAGATGTTGTAGGAAACGACGTCGTAGTTGCTGGACGGAGTCTTGGGGAGTTTTACTGGGGCGTTGTTATACGATGGAATATTCGCCTCAGCATAAGGCATTCCGTAATACCGGTCCTCTTTGTCGGCTGGGTTGACGAGAACATCGAAGGCTTCGAGATAGGACCGCATCAACGGGATCTTGTTCGCGGCCATGCCCGGTGCCGGGGGCGCGTATGACGCGGTGTCTTCGTTGCCGCTCGCGCCGCGATAGCCGAATGAAGTTCCATCACCGATCTGGTAGAGGCTGAAGAGGCCGGCGACGCCGCCATAGACATTCTGGCCTTGCATGTATCTGGGGTCTTGGAAGTTGGCCGGGCGCGGCATGACCGGGTACCAACTTTTGGAATCGTTGGCGTAGAGGGTCATGGCTAAGCCCATGCTTTTGAGGTTGGCGAGGTTTTTGGCCTGCTGGGCCGAGCGGCGGGCTTTGCCGAGTGCGGGAAGCAGGATGCCGATGAGGAGCGCGATGATCGCGATGACGACGAGGAGTTCAATGAGCGTGAAGCCTTTGGACCCCGCCCGTCCGCGGTTGCCGCCCCCACCTCCGCCCCCACCTCCGCCGACCCGGTTACATGATCGCATCAGGTTTCGCATCGAGAACAAGTCTTGAGCGCGGTGTTGATCGCGGGGGCGAGCGGTGTTCATGGTCGGAGGCTCCTTCAATCGACTATCGGTTTTTTGGCGGCAACCCCAGAACAGGGCCGGTTTCCGCATTTACCCCTTCCACCCTACCGAGTGCTGCGGGGCGCGTCAAGACTGTGTTGCGGTACGGTTCCAGAAGCCGGTCGGATCCCGGGTATCGGACGTGGAACCCGTTTTCAGAGGCTCGGGCGGCGGCTGGAGGCATGGCACGGAAACTGGCTAATTTTCTAGGGCAAAGAGCGGTTTTGGGAGCGGCGCAGGGCGGCGGCAAAATGAAAACGAAGTTGAAACCGGTTTCAGGTGCAAATTGCTGTGGAATGATTGTGTTCTTCCGGTAGACTGGGCCCAAACCGGCGCAATGGTTGCGTCGAAGAAACGGTTTTCCACGAACGTTTCAGCAGAGTGCGCGATGGGCCGATTTTTGGATCGGTCCGGGGATGCATCGGTATCCCCCACGCTCGATCGCGTGCTTGATTTTGAGGTCCGGCCCTCCTTTTTTACGGGCCGCAGGTTTGGGAGATCATGTCCATGAAGAACGGGTGTATGTCGGCGTGCGGGCTTCTTGCCGCGGTTGCTGGTTTTGCGAACGCTCAACCCGTCATCGACGGAAGTTTGGCGGGGGACACGGCGTTCTATGGGCCGATCAAGTGGTCACAGAACACGCCGACGGGGTTCGGGGACAACGTTGCGGTGTCGGGGTGCAGCAACGCCCAAGTCGGGGCTCCTGCCGCGGCGACCACGGGCATTGAGATTTCGATCCCTCTGACCTCTTTGGGCAACGCATCGGGCGCTATCCGCGTGACCGCGTTCATCAACGGGGGCGGGCATGATGCGGTGAGCAATCAGATTCTGCCGGGTCTTCCGGCCTCGACGGTGGCGGTTTTGGGCGACCCGCGGGACGTTGATTTCAATGACTATGCGGGGAACCAGTTTGTGACGGCGACGGCGGGCACGGGTGCTTCGCCGGTGGTTGATGGCACGGCCGGCTCCGACTACGGAGCTCCGTTGGCTCTCCAGACGAACCGGACGAACTTTGGCGACAACACGAACACCTCGGGCAGCACCTGCAACGGCAGCGAACTGAATGCGATACATACTCGCATCGCCGACGGCAAGTTGTTCATCATGCTGACGGGCAACATGGAGAGCAACTTCACAAAGTTGGAACTCTTCATTGATACCGACGTTTCGACGGGCTTCAACAATCTGGGCGTGGGGACAGTTTTCCAGGATGTGGATTTCAACGCCCTCGCCCGTTTGCAGGGCGACGATGACCAGCCGGGGTTGACCTTCGACACCGGTTTCACGGCCGACTACTACGTGACCTTTGGCTGCGGCGGCGATGCCCCGAACGTCACCCACTATCCCAACTTGGCCAATCTGAACACCGGCTCTGGCGAGGGGTACTTGGGGAGCGCACTCACGGGCTCTGGCTCGGGCGTTCTGTCGGGGGGAAACAATCCCAACGGCATCGAGATCGCGATCAACAACGCCAACGTCACCGGCGTTGACGCAATCTGCCCGCCCGCACAGGGCGACGTGGACATCGCGACGGGGTCTGAACTCGACGGCATCTACTCCTACCTCGATACGGCGAACGGGTTCCTGTATGTCCTGTTCACGGGCAATCTTCAGACCAACTTCAACAACCTGGACATGTTCTTTGACGTCAACCCGCTGGACGGCCAGAACGTTCTCCGCGGCAACAACGTGGATATCGACTTCAACGGCCTGAACAACATGGGCAACCGCAACGGCAACCCGGGCCTTACGTTCGACGCCGGCTTTACGGCCGACTACTGGCTCTCGTACCGCACGGGCAACGGCCCGGTGGTCTTCAGCACCGCCGCGGTGCTCCGCGCCAACGGCCCGCTGGCTGACTTCAGCGGCAACAACCTGGATTACGGCGCGTTCAAGGGTGGCCCCAAGCCCGCGAACAACCCGACGAACTTCAACGGTCCTCGGCTTGATTCGCAGGACGGCTTCACCCCGCAGATCTTCACGGAATTCGCCCCGGGCCTGTCGGGTGATTCCCTGCTGATCGATCCGCTCGCCCCGGTGGGCGTGGCGAACGCGATTTTCCTTTCGCTCAACAACTCGAACGTGGCGGGTGTCTCGGGCAGTTCGGCGGCGGGTTCGGAACTCGTGACGACGGGCGTTGAGGTCAAGATCGACCTTGATGAACTGAACTGGGACGGGACCACGTGCATCCGCGTGAGCGCGATGGTGCTTTCGAGCAACCACCAGTTCATGTCGAACCAAGTCTCGGGTGGCCTTCCGGCCGGGAGCGGCAACCTCGGCACGACAGCCTTGGTGAACTTCAACACGCTCGCGGGGAACCAGTTCGTTGAACTGTGCACCGGCGGCGGCCCGGCCTGCGCTTCGGATCTCACGGCCTGCCGGGCCGATCAGGACGGCGACGAGGACATCGACTCGGACGACATCAACATCTTCTTCTCGAACTTCGAGGGCGGCGACTCCTGCGGCGATCAGGACGGTGACGATGACGTCGATTCCGACGACATCAACATCTTCTTCGGTCGCTTCGAAGCTGGCGGCTGCTGAGATCGAAAACCCGCGATCCCGGGACACTGACACACAGGGCCGGGTCAATCGTTGAACACCGACCCCCGGAAGGCACACCTTCCGGGGGTTTTTTCTGCCGCGGATAGAATGAGGAAGAAGTGACAGGGAAGGTTACGGATTGGCACCGCACGTTACGGAGCACTCATGCCCCCGAAGTTTCAGACCGTTCTGCTTTTTGGAGCCCCGGGCGCGGGCAAGGGCACGCAAGGGAAGATTTTGGCTGAGGTGCCGGGGTTTTATCACCTGTCGTGTGGGGAGGTGTTTCGGACGCTGGATATGAGTTCTGAACTCGGCCGAACGTTCATGCAGTTTTCGAGCAAGGGGCTGCTTGTACCCGACGATTTGACGGTGAAGATGTGGTATCAGAACATGCAGGCCCGCACGGTGCTGGCGGACTTCAAGCCCAACGCCGATTTGCTGGTTCTGGACGGCATTCCGCGGAGTGTTAAGCAGGCCCGGCTGCTTTCCAAGCATCTGGACGTGTTGCAGGTCATCCATCTTGTGTGCCCGAACAAGGAGGAGATGATTTCGCGTCTACGGCGGCGGGCGCTCAAAGAGAACCGCATCGATGATGCGCAGGAAGAGGTGATCCGGAAGCGCTGGCAGGTGTACGAGTGTGAGACGTATCCAGTGCTGGGGTGCTATCCGAAGTCGATGATCCGCGAGGTGAACGCGACGGGCTCGCCGGCACGGGTTCTCGAACAGATTCTGGGGCACCTTGTGCCGGTTCAAGAAGCGCACTTCCACAACCCGGTGACCGGTGAACCTGTCCGCAAGGCTGTCAAGGCGACTCGGGCTACGGCGGCCAAGGACCAGAAAGCGGCCCATCGAACGACCAGCAAGACTGGGCGGAAGCCCGTCCGATCTGGGCGTTGACGATGTGGCCTTGGGGTGGCCTTGGGGTGGCCTTGGACGGGCTTAGAAGGCCTCGAAACGACGCTGAACCCGGTTTCGTCCGACGTTGGTACACTTGCCGCCCGGTGAAGCGACCACTTTTCGGGCGGAGGCTGCATGTCGGACCACTTTCAGACCATTCTGCTGTTCGGACCGCCCGGCGTGGGCAAGGGCACCCAAGGCAAGATTCTTGCGCGGATCCCGGGGTTCTTTCACAGTTCCACGGGCGACATCTTTCGCAACATGGATGCGCATTCCGAGATGGGAAAACTGTTCTTCCAGCATTCCACGCGTGGTGAGTTGTTGCCGGACGATGTGACGATCCGCATATGGCACCAGAACATCTATGCCAACACGATCCTCGGGCTTTTCAAACAGCACGCCGACCTGTTGGTGTTGGATGGGTTGCCCAGGAGCGTGAACCAAGCGAAACTGCTGTACCGCTACTGCAATGTGCTGAAAATTATTCATCTGGTGTGCCGCGACAAGGAGGCCCTGTTTGAGCGGATGCGCAAGCGGGCGCTCAAGGAGAGCCGCAACGACGATGCGAAGCCCGAGGTGATCCGGCGTCGGTTTGAGGTGTATGAGCGGGAGACGATGCCGGTGCTTCAGTTTTACCCGAAGTCGATCATCGCGGAGATCGATGCTGTGGGTTCGCCGGCGTGCGTGATGAGCAGCATTCTGGACGCGGTCGTCCCGATTCAGAACAAGCACTTTCAGGCGACGCCTCCCTAAGGTGCGTTGTGCCGACACGTCTGCGAGCGTTTACGCTGATCGAATTGCTGGTGGTCATCGCGATTATCGCGCTGTTGATCGGCATTCTGCTGCCCGCCTTGGGTGGGGCGCGCCGGGCGGTGCGGAGCACGGTGTGCTTGTCGCGGCTGCAACAGATGGGCGTTGCGACCACCGCGTATCTCAATGACTTCGACCGGACGCTGCCGCAGAAGGCGGGGCCTTTGCCGCAGGGTGGGGAGTCGGTGATCGGTACGTTGTTCGCCGGGGCGAAGGGGCGATTGCCGTTTTATGGGATCGACACGATCGGTGCGGAGGGTCGCCCGCTCAACCCCTATCTCTCGGCGGAAACACCGACGCCGGATGCCGAGGAGGGGGTGATTGACGTCGTTTCCTGCCGTTCGCCCATCGATGTGGGGAGCACCAATACGGGCGTTCCGATCGAGGGGCTTGAGCGCACCGACAGCATGTACAGCCTGGTGGGGTGCAGTTACACGCTGAACGACCACACGCTTCTTGGGGAGGACGATGCGACGCTGGTGCCGTCGGGCGGTGGGAAGATGCCGTTTGTGGTGCAGCCGTCGCGGACGTGGGTCATTGGCACGCAGCCGATCTACAACTTTCAGCAGGGGGGCGATCGGGGCATGCGCTGGGGCAAGGGGACGACCGTGAAGGCCAACCTCCTTTTTCTGGATTTTCATGCGCGGGGCGACATCACCGTGCCGGAGGGCGTGGTGAACGAGACTGCTGACTATTCATTTGGCCCGTGAAGTTCAGGCGGCGGATCAGTTCCGCCGTTTGGTGGGCTTTTTGGCGTCGTCGCCTTCCCTCTCTTGTTGGTCGCCCAGTCGCTTGCTGGCCGCGCTGGCCCGGAACATGAGGGCTTGTTCGGCTGCCGCGGGAGGTTGGGGGGTCACGAACCAGCCCCAGAAGCCGGGTGAGCCGTAGGCCACGACGTCGGTGGGAGGATGGAACTGGAACGCGAAGGGAACGACGCGGTCGAGTTCGTCGTTGGTACCGAAATACTTCCAGGGGCGATCGATCTTCTGGGGACGGCTGCTGCTGCGGCGGAGGTTGACGATGTCGACAGGGATCCAGTTGTAGGTGTTGGCGGCCTCATCGAAAAGGAAGAACTCGACCCAGGTCCGGATACGGTTGTTCTTGGAGCCTTTGCCGAGGAACTTGTTGTCGTCAACGCCGACGTCGAAGCCAATGACCGTTCGCGTGGGCAAGCCGGCCTTGCGGTAGAGGACTGCCAGAAGGACGGTGAGGTCGTGCTCGGAGCCACGGCCGGTCACGAGCGTCTCGGCGGGGGCCTGGAGTTTGATGCCCGAGAGTTCGCCGGTTCTGGCTCGCATGGTGAGACCGTCGCCCGTGGGTTGAACCGTCTCCCAGACCTTGGCGGCGATCATTTTGGCGAGGGCAACAGGCCGGACCTGCGTGAACTCGGTGATCCCCCACTCTTTCTTCCAGATTTCGAGTGCTTTGTTGAGCGGGGCTTCATCGAAGGGGGCGACCTTTCCGTCTTCATCGAGCCCTTTCTCGACGAACATCTGCGGGGTGAATGTCGATTGGGCAACCTTGGGGTAGGAGGTTGGCCAGCCGAGTTTGGAAGCCTCGACCTCGTTGAAGACGGTTCGGTAGAGCGTGACCGGGATCGTCACTTCGAGTTTCATCTGACGGGCTTCGGCGGTGGAGCCGTTGGAACCGGCATCCCAGCGTCCGAGATCGGTGCCGCTGGGGTAGTCGGCCAAGACGGTGACTTCGTCATCGACGATGGCGTCGTCGAGCGTGAGGACGCCCCGTGGCCCGGATTGCTCCGCGATGGGCGTGCCCTTCTGACCGGAACGGACTCGTTCGGGCTTGCTGGACGCGGTTTCGCCGATGATCGGGAAGACAACGCCGAGCGTTCCGTAGGAGAACGGCGTGATCTTGGGCATGTTGACGGTCTTTTTGCCGTCGGTGTGCGGAGTTGTCTGGGAGACGTTGTCGGCGTGCACCTGGATCGAGACGGTGAGGATCATCTCTCGTTCACGCTCGCGCAGAATGAGTTCGCCCACGGTGGCGGGCTTGGCGGCGGGGGTACCCGGCTGGCTGGTGACGGGTGGGGCGAGTGAACCACCGGAGGGCTTGGGCGGGCGTTTGCCTGCCGGTTGGCCCGGCTTCTGATTCGGTTGCTGCGTGACGGGGGGCGTTTGGGGCGGCGTCACCGGGTTCGTCACCGGCTGGGTCGGTGTTTGCGACCGGGCGTCGGTCGGGAAGAGGACTGGGACGAAGGCCGCGGCTGCGATGAGAAGGGCGATGAACGTTGGGGATTTCTGAAAAGTCATTTAAGCCTCCGTAACGGGCGAACGCCCTTGCGGGGTTGCCCGGTTGATCGATGCGTTCGAAACCCGTGCGAGGTCGGAACGGTTTGACGCCCGGGGGACCGTGGTGTTCCCTTGGCGAAGCGCCCTTGGCCAAGGCCGTACGGCGTCAGCCCGTTCCGACGGACGTTCCTGCGGCCCGTGCCCGGACCCCGTCGATGACCTCTCGCACTTCTGCGGCCATGCGTGTGTTCGGGAAGTCTCGGACGATTTGCTCACCCAGTTCGGCGGCCTCACGCCAGCGGCGGTCTTGCACGGCGAGTTTGAACCTGGCACCCAAGTTCTCTCTCGCTTTACCGATGATCCCCCGCGCAAGTTCCCGAAGCGGTTCTGCTTCTTGAGGGGAAAGATGCTGATCGAGGTCTTTGAGGAGGGCCAGGGCGTCGTCGGCACGGCCCTCTTGCGAGGCCACCAAGAACTGACGCTCGACCTCGGACTTGTATGACCCTCTGGCTTGGGCGACCCTCGAGCGGAGGGCCTCGACGCGGGGTGAATCGGGGAACAGCCGCTGGATTCGGGCGGCATCGGCGGCGGCGTCGTCCCAGCGTCTTTGGATGATGAGACCGTCGAGATAGCCGATGGCGTCGGCAACCTGCTTTTCGAGGGTGGCGGCCCGGGCCGAATCAATCCGCTGTCGGAACTCTTCGGCGTCTGTGCGGAAGCCGAAACGGTCGGCCAGTTCTTTGATGAGCACCATGGCGGCATCCCAGTGCTGATTGTTGATGTCTTCCTCGATGGCGAGGCGGAGGAGGTCGCGTTCGCCTTGGCGGTTCAGGACGCGACGGGCATCGTCGGAGAGCGACGCCTGATCTCCCAACATACGCACGCTGCGTCCCAGTTCACCCATTTTCTGGGCGAGCAGATGTTGGGCGGGGTTGGCAAGGGTGAGGGCGAGGACAAACGCCACGGGCGACATGGTGAGCACAAGGAGCACGCCCGTGACACCGAGTTCATACTTGCCTTTATAGACGAGGACGACCGACAGCCCGAGGGCGAGCGCGTACAGGAGGACGAGCAGCCACAGGACCGCTCCCTGGTTCCGGGGTTTGGCGTTTATTTCATCACCGCCGATTGGAATCCGCATCGTGAAAACCTCTCCGTGGGTGTCGTCCTTGAAACTCCCTGTGCGCTGCGTAGCGCGGACCAAGTGTACTAACCTGCGGGAGCCATGCACGAACCCGCCGAAACCACCGATCTTGAACTCCCCAAGGTGCTCACCGAGTGTTTTACGCTTGGACCCTTTCAAACAAACACCTACCTGATACGCACCTCGACGGGGACTGGGTGCTGGATCGTTGATCCATCGTTCAACCCCGGGCCGGTGGTCGCCCGAATCCGGGCGTTGGGGCTGAAGCCGGAGGCGATCTTGCTGACCCATGCCCATATCGACCATATCGCCGGTCTGCCGGACATTCGCAAGGTTTTCCCGGGCGTGCCGGTTTCCCTTCATCGGGCCGAGGCGGACTGGCTGGAAGACCCTGAGCGCAACGGTTCAGCGTTCTTTGGGTCGCCCGTTTCGATGACGGCGCCGGAGGTGGTGCTGGAGGGGAACGAGCGCCTGAGCCTCAACGGGACGACATGGCAGACCTACCACGTGCCCGGCCATTCGCCGGGGAGTGTTGCGTTCTATGCCGCGGCGGCCGAGTTGGCGGTGTCGGGCGATGCGCTCTTCGCGGGTTCGATCGGTCGGACCGACCTCCCCGGGGGTGACCACGAACAGTTACTGAAGGCGATCCGATCGACGCTTTACACGCTTCCGGGGACGACGCGGATTCTGTCAGGGCACGGAAACGAAACGACCGTGGGCCGTGAGATGCGATCGAACCCGTTTGTGCGTGCGGGGTGAAGGGTTACATCGCGCTGGGCATGCCGAAGCACCGGCGCCACGCGCTGAGTTGGCCCATGTGCATCATGACGTGGTTGTTGAGGAGGAAGTTGACGCCCATACCGACGATCGGGAAGGTGGCACGCATTTTTTCGTCGGGGGTTTCGCGGAGGAGGGCCGCATCGTCGAGGCCGGAGATCGCATCGAGGGCGATGTCGGTGGCCTTGAAGAACTGAGTGGCGACGACATCGATCCTCGGGTACAGATCTCCCTTTGGGTCGTCTTTACAGACGGTGTTGGCATCGAAGAGGGCCGTCCAATCGTTGGGGGTCGCTGCCGCGCCCGCGTTGAGGCCGAGGCGTTCCATGGCCTTGGCGGGGTAGAGGGCGAGGTGGCCGTAGATCCAGGTCGGGTGGTTGGTGTCGATGATCGTCGCGGCGGCCGATGTCTCGAAGTGGGGCTTGCGGCCGGCCTGCTCTGGGCGGATGTTGAGCAGCAGTTTTTCTGAGTATCCACGCGTCCGACGTGCGCCCGCCACGATGATGTCGATGAAATGACCCATGAAAGAATCTCCAGTGTGATTAGGAACGACGGACCCTTTCAGAAGCCCGTCCCGTGTGCTTCGATATCGATTGAACGTTTCGAACGGTATCAGAGTTCGGGAGCGAAGCCCCGTCGCATGGTGTTTTCGCAACTGGCCCGCGGCTCCACGAATTGATAGAGGTAGTCCTTGCCGCCGGCCTTGCTGCCGACCCCGGACATGCCGAACCCTCCGAAGGGTTGGCGTCCCACCAAGGCCCCCGTGATGCCACGGTTGATGTAGAGGTTTCCGACGCGGAAGCCGTGCTTGGCTTTCTCGATGTTGGCGGGCTTCCGGGTGAAGACGCCGCCCGTGAGTTTGTAGACACTCGCGTTCGCGATCCGCAGGGCTTCGTCGAAGGTGGCGGCGTGCATGATCGCGACGACCGGGCCGAAGATTTCTTCGCGGGCAATGGTGTGCTCGGGCTTCACGCCGCTGAAGATGTGCGGGCCGACGAAATGCCCGCCGGTGGAAGATTCGAGCCCATCGGGGATGGGCGAGGCGAGTTCCAGCGTGCTTTCGAGCCGCCCCTTCTCGATGAACATGCCGATGCGGTCACGGGCTTCTTTGTCGATGACGGGGCCGATGTCGGTGCCGGGCTTGATCGGATCACCGATGGTGAGGGCGCGGGTGGCCTCGACGAAGCGGCGGATGAACGAAGAAATCGCGGGCCCCTTGGGGCCATCGGGGTCGACCACGATGAGCCTTGAGCAGGCCGAACACTTCTGACCCTGGAAGCCGAACGCGGATTGCCGGGCCGCCATGACGGCTTCATCGAGGTCGGCTGATTGATCGATGATGAGGGCGTTCTTTCCGCCCATCTCACAGATGACGCGCTTGACGAAGGGTTGCTCGTCCGGGGTTTTGCCCGCGGCCTCGAGGATGTTGAGCCCCACCGCCTTGCTCCCGGTGAAGGCGATCAGGGCGATGCGCGGGTCGCGAACAAGGGCAGCGCCGGTTGATTCTCCGGGCGATGGGCAGAATTGGAGGACGCCAATCGGGGCGTTGCTCTCCTTGAGAGCCTGTTGCAGGATGTCGTTGAGCACGCTGGCGATTCCCGGCGTCTGCTCGGCCGGCTTCATCACCACGGTGTTTCCTGTCACCAAGGCCGCCGCGGTCATGCCGCAGAGGATCGCGAGCGGGAAGTTCCAAGGGGCGATCACGACCGAGATTCCGCGGGGCTGATACCACTGCTCGTCGAGTTCACCGATGAACCTTCCCATTCGCTCGCGCTCGAACATGGGGACCGCCATGCGGGCGTAGTACTCGCAGAAGTCGATGGCCTCGCACACATCGGCGTCGGCTTCGCGCCACGTCTTTCCGGCTTCCTTGATCATCACACCGGCGAGGCCGTCGCGCTGGGCGCGCATGAGGTCCGCGGCTCGGGTGAGGACGCCGGAACGCACGCGGGGGTCGGTGTCGCGCCACGCGGCGAAGGCGGCTTCGGCGGCGGCCACCATTCGCGTTGCGTGTTCGGGGGTGCGGTCGTTTGCAACCTTGGGGACGGTGGCTCGCTGGATCGCGGTGGCGAACGCTGCTCGCTGAGTTCCGTCGGCGAAATCTCGCATGGGCTCGGTGTAGAAGGGTTTGCCATCGCCGACACCTTCGACGGCGGGTGTAAGGCGGTGCCGCTCCGACTGTTCGGGCGGGAGGGGCACCTCGGGCACGCCGGCGCCCGGCACCTTGAGCAAGGCCCCCGCATCGGCGTTGTCCATGAACCCGGCCTTGAGCCAACTTTCATTGCTGGTGTTCTCGAGCAGTCGTCGGACGAGGTACGCCATTCCCGGGATCATCTCGCCCACGGGGACATACTCGCGGATCCGGAGGGCCATTTCGGCGGCGGCGAACTTCAACTGGTCGGCCATGCCGTGGAGCATCTGCAACTCGATGGCGCTGCGCGGAAGGTTCCGCCTTTCCAGCCCGGCGAGCACGGCGGCGATGGATCGCACGTTGTGAGAACCGAGCGCGAGTTTGATGCCGCTGGGCTTGGGTCCGCCGGTGGCGATGTCGCCCCGACCTCGGGCGAGTGCGGCCGACGGGCAGGCGTCCAACAAGATTCCCGCCATTTGTTCAAAGCAGCGGTCGGTCATCCATTTGCGGGGCCACACCGGCGAAGGCCAACCGTGCATCTCGCTCTTGATCGTCTCGGCGTCCCAGTAGGCCCCTTTGACCAGCCGCACCGTGATGAGTTTGCCGCGGCGGGCGGCCCACTCGGCCATGCGGGCGGCGTCGGCCGGACCGCTCTTGAGATAGGCCTGCATGGCCAGCCCGGCTTGGAAGTCGATCTTCTCGACGCAGCGTTGAAAGAGTTCGATCGTGAAATCTTTGAGGCCAAAGTGCTCCATGTCGAAGTTGACGAAGACGCCACGATCGCGGGCGGTTTCGAGTATTGGGAGCATCCGCTTCAGAAGGTCGTTGAGCGAGCCTTCGGTGTCGATGGGGTCGCACCTTGCGGAGAGCGCGGAGATTTTGACGGAGACGTTGGTGCGAGGGATCGGGCCGAGGTGGTCGTTTTCGAGGGTCGGCTGGCTTTTCCACGAGGCGACGGATTTGGGCAGGTTGCTGATCAGGTCGAGGTATTTGGCGGCGTAGCCGTCGGCTTCTTCATCACTCACGCACGTCTCGCCGAGCAAGTCGACGCTGAAGGCGATCCCCTCGTCCCACATTTCGCGAAGGCCCGGGAGTGCGCTCGCGGCGTCGGTGCCGGCGATGAACTTGCTCGCCATACCGGTGATCTGGCCGGAAATTGTCTTGGCCGCCATGCCCTTGGCGAGCGTGCCGGCCTTGAGGGCGGCGCCGATGACCGGGGGAACGGTGACGCCGGGCTGCGAGAGGTAATCGCTCAGGTGGTCAAAGACTGCCTCCGGCGTTCGGAGCATGGGGAAGGCATCGACGAACCGGAACATCTGCACCTTGAACTCGTGGTCCTTCATGGACCACTCCATCAGCGCATCGCTATAGAACTTGGCAGAGAGCACACCGGTTTTGTGGCCCCGCGCGCGGCGGAGCATCTCGGACCCGATCTCAAAGGTGCGGCCTTCGGCATTTTCCATCGAACCGCCTGTGGGCGGAAGGGCGTTGCCGCCTGAAGTCACTACCACCGTCTCCGCGCGTTTCGTCTTCTTTGAGAAAAAACCCATCGACGTTGCTCCCATCGGCCACCGATAACCGCCACTCAAGCGTGCCCGTTGCGATGGTAGGTGACCCATTCCGGTTGCCTTTTCCGGTGGCGTCAAAGCGAAGCGGCCTTTCACACGCCCGACGCACCGTGATCCCAACCCATGCTTTGGGCGTCGAAGCGTTCGCCGGCGTGGTGTACCCAGCAGCCTTGGCCGACTTTGACTTCGCCGATGCGCGTCAACGTAATCCCGTCTAGATGCACCGGCATGTTCTCCGCCGCATCGGATGGGAGGGTGAACAGCAGTTCGTAGTCCTCGCCGTCGCCCATGGCGTTGCGCCATGATTTGCATGCAGTGCTTTGCGGCAGCCGAGCAGCGTCAATTTCAAACGTCACGTTGGAGGCGCGCGCCATGCGTGCTGCATCGCGTCCTAACCCGTCGGAGATATCCATCATCGCGTGCAGGTTGCGGCCAAGGAGTGCCCGCAGGGCCCGGGCCAACGCGACCCGCGGCATGAACTCAAGGTGCTTTCCACCACCGGTGACGGGGTCGAACGAACCACCCAACACACCCGACACGAACACGGCATCCCCGACCACTGCGCCGGAGCGCAGAACGGGGGCATCGCCCGCGGCGAGTTCGCCCATCACCGTCACCGAGAGCGTCAGTGGAGCATCGGCGGGTCCGGAGGCGATGTCGCCGCCCACGACGGGGGCATCAAAGAAGAGTCCCCACCGGTGCAAGGACTCGCACAATTCATTGGCCGCGGCTTCGCTCATGCCGTCGGACAGCAGGCCGGAGACCAGAGACCACTTTGGCACAGCGGCCATAGCCGCGATATCGGAGACGCTGCGGGCGATCGCCTTTCGGGCGATGAGGTCGATGGACGTTGCCGCCGTGACATGCCGCCCGACGGTGAGTTGGTCGACCGTGAGCAGCACGGTTGAGCCCGCAGCGGTTTGCACGACGGCGCAATCATCTCCGGGGCCGACCACAAGGCCCGGGGCATTCAGCGTGGCGGCTCGCACGCGGATCTGCTCCAGCAACTGGGATTCTTTGAAGCGTCCGGGCACTTCAGTCCCCCATCCCGGGGTAATCAACATAACCCTTTTCGCCGCCCCCGTAGAAGGTGCTGGGGTCCGGGGTGTTCAGTGGCGCACCCTTCGCGAAGCGTGCGGGGAGATCCGGGTTTGCAATGAACGGGACTCCGAACGCGACCGCATCGGCCCAGCCCTCGCGGATGTAGGCGTCGGCCTTTTCGTGTGTGAACGCCGAGTTCGTGACGATGGGTGTGGACGTCATCGGTCGGAAGAATGAAACCGGGATGGGCGCATATCCCGGCTCGGCGTTCTTGAGGTCACCCTCCATCGCTTCCATGATGTGCAGGTAGGCCAGGCCGAGTTTGCCGAACTCGGTGACCACATGGCCGAACGTCGCTTTTCGATTGGAATCACCCGTATCGCCGAACGTTCCGCTGGGAGAAAGGCGGACACCG
>Ga0163144_10010898_pt1 | contig 19308 bp, 13 predicted proteins | sample OliLak19BULKMAT1_FD_123175 | JGI IMG/M metagenome (GOLD analysis project Ga0163144, IMG submission 123175) | Freshwater microbial mat bacterial communities from Lake Vanda, McMurdo Dry Valleys, Antarctica - Oligotrophic Lake LV.19.BULKMAT1 | ecosystem: Environmental > Aquatic > Freshwater >... | reverse complement strand
CAGGTGAATGTTCTCGAAGGTGCTGAAATAGGTTTGGTGCCACGATTCGATGCCCACGTCAAACCCCTCGATGCGGACGCGCTGGAACAAACAAGGGCCGTTCCAGGGTGTCCGCAGGTCGAGGCCGATCAGTCCCTTATCCGGCGTGCGGATGGTCACGTCTTCCAACCCGCCGCCGTTGTGCGAAATGAATTGCACGCCGATCGCGCCGGGGTTGCCCGTGCCGACATCGAGCGTCAGGTTCATAACGTGGTTGCTGAACGCCATGTTGTCGCCTCCCGGTCGCTTTTCGGGCGGCATCGGGTTCGTGGTGCCGAACAGCCAATTCGGGGTTTTCGGGTCGCCGTAGCCGGGGCATGCGTCCTTCAACCTGATGACGGTCTTGTCGCGGTCCTCGCCCTGTACGAACATCCAGCCGCGGAAGTAAACCGGCTTTGAAACGAGGTACGTGCCCTTGGGAAAGTAGACGATCTCCATGTGTTTTTGCTGACAGGCGTCGAAGGCCTTCTGGATGGCGGCCGTGTCGTCCGCGATGCCGTCGCCCTTCGCCCCGAACTCGGATTTGACGTTCCGCACCTTGGCGTCGGCGGGAAACGCGATGCCCCCACCGCGTGCGGGCGACAGAGTCGCGACGACAGCCACTACAACGACAACTGTTGCCAGTAAATTCCGCATTCATCCGCCCTCTTGCCGTCGACTTACAAGTCGACAGAAACGATTACCATGCATTCCCGGCCTCCCCGTACGGTATAGCCGCGCGACTTCGTCGCTAGGACAGCGGGCCAAGCGACGGGAGGCTACACAGATACGCGGAACTACGGAACCACGGACTAAAACCCGACTCGCGGCGCGATCTTCAGGGTCATCGCCTTGCCGTCCCGCTTGATGTCGATCTCGACTGCCCGGCCCGGCTTTACGAGTGATGCGGCCAAGTAGGCATCGCCGACCGTGTCCGTCCAACGGCCGTCGATCGTGAGGATCCGGTCGTCCGGCTTCAGACCGGCCGCCGCGGCCGCACTGCCTTCGAAGACCTTGCCGACGGTCACGCCGGACTCTTCGTCATCCTTGTCCTTGGTCGTCGTGAAGCCCCAGATGCCCAAGCCCGTCAGCACCTTCGGCTTGCCGGCGGCTTCGCTCGCTTTGGTCAGGTTCGTGGTGAGATCCTGGATGTAGTCGCCGGGCTTATAGCCGTTGGGTATCAGCGTGAGTTGCTTCTTCTGATAATCCACGGTGCAGGTGAAGCGGGCAAAGAACGGGAAGCCGACGATGCCTTCGATCTTACCGTGGTCGTCTTCAAACATCTCGGAGATGGCCTTCACCGTCGGGTGATCCATGACAACCGCGGGCAGTTTCTCGGCCGTGGCGGCACCGAGCGTCATGCTTTTGATTTCGACCTGATTCAGGCCACCGGAGAAGATACCGAAGCTGCCGCCCTTTTTGGATAGGCCCGTGTCCTTGCCGATGCGGCTGTTGAGCAGGTTCAGCGGGGCACCGGTGTCGAAGATCAGCTTGTACGGTCCCTTGTCGTTGATGGTCACTTCAATGAGCATGTGCCGCGAAGGCAGCAGCACGAAGGGAACGACGATCGGCTTGGCGTCCGGTTTCTTATCCGGTACTGCTTGGGCCAAGCCGGATTGGGGAGCGACAACCGAGGCGCTGAACAGCGCGAGCAGAAGAATGCGAAGCACGTTACAACCCCTTCCCGAAGGTGACCGACAACAGAGACTTCACTTCGCCGCGGCGGATCTGCAGGGTGAATACATCGCCGGGGTTGAGCCGGTCGAACAGGCGAACCAGTTCTTTGAGGCGCTCGACATCTTCGGGTTCGGGCGTCGACTGACGCTTCTTCAGCGGGGGCGCATAACCGACGATTTCATCGCCGACCTTGAGGCCGACTTTTTCGGCTTGGCTTCCCTTGTAGACGGCTTCGACGACGATTTTGCCGTCCTTCTCAGCGACCTCGAAACCGATCAGCCCGCGACCGATGGTCTCGAAGTTCGGCTTGATGCCCATGAAGCCGGCAAGCATCTTCATCGCCGGCCCGAGCACATCCATACTCCCCTGACTGTTGCTTTTACCCATGGAATTCACTGCCGGAGGAGTGAAGTTCAGATAGGTCCATGCGAGCTTATCGGCCGTGAAGTCGTAGGTGATGCGATATTGCGACAGAACGTTGTAGCCGATGACGCCGTGAAGTTCGACGCCGGCGAGACCCATGCCGTTCATCCCTTCGATCTGGAACAGATCCGAGACGCGGGCTTTAGCGCCCGGCACGGTCAACCCGCCTTCGAGGACGAAGGACTTGGAGGCCGCCCACCCCTGCTTGTCGGTCGCTAACCCCGAGGCTTTCGCACTCTTTTCCGTGATGAACACGGCCGGTGCGCCGGTGTCGAGGATCAGATTGAACGGCCCCTTATCGTTGATCTTCACCCGCACGAGGATGTGCTTGGTGTCGGTCAGCCGATAGGGAATGAGCTTCGCTTCCTCCTTGGGAAGATCCGCTTTGGACGGTTCGTCAGCAAAGGCCGGCACCGTCATGGTCGCAACGCATGCAACCAGAAACCACTTCAACATGATGAACCTCGATGGGTGTGGTGGAAGCAAAGAGTTTCACCACGAAGGCCGCAAAGGCAGACATAATTGATCCTTGATCAAACCAGTCCACGATTTGAGAGGATGATCTCTTACTTTGCGTCCGACGCGCTCTCCGTGGTGAGCTCTCTTCATATTCATCTTCGTCAGTCGCCGGGCGAGATTTCGGGAGCGAAGCCTCGTCGCATCGTATTCTCGGTGATGGTCCGCGGCAGGAGAAATTGCAGCAGATAGTCCGGACCGCCGGCTTTGCTGCCGATACCGGAGAGTTTGAAGCCGCCGAAGGGCTGGCGGTCGACCAAGGCCCCCGTGCATTTGCGGTTGATGTACAGGTTGCCGACCCGGAATCGCTCTTTAACCAGCTTCAGATGCTCCGGGCTGCGACTGTAGACGCCGCCGGTCAGGGCGTACTTGGTGCCGTTGGCAATGCGGAGGGCGTCGTACAGGTCGGTGGCTTTGATGACGCACAAGACCGGCCCGAAGATTTCTTCCTGAGCCAACGACGAGTCTTCCGGAACCTCGGCAAAGATGGTCGGGCCGACGAACCAGCCGTGCTCGGCCAGTCCGCCGAGGTCGGCTCGATAAGCCAGTCGTGCCGACGACTTGCCGGAGTCGATCGTCTTCGCGATGCGGTCCCGGCTTTCGGCATCGATAACCGGGCCGAAGGAGGAACCGGGTTGGTCCGCCGGGCCGATCGTCAGGGACTTGGTTGCCTCAATGAGTCGATGCAGGAACTGATCGTAGATCGCGACATGGACGATGGCCCGCGAGCCGGCGCTGCACTTCTGCCCGCCGAAGCCGAATGCGGAGTCGACGACACCCTTTACGGCTTCGTCCAAGTCAGCGTCGCCGTCGACGATGATTGCGTTTTTGCCGCCCATCTCGGCGATGAGTTTCTTGACCTGCATCTGACCGGGGACGAACTTCGAGGCCGCCTCGTTGATGGCGAGTGCGACCTTCAGCGAGCCGGTGAATGCGATCAGGGCCGTATCCTTGTGGTTGACCAAGGTCGGCCCGATTTCGTCTCCGTCGCCGGGCAGGAAGTTGATGACCCCGGCAGGCACACCGGCTTCGATGAAGACTTCCATGAGCTTGGCACCCACGATGGATGTCTGCTCGGCGGGCTTGAGGATGACCGTGTTGCCGGCGACCAGCGCTGCCGCGGCCATGCCGCAAAGGATCGCCAGCGGGAAGTTCCACGGCGCGATGACGATCGCGACGCCGCGGGGTTCGTAGAAGGTGATGTTGTCCTCGCCGGGAACGGCGCGGTGATGCGGGGCCAGTTTCCTCATTTCGTCCGCGTAGTACAAGCAGAAGTCGATGGCCTCGGCAACATCGGCATCGGCTTCGCGCCACGGCTTGCCCGCTTCCAACGTCATCCATGCGGCCAGTTCCCAGCGACGCTTCCGCATCGCATCGGCGGCCCGCGTCAGGCAGGCACAGCGGTCCACGAGCGGCACATCGCGCCAGACGTTGAAACTGCGGGCCGCGACGGCGACCGCATCCTCGGCTTCCTTCACGCCGGCCGAACCGTATTGCCCGAGGACTTGGGAATGCCGCGACGGATTGATGCTGGGCACGGTGCGAACGCTGCGGATTTCCTTGCCGTCGATGATCGGCCACCAGGTTTTGCCGAGTTGGCCGCCTTGGACCTTCCCGAGTGCTTCCGCATACGCGGTGCGGTTGGCTTCCTGCGAAAAGTCCGCGAGCGGCTCGTTGCGGAACTTCGGTGTGTCGGGCTTCGGTGCGTGCGGTGGCGCTTCGGTCATCGGCTTCCCAAGGGCGAGTGTGGCGCGGGCGGGTTTCTTGAGCAAGACATCTTCCGGCAGACCTTCGGCGAAACCGGCCCGCAGGAAGGAATCGTTCGACGTGTTCTCCAACAATCGCCGCACGAGGTAGGCCATGCCCGGCAGCAGTTGACCGTAGGGCGTGTAGACGCGAATGCGGCGGCCGAGGCCTTTCAGCACGTCCTTGATCGGGTCGGCCATGCCGTAGAGCATCTGGAACTCGAAGCGTTCCGACGGCACCTTCAATTCCTCGGCGACGGCGAGCGCGTGGGCGATGCTGCGGATGTTGTGGCTGCCGAAGGCGGGCGTGAGATGGTCGGCGTTGACGAGCAGGAAGCGCGTCAACTTTTCGAAGCCGGCATCCGACTCCCACTTTTCCTGGAACACCGGCACCGGCCAGCCGTGCTGGGCGGCGAGCACGGTTTCGTAGTCCCAGTAAGCACCCTTCACCAAGCGAATCCAGACGGGCGCCTTGCGTTCCGTCTTCACCCACACCAGCAGTCGTTCGAGGTCAGCTTCGGTCTCTTTCAGGTAAACCTGAACGGCGATGCCGACGTGGGGCCAATCCCGGAACTCGGCCTCGGTGAGAATCTCGCGGAAGATGCGGAGCGTCGTGTCCTTGAAGCTGTACTGCTCCATGTCGAAATTGACGAAGGCCCCGGTCCGCTTGGCCAGCAACAAGATCGGCCGCAGTCGCGCACACACCGCACGCGACGTCCCGATCGGGTCGATCGGGTCGAACTGGCTGAACAACGCCGACAACTTGACGCTGACGTTCACACGCGGAATCGGCCCACGGTCGTCCCGATCGATGGTCGGAATCTCCGGCCAGTGGTTCACGGTTTCCGTCAGGCCGTTGAGGAGATCGAAATATTGTTGCTGTACGTGGTCGGCTTCGGCTTCCGTGATCGTCGCTTCACCCAAGAGGTCAATGGTGAAGGCCAGGCCTTCCCCGCGCATCTTGGACACGGCCGCGATCGCCTCCGGCACGTTGGACCCGGCAATGAACTTCTTCGCCATGCCGACGGCATTGGTGCGGGCGGCCCGTGCCAGCAACTTCCCGCCGAGACCGTCCTTGGGGATGAATTTCATCCCCTGCCGCACCCACCACGGCAGATCGGCTTCGGCTTCGTGCAGGTATTCGCGCAGGTGCCGCGAGATTTCGACGGGGCTGTCGATGAGGTACGGAAGTGTGTCGACGAAGCGGAAGAGCTGCACCTTGAGAGCTTCGTTGCCCATGGTGACGCCCATCATCCGTTCGTCCAGCCAGGCCTTGCTGAACAGGCCCGGACCGCCGCCCTCCAAGCGGGCGAAGATTTCGCGGCCGAAGGTCGTGACCCGCGATTCCAAATCCGCCGTCGCCATGAGCGAACCTTACTTGTGGGGAGTGCGTCCCGTTTGCCGAGCCATGCGTCGGCCGGTATCATCGGCCTGTCTTCATCTACTTTAGTTCTTCGCGAGGATGCCGGCCGATGTCAATTGACAAGATCGGAAAAGTAACCGTCCTCGCCACGCTCGGAGCCGGCGCCAACAGCAGCATCGTCAAGGTGCGGCGCGAGGACGACAGCCGGGAATATGCCTTGAAGATCGTCACCATCGAGAGCGACGACGACAAGAAATACATCGAACAGGCCCGGCACGAATACCGCGTCGGCTCGATGCTGAACCATGCGAGCCTCGTCAAGGTATTCGCCTACGAGGAAGAAAAAACCTGGCTGGGCAAGGTGAAGAAGGCCCGGCTGCTCATCGAATTCGTGCCGGGGCAGACGCTCGACAAGGTGCCTCTTCTGAACATGGCCAAGCTGACGCGGATTCTGGAAAAAGTCGCATCCGGCCTGGTGCACATGCACAAGCAGGGTGTGCTCCATGCCGACCTGAAGCCCAACAACATCGTGCTCGGCCGCGGCACCAACGCCAAGATCATCGACTACGGCCTGGCGTGGATCAAGGGCGAGCCGAAGGACCGCGTTCAGGGCACGCCGGAATACATGGCCCCGGAAACGGCGATGCACAAGCAGGTCGGCGAGCGGTCGGACATCTATAACTTCGGCGCGACGATGTATCGCCTCGTCACCTTCAAGCTGCCGCCGAACGTGGTGCCGGTCGCCGAAGGGTTGGAACTCAACGAGAAGACCTATCGCGAACTCCTGAAGCCCGTCAACGAGTTGGCCCCCGGCGTCCCCAAGCCGCTGGCCGACTTGATTCACGAATGCCTGAGCTTCAACGCGCTCAAGCGGCCCGAACGCATGAGCGCGATCCAAGGCCGACTCGACCACATGGCCGAGGAAGCCCTTTCCAAATTGGCCGACCCCGACGAGATCGAACGATGAACCCGCGCGACTGGATTGCCGACCGTTCCCAGGGCATCGAGGTTTCCGGCATCCGCAAGGTCTTCGACCTCGGCAAAAGCCTGAAGGATCCGGTGAATCTGAGCATCGGCCAGCCGCACTTTCCCGTGCCGGAGCCGATCAAGGCCGCCGCCAAGGCCGCGATCGACGGCGACAAGAACGGCTACACGGTCACGCAGGGGGCCGCCGAGTTTTTGACGCGGCTCCAGGCGGACACAGCCAAACGCTACCCCGGGCAGGACCGTGCCCATCTGGTGACCAGCGGCACCAGCGGCGGGTTGCTGCTGGCTCTGTTCGCGGTCGTGAACCCCGGCGACGAAGTGATCGTGCTTGATCCGTACTTCGTCAGCTACCCGAACATGATCCACATCGCCGGTGGCATCACAGTGACGGTGGACAGTTACCCGGACTTCCAACTGAATGCGGATAAGATCGCCGAGAAGATCACGTCGAAGACCAAGGCCGTGATCCTGTGCAGCCCCGCGAACCCCACCGGTGCGGTGCTCAACCCCGCCGCGATGCAGTCCGTGGCCGCGCTGTGTCGGGACCGCGGAATTCTGCTGATCTCAGACGAAATCTATCGCGCCTTTCACTACGACTCTCCGCCGCGCTCACCGGCCGAGTTCGACGAGAACGTGCTCGTCGTCGAAGGCTTCGGCAAGACCTACGGCATCACCGGCTGGCGGCTCGGCTACGTACACGGCCCGAAAGCGATCGTCGAGGAAATGACCAAACTGCAGCAGCTCACGTTCGTGTGCGCGCCGAGTATCGTACAATATGCAGGCATCGCCGCCATGGACTATGATGTCACATCCATCATCGCCGATTATAAACGAAAGCGGGATATGATGGCCGAAGGCCTGCGCGACAAATTCCGCTTCGCAATTCCTGCCGGTGCGTTCTATCTTTTCCCAGAGGCACCGCACGGGAAGGGGAGCGACTTCGTGACGGAAGCGATCAAAAATAACCTGCTCTGCATTCCCGGCAACGTCTTCAGCAAGCGAGATACGCACTTCCGACTTTCGTACGCCGCGAGCGACGAAACTCTGAACCGTGGCATCGAAATACTGAATCGTATCGTCTGAAGAAAAGCGATTCACCGCAAAGTACGCAAAGTAAAATCAAGATTTATAGTAAATGCTGGACTTGCATTGCTATAGTATTTTCCGCTTTGCGAACTTTGCGGTCTTCGTGGTGAAACTCTTCATTCATCTCTCGACCCGCGCCCCAACGCCCTTCATCAGTTTTTCGACTTCCTCCAGCGTTGCCGTGCTTGTGTCGCCGGGGGTGGTCATCGCGAGTGCCCCGTGGGCGGCACCGTATTCGACCGCGCGTTGGGGATCGTCGCCGGTGAGAAACCCGTAGATCAGGCCGGAGGCGAAGGAGTCGCCGCCGCCGACGCGGTCGAAGATGTCCGAATCGCGTCGGAGCTTCGCTTCGTAAAACGTGTCGCCTGCTCGGCAGATGGCACCCCAGTCGTTTCGGTTTGCACTCATCACGGTTCGGAGGGTCGTGGCGACGACGCGGAAATTGGGGAAGTGCCGCATCGCTTCGGTCATCATCGTCTTGTAGGCGGCGTGATCGAGGGTCGAAAGACCGGCATAGCCCGGCACTTCGAGGCCGAGGCAGGCGGTGAAGTCCTCCTCGTTGCCGATCATCACATCGACCAGCTTGGCAATCCGGGTGTTGACGTCTTGTGCCGCTGTTTTGCCACCGATCGCTTTCCAGAGCGAGGGCCGGTAATTGAGATCGTAACTCGTGATCGTGCCGTGCTTCCGTGCCGCCGTCAGCGCTTCCTTAACGACTGTTGCGGTGCTCTCGGACAGCGCGGCGAAGATGCCGCCGCTGTGGAACCATCGGACACCGTCGCGGCCGAACAGCTGCTCCCAGTCGATGTCGCCGGGTTTGAGCAGCGATGCGGCTGTGTGGCCGCGGTCCGAAGTGCCCGCAGCCCCACGGACGCCGTAGCCGCGCTCGGTGAAGTTCAGGCCGTTGCGGGCAGCTCGGCCGACGCCGTCAAACGGCAGCCACTTCACATAACTTTGATCGACGCCACCTTGGTACAGAAAATCTTCCAACAGTCGGCCGATATCATTGTCCACGAATGCCGACACCAATCCGGTTCGCAAACCGAAACATCGCTTCAGGCCACGGGCGACGTTGTACTCGCCGCCACCTTCCCAGACCTGGAAACTGCGGGCGGTGCGGATCCGACCGACACCCGGGTCGAAGCGGAGCATGACTTCGCCGAGCGACACCTGATCGAAGCGGCACTCGGCCGCGGGCTTGAGGTCGAAGAGGCTCACGTCGAGGCTCCCGTGAAGTGCCGAATGGCGGTCATCGTTTGCGTCGCGGCCCTCATGGCGTCCGGCTTGGGGAAGACTTCGGCACAAAGGTAGCCGGTGTAGTTCACGTGCCGCAGGGCTTGGACGATCGGCTCGATGGCCGTGTGGCCCAAGCCCATCGCCAGCCGATTCGAGTCCGCGAAGTGAACGTGGCCGATGTGTCCCCCGGCAGCACGGATCGCGGCGGGCAGGCTGACCTCCTCGATGTTCATATGGAACAGGTCGGCAAGGATCTTTACCTGCGTCAAACCGTGCTGGTCCAAGAATGCGGCCGTGTCCGCGAGGGTGGTCAGCAGGTTCGTCTCGTAGCGGTTCAGGGGTTCGAAGAAGATCGGCTGGTTCAGACTCGCCGCGTCCTCACTCAACTCCTGCAGAGCCTCGGCCAACCAAGCCAATGCTTGTTCCTTGGTCACTGTCCCATCGTGTCGGCCCTGCAGGCTGCCGATGATGACGGGTGCGTTCAACTCTGCGGCCGCGTGCATCGTGCGGCGGATGTAATCCTTGGCCTGCGTCCGGATCGCCGCATCGGCGGATGTCAGCGTCAGCTTGTGCAGCAGCCAGCCGCCGCCGCTGCCGAAGGCACTGACCGCCAACCCGTAATCGGCAACGATCGTCTTGACTTGGAGCGTTGTCGAGGCGTCGGCGTTCGGCAGGAAGATCTCGACGGCATCGTAGCCGAGGGCTTTGGCACTTCGGCAGGATTCGACGAGGTCGCCGTGGAAAACGAACGGCCCGGCGGCGGCTTCGGGAATCAGGCAGATGGTGACGGCGGCGCGCATCAGTTCATCTCCACGACGGCTTTGATGACGCCGGTTTCCGGCTTCACGTAACTGGGGAAGTCCTGAATCAGCCGGTCGAACGTGGTGCGATGCGAGATCCACGGATCGGTCTTGAGCGTGCCGGCTTCCATCAGCGCGATGATCTCGGTGAAGTCCTTGGGCGCAGCGTTCCGGCTGCACAAGAGCGTCCCTTCGGGTCGATGGAAGGTTGAGTGCGTGAAAGTCACTTCCCTGGTGGTGATGCCGACGAAGACCAATCGTCCGGTCGGCGCGATCAGCCCGAATGCGGCGGACATGCTTGCATTGTTCCCGGTGGCATCGATGACCACGTCCGGCAGGTCTCCGCCAAGAATCCCGCGGAGCGCCTCGGCCGTGTTGGTCACCGCGTCGGTCGTGTGTTGCACGCCCATGACCTCCCGGCAGAACTTCAACCGCTCGGCATTCACGTCCAACACGATCGTCTTCGCACCGGCCGGCTTCACGAATTCGAGCGTTGCCAGACCGATCGGTCCGGCCCCGATGATGAGGCAGGTTTCGCTCGCCGTCAATCCGCTGCGGACGACGGCATGCTTGCCGATGGCCAGCGTTTCCACGAGTGCGAGTTGATCGTAGCTCAGCGTTTTTGCCGGGTGCAGCTTGTGAGCGGGCACCACGAAGCGGTCCCGCAGGCCGCCGTCGGTCATGACGCCGAGGACTTTCAGGTGCAGGCAGCAGTTGCCCGCACCCTTGCGGCAGGCGTAGCACGTTCCACAGTTCAGGTAGGGTTCGACACTGCAGCGCTCGCCGCCGTGAAGGTGCGTCACCCCGGAGCCGACCGCGAGGACTTCGACGCCGAGTTCGTGACCGGGAATGCGCGGATAAGTGAAGAACGGCATCTTGCCGAGGTAACCGCTGAGGTCAGTACCGCAAATGCCGACCCGGTGGACGCGCACCAAGGCCTCGCCGATTCCCGGCAACTCCGGATCGTCAACATCTATGACGGCGAATCGTTCCGGGGCTTGAAGTTGAATCGCTTTCATCGGGACCTTCCGCCGCAGGATGCAATGCGGCAGTTATAGTCCGCCGGCAGGACTGTGGCATTTCCGCATCGGAGAAGATACACTGCTCCTACCCAGTATCTCCCACCCGGTAACGGCACATTCCCCATGACTGTACGCTTCTCTTCCGGTCGCCTCGCGGCGGCCTTGTTGGGCCTGTTCGCTTTGGTCGGTCAGGCACCCGCACAAGTACCCCTCTTGAAGCTGGAGCCGAATGACCGCATTGCAATCGTCGGCAATACCCTCGCCGAGCGGATGCAGCACGAAGGCAGCTTCGAGGCACTGATCTACGCACTCCATCCCGAACACAACCTGACGATCCGCAACCTCGGCTTCTCCGCAGATGAACTGACGGTGCGATTGCGCTCCGCAAACTTCGGATCGCTCGATCAGTGGCTTTCGGCATCCGCGCCGATTCCGAAGCCGGACGCGATCGCGGATCGGGAGAACACCGCGAAGAACCGCTTTGCGGGCATTGGCCTCCCGGCCGACGTGGTCCTGATGTTCTTCGGCTACAACGAATCGTTCGGCGGGGAAGCGGGCCTTCCGAAGTTCCGGAAGGACTTGGAGACTTACATCGATCAGCTTCGTTCTCAGAAGTACAACGGCCGCACGTCACCTCGCTTGGCGGTCCTCAGCCCGATCGGCTTCGAGAATCACAAGACCCGTTACCTGCCGGACGGTGCCGGCATCAACGCGAATCTGAAGCTCTACACGGCGGCGATGAAGGACGTTGCCGCGGCGAAGCAGGTGCCGTTCGTCGATCTGTTCGCGCCCTCGCTGTCTGCTTACGAGACCGCGAAGGACAAGCTCACCATCAACGGCATTCACCTGAACGATGCGGGCAACAAGACCGTCGCGGAGTTTGCCGCGAAGGGACTGTTTCCGACACCGGTACCCGCCAAACCCGAAGTCGTCGAAGCGACCCGGCTCGCGGTGGTGGACAAGAACTTCTACTGGTTCCAACGCTACCGCGCGACGGACGGCTACTCGGTCTTCGGCGAACGGGCTTTCCTCAAGTTCGTGGCCGGGCAGACCAACTACGAAGTCGGGCAGCGCGAACTGGAAGTGATCGACACGCTCATCGGATATCGGGATGTGGCGATTCGTGCGGCCGCCCAAGGCCGCAACGAGAAGCCGAAGGACAGCAACCTGCCGCCGTTCGTGCCGGTCGTCACCAATAAGCCGGGCACGCTGCCGGGCGGCAAACACCTGTACCAGTCGGGTCAGGACGCCATCGGCCTGATGACCCTCGGCAAGAACATCGAAGTGAATCTGTTCGCCGATGAAACGATGTTCCCGGAGATGGTCAACCCGCACCAGTTCGCCTGGGATGCCCAAGGCCGACTCTGGGTCGCCACTTGGCCTACCTACCCGCACTGGAAGCCGACCACCGCGATGAACGACAAACTCGTCGTGCTCGAGGACACCAACGGCGACGGCAAGGCGGACAAGTCGACCGTCTTCGCGGATGACCTGCACAACATCACCGGCTTCGAGTTCTACAACGGCGGCGTCATCGTGGCCCAAGCCCCGGACATCGTCTTCCTTAAGGACACGAACGGGGACGGCAAGTACGACGTGAAAACCCGACTCGTCCACGGCATGGACACGGCCGACACGCACCATACGAGCAATAGCTTCGTGCTGGAACCGGGCGGCGCGATCTACTTCCAGGAAGGCACCTTCCACCATACTCAAGTCGAATCGCCCTACGGTCCGGCGCGCCGCAACGTCAACGGCGGCGTTTACCGATACGATCCGCGCAAGCAGAAGTTCGATGTCTACGTCACCTACGGCTTTGCCAATCCGCACGGCCACGTCTTCGATAAGTGGGGGCAGGACATCGTCGTCGATGCGACCGGCGCCAACCCCTACCACGCCCCGATGTTCAGCGGTTACCTGCCGTTCCCGGACAAGCATAATCGGACGCCGCAGGTCTATCAACAGCGCACGCGACCCTGCGGCGGCTTGGAGTACCTGTCGTCCTCCGCGTTCCCGGAAGAATTCCGCGGCAACCTGATGGTGACCAACTGCATCGGTTTCCTCGGCATCATGCGCTACAAGATCGAAGACAACGGCGGGACCTTGAAAGGAACCGAACTCGAGCCGATCCTGGTCAGCACGGACCCGAACTTTCGCCCGGTCGATGTGAAGACGGGACCGGACGGAGCTATCTACGTCTGCGATTGGCAGAACCCGATCATCGGCCACATGCAGCACAACCTCCGCGACCCCAGCCGGGACCGCGAGCACGGCCGCATCTACCGCATCACCTACAAGGGCATGGCTGCAGCCCCGCCGGTCAAGGTCGTTGGGGAACCCGTGGAAGCTTTACTGAATCTGTTGAAGCACACCGACGACGGCGTCCGCCGCCGCGTCCGCATCGAGTTGGCGTCCCGCAAAGCGGAGGACGCGATCCCGGCCGCCAAGGCCTGGGCGAGCACGCTGGACGCGACGGACAAGAACGTCGAGCACCATCGGCTCGAAGCCCTTTGGCTGCATCAGTCCTTCGATGAAGTCGATCTGCCGCTGCTCAAGTCCGTGTTGAAGTCGCCCGATTTCCATGCCCGCGCCGCTGCTGTCCGCGTGTTGGTCGAGTGGCGCGACCGGGTGCCGGAAGCATTGGCCCTTCTTAAGGTTGCCGGGGCGGATGCCGAGCCGCGGGTGCGGTTGGAAGCCGTTCGCGGGGCGAGCTACTTTGCCACCCCGGAAGCGGTCGAAGTCGTGCTGACCGCCCAGGAAGTCGGTACGGATGCCGCCGTCGATCACGTGTCCAAGGAAACACTGCGGACGCTCGACCCGTTGTTGAAATCCGCCATCGCCAAGGGGGAGACGATCCGGTTCACGACCCCCGCCGGCGTTCGCTATCTTGTGAAATCGATCCCCACCGAAGACTTGGTGAAGCTCAAGCGGACCTTCATCGTCAACACCGAACTGCTCAGCCGAGCCGGCGTGCGCGACGAGGTTCGCCGCGAAGCCGTCGCCGGTTTGGCGATGGAAACCAAAACCACCGAACTTCAAGTGCTCATCGGCGCGATCAAGTCGCAGGATAAGCCGAGCATCGACGAAGTCGTTGCCTACGACTTGGCCCGTCTGCTGACGTCCCGCACATCGGACCTTGCGGCCGGTCGTGCCGAACTCGAAGCGATCGCCCGCACGGCCAAGACGCCGCTGCTTCGCCGGATCGGCTTCGTCGCACTCATCTCCGCCGACGGCTCGGCCGACAAGGCTTGGGAATTCGCGGCCCAAACCCCCGCTGGGCTGCTCGACCTCGTCACCGCCGTTCCTCAACTCCGCGACCCGAACCTGCGGGCCGCACTTTACCCGAAACTGACCGCACTTGTGCAGAGCCTCCCCGAACCCTTGGCGGCCAAGCTGCCCAAAGTGGAAGGCATCCGCGGCCGTTTCGTCCGCATCGAACTGCCGGGCAAGCAACGCACGTTGACCCTTGCCGAAGTCGAGGTCATGAGCGACGGTAAAAATGTCGCCCGCGTCGGCAAGGCGACTCAACACAGCACCACCCACGGCGGCAACGCCGAACGGGCCATCGACGGCAACAAGAGTGGAGCCTACGCGGATGGCGGCCAAACCCATACCCGCGAAGGGGTCGACAATGCCTGGTGGCAGGTCGATCTCGGGTCCGAAGTCCCGATCGACGCGATCGTCGTTTACAACCGCACCGATTCCAACCTCAGCGACCGACTCAAGAACTTCACCGTTGTTGTGTTGGACAAAGCGAAGAAGCCCGTGTTCGCGAAGATCAACAACCCGTCGCCCGCGGTTTCGGCCGGCATCGCGATCGGCGGGGACTCGCCGGAGCGGCAGATCCGCGCCGCCGCGATGCTGGCCCTGACCGGCGTCCGCGGCAAGGAAGGGGACAGCTTCCGCACCTTGGCGGGCTACCTGAAGGACAATGCCTACCGTGCCGCCGCCGTGACCGCGCTGCAGCGCATCCCCGCCGACGCGTGGCCCAAGGACGATGCGTCGGCCCACCTGAAGACGCTCGCAGACTACGTCGCCGCGGTCCCCAGCGGCGAACGCACCGCACCCGCGGTCGTCGATGCCCTGCAACTCGCCGATGCCTTGGCGGGCTTGCTGCCGCGCGACCAGGCCAAGGCCGCCCGGAAGACGTTGGGCGAACTCGGCGTCCGCGTCATCCGCGTCGGCACCCTGACCGACCAAATGGCCTACGACAAGGACAAGCTCGTCGTTCAGGCCGGCAAGCCGGTCGAGTTCGTGATCGACAATACGGACATCATGCCTCACAATTTCGTGATCGTGCAGCCCGGCTCGCTCGAGGAAGTCGGCAATGCCGCCGAGGTCTTCGGCACCACGCCGGGTGCTCAGGAGAAGCAGTTCCTTCCGCCGTCGAACAGGATTCTGCTCGGCAGCAAGCTCCTCCAGCCACGCGAAAGCCAGACGCTGCGGTTCGAGGTGCCGACCAAGCCTGGCGTCTATCCCTACGTCTGCACCTACCCCGGCCACTGGCGTCGCATGTTCGGCGCGCTCTACGTCGTCGCCGATGTCGACGACTACCTCGCCGACCCGGAAGCGTACCTCGCCAAAAACCCGATGCCGATTTCCGATGAGTTGTTGAAGTTCATCCGCCCGCGAACGGAGTGGACGTTCGCCGAGCTTGCCCCCGCCGCCTCGGAGCTGGCAACCGGCGGACGCTCGTTTTCCCACGGCAAGCAACTCTTCACCGTGGCCACATGCGTGAGCTGCCACAAGTTCGACGGCCAAGGCCAGGACTTCGGCCCGGACCTCACCAAGCTGGACGAAAAAGTCTTCCTCAAGCCCGAAGACTTGTTGAAGCACCTGCTCGAGCCGTCGTTGCGGATCGAGGACAAATACCGCAGTTACACGTTCAACCTGGAAACCGGCGCGGTCGTCACCGGCATGGTGCTCGAGAAGTCCCCGACCGGCGACTATAAGGTGATTGAAAACCCGCTCGCCAAAGCCGAAGCGCGGCTGATCCGCAAAGCCGACTTGGCCGAGGAACCCAAGGTCTCCGCCGTTTCCATCATGCCGAAGGGACTGCTGGACAAGCTGACCAAAGACGAAATCCTAGACCTGATGGCCTACATCCTCGCCAAGGGCGACCCGAAGCACAAGCTCTTCACGGGCGGGCACGGGCACAAGTAGCGAGTTGGGATCTTAGTGTTCTGTTTACCGTGCTTTGTTTTACCGCCCTAGCAAGCCCCACCCAGTGTAGCGGGCTGGGGCGTGTGGCGGCGGTGCACGTCGAGGAGTTGGAGTGTACGTTGGCGATGTGGGAAAGCTACCAAGTCGCGATCGGCATGCTCGAGGACGTACAGCAGGTAGTAGTCTTGCTGCCACACCTCGGCCAGCGACAGCAGCACCTCGACGTGGTCACCGGCCGGCCCGACGACGAGCCGCTGCGGCCCCGTCGTCTCCTCGACGGCATACACGTCCGGGTAGCAGAAGGGCGTCTGGAGATGCCACTCGCCGGCCCCGAGCTTCAGTGATGCAGCCTCCGCCATCCGTGTGGCCCTCTACAACGCCGAACGACCAAGCTCACCTGCCCGGCCCGCTCAGGTGGCAATGAATCCCGAAAAGCCTACATGCGGGCAGGGTCAGGTGCAGCGTTTGGTTTAGCCTCTTGTGGCCTGCGGCGACGCCACACCATGCCCTCGACCACGATTGGATTCCCCGCTGTGCCGCCCCACGATGCGTTTAGGCCGACGCGGCGAAGCTCCGCGACGACCGTGTTACCGATCCTCGGGAACGCCTCGGGATTTTCCTCGACGCACCCATAGGCCATCAGAAGCTGACCGGTCTTGATGGCCCGTTCGGTACCCTGGAGGCGGTAGAAAACGTAACCCACAACGGGTCGTTGATTCTCTGCCTCCTCGACCTCGTCCTAAATCTCAGTGAACCCACAGTTGTTGCAGCAACTGAAGTCCTGTCGGGCGACGATGCCCTGGCGATTGAGGGCCGCCAATGCCTCGTTTAAGCGGTCGCAGTCGGTCGATGGCCCCCAACCTGCTTGCTCGGCTTGGTGGGCCGCGAGCAACTCCGCAGTGAGCCGCTTGGCCTCCGGCTCGAAGTCCTGCTCGAACTTCCCGTAAGCGTAGTCGGTGGCGTTTTCAACGATCTCGTGAGCGGACTCGAAGCCCTCGCTAACTCGGTGGGCGATGAACGTTCGCAGGTCTTCAAGGGCTTCCGCCACCCGTGCACCCTCCGCCGCCGAACGACCAAGCTCAGGGGCGGCAGGGGCCTCAGAGACTGGTGGGGTTAGAAACAATTGTGCCCCTGCCGTCCCCTGCAGTGTCCGGTTCGGCTGCCAGCCCTTGACGTCACGCCGACGATCTCCGCCCGGCGGAAGCAACGTCACGCTTCATCGGTAGCCTACTCGAACCCGTATCCGTCCTCGCCGATCCGCAACAGCTCGCGTGTCTTATGTCGGCGGCCGAACGACCACGTTCACCAGCCCGGCGGCTTTGCGGCGGGTCTGGTGCAACTGCTGGTTCGGCTTTCGCAGGATTATACTGAACCACCGTCCACCCATTGCGAGGTCATTTTGTCAAGACGACCAGATCACACGGCCTCCCTCCGTCCAGCGGACTCTGGCACTGGGCATGGTATGAACTGACACACTGCCTTCTCATAAGTCACCGACACGTTGGAGGGAGGGATGTGAGCATCAACCAGATTCCAAGTGACGCCGGGTCCCATTCTCAACTCCTCACCCCAAGGTTCGATCCACACGACCAACAGGGATGCGGACTCGTTATGTAGTTCCAACAGTTGATGTTCCATCTTCATACCCCTAACAGCGAAATGATTCGCTCATACAGCTGAACTCGGGCGGTGCACTTGCGCCACCTGTTCCGTTTGCGACGGCGTTTTGGTAGAAGTCGAGCCAGTACCGCGCGACTGGAAGGGTCACTTCAGCGGCTTGAATCTCTTCCAGCGTAATCACGGCGGCTCTGTCCATCGCGGCCTGTGGCCCGGTCCCCATTCCGATAAGGCGACCGAATGCTGCAGGACCACCGAATGCCGTGACCGCTTCTGCTTCGGTCGCCACAGTAGCAGCCCGGGCACCCGATGCCAGAGTGCCCGCACCCAACGTAACGAGCGTTATCGTGCCCGCCCGCAGCGCAAGCAAGGTGTCGCTTTCTCCGTTCGAGGCACAGCATGGAGTTTTCCGAGGGTTCGCCTTGCTTGTGCTGCGGGCTGGCAAGATGTCCTATTCTCGACCGCGAGAAGTATAGTTTGCGAACAGGCAAACCATCCCGTGCGCACTTCAAACCGGCTCCGCACCGGTTAAATCTTTGTCAATTCACATCTTGCGACAAAATCTCGCTCCGACTGCCGGAAACCCCCTGCGGACGGTTCGCGAAGAGACTGCGCGCCGAAGGAAGAATCGAGACGCGAATCCAACGCCACTGGCTACTTAGGCATGCCTAACGTTCCTGGGGCGGCCCGCATGCTCTGCCACGCAGCGCGAGGCGTTACTTGCTGCCCAGTTTTTTCCGGCCGATCATCCACTCCGCCCCGTCGACACCTTTGGTGGGCTTGTTTATTTCGAGGAACTGGTTCGGCACCTTCCCGGGTTCCAGCCCGAAGTTGATCACCGGTCCCAACTCGGTCATCTTGTAGATGCCCACCGCCTCGGCGGCGATCACTTTTTTGCCCTCCGACAGCACCACCTTCCGGGTGATTCGCTTTGGGTTGGCCTTGGCATCTAACGCGATGCGCTCTTCGGTGCCCGACGGGCGGCCTTCGTCAGTCAGCCAGATGAGTCGGTCGCCGCAGATGAAAAAGCCGCGACCATCAATGACGGGTTGGCGGACCACTTGCTCCCCGTCCTTGTGCGTCATCCCGCCACACAAATCCTGCCAGAGTCCCTGCCACTTCTCAAGTTCCGCTTCCGCCTCATTCTGTTTGGGTTTCTCCTCGCCATGCACGTGCGCACCGAGGTAGAACACGCCAAAAATGGTGGTTAATGCGATGAAATGACAGGTCGAAAACATTGATACCTCCTCTATGTCCGAACGAGTTGTTATTCGCCGTCGCTGGGCACACTAATGCGGCGAGCGTTCAGCCCCTGCTACAACCGGCGCGGAGCCCGCCGCCTGAGGATGACGGCCGCCGCTGCCAAGGCCGCGATGCCGAACACTACCCCGCCCACCATGTCGGGGCCACCGGACGCGAACCCGGCGACGAGACCGAACACGCCTACCGTACCGAGGAGGAGGCCCGGTAGTTGCCGCGTTCCATTGCCGTCCCCCATTCGATTAACCCCCCCCGGCCGCCGAACGACCAAGCTCAGGGGCGGCAGGGGCCTCCGAGACTGGAAGTATATAAAAAACAATCACGGCCCCCGCCGTCTGCTGCAGCGCCTGGTTCTTGGGGGTCTCGCCGGGGGCGAGCCGCACGCGGCAGGAACT
>Ga0163144_10010897_pt1 | contig 19310 bp, 21 predicted proteins | sample OliLak19BULKMAT1_FD_123175 | JGI IMG/M metagenome (GOLD analysis project Ga0163144, IMG submission 123175) | Freshwater microbial mat bacterial communities from Lake Vanda, McMurdo Dry Valleys, Antarctica - Oligotrophic Lake LV.19.BULKMAT1 | ecosystem: Environmental > Aquatic > Freshwater >... | reverse complement strand
AATCCTTTTATTTTCGCGCTTTTCTGTCCGGCGTGCTGAAACATCCGTGGCGTCGCGGAATTCTTTCTTGTCCCAGTATTTATCTTTTAAGAATTCTCCTCCAAACTTTTCCATATCCTTACTTTAGCAAAAATTCATTTTAAAATAAAGAGGCTTTGTGGCGACAACAAGTTTTTTTCTATACTGATTGGAGAATCGGTTACATTGGAATAAAATGGTGACTGTCCCTATTAATTCTCCTCCACGACAAAAAAATCCAAGAAAACTCTTCTTTTCCTTTCTTGGCGCTACACGCCGTTCGCCAAAAATTCTCCCCAAACGACACAAGTTTTATTCGGGCTGCGGGACTTGGATTCGAACCAAAGTGACGACTTTCAGAGAGTCGCATCCTACCACTAGATGATCCCGCAATGCTTAGCAGAATACCTCAAAAATGCCTTTTTTACAAGGAAAATTAGAGCTACTATTTATATAATTTTGAATGAAAACCTGCGGCAATTAGTAGTCGATTTTCTTTATCTATCTGTGAATAAACTACTCTTAAATCTCCGATAAATATTTATGCTTCTATCTCCCTCCCAAGGAGTGTGTAGTTTGTGGTTATTTAAAATCGGATCAAACTCATCTTTCATAAATAGCTCAAGACGATTTATCACTTTATTCTGAATTGTTTTCTGAATTATTTTTGAAAGTTTTGAGTATTGTTTCTTAAAACTTTTAGAATACAGAATATTCATAGGAATTTAGGAATTGAGACTCTTTTTGAGTTCAGAGATAGTATTGAAAGCCTCACTTACCTCTCCTTTTTTATAGTCTTCACGAGCAAGCTTGAGAGTCTTCATAAGCTGTACCGTTGGCTCAAAAGCAGCAGATAGAGCAATCTCTTTATTACGTACAAACTGCTTAAGTGTTGCATTTATAAATGTATCTAAAGGAATACCCAGTTCCAGAGCAACTTTTTGAGCTTCTTCCTTAAGACTTCTGTCTGTTTTAATAGTAAGTAATGTTTTTGTATTCATATACCATGGTATATACTTTGGTATATTTTATATCAAACTGAAATGAGCGAGTTTTAGAAAAGACTTTCTATTTTTTCTTTTCTTTCAAGGCAGCCTCGATAAATGCAGTGAAAAGCGGGTGTGGATGTAGTGGTCGTGCTTTGAATTCTGGGTGTGCTTGGGTGCCGAGGAAAAACGGATGAACCGATACTGGAAGCTCTGCGATTTCCATGAGTATGCCATTTGGGGATTTGCCAGAAAATATCATTCCCGCTTTTTCGATAGCATCGATATACTTTGGATTTACCTCATACCGATGCCTGTGGCGTTCAGAAACCATATCTGCTTTGTATGCCTTATGAGCGACTGTCCCAAGGCTGACCATGGCCTCATAGGCACCGAGACGCATGCTCGCTCCATACTTCCCTTCTTCGAGATTCTTTTTCTGCTCTGGCATAATATCAATCACCACGTGTGTTGATTGTGGATTTATTTCCGCTGTATGTGCGTCTTTCCAACCGATCACATTACGGCAATACTCAATGACTGCAAGTTGCATACCGTAGCAGAGTCCTAGATATGGAATCTTATTCTTTCGTGCAAACTCGATAGCCATAATCACACCTTCGATACCACTCTCACCGAAACCTCCCGGAACAATAATCCCATCAAAGTTCTTGAGCTCTTGTACCTTCTTTGGATCAACTTCATAATCCTTTGAATTAACCCATGTGAGCTCTGTGCGTGCATCCTTCCAGTATGATGAAAATTTCACTGCTTCTATAACAGATACATACGCATCAGAAAGCATGAAATCTCCTGTATCGAAATACTTCCCTACTACCGCAATCTTCAGTGTATGTTTTGCATTCTCACGTTTATCGACAAACTTCTTCCATGCTTCGAGTTCACCGTTATGCGCTTTTGTCCGCATGTGAAGTGTTTTGAGTATTACCGAACTAATCTTGTCCTTCTCAAAATTCAGTGGCACATCGTACACACTTTTAATATCTGGTGCAGAAATAATATTCTCTACAGGGAGTGCGCAGGCAAAAGCAATCTTCTCTTTTCGTTTACTATCGAGAGACTGCGTACCGCGTGCGATGATCATGTCCGGCTGTACACCGTACGAATTCAACTGTCTCACCGCGTTCTGTGTGGGACGAGTCTTCATTTCTCCAAGAGAGCCTGGAATCGGAAGATAGGAAACCATAATAAACATAACATCTTGTGGATATTTTATTTTGAGGATTCTAGCAGATTCAATGAAAAGAATATTCTGATAGTCACCGATTGTTCCACCGATTTCGATAAGTGAAATGTCGGACGAGTGACTGTCCGCGGCTTTTCTCCAGCGTTTTACTATCTCCTCTGTCACATGAGGTATTGCCTCGACACACTTACCCTTAAACCCAAGATTTCTCTCCTTTTCGATGACGTGCTTATATATCATTCCAGACGTCATGTAATCCCCGCTCCCAAGATCCATTTCGAGGAATCGTTCATAGTTACCCATATCCTGATCTGTCTCAAGTCCTGAATCGAGTACAAACACTTCCCCGTGTTCAACAGGATTCATTGTCCCCGCATCTACATTTAAATAAGGGTCAACCTTTACTGGGTTGACCACAAAACCTTTACTTTGAAGAATTTTACCTATGGAAGATGAAGCGATCCCTTTACCGACTCCAGACATTACTCCGCCCACTACAAATATAAACTTATGCTTTCTCTCCTTCTTCATCTTCTTCTTGATCATGGTATGCTGAATATTAACTTGTAAAAGTCATTATATACCACTTCTCAATATGAGTCGAATCTAGACTTTCAAATACTTACGAACCGCCAAAAACGAAGATATAGAACCGATAGCGACTCCAGAAAGTACAATAATGAGGAAAATCTGACCAAAGTTTGAAGCATAGTAGCTAAATACATTGAGTCCGACAAAGAAATCTTCTGTTGTTTTACCGAGCCAAAGTGTAACCGGATAGAATAGTATGAGTGTAATGATGGCAGAGATAAAACCATACACCGCCCCTGCTACAAAGAATGGGCCTCGAATATAGCCTGTAGATGCGCCTACAAGACGCATGACAGAAATCTCATCACGAGACATGTAAATCACAAGACGAAGTGTGTTGAACGTAATAAGAATGGAAATAATAATAAGAATGATAGTGAGTGCGAACCCAAGACGGTTTGCTGATGTGATGATCTTCGTGAGTGAGTCAATGGCATTCTTATTCTGACAATAGTTCACTTTGTCGATGATTGGATACTTACTTTCAAATGATCGACAATCTGCGCCTTTAAGACCGAGATAACTCACAATACCCTCATACTGAGACGGATTCTTAGCATTAACATTGAGAGACGCTCCAAATGGATTACTTCCAAGTTCATCAAGAGCTTGGAGTGTAATCTGATCATTCTGATGACGAGCACGGAAGTCAGTTAGTGCCTGATCACGAGAAGTGTATGTAACAGGAGGAGCAACTTCTGGAAGTTGTTCGAGATCCTTTTTAAAACTTGCGATATCGTCTTCTGATGCAGTACGCACAAGATAGATGTTAATATCGACTTTCTTCTCGATTTCTACAAGTGTTGATTTAAGTATCGCACCGGAAAAAATAGTAGAACCGATAACAAACAGAGTGACAACCATAACAAGCACCGATGACAAAGAAACGAAGCCATTTCGCCAAAAACTATAAAAACCTGAGCGTATTATTCTTTTAATTGTTGTCCACATTATTTTTATTATATTACATACTTACCTAACTTGTCGTCTCGTATTATCTTCCCATTCTCCATTGTGAGCACTCGTTTTGCGAGTGAGTCTATCACGCCTTTATTATGTGTGGTCAGAATAACTGTCGTTCCGAGATCATTAATTTTTTTCAGTATCTGAACAATATCGTATGTATTAAGCGGATCGAGATTTCCTGTTGGTTCGTCCGCAATGATAACATCTGGCTGGTTCACAATCGCTCGTGCAATAGCAACTCTCTGCTTTTCTCCACCAGACAGTTCTCCGGGGAAATTCCAAATCTTCTTACCCAAATCTACAAGGTCTAGTACGTGTGGAACATCTGCTTCGATATCTTCGTCTGTTCGTCCTGCCGCCTCCATGGCAAATGCAATATTTTCATATATATTTTTATTTGGAAGGAGACGAAAGTCTTGAAAAACCACTCCCACCTTACGACGGAAATTATTGATCTCTTTTTTACCGAGCTTGTGAATATCGAGTGATTCAAAGAAAATCTTACCATCACTTGGAGTCTCTTCTCCAAGAAACATCTTAATGAGTGTTGTCTTGCCAGCACCAGAATGTCCCACAATAGATACAAATTCTTTTGGTTCTATGGAAAACGATACTTCTTCAAGTGCAATGGAGTTGTCGGGGTATACTTTTGAAACTTTATCGAAATAAATCATTAAGTTATTATACCGCAAAAAGATAGCATGAAGCAATGAAAATTATAACGTCGTAAAACATTACTTATAAATCTCTTTCGGCATCAATGAACTCATCCAGTTCGCCCTCGAGAAGTATTTTGTCCACCTGAGACGTTTCGACACCAGTCCTGTGATCTTTAACCATCTTGTATGGATGCAGTACATACGAACGAATCTGATTCCCCCATTCGATTTGAGTTGTTTTGGAAATATACATTCCCTTCTCTTTTGATACACGATCTTCCTCAAGTGCTTTGTATATTTTGCCATACAGTATTTCAAGGGCTTTTTCTTTATTCTGTCCCTGTGATCGTTCATTGTCACTTTGCGCAGAAAGGTTCGTTGGAATATGAACCACGCGCACAGCTGTCTCACGCTTGTTTACATTTTGCCCACCGGGACCAGAAGATCGCGAAAGTTCGACGCGAATATCTGTATCAGGAATATCGCTACCAAAATCTTTAGCGATTGTTTTCTCAAATTTCGGAATTACTTCTACCATCGAAAAAGATGTGTGTCGAAGAGACTTGGCATTGAATGGTGAAATTCGTACGAGCCTGTGCACACCGGATTCATTTTTCAGTGTTCCATACGCACCAGAACCTGATATTTCAATCGTCACATTACGATATCCACCATGGTCATTTTCATTTGCATGAAGCACGGTTACTCCATAATTTTTCCGTTCACAGAATTTAATATACATATTCAAAAGTATCGCAGAAAAGTCTTCTGCATCATCTCCTCCTGCTCCAGAAAACACAGTCATGACCGCATGACCCTTATCATACTTACCCACACCTTCAATTTCTGTTTTTACATCCTGAATACGTTTAATAACAGCCTGTGCTTTATTTTTATCAGACCAAAAGTCTGTGGTGAGCATTTCAGCTTCTAGTTGTGCAAGTTCACTTTCGAGTTCCATTTTTGATTCTTCTTTGTGTTCATCCATGGGTGAAGTATAGCAAAAAGCCAATAAATTTGAATGGTATAAAAAATGGAAGACCTCTAGGCTGAAAAATCAATTAAGATGAGCCGTTGGAGAGAATCGGACTCTCGACCACCATCTTACCAAGATGGCATTCTACCACTGAACTACAACGGCACAGAACTTATCGAACTTATCGAGTATAGTATACATTAACTATTTATTCAAAAATCATCCCTCTCATACTCAACCATCTTCCCCGCCTCTATTTCAATATTATCTGCTTTTCGTAAATTATGTATTTGTTCATGTGTTATAAGTATATGATGTCTCACTGTATCTAAATATTCTGTAATCTCATACAAATTTTCTTCAGTCGTTCGCCACTGTATGTTATTGAACGTATTAAGATCAATGACATTCGAATACTCCCTCAGTGTTTTCTGTCCGTTTTTATTCAGAAAGTATTCATGAAAATACGACATAGCCAACTCTCTCAGTGTTCTATATACAGGCTCTCTGTACCTGAGCACCGCATGGTTTGTTTTTGAGATTGCCCCAAAACATCCAAAACGTTTAAACACTGTTACCACATGATCATAATCCCATGGTCTTTTGGAAGACCGGAGGTCAAGTATGAGAGGTTTCTCCCCATGAAATTCAAGTACGGCTGCAGCAAACAATGATCCTTCAAAACACTGCGCTTTTCCTTCCCGCAGTACACACCGAGGTGACATGTTTGTATCCCCATTTTTTTCAAAATTAAACAGAAGAGTATCTACGTAATCTTGAATTTTCTGCGGAGAATTCAGTCGCTTAAAAATTCGTACTTCTTCTCGAGTGTACTCCTTTGTATTTCCAACAGTATTCATAATGGAAATAAAAAAGTTAAGACAAAATATAGGTAACAAGCTGAGGAACCCAATATTTCTGAGTAAATAACAAACCAACACCAATAATAATTAAGACAAGAAGTATCATTTGAATTGTTTTCATGTATTTATACTACCAGAAAAAAAGAAGACCCGCATGCAAAAACATGCGAGTCTAGGGAGCAAGGCCACGCACCATAACGCGGTCACCAAAAAAAAGTTTCTTTTTTTTTCGATACAGATCAACCTCAACTATGAGGTTTCCGGCAAAACCCTTGACTTTTGCCGTAAAAAATCTCCCAAAAGACAGTGCCCCATGTGGGACACTTCGCTCAAATAAAAACACGGTTGACTGAGACGGGTCCGCGAACCAACCACTTCCACAGATTGCGATTATCTGGTCTTCCGTGAAGTCAAGCCACCTTATATTTTCCTCGAAAAATCTGAATGGGTCGGTTATTGTTTTTTCAACACCCATCACCCGGACGTAGACGGGTGATTTTTTTACAGGATAAGGAGGCAAACTGTTTTTAAAATCAGCGCACACCCGGCCCGGGGTGGGTCCAGATGTACCGACATTACTGAAATTCAAGCGACCATTGGTCGCTTGAACGACCAAATCACAACTCGATATGACTGACAGCGCAGCTGTGACAGGTACAATGATCATATACCCACACTCCTTTCAAAATTTCCTATTATTTTATAACATATTTATAACGAGACTGTCAAATATATTTTCGGTACTTTATACACTTTCGTCATATGCATAACTTTATAAAGTTACAAAAACCATGAATACCCTCCAAAAACTAGAAATCCCAAACAAAAGAGGACCTCAGACGGCTAGAAAGTTTTCTCTGTGATACAATAAATCTTGGACCGAATTGATATACGAAAGAAAGGCAGTTATATAAGATACCCTTCGGGTTTAGTAGCTGTAGTGTAGGCTATGTTATGATTCAACCGAAATATACACTAGAAAAAATAAAATTTGGAATTGACCCTACTACTTTTGAAAAAGCAGTTGTTTTGTATGAAAAGAAAAAGGTAACAAAATTCAAAGAAAATATACGTGGCTATTCAGGAGTGGTTGTTGGTACTCAAGCATACGAAGTTGCTTTGAAAACTCAATATTATGATTATGGTCACTGCAACTGTTACTTAGGTCAGACTGATGTCTTATGTAAACACATGATAGCTCTAGCAATCCATGCGATATTACGAGGTAAACCGATACCGGAAGAAGAAAAGAAAACAATTTCTGGTCCTGTGTGCAGTTGTCATGTTGGAGAACTTTCAAAAATAGAATTATCACAAATAAAAAAAGATATTTCTGGAGCATTGCGATACATAAAAGCATACGATGGTCCATCACGGACATGGTTTGCATATCAAAATTCACTCGATGAAGGAGTTGCGCGGTTATCTGCTACCGTTTCAGAATTACCCATAAGTACACAGACCGCTCAATTGATTATTGACCTGTTGTTAAAATTGGATAAGAAAGTATGTGGAGCAGGTGTTGATGATTCCAATGGAATAGTGGGTGGTTTTATGCAAGAGACAGTGGAAGTGCTCAAAGCATATGCAAAACTAGATACATCTATTCTCACTACATTTGTTCAACTTAAAAATACTGAGACTTGCTTTGGATGGGAAGAGTCTTTGGTTGCTTTGATAAAATAACCCAGTTCCCCTATCCAATCAGTCCACAGTAAATTAATGTCCGTTGGAACCGGAAAATAAGGACAAATTACAAAGACAAAACACCCCTTTCGAGGTGCTCTGTCCAATTTTGTGTTACTTAGTGGATGGAGTGAGAGCCGAAGTAATTAAATAGGACTTTACTTCCTTAAGAAAAGTGATATTGCGCATATAGGTAAACTTACTCTTGTCATTAATAGTACCCATCATCTCATTTTCAAATATTTTTACAGCTTCATCAACACTCACCCAAATTGTTTCAAACCCCTCTTCAATTTCATCATCTTCAAGATCAGGAATGCCTTTTTCTCCATCTACTTCTGCTAAAAAACAGTAACATATTTGGTGTATCTTTGATTCATTTCTATATTCTTCAGTCATTCCAAGTTCCCGAATATTTTTAGCAGAACAACCCACCTCTTCTAATAACTCACGCCTGCATGCATCAACCTCACTTTCACCATCTTTTATTCCACCGCCAGGCAATACATGCCAGTTATTTTTTCGAGAATGAACAAGAGCAATATTATGATCAATATCAAAAATTACAGCCCGACTTGCTTTGTATTCTTTATATACAGAAGGGACAGGAACACTTGACCCAAAATCCGTATCCTTAATTATTTTTAAAAGTTTCATATAATTCCCTCTACTATACCATTTCCATATCCTATCTGCATGCTGAAAAAGAGCTTGATTTCTCAAACTCTTTTTTTAACCTTCCCACTTCATTCATTGCGCGGCTGATGGGTGTCTGGTTACAAATATTTTATTCACCGTCGCTCATAAAATTTCATAACCTTGGCTCGCTTGTTTTGGCTAGTGCCAAAACATAACTCCGCCTGTCAGCACCCAACACAGACCAAGCAGTTGGTCTGTTTCAGCCGCGAAAAAACCACCCAAGGTGGTTCTTTTTTTGCGCGGACTCGTGGACGACGTTAGAACTGCATTTGCAGAAGAAAATGACATGACCGTCTTTATTCCAGACTTAAGTAGAGCCGTATAATTATAAAACGTTATTATTTTTTTGAGACACAATTAAAGTAGTCTCTGACAAATACGCTCGACTATCTGTTCGGAATTATAGTTTGATGTATCAAATTCTCTTTCGATTTTATAGTGAGAATTCAACAATTTTTTTAATATATCTTCCATTTCAGAAAACTTTTCAGAACTCAAAAACCTATCTGACATATCGTCAGCATTTTCTTTAGACTCGACTTGAGGTAAGTGCCTGCTTAATCGTACTTCATATGGCACGGTTAAATACCAAACAAAATCATATCTTGGGAGTTGGTTCTTTATTATATGGGCTATTAAAATACGGAGATATTTTTTGTTTGCAAAGGCATATGCCCAGTTCCTCATTGGTGAGGATATCTGAATGATGACTTGCGACCTCAATCTTTTATGCCAATATTTATCCCCTACTCCATCAAAAGAATATATTATTGATCGCACAAAATTCGGAAACCTGTGTAAGCTGACAAAATGTGAAATGTTTCTGTATATCTTTGAACTTAATGGGCCAATGTTGATTGAAGATGAAATACCATTTTCAGAGAGTCTTTTTTGTAGCAGTCTTGCTGTTGTCTTTTTACCAGAACAGTCCAATCCTTCTATCAAAATTAGTAAGGAATTTCTATCGAGCCCAATTTTTTTGCTTGTATAAGTTGGAACCCATTGATCCCTATGAACAAACGAGAAAAATTCTTCAATTATGAATTGAATTTTAGATATTTTTCTCAAACAAACAAGTGAAATCCATAGAAAAATATCCACAATCGGTTGGTGTATTAATTTTTTCCATAAAAACTTCCGGTTGACTTGTTCTGCAGGTAGTAATTTAAATTCAGAAAACAATTCTAAACATTTTCTTATTTCTACATATCTTCGACGAAAAGAATTATAAAAATCAGTATATGAAGAGATTTGTGTAAAATAAACTTTTGATTCTGAAGCCCTTTTAATACCTTTTGGTCCATATTTTTCAAGTAAACAAAAAGATAAATAAATATCGTCAGCAATAAGCGGTGGATTTGTTTTTGGGATACACCAATCATTAGTTTTTATCAAAAATGCTCTACCGTGTAGGTGTTTCCTCTCTGAAAAAATATTTTCTGAGGTATCATAAAGATTCAATACTTTTTCAATAAAGTTATACCTCTTTTTGTGAATTGGGATTGAGACAGCATACACCGCACTTGCTTGTGTGTCAGTATATTCTTTAATCAACTCTTTTATAGTATTTTTATCTAGAATAATATCAGCATCAAGAAAAATAACCCCCTCATAATGGAGGCTGGTCGATTTTTCGATTATAATTCGTTGTGCCTCAACCAAACTTGATTTCTCCAAAATCGTAAGAGTAAACGGTATGGATAAATTTCTTTTCTGCCAATTTTCAATCAGAGGAATTGTTTGGTCAGTACATCCGTTAGCACAAATATGTATATGAAAATCAATAAACTTAAGCACTTCACTTACCGACACAACTAAAGAATCCAGCATGGATAGTATAGACAACTCTTCATTTCGTGCACAAACACCAATAGATATTTTCATATAAATCTTTTTAGAAATTCTATCTCCCATTCTCTAGCTAAATTTTCGAAATTCATTCCATCCACCGTCTTGATAGCATTTACAGAAAATGACTCCTTTATTTCTTGATTCTTAAAGAAAGCAATAGTTTTTTGCAAAAATTCTTCTTTATATTCAGAACTTTTATATTGTTTTTCAACAAGAAAACCGTTTTCCCCATCTTGTACCCTTTCTATCATTGCAGCTTTTTTAGAGGTTATTATCGGGGTACCGGATGCAAAACACTCTAAAGCACTGATGCAAAACATCTCATTAAAATCTGTCGGATATAACATTACCTCACTCTCTACCTGGAGTTTAGCCAGTTCGTGCTTGGATAATCGTTGAAAAACTTTGACATCTTTCAGTTTGAAAACTTTGTCATAAATTCCTTTGAAAATTCTATTGTTTTCTTCATCTGATACTCCCCACAATGCAAAACTCCCAGTGACCATCAGCTTTGCGTCGGTAATTTTTTCTTTAATCTCTGGCCACATATCGAGAAGATAATCCAATCCTCTGTCCGGAGCACTGCAATATATGGCCTGGTTTATAACTTTCTTTGTTTTTCTTAATTCGTCAGTATAAATTTCTTCATCAAAAGCATTTCTAGTTATAAACCAATTTTCCGGTTTTATAACTTCTTTTTTTTCAATAAATTCTTTTTGGGTATTTGAGACTGAAATCCACATATTTACATCACCATTTGCATCCATCTGACTTGTTCCTTGCAGAGCCTCATCGTGAATCCATACAGCTCTAATTGTTGAATTAAATTTATATTCTCTGAAGGTTTCTAATAAGCGTAATGAAATAACAACATCAAATACTTTATTTTGGTCAAGGGTCCATAAATACCTCCATGATACTCCATCATAAATTCCTTCTTTGAAACAACAATTATAAACTTCAACATTGTGCCCAAGTTTTGCAAGTGCTTTAGCCAGTAAAACTAAGGTACTTTCTGTACCACCAAGGCCTCTGCCAAGATAATCCAGAGGATAAAATGAATATCTCTTCGGGTATACGAAAGCAATGTTAAGAAGTTTTGTCATAAAATTGATTATTTATAAACTTTGCATAAATCTCATTATACATCCCTTTTTTATTACTTGTATCGATTAAAATCGTTGATATACCAAGAGATTTTACTACAGTGATATCATCTTTAATACTATCACCAATCATTGTCATATTTTCGTAAGAAAATCGGTAGTAGTCTTTTATAATTTCCCAACATCTAAGATTTGGTTTGGTCAGACCATTTTTATAGGAAAAAAATTGATAATCAAACAGATTTAAAAAATCATTGAATGGAAAATTTTCATGCCCATATTTATCAACATTAGTTAAGAGACAAAGCTTGTATCCTTTTGATTTTAGACTAAGAAGTAAATCGTTGGCTTCATCAAATAGATAGCTTTTTTTGATCATTTCTTTCCATAGTAAAATTGTTTTTCCCAACTTTTCTTTATCAGGAATACCCAAATTCAATAAAAAGCTGTTTAAACCTTTCTCAAGAGAAATATCCTTCGAATATAGGTCTGATTTAAATAATATTTTTAAAAAATTATTCTTTGAAATTGTTTTATCAGCTGGGTATAAAATATCAAATAAATCCGACGGTCTTATCGTGGAATCTGCAAGTGTCTGCCATAGATCAAATATTATTATTTTATTTTTTGAATTCATTTATGAAAAAGAGAGCCACACCATTTTATTGATATAAGCTCTCTTGATTAAAATCTGATGCCGAGACTCTCTATCAATTGAATTTGGTTTCTATCAAGAACAATCGATAGACCCCGTTTGCTTCTTTCGACGGAATTAGGAACATGCAGGATATCGCGGGCGAACATCTCCATATCGATATCTTCAAGATTTGCCAATGTACCCTTAAACCAACTCGCCAACTCATCTGAAGTGAGTTTGGTATACCGGGTGTAGTACTTTCCCCTAATACCACCCTTACCCGGTCTGCCTTTGGAATGTTGGTATCTTTGGTGAATACCGTGCTCGCCAATGAACGCCAAGTGTTCCGTTTCTCTGCTCATGAAGTAGTGAAAGACGGCCTTTTTCGCCCGCTCATTATCAAAATCAAAGTAAATCTCGGAAATTTGAGCAAAGTTTAAGACCAATCTTTTTGATGTGACCAATGCACCCCCGATACCTATTAATTCGGCAATAATTACATCTCTCATGCCGGATTCTAGGGTATCGGGCTTCAACATAACATGCACGATTTCTTGGTCCATTTAGGACTCCTTTCTGTCGGAATTTTGGTTAATCTGATATACATATTAAACATATTTACTTAAATGTCAAGACCTGATTGCTCGAGCTATTTCTAGGGCTCTTGTTACTATCCTTTCTCCTATGTCACCCCAATCAAAATATTGTTTGTAGTCTTTAGGGTCAATAAGTTTAACCTCGGTTATTTTTCCAGATGGATCCTCTACAAATTCTCCATATGGTTCAACATTACACATATATCGTAGTTGATAAATTACGTTATCTTCGGTTTGAACCATCTGGTATCCGACAGGTTTGAAATTAATAACTTTCATATTTGATTCTTCTTGAATTTCTCTTTTTAAACAATCTTCCAATGATTCACCGTGTTCGATACTTCCTCCAACAAGACTCCACGTTTTTCTTATACCATGGAACACAATGACCATTTTCCCGTCGAAAAGACATACTGCGTAAGCCTGCTTTATTTTATCAAAATCAAGCGATTCAAAAGAATCAGCATCTTTGTAAGTGACAACAGATACTGTACTGTCAGGATTACCAAATTGAGTTTTTATTTGCATGGATAAATTTTATTAAATATTCCGTATAATATAACACAAAATTAATTATTTAGTGAATTTTTGTATATATCCTGCCATAACTGAATGGCTTGCAATTCTAAATCTCTTTTTATATCATTCTTTAGATTCTCTTTAGTTTTTTCATCAACATCCCAAGGTTTTAGATAACTTGCATAGTGAATTATACTTATTGGTCTTGAACCTTCTTCAATAGAATAGCCAAATGATTCGTTATATTCATCTAGGAAATAGTGAAATATGTTGTATTTATGATCCAAATGTAGTTCATTTTTATTCGGCCAGTCCGGATAATAAGCATTCAGGAAATCTTGGTCACTTCCATGTTTTGGTTTATTAATACTATCACTAGATTTCAGCTCTTCGATCTTGCCGATTTTACTCATCATGTCTACAAATAATTCATGTGATGGTTCAAAAACAAAAATACCACTGTTTAAATGTTTGCGTGTTGATTTTCCCGGCAACATGCCGCCAGCTATTACGGCAGACATATGCTGATATTTAAAAAGTTTATCAATATTTCTCAAAATAAGCATATCGGCATCAAGATAAATAGCTTTATCATATTGAGTTTGGTTAAAGACATTCAGTTTTGAGTAAGTTTGAAACCATCTGTGACTCCGATCAAGATTCGTGGGATTATTAATTTTTGTTTCAATTATTTTATAGGATATATAATGTTTATCCAATATGGAAATTGTATCTATCGAGATGTTTTTTGTTATGAGAACTAGAAAAGGATACTTTGTATTCGTATCAATAAGAGACTTGTACAGTACCAACAATCCAGGTAAATAATCGTCGCTCGTTATTATCGAAACAAAGGCGTAACTCTTTTTTTTATCAATGTTTGAATGCATGTATTTTTTTAATCAAGGTAAAGTAATGTGAGGTATGCATATCATTTTTCCAATATTCTTCTGTATACCAAAATTTTTCTATCTCAAAATTTTTAAGCAAATCCTCAATATCTTTTTTATCTGCATAGAAGTGAGGGATTCCAGATTCTTGTCCCGAGGTCTTCATAATTGTATTACTGGAGATGAAATTATCAGAATTTTTGAAAGACCAACTGTTTTTTGAGTTAAAAGTCACCAAAGCTTCACCTTGAGACTTCAGTACTCTATTTATGTTGCCTATTGTCTTCCTAATACCATTGTCATCAGTATGATAAATTGACCGAAAAGCAATAACCGCATCAAACCATTCTGAATCATACGGAATATTCAACATATCAGAAACTATAGTCGATATTTTCAATTTATTCTTATCAATCATTTTATTTAGCCTATCTATTCCTTGTTGAGAAAGATCGCAAGCATAAACATCAAAACCATTTTCTGCTAATAGAATTGAGTGCCTTCCCACACCACAACCTAAATCTAATATCTTCTTGTATCCTTTCAACTTCCATCTATTTATAATGGGATAAACTTCCTGTGCTGGCTCTTCCCAATCTGGATTATTAATATCATTCCAGTCCCAGGGTTTTGATTGAACTTCATTTTTCATATATTTTAAGTTATTTTAATAGGTTATTTCTTCAACTCTAAGGCTCTTTCCATTATTCTGTCTCCGATTTTTAGCCAATCAAAATACCTCTTGTAATCTTTTGGGTCAATCAGTTTAATCTCGGTAATATCGCCGTCTGGATCCGATATAAAATCTCCGTACGGTTCTACTATACAAAAAGACCTAGTTTGTCTGACTATTCTATCCGGCTCATAAATATCTTGAAAACCAATAAGCTGTTGATGCAAGACTTTCATATTTGTTTCTTCTTTAACTTCTCTTACAACTGCCTCTTCATAAGTCTCTCCTGGCTCTATACCACCGCCTGGCGGAGTCCAGTATCCTTTTTTATCAGCGTAAACTATAACTAATTTATCTCCATAAAAACAAAAAGCGTGAACTCCCTGAAAAATTTTACCTTCCAAATCTTGTGTTGGGTCTAACTCCTCACAATAAACAATGTCCAAAACCTGACCTGAACCATTTGTTAATTGTGATTTTATTTTCATATTAAAATCATACCACAGTTCTCCCTGTCTCATTAGCCGTAAAAAGTTAGAACCAAAAATACCCTTATTTATAGGGCTATTTTGGCGAAAAAAATCATTTGCGCGACCGACCGGAATCTTTCCCTCGAAATTTTGTCGTCGTCACTCCAAAATTTCTGGGCACCTGATTGGCGACAAACACTGGTGTGCTCGTAAACCGCCAATCCGTTCAAGTCCTCAAAAATGCTACTCATTTTTGCTCGGTCGCAAAAAGGCACACGAGGTGCCTTTTTAGCTGCGCGGCTGATGGGTGCTGACCCCACGGCCTCCCACGTGACAGGCGGGTGCTCTACCGTTGAGCTACAGCCGCAATTTTATATATCTCTCAAATACCCCCTTCTTTCTTTGAAGAAAGAGTTTTGATGTACCTAGCTATTATACATAAAATTGTATAATTTCAAAGAGTTATTTATTTTGTGTCGACGCCAAGATTTGCACTTGGGACCTCATCTTTATGAGTGATGTGCTCTAACTACCTGAGCTACGCCGACAATACTTAGCAATATAACAGAAATTTAAGTAAAACAAAACACCTCTCAAGCTGTTTTGTTTTACTTATTGCGAGATTTGAACTCCTGGGAAACTCACGATTTTCCCAAACCTTCCTCCACGGTAAAACGTATGTTTTCCCAACCCCTTTCTAAATTCGTGATTCCGGCAAGAAATACAAAAACCCCAATATGGGGTTTTTGTATTTCTTGTTGCGGGACCACGAATTGCACGTGGGTCTGGAGGTTATGAGCCTCCCGAGATACTACTTCTCTACCCCGCTATTGCAAGAATAGTAACACAAGGCAGAATATAATCAAAGCCTTTCTACACAATCTCAAACTCCTCAAAAACATCTCTATACAATTGAATCACTCGTTTTGCTTCACGCTGAGATAATTTAAACTCAGACCCTTCGTGAGCAACCTGATTTCGAATCTTATGCGCCTCCCACGCACTGTTTATCGTAGTGAAGTCACTCTTCTCTACAGCTTTGAGTCTTTCACCTATAGTATCCCCTGGTAGTGACAGTTTATCGAGAAGGTCACTGAGTATAATATCTGCTTCCAGTATCGCGAGTCGCCAATCATTTTCATTCAAAGATTCAATGTGAGACTCAATCCTCTCCCATTTAATATTAACGGGTGGGGCATCTGGAACCATCGGTCTATTTGGATATAAAAGTTTACGTTCATTCACCCGAAGCTCGGTGAGTCTTCGTACGACATACACAAGAAAGAAAATAATGAGAATAGAAAGAATAACCGCGACAACTTTGACCACACGAATTACCGTAAATATATAAATAATGAGAAGTTCAAAAAGCGTTGGTTCACTATCCATGTATCCAATATCACCCTCCTCAACCCACCCATCTTGTCCAGAATCAAAGTCTACGTAGTAATACGTCTTATCTCCAATACTAATAGGTCCTTGGGTTATTTTTCCACGAGCATTGAAATCTTGGGTCCCTATTTTATTACCGCTCGGCCTGCCAAGTACATCAAGATTATGTAGCGAAACAATACGCACACCAATAGGGTTAAAGAGTGAGGAGATAGGTCGTGTGTGATTTTTGAGAATCTGTTGAGGGTTAATCCCTGACCACCCCTGAGCAAATATTTTACTCTGGGTAATAGACGCAGCAATATTATTAAACACATAGAGCAGGAGAAAAAAACCAAGGAGTATACTCACAATCTCAATAAACGGATCTTTTTTATCCGGTGCCGGTGCAGGAGATGGAGCAGGCTTACCTCCCCCATCTGTTTTTTTTGCTTCTGGTTTTGCGTCAGCCATTTGTAATAAATGTTAGATTTTAGAAGTAAGAAGTTGGAGAATACCACAATTATACTCTATTTTGTGAATTTATATGTGGAGAGAATCCCCCTACTCCCCTAGAAATTTCTTACCCACAGCAAACAGAATATGTTCACTGTCATGCGGGGCAATGAGTTGTAATCCGACAGGCATGTCTTTTTCTCCTACAGATACAGTACCAGACGGAATAGAGATAGCTGGCATACCTGTAATGTTTGCGGTCACTGTAAAGATATCCGCAAGATACATAGAAAGTGGATCGTGAGTCTTTTCTCCTATCTTAAACGCAGGTGATGTCGTAGTTGGTGTTGCAATGATATCTACTGTTTTAAAAGCTTCCGTAAAGTTATCAGTGATTTTCTGTCGCATTGAAAGCGCCTTACCGTAGTACGAGTCGTAGTATCCAGTTGAAAGTACGTACGTACCAATGAGAATTCGACGACGAACTTCCTTGCCGAATCCTTGACCACGACTCTTCATGTAGTCATCGAGAAGATTGACACCATCAACATGTAGCCCAAATCGCACACCGTCAAAACGTGACATGTTAGACGACACTTCTGCTGGCATAATAATGTAGTACACAGCGAGTGAGTATCCGATGTTTGGAAGTGATATATCTCGTATTTCATATCCCTGATCCTTCAATTTCTGGATCGATTCATTAAAATTTTTACGAACAGAAGTATCGATACCGTCTTGTTCTAAAAGATGATACGGGACACCGACAATGATTTTTTCTTTTTTAGTAGGTTTTGGGTATGTAGTTTCTGTGTATGTAGTGCTATCAAGCAGATCGTTTCCACGAATTGCACGGAAAATAATTTCGGCATCAGTTACTGTTTTTGTGAGTGGTCCAATACAATCGAGTGATGAACCCATTGCCATAAGACCATATCGAGAAACAGCCCCGTATGTTGGTTTGAGCCCAACGAGTCCGCAAAATGCTGCAGGCATTCGTATAGATCCTCCTGTATCAGACCCAAGAGCTCCGAGAGCTCCGTCCATAGCCACGGCGGCTGCAGACCCACCAGAAGAGCCTCCGGGAACACGTGTAATATCAAGCGGGTTTCGAGTTACTCCATATGCAGAGTTTTCTGTTGAACCTCCCATGGCAAACTCATCCATGTTTGTACGTCCCACAAATACAGCGTCGTGCATTTTTAATTTACTTATCACTGTTGCGTCGTATGGAGCGATAAAACCTTCAAGAATTTTGGATGCAGCGGATGCGTGTTTGCCAGAAACCAGAATATTGTCTTTGATGCCCAGTGGAATGCCAGTGAGTGCAGATGCCTCGGTGCGAGCTATTCGCTCATCCGCACGTCGTGCCTGATCAAGCACATCGTCATATACACCAAGATACGCATTCACCTCAGGATTTCTTTTTTCTATTTCTGCCAGATATGCAGATGCAAGATCCACAGCGGTGAATTCTTTAGCGTCTAATTTTTTTCTTGCTTCCGCAATTGTAAGCACGTGTATATCAATCATAAGTAATTTCTAGATACTCTAGTTTAGACAAGAAGTTTCTATAATATTTTTTTTACCTTGAGCAAATTTCCTTCTCGTGATGGGGCATTTTGTAATACAGCTTCTGTATACTGACCTGCTGTATGAGTAGGCACATCCTCTCGCATTACATTACGAAGCGGAGGAATACTATACTCAACCTGTGTTGTGGCACTAGTGATTTGACCTACATATCCCAAAATAGAATCGATTTCACTTGTCATGGCTGAAACCTCGCCCTCAGAAATCTCTATACGAGCAAGTCCTGCTAGATGTTTTATTTCTTGAGTTGTTATCATGGCTTCATACTATACCAGAATCTAGTTTTTGGAAATGAGGTCGAGAAACTCTTGTTCATTCAAAATCGTCACTCCGAGATCGCGAGCTTTTTTCTCTTTTGACCCAGCATTTTCCCCTACCACTACATAGTCAGTATCCCGCGAAACACTCTCTGAAGCTACACCTCCCACACCTCGTATTTTTTCTTTGGCTTCATCTCGAGAAAGTGTCTTTAGTGTCCCCGTTAAAACAAAAGTTTT